>Ga0181529_10004121_pt1 | contig 15977 bp, 7 predicted proteins | sample PEATcosm2014_Bin_36_FD_119763 | JGI IMG/M metagenome (GOLD analysis project Ga0181529, IMG submission 119763) | Peatland microbial communities from MTU Mesocosm Facility, Houghton, MI, USA - PEATcosm2014_Bin10_30_metaG | ecosystem: Environmental > Terrestrial > Soil > Wetlands > Peat | place...
ATCGACCAGTGCGCCGATTTCGGGATTCCCAACGTCATCGCCTTCACCGGCTACAAGTGGCACGATTCGGAGAATCCCAAGAGCGGCGAGATTTCGCTGACGGAAGGCGCGGCGAATTCCGTGAAAGCGCTCTCCGAACTGGGACGCTACGCGGCGAGCAAGAAAGTCACCGTTTGCCTGGAGCAACTCAATACGCGCGACACCACGCACCCCATGAAAGGGCATCCCGGCTACCAGGGCGATAACCTCGCCGAGCCGGGCCGCGTGGCCGCATCGGTGAAGCATTTTGCCGCCTACGGCGCTGCCGAGGCCGGCCGCGAGTACAACACGACAGACATGTCTGAGATCACGCTGCGGCAGGTCTACCTTCCTCCCTACCAGGCTGCTGTCGAGGCGGGCGCCGCCACCATCATGAGCGCCTTCAACTCCCTCAATGGCGTGCCCTCTTCCGCCAATCCCTTTCTGCTTTCCACGGTCCTGCGCGGGGAGTGGGGATTCAACGGCTTCGTGGTCAGCGACTACACCTCGGTGATGGAGCTGGTGAACCACGGCATCGCGCTCACCCCCGCCATCGCGTCCCAAAAGGCCATCACCGCCGGTGTCGATGTGGACATGATGTCGCATTTCTACGACACCCAGTTGCCGGATCTGATCCGCACCGGTCAGGTTCCCATGGCGGTGGTTGACGAAGCGGTGCGCCGCGTTCTGCGCGTCAAGTTCGCCACTGGCCTCTTTGAGCATCCCTATGCCGAAGGCGTTGAAGTGACCTCGGCCGTGGCGGCGCACCGGCCCCTGGTGCGCAAGGGCGCCGAGGAGTCTCTGGTCCTGCTGCAGAACAACAAACTCGCCGGCGGAGCGCCGCTGCTGCCTCTTTCGGCCGAGTACAAGCGAGTTGCCCTGATCGGCCCGCTCGCCGACAACGCCGGTGAAATGGTGGGAGCGTGGGGTGGTCCCGGCGACCGCGACACCGTCACCCTGCGCCAGGCGCTCACCGAGCGCGCTCGGAAGTCCGGAAACACCTTGATCTATGCCAAGGGGACAGAGATCGAGGATCCCTCGCAAGCCGGTTTTGCCGAGGCTGTTGCGGCGGCCAAGCGAGCTGACGTAGCCATCCTTGCGCTCGGAGAATCCTCCAGCATGAGCGGCGAGGCCGGTTCGCGCGCCTATCTCGATCTTCCCGGCAACCAGCAGCAGCTTCTCGAAGCAGTTGCGGCTACTGGCAAGCCGGTGGTGCTGCTTGTGTTCTCCGGCCGTCCCCTGGTGCTGGACTGGGCGGCCAGCCACGTTCCGGCAATCATGGAGACCTGGTTTCCCGGCACCGAGGCGGGCAATGCCATTGCCGACGTTCTCTATGGCGACGTTGCGCCCAGCGGCAAGCTGCCCATGAGCTTTCCGCGCGCTGTCGGGCAGGAGCCGCTCTATTACAACCAATTTCCCACCGGACGCCCGGCCACGGGGATCGACCTCAGCAAACCGCCCGTCGATGGCGCACGCTTTTTCTCCCGCTACATCGACGTTCCCAACAGCGCGCTCTTCCCCTATGGGTTCGGGCTTTCCTACACCACCTTCTCCTATCGGAATGTGAAGGTCTCCCGAAGCAGCATTCCGCTTGCTGAGGCCACCGCGGGATCTCCTCTTGTCGAGGCGACCGCGGTCGTCACCAATACCGGAAGCCGCGCCGCCACCGAAGTGGTTCAGTGCTACGTGCGCAATCTGGGCGCGAGCATTGAGCAGCCGATTCGCAGTCTCAAGGGCTTCCAGCGCGTCACGCTGGCGCCGGGCGAGTCGAAACAGATTAGTTTTCCCCTGGGCTTCAAGGAGCTCTCGTTTATCGGCCAGGAGGGGAAGCCCGTTATCGAGGCCACGCATTACACGGTCTGGATTGGGGGCAGTTCACTGGCAGATCAGGGGGCCGCGTTTGAAGTTGCGGCGCCCGCAATGAATACCGCTTCGAACTGAAGCGGAGCAAAGCGGGCCGCGCGGAGCGGAAATGCATTTTTCCTCTTTGGGAGGCCCGTAAGTTGTTGACAAGCGAATCTCGGCGGTGGTAAATCTCCCTAAGCGCAATCGTTTGCGCATTGATGATTATCCGCTGGCGCTGTCTTCCCGGCAAATGTCTTCTCGTCGATCGTGCTTTTCAAAGGAGCCAATATGCAACTAACTGATTTCAAGGATGCTTCAGGCATTCCATGGCAGGGAAACCGTTCCCTGACCAAAAAACTCGCCAGCTGGGCCGCGGGAATTTTCCTGCTCCTCCTGCTGGCTGTCCCGGCAAACGCGCAATACAGAACCTCCATTCAGGGCACTGTGCTGGATCCGCAGGGAGCAGTCATTTCCGGTGCGACCCTGACCCTGACCGATGAGAGCACCAACGAAAAAGTGGTTCGCACCAGCAATGAAGAAGGCGTCTTCAACTTCAACGCCCTGCCTGCCGACCATTTCAACCTGGTGATCGAAAGAACCGGCTTCGAAAAGAAGGTTCTGCACGACCTGCAACTGATTCCCGAGCAGGCCAATGCGTTGAACGTGAAGCTCGAAGTGGGCGCCGAAACGCAGACCGTCACCGTCAGCGCCACGGCGGAGTCCGCCCTGGATACCGAGACCGCGAACAACGGACGCACCATCAGCGAAGATGAAGTTCAGCATATGCCGACCTTCCAGCGTGACGCGACAGGGCTGACGCAGTTGACCCCCGGCACGCTCTCTGACGGTGCGCAAAGTGGCGGCGGCGGTGGCTTCGCAGCTCCCGGAACCCAGTCGGGCGCATCGCACGGCGGCGGCGGCAACATGGGATCCAGCAGCAGCATCTTTGCCACTGAAAATGGTCCCTCGGCGAACACCAACGGCGGTCAGTTTCAAGCCAACGGTTTCACAGTCGATGGCGTCAGCACGGTCAGCGCTGTTTGGGGCGGTTCGACAATCATTACCCCCAGCGAAGATTCCATCAGCAACATCCGCGTCGTTACCAATGCCTATGACGCAGAAAATGCCCGTTTTACCGGCGCATTGACAGAAATCACCTCCAAGAGCGGCAGCAACCAGTTCCACGGCGGTTTCGTCGCGCAAATCGTTCGGCCCGGATTGAACGCTTACCAGCGCTGGAACGGTGCGGCTTCGAACTCTCCCGGCACCCCGGCACAGCGTGGCCTGCAAAGGGACAATGATCGCTACAACCAGTTCGGCGGTAATATCGGTGGTCCGATTTGGAAGAACAAGGTATTTGCCTTTTTCAACTATGAAGGCCAGAGCCAGAACGCGATCTCAACCAACACCGCTTGGCTGGTGACGCCGGCGCTGACGGCGCTTGCGCCTGCGAACAGCATTGCCCATACCTATCTGAGCTATAAAGGCGCCAGCGTGAACGGCACCCAGATTACCGGAGCAACCTGCGCAACGGCCGGCATTCCTAGCGCCTATTGCGCCAACGTTTCCGGCGGCCTGAATATCGGCTCGCCGCTGACCGCTGCTCTGGGCACGCAGGATTTTGGCTACGTGAACGCCACCACTCCCGGCAATGGAAACGGCCTTTCGACGGTGGCCGACATCGCCGAGTACAACGTCAATGACCCCTCCAACTCGGACTTCAAACAGTACAACGGCCGCCTCGATGCCGACGCGACCGCCAATGATCATCTCAGCTTCTCGATGTTCTGGGTTCCGGACTCGAAGACCTGGAATAACGGCGGCTATAACTACGACCTTTTCCATCACTCGCAGGTCAACAACTCCTTTGCCTTGATCTGGAACCACACCTTTTCGTCCACCTTCCTGAATGAAGCTCGCGCCAACGCGGCGGGCTGGCGTTACAACGAACTGAGCAGCAATCCGCAGGCGCCCTTTGGCCTGCCCCAGGATTCTGTCAGCGCCATTGGCAACACCAGCATCTCGTCTTTCAGCGTAGGGTTGCCTGGAATATATGATCAGTGGACCTACACCTACAAGGATGTGGCCACCAAGGTGCTGAGCCGGCAGACGATGAAGTTCGGCTTTGACTGGACTCGCCTGTACTACCTGCAGGCTTCGTCGGGCGCGCCCAACTACGGGTTCTTCAACCTCTGGGATTTCATGAACGACGCTCCGGACTCTGAAGGCGGTGCCTTCCAGGGATCGACCGGAATTCCCGGCTATTCCCGGGATGACAATCGCGAGAACCTGTTGGGCATCTTCTTCCAGGACGACTGGAAGCTGCGTCCGAACCTCACTGTGAATCTCGGTATGCGTTACTCCTACTTTGGGCCGCTGACCGACAAGGACGACCACATGGCCACGCTGACCTTCGGCAGCGGCGCCAGCTACCTGACCGGAATGAGCCTCAAGACGGGCGTTGGTAGTTGGAATGCGCAGAAGGGGAACTTCGGCCCGCAGTTAGGCTTCAACTGGAGCCCGGATTACTTCAAGAGCAGGATGGTGGTGCGCGGCGGCTTCGGTCTGAACTATAACCAGTTCCAAATCGCCAACAGCAACAATGAAGATGGCAATCCTGCTCCCACTGGAATGTTTGGCTGGGGCAGCGCCTATGCCAACAGCCCCAAGAATGTCGATCCGCACATCAAGTACGCTGTTTCCAGCAGCCCGACCAATGTCTATGGTTATCCGGCTAACCCTTACGCGATCACCACGTTCAACGCCGCAGGGCTGCCCACCGCGGGTGGCGCCGGCCTGGGCGCGCTTCCGAACAACCTGAAGACCCAGTATGCCGAGCACTATTCCTTGGAAGTCGCCTATGATCTGGGCCACTCGCTGGTTGCCAACCTCGGTTACGAGGGAAGCACGGCCCGTCACTTGATCGACGTTTATGACTCACAGATGGTCGGCGTGGTGTCCTATGGCGCGGCGCTGAATCCGCTGGTGAACGGCATCACGACTTTCGGCGGCAATGGCCGCTCCAACAACAACATGATGCTGGCTGGATTGAAGCATCAGTTCTCGCAGCACTTCACGGCCGAGGGGCAGTTCACCTGGGCGCATAGCGAAGACACCGGATCGGGACCGTACGAGCGCGTCTACTATCCGAATAACATCAAGCTCAACTATGGACGCTCCGATTTCGACATCAACAAGAGCTTCAAGATGTTCGGAACCTGGGAGCCGGTGATCTTCCACGGCAGCAATAACTGGATGGAAAAGGTGGCGGGTGGCTGGGCGCTCAGCGGTATCATGACCCTTCACTCGGGCTTTGGCTGGACGCCTTCCTTCTATCCCAACCACAACTTCTATTGCAACCAGTGCGATCAGTGGGGCGCTCCGGCGCTGCTGCCCAGGTACCTGGGCACCGGTGGCAAGAGCACCAGCAATGCGGCTTTCAAGAACGGAACGAACTTCGCCAGCCCCGGCGCCATCAGCACTGGCGCGAACAACAATCTGTTCTCCGACAGCTACTTCAGCATTGCTGACTTCAGTGCGGACATCACCGATGCCCCCGGTCAGACGAACACCGCCATGCCTGCGCCTGGAATGTCCCGCAACGGAATGCCGGGACCGGGATACAGAAATGTGGATCTGAATATCGGCAAGGCCTTCGGTTTGCCGAACATGCGCGTGCTTGGCGAAAACGCGAAGTTCGAAATCAAGGCCGACATTCTCAACGCCTTCAACATCCTGAACATCAACCCCGGCTCCATCAACACCAACATTGCCAATCCGGGATTGGGACAGGCAAACAGCGCGCTTGGATCGAGAACAGTCGATTTCCAGGCCCACTTTAGCTTCTAGTGCCACGGTGGTTTGATTTGGTAAGGACAGGTTTGTAGCGGAGGCCTTCTGGCCGGCTGTGGTGCGGGCGTCCTCGCCCGCACCTCTCCAAACGCGATTACCGAATCAAAAGGCCTGAATACTAAGTCTCTGACCGCCTGTTCTTGTACCAAGGCTGGGTGCCCCAGGTCCGGATTTTGGGACCTGGGAAGGCACGAATTCAAAGCGCGAAATCACGCGCTCAGCGACCTGGTTTGAATTTCCGAATTGCTCTATTGAGGGGGGTGCAATGCACCCTCCTTTTTTTATGTAGGAATGCCAAACCGGCGATAAACATAGGGAATGGATGCGGTCAGATTTTACGTCATCCGTCGCTCTGCTCTCGTCATAAGTTCAAAGTCGGATTCACGGAATCGGTCGTCCGGGACGATGGTCAATTCTTGCCGCGCTCCTCAGATGTAGGGCACGAGAACGCAACTCATCCGGGATCTCGCGGAGTGGACACTCTGCGAATTGACATAGCAAACTTCTACGGCGCCTCAAACGGCAAAGCCCGCTCTATCTATAAAAAGATCTCGGCAACTTCCTCAAGGACCGGCGGAAAGGGCGCTGGATGCAGGTTTGCCGCAGCCGTTGTCTTGCGGACGACCAGCCTGGGAAAGACCATGATCGAGGACGGATGAGGATGAGGAATCTCGTCCCGGATCAGCTTCAGCAGCGTGCTCGCCGCGGCCTGGCCCATGGAGCGCAGCGGCTGATGAACAGTCGTCAGCGGTGGATTGCTCATGGCCGCGATCAATACATCGTCGAAGCCTACCACCGATACATCTTTGGGAACCCGCAAGCCGGCTTCCCGCAGAGCCATGATGGCGCCGGTTGCCGAGACGTCGTTGAAGACAAAGATGGCGGAAAAGGGCTGCTTCTTCAGCAGCAGCGCCTGGGTGGCGTCATACCCTGGTTTCGGTCCCGGCTCCGAACCATGCAGTTGCGCGACTAGATTCGGATCGATGAAAATCCCCAGCGTCCTGGCCATATCCACAATGGCCTGCCAGCGCTGATGGGTATCCGAACTGAACTTCTGCCCCTGGATGAATGCGATTCGCGTGTGCCCCAGGCTCTTCAGGTGCTCGAGCGCCATATGCGCAGCCTGGTCATGATCGAGTTCGATATTGATCACTCCATGACGCCGTTTGTGTCCCGAGATGCTGACCATGGGAACCGGCAACTCATCTTCGATCATGGTATCGATAGCTACGATGCCTTCGACAGCGCGGGAGAGCATCATGCGCGGGTAGCCTTCCAGAAGCTCGGCGCGATGGCGATGGCTCACCACAAAGTAGAAAAATCCATCCTTCAGCAACTCGTCTTCAATGCCGCTGAGCACTGCTGTGGTGTAGCCTTCGCTGATCTCCGGAACGATGACGCCGACCGTGTAGGTGCGCTTCTGGCGCAAGCTCCGCGCCACGGTGTTGGCCGAGTAGCCATACAACGCTGCGGCATGAAGCACGCGCTCCTGCGTCTCCGCCGCAATTCGATGTGCGGCCGCTCCCCCGTTGATGATGCGGGAGACAGTGGACTGAGAGAGGGCGAGGGTTGCCGCCAGTTCCTTCAGAGTGATCGGCTTAATAGGTTTCTTCGGCACGTTGCGGTACTCCCAGTATAGCCCCCGGTTGAGATTGCCGCCGGCATGCTGGCCGGCAGATCACGGCAATCCCATGAAACTTGAGAACCAGTTGCAGAATCATTCTTGGGTGCCCCAGGTCTCGATTTTGAGACCTGGGAAGCCGAGAAGCAAAAGCGCAAATTCATACGGTCAGAGACCTGCTGTCCCGTCTCTAAAGTTCGCATCAAAAATGCTGTCATCCTGAGCGAAGTTTAGCGCGCATTTTGCGCCAGACGAAGCCGAAGGACCCGCGGTTGTTTTTCCTCGTTATTCAACGAACTTCAGAAACAGCAAACTGGAGGATCATTCTTGAATCTGTGCGATTGCTTCCCTGACCGTCCGATAAACATCTCCCTGCGGAAGCAGAGGGTAGTCGTCCGTCTTCCTTGCCCAGGATTGATCGAACGCGAACCAGTCGATCTCTTTGAGGGGAGTTTTCTTTTCGAGCGCGTCTTCCACCATCGCGAAAAACGCCGCCCAACGTTCCCTATAGAATCCCAGCAACCCCTGCCACTCGCGATTGGCGTAGTCGGCCACTCCTGAACCGCGCGAGGTTTCCGATCCCCATTCCAGCAAAAGGCTGCGCGCGTCGAATTCATACTGCGCTCGTTCGCTTTCGTTCTTCGCGGCAGATCTTGCCCCGGCCAGCCACGGGCCCAGCAGGAAAGAAGGCTCTGTCGCCACCACACGCTCCAGCAGCGAAATCCGATCCAGCCATTGGCGCGAGAGTTGACGGAAGAGTTCAAGGTCCGCCTTCGCATATGCAGCCTGAATCCGGGGCAGCAGCAAACGGCTGCTGTTGGCGATGGTCTGCCGCGCAACGTCCACCAGGTCGTAGCGATAGGCCGCAGAGGAACGCAGGGACGATTCTACGTTGAGTAATTCGTTGACAGCCTGCGCAAATGCACCCAGATCGTAACGCGGTTCCTGCGGAGCCCACGAACACGCGGAATGCGCAGCAAGCTTGGGCTGGGCGCTGAAGAGATTGTCGTGCGCTTCGCCCCAGTTGCCGGCCTTTCCGTCGTATGCGGTGGTGCGCAGAATCTCCCATGCGCGTGCTGCGTGTTCGCTCTTGCCGCCATAGCGATAACTCGACCAGTCGCTGAACCAGCGAGCCATGTCGATCCGCTGCGGTCGCCACGCCAGTTCGGTAAAGAAGGCAAATGCGGCGAGATTATTGCAGCTCGCCTCCGGCATCATAGCGATTCCCTGCAGCTTGCTGCCGGCCTTTTCAAGCTGCTTGTAATAGCGCTCGTTCCATACGCCCAGGTTGGCGCCGATGGTGGTGTGGCCGCCGTAGTTCCAGATGGTGCCGAAAGCGTAGGGCGTGTCATCCCATTGCTGCTCGCGGTCGCGGTAATCGAAGCGATCCGAGACGCCGTCCAGAATCAGCATCCGGCTCTTGTCCTTTACGCCAGACAAGACCTCGCGCTTCGGATTCTCCTGCCAGCCGAGGATGGCCCAGATAGCGCCCGGATGCGCCTTCTGCAACTGCTCATCGATGCAGCGCGCCGCGCCGGGAATATCCACTCCATCCGCGCGTCCGCCCTCATGCAACGGGTCCATCTTGAAAATCGTGGACGGGCCGAGAAGCTCTTCCTGCGCCCTGTAATACGCGGCGGCAACGCGGGAAAACTGAGCCCCCACCGGATCGAGCCAGTCCGGCCTCTTCATGCCCAGCCATGCGCCCTGCGGAACAATGCGCGCACCGGGATTCTTCTCCGCGAACGCATCGGGAACCATGCCGTAGTAGCCGGGCAGCACCGGGACCATGCCCAACTCGCGCAGCCGTTGTGTGATCTTCGCGGCCAGGGCCAGCCGCATATCGATAAGCTGCTGCGAGATCGAAGGGCCAACCCATCCCGACATGTTCTGCAACAGCCACCAAGGTTGATGTGCGGGCGTGGGAAACCACTGGCGCAGTTCCTCGCCGGAGTAGCCGAATTGACGAAAGGTCTGTTGGTACACGGCTTCCGCGCCCGTGTAAACAAGCACTTCATTGATGCCCTGCAGGGCAAGCATGTCGATCAAACGTTCCCAGCGTTCCCATGTCCAGTAGGGACCGGTATAGCCGTCGTTGGTGTCGTTCAGCGCGAAGCGATGCCGCACGTTGGCTTGCTGTGCAATCGGGCTCGCAGGCGCGGGCAGCAGCGCCGGCAAGCGGTCCAGGCAGTCGCCATTCCAGCTTGCCGAGACCCCAGCCACATACTTCAGATACCAGTGCACGCCCATCAGCAACGAAGATGCAGACGTGCCTTCGACATGAATCCTGCCCCGCGTTCCGCTGATGCGAAAACTTTCCGCGCTCGCGGCAGGCAGAAGTTGCAGATGAATCTGCGCGGCATGGGCGGGCAGAACGCGTTCTATCAGTCTGTGCGCCGCAGCCGTCTGCGCAGATTGCGTTGACAGTTCCGCGGAGACCGCGGCGCTTGCAATCCGCGACGGGATTGCAAGCGACAGGCACGCCGCCGCGGAAGTCTTCAGAAATCCCCGCCGCGACTCATGCTTCATTCCACACTCGCAAGTTCGATCCACAATAAGTCCTTTCCTTGCAGAATCCGAGGGACCATGTCATTTCATCAAGCGTCGGCCGGCGATGCCTTTGTGCGCGCCAAGCAAAGTCTATTTCGCCAGGCCCTCACCGTGGAAGCCCGCGCGCCGCATGGCGAGACTGCACTCCGGGTTGCGCATGAAGGTCTTCCACACCAGGTTCGAGCGCAGATTTTCCGCCATCACCACGGAGATGCCCTGATCGATTCCCAGCACGTCGGGATCATACCAGTTGGCCGCGGGATGGAAGGCGTCGACAAAGCCATAGCGGCCCCATGCCTGTTTTCCCCACTTCGAGCGCATGGCGCGTAATACCGCGAGGCAATCCGTGGGCACAAAGGCCAGCGAGCCTGCAGCCGCGCATGGAACCACGGTCCCATCGAGCGGACCCTGCGCGGGCGGACCGCCCCATGCGGTGTAACCGCCCTCAAAGTCGGAGGCCGAGATGCCCCAGTAGTCTTCGCTATACCACTTTGGCAACGAAAGACAGAAGGCCTTGTGAGCGCGCGTTGCGGTCACCGAGTTGGCAAAGTAGTCGGCATACGCATCGCGCTTGCCGCGGAAGTCAAACCAGGCTTGCGAATACTGGTGCGTGAAGATGGGATCGTCGCCGCTGATGAACTCATAGCCCGCGTAATGAATCACCGGACGGCTGAAGTTGTTCCATAGCTCGCCGGGCACCGCATGCGTGGGAGATCCAATGGCCAGCAGGTAGATCATCATCAGCTCGCAGTACTTCTCCCAGCGCGCATCGAGGAATCCTTGGTCCCGGTGCCATCCCATCGAAAATGTCTTGCCGTCGTTCAGCATCCAGGGCCATTCGACGCGCTCGTAGATCTGCGTGGCCAGGGCTTTGATCTTCGCGTCGTCAAAATAAGCGCGCGCGGTCAGAACCCCGCACAGCAGCAGGGCAGTATCGATGGAAGATACTTCCACGCCGGTTACAGGCACTCCGGTTTCGATATCGTTGAAGTGATAGAAGAAGCCATGCACTTCGGGCAGATGGTTCAGGTGCCATTCGAGCGTGGTTTTCACGCGCTCCACGATCTGCTCATGCGGCAGATAGCCGCGGCGGTCGGCGATGCAGAGCCCGGTCAGGCCAAATCCGGTCGCGGCAATGCTGGCCATGCGCCGGGGATCGCGCGCGCCGCCCAGATCGTTGCGGGCGCGGTCGAGCACCTGTCCGGTGGTGGGGCTGGCCTGCTCCCAGAAGAACAGAATGCCCTGCCGTTCCAGGTCGTCCAGAAACGCTTCGTCCTCATGGCTAGCCTTCCATTGTGTTTCGCCGAATGCGAAGCCGCTGGGGGCCAGCGCACAGCCCGCCGCAACCGCCATAGCCTTTAACATCTCGCGTCGATTTATGGTTCCCAATCTCGTGTTTGGAATCATCGGAACTTCTCCATTTCTTTGTTCAAGACTCTGATTTTAATGAAATCCCACCTGCTGCATTGCGCTCGCAGCCTCAGGATTGCTCATGAACGTGTTCCACACCATCCCCGTACGAAGATTCTCAATCATCAAGACAGTAATGCCCAGATCGATGCCGAGACAAGTCGGGTTAACCCAGTGCGGCGATGCATTGCCATTGAATGCATCGACGAAGCCATAGCGTCCCCAAGCCGGTGTGGACGCCCAATTCGTGTGCAGTGCTTCAAGAACTTGAAGGCACTCGTTGGGCAAAAAAACCAGCGAGCCGGCGGTGGCGCAGGGAACAACCGTCCCGTCGATGGGACCCTGTGCCGGAGGCCCGCCCCAGGCCGTATAGCCACCCGCATAATCAGAAGAGGTAATGCCCCAATAATCCTCGTTGTACCAGTTCGGATAAGTCATCACGCAGAACGTCTCATGCGCCTGGGTCGCGGCAACGGAGTTCGTAAAGTAGTTGGCATAGGCGTCCGTTTTGCCGCGAAAGTCGAACCACGCATGGGACCATTGGTGCGTGAAGAGGGGATCGGCGTTGCTGCTGATATAGCTGTATCCCTCATAGCTGATCGTTGGGCGTGCAATCGCGGCCCAGCAAGACTTTGGGATCGGATAGGTAGGCGAGCCTACGCCAAGCAGATAGAGCGCCATCAGTTCGCAGTAAGTGTCGTAGCGGTACGAGGTAAAGCCGGGAGTCGCAGATGTAGGCGGATACCAGGCCATGGCGAATGTCTGGCCGCCATTCAGCATCCAGGGCCAGTTCACACGCTCATAGAGTTGGGTGGCCAGCGAGGTGATCGTCGCATCGTTGAAATAAGCGCGCGCCGCGAGAACACCGCACATCAACCACGCCGTGTCGATCGCGGAGACTTCCGCACCCGCGAGCGGCTGCCCGGTATTCAAATCGTTGAAGTGGTAGAAGAAGCCGTTCTCATTGGGCATGTTGTTCAGGTGAAAACTCAAAGTGGCCTGCACGCGCGCAACAATTTGTGCATGGGTCACGTTGGCCGCGTAGCCATACGCACTGGTCAGGTAACCGCGCTGGTCGGCGATGCACAAAGCGGTAAGTCCAAAGCCGGTGGCGGCAATGCTGGACTCGGTTGTGGTGGGGTCGATCTGTCCGCTCAGGTTGTTGGCTGCGTGGTCCAGCACCTGCCCGGTGACAGGGCTTGCCTGCTCCCAGAAATACTGGCAGCCTTGCTGTTCCAGATTGTCCAGGAAGCTCAGGTCTGCGGCGCTGGGCGTAAATGTGCCCACCGGCAAGGAGGGCGCTGTCGGCGCTATAGGCGTCACGGGGGCTGTCGCCTGCGCGCCCCCGCCACATCCCGCAGCCGTCGCCAACACGCCTCCGGTTGCAACCGCCACGGCTTTCATCATCTGGCGTCGGCTCATTGTCCGCTCTTTGCTGTGCAGCGTCATCCCATCCCCTCGCTTCATTCGTGTGAAGGAGCTACCTCAACAATGGCCAAACCACTCGCTGCATCGTCAGTTTCAGAACGTCAGTGCCCGGCGTTTCATCCCCGGCAATTCACGAGCAAAGAGATCGGTCAGGGAGAAAAATCGGGTGGTCCTTCCTCAAGCGCAAACGATTGCGCATAGCGGATTATAAGCAGCCGATGTTTTTACCTGTCAAGTTTCCTCTCCCGCAACGCTGCCTCGCCTGGCCGCTTCATCCTCAGCCTGGCACAAGATGGCGGCTTTCTACGCGGCGACGCGGTCGCGCCGATCCTCGTACTGCCGGCCATTCGTGACGCGGAAGATCTGAATCGTCTGCGCTGAGGCTGGGGAATATCGAGCATTTATAGTTTGGAGAGCGAAACTCCGCCCCCAGGATTGCGAGGCTGCATTTGAAGGGAAACCGGTATTTTTTGTCTTTTGTCCTGGCGGGCGCGGCGCTGTGGCTCAGTGGCGCGACGACCGCGTTGCTGGGCCAGCCGTCGCCGGGCGCAGTGTTGCGCTGCTGCGGAATCGCGCTGGCGTGTGCGGCGGCGTTGCGAAGGCCGTCGCTGCTCTTCTGGACGTTGGTGGCCATGTTTGCAGGCGTGGAACTGGGCGTCGACGCACCCCATGCCGCCGCGCAAACGCATTTTCTGGGCGAGCTGTTTCTGCGCCTGATCCGCATGATTGTTGCGCCGCTGCTGTTTGCCAGCATCACCACCGGAATCGCCGGGCACAGCCAGCTGCGCAGCATCGGCCGGGTGGCATTGAAGGCGCTTGTTTATTTTGAGATCGTAACCACTCTGGGCTTGTTGATGGGCGCGGTGGCGATGAATCTGGCCGGCGCGGGCTGGGGCGTGGCCTTGCCGGTCGCGACGGATGCGTCGCCCGTGGTCCAGGCTGTCCAGAGCTGGCAGCAGGTGCTCGTGAACCTGTTTCCGGAGAACATCGCGCAGGCGGTTGCGCAAAATCAGATTCTTCAGGTGGCGATCTTCTCCGTGCTGTTTGGAGCCGCGCTGGCCATGCTTCCCGACGCGAAGCGCGCGCCGCTGGTTTCGGTCCTTCAGTCGCTGGCCGAAACCATGTTTCAGATGACGCGCTTCATCATGCTGCTGGCTCCGGTAGCCGCGGGCGCGGCGCTGGCCTACACGGTGGGCGGCATGGGGTTGGCCACGCTGCTGCCGCTCGCTAAACTGGCGGTCGCCTACTATGCGACGCTGGCTGCATTTCTGCTGCTGGTGCAGATTCCCACCCTGCTGCTGTTTCGCGTTCCGCTGCGGCGCTTCATTGCGGCGGTCAGCGAGCCGGCCGCCATCGGATTTGCGACCACGACTTCCGAAGCCGCGTTACCACTGGCGATGGAGCGCATGGAAGAGTTCGGCGTGCCGCGCTGGATTGTGTCGTTCGTGATTCCCACTGGCTACAGCTTCAACCTGACCGGATCGAGCGTGTATGTGGCGATGGCGGCGATCTTCTGCGCGCAGGCGGCCGGGATTCACCTGACGGCCGGGCAGGAAGCCACCGCGCTGATCACGCTGATGCTGGCCAGCAAGGGAATCGCGGGCGTGCCGCGCAGTTCGCTGGTGGTGCTGATGGCCACGGCCAGCGCTATCCATCTGCCCGCCGCGCCGATCTTGCTGATCCTGGGCATCGATGCGTTGATGGACATGGGCCGGACGCTGATGAACGTGGTAGGGAACTGCATTGCCGCCGCGATTGTGGCGCGCTCGGAAAATGTGCTGGTCTCGCCGGCTATAGCGGTTCCACAACTGCTGTAACCCGGAGCCACCGAACGAAAGTGGCTTCTTCCTCAAGGAATAGCTATCTTTCGAAGATCTGCAAAGGGCGCGTGAATTGTGGAGCTGCTCTAGTTTCCAACCGGCGTTGCCGACTCACGGCCGATGAAATAGTAACGCCGGCCTCCCGGCCGGCTGTAGCGTGGACCTCCCGGTCCACGCTGTTTCTAATCAGATTCCGGCAGGCTTCGTTATCTTCACACCGCTCAGTATTTCTTGACGCTGGGATCGATCTGGTCGGCCCAGGCAAGGATTCCGCCGGCCAGGTTGGCGACCCGCGGATAGCCCGACTGCTTGAGGAATTCGGCCGCGCGCTGGCTGCGTCCGCCGGATTTGCACTGCACGACGATCTCGCGTTCGCGGTCGATTTCGGCCAGCCGTGCGGGCACATCGTTGAGCGGAATCAGCTTGCCGCCGATGTTGGCGATCTCGTATTCGAAGGGTTCGCGAACGTCGAGAATCAGCAGATCGTCGCCGTTGTCGAGGCGCGTTTTCAGCTCCCTGACGCTCACTTGGGGAATTCCATTCATTACTTTCTTTTCCTCTGGTTTCTCGGGCAAGATGCCGCAGAATTGTTGGTAATCGATGAGTTTGGTGACAGTTGGATTGGTGCCGCACACCGGGCAATCCGGGTTGCGGCGCAGCTTGAGTTCGCGGAAGCGCATGTTGAGTGCATCCACCAGCAGCAGGCGGCCGGCCAGCGAATCGCCTTTGCCCAGAATCAGCTTCAGCACTTCAGTCGCCTGAATGACGCCGATCAACCCTGGCAGCACGCCCAGCACGCCGCCCTCTGCGCAACTGGGCACCAGTCCCGGCGGCGGAGGCTCGGAGTAGAGGCAGCGGTAGCAGGGGCCATCCGCGGTTGCGAAGACGCTGGCCTGGCCTTCGAAGCGGAAGATCGACCCATAGACGTTGGGCTTGCCCAGCAGAACGCAGGCATCGTTGACCAGATAGCGGGTAGGGAAGTTGTCCGTGCCGTCGGCGACGATGTCGTAGCTGGCGATGATTTCCAGCGCGTTGGCGCTGCTGAGCATCGTGTCGTGTTTCACCACGTTCAGCGCGGGGTTCAGCGCCTTGAGCTTTTCTTCGGCGGAGTCGAGTTTCTTGCGGCCGATGTCTCTTGTCGAGTGGATGATCTGGCGCTGCAGGTTGCTGGCGTCCACCGTGTCGAAGTCCACCAGTCCGAGCGTTCCGATCCCGGCAGCAGCGAGGTAGAGCGCCAGCGGAGAGCCCAGTCCGCCCGTGCCCACGCAGAGCACCCGTGCCGCCTTCAACTTGCGCTGGCCTTCCACGCCCACCTCGGGCAGCAGAATGTGGCGCGAATAACGCGACAGGTCGTCGGTGGTCAGTTCGGGCAACTCGGTTTGTTCGATGATCGAAGTCATGATGGTTTACTCGGGGGCACGCCGTCGTCGAAC
>Ga0181529_10004122_pt1 | contig 15969 bp, 9 predicted proteins | sample PEATcosm2014_Bin_36_FD_119763 | JGI IMG/M metagenome (GOLD analysis project Ga0181529, IMG submission 119763) | Peatland microbial communities from MTU Mesocosm Facility, Houghton, MI, USA - PEATcosm2014_Bin10_30_metaG | ecosystem: Environmental > Terrestrial > Soil > Wetlands > Peat | place...
GCTCCCTTCTCGTAGTTGTAGTTGTCGTTTTCGTCTTCATAGAGCGTGAAATCGCCGTCCGCACCCGCGTAGACGCGGAGCTCGATGGGGTCGGCAGGCTTTTCGGTGGTCCACTCCATCGCGGGGCCCATGGGAAGAATAGATCCGGCGCGGACGAAGAGTGGCAGCTTGCCGAGCGGGGCGTCGGCCTCGATGCGCTTGCCGCCCTGCTGACGCTGGCCGGTCCAGAAGTCGTACCACGCGGCCGGGGGCAGGTAGACGGTGCGGCTGGTTGCGCCGTGGGTGGTGACCGGGCTGACCAGAATGGCCGGGCCAAAGAGATATTCGTCGCCGGTGTTCTGGGCGTCGATGTCGGTGCGCCAATCCATCACCAGCGGGCGCATGAGGGTGGCGTGGTTGCTGGTGACCTGCCATGCCTGCGAGTAGATGTACGGCATCAAGCGGTAACGCAGAGTGTCGTAGTCAACGAGGATCTTCCCGGCGTCGGGGCCATAACTCCATAACTCGTTTTCGCTGGGATTGCGGGTGCCGTGGACGCGGAAGATGGGCGAGAAGGCTCCGAACTGAAACCAGCGGATAAATAACTCCCGGAAATTGGGGTCGGCGAGATTGCCGCCGCTGATGAAGCCGCCAATGTCGGTGGTCCAGTAGGGCATGCCTGAAATTGCGTAGTTGAGGCCGGCGGGGATCTGGCGCTGGAAGGTCAGCCAGTCGCTGAGGACGTCGCCGGACCAGGCGGTGACGCCGTTGCGCTGCGTTCCGGCATAGGCGGAGCGGCTGAGAATGAAGACGCGCTTGTCACTGCCGGCGGCGCTTTGGCCATCGGCGACGGCGGCGGTGTGGAAGTTGGGGAAGACATTGGCGTAGCGCGCGCCGGAACCGATGTGGAGCTGGTGATCTACGAGGATGTTGTCTTCGCGGGCTTCGGTTTCAGGCTCGTCGGTGTCGAGCCACCAGGCGTCTACGCCTTTGGAGAAGAGCGCGGCGTTGGCGTTGGCCCAATACTGCTTGGCGGCGGCCGGGTTGGTGGGATCGTAAAGCGCCTGGCCTACGGGATGGAAGCTCGGGGCGACGGTCTTGGCGACGAACCAGCCGTTCTTGTCGAACTCGGCGTAGACGGGATTGACCGGGTCGCCGGGCTTCTGCGCGCCGGGGCGGAAATAGGGCCAGATCGAAACCATCAGATGGAAGTGCTCGTCGTGAAGCTTGTTAATGAGGCCTTGAGGATCGGGGTAGTTGGGGTTCCACTTCATGTCGCCCATGGTGATCCACCAGAACCAGTCCTGGACGATGTTATCGACGGGAATGTGGAGGGCGCGGTATTTCGCGGCGACAGCTTCGAGCTCCTGCTGCGACTCGTACTTGTTCTTGCACTGCCAGAATCCATAGGCCCAGCGGCCGAATAGGGGGACTTCACCGGTGAGTTGGCGGTATCCGGCAATGATCTGGTCGGGCTCGGGGCCGTAGATGAAGTAGTAGTCGACCTGGTCGGCGACTTCGGCGGAGAGATAAAGCGCGTGCACGAAACGATTGTTCATGCGGCTGCGCGAAGAGTTATTCCAGAAGATGCCGAAGCCGTTGGTGGAGACCAGCAGGGGGATGGCGATGTTGGTGTTTTCCTGCGATAGATCTATCGTCTCGCCGCGATAGTTCCAGACCCCGGCCTGGTGCTGACCGAGCCCATAGAGGCCTTCGTGAGAACCGTAGTTGCCCAGGGAGACTTCGGCGTGGAAGGTCTTTTCGCCATTGACCACAACGGGGCGCAGGGAGCGGTAACTGTCGGTGGCGAGCAACTGGCCGCGGGGCGCGGCGGCGATAGCTCCGGGGCCGGTGGCGACAGGGGTAGACTGCGTGCCGTTGCCGGGGCCGAAGTAGGCGACTGCGCCGGTTTCGCGGTCGATGACGGCGCGCAGGCTGGCGGTGGAGAGCGAGATGGAGCGCGCGTCGGAAGTTACGTCGAAGGGAACGGCGGGCCAGGTTTTATTGACCACCACACCGTCCGGAGTACGCCGCGCGGCGGCGCTCAGCGGGGAGTAAGTGACATGGAGGATGGCGGCGGAGTTGACGGCAAGACGGAGGACGCCGTCCTTTTGGCGGATCTCGACGCCGTCGGGGCGCTTGTCGAAACTGAGCACCGGGTTGGGGGTATTCCATTGCGCCAGGGCGAGCGGTGCGGACAAAAAACAGGCCCCGAGCAGCAGCCCGGCGGCAACCGGGCGAAAACGATTTATCACGGCAGTTTACTCCTTCCGAAGACGCAGACCGATTCAGTGTACGCTTTGCGGGCAATGGGGAACAGCGGGCGGTGTGAGTTCCGGCGGTGGGCTGTAAAACACTGGCAAGATGTGGTTGGAGCTTTCCCAGGCGCCCAAAGGCGAGGCACCTCCACCCCACGGACGAAGACCTGTCCGCGGGGGCCCCGGACCTCCACCCCACGGACGAAGACCTGTCCGCGGGGGCCCCGGACTTCCACCCCACGGACGAAGACCTGTCCGCGGGGGCCCCGGACTTCCACCCCACGGACGAAGACCTGTCCGCGGGGGCCCCGGACTTGGGGCACCCGGCATTTTAGAGCGGTTCCAGGAAAGCTATACCCAATCCGATTTCATTCAGGGTCGTCACTCGTCGATGCTCGCGCCGGCTTCCGCCGAGAAACTTTCGCATTATTTACAAAGTAGCCAACAGGGTTGATTGAAGGCAGAGAAGGACGCACGGGAAACAGGCAATATCCCTATTTCGCAGCCTAAGAAATGCGCGCAAACCCGCGCGGTGCGGTGCAAATAAAGTGACGTACACTGCCGCAGTGCGGGATCTGCACGATAGACTTTCTGTTACTCAAAATAGAGGCCAATTCCATGCGTATTTTTTCACGTGCCCTTTTACTGATTACTCTGATGTCCCCGGCTGTGGGGCTTGCACAGTTTCAAGCGCCGACCAGCGAAGAGCTGAAGATGAGCAGCGACCCGCAGGCTCCGGGGGCGGCGGCTGTGTATCTGAACATCGACGACGAGACCGACGGATTGATGCATAAGCGCATCCTCTATGTGCGCATCAAGGTACTTGCGGAAAAAGGCAAGGAACTAGCGACGGTCGAGATTCCGTACTTCAAGGGCAGCAGCGAGATTGCGGACATCAAGGGGCGCACCATCCATCCGGATGGAACCATCGTTCCCATGGAAGTGAAGCCGGAAGAGTTGATGGTCGCCAGGAGCGGCGGGCTGCAGATCGAGAAGATGGTGTTCACGCTGCCCGCCGTGGACGTGGGAAGCATCCTGGAGTACAGCTACGTCGAGCGGGGTGGAATGCTGTCCTCTCCTTACTGGGAGGTCCAGCGCGAGTATTTTGTGCATAACGCGCATTACGCGTTTGTGCCGGGGTTGCGGGGCGCAATTTATTGGCCCGTGCTTCCCCAGGGCGCTGCGGTCCACAGTGGGCACATGGGGAAGTTCACGCTTGACATAACAGACGTTCCGCCGGCGCCGCAGGAAGAATGGATGCCACCGGGTCAAAGCTTCCTGTATCGCGTGGTTTTCGTTTCCACAAGCTCGGAGTCCTCGGAAGGATTCTGGATCTCTGCGGGCAAGGCGTGGTCGGATTCTGTGGACAGTTTCGCGGAGCCTTCCAAGGCGATGCGGCGCGCCGTGGCTGAGTTGGTGGCCCCGACCGACAGCGCTCAGGAAAAGGCACGCAAGCTCTACCTGGCGGTGCAGGAGTTGAACAACACCGATTTCACGCGCAGCCACGACAAAGCGGAGTTGAAGGAACTGAAGCTGAAGGATGTGAAGAGCGCCGGGGACGTGTGGGAGCAAAAGGCTGGAACAAGCACAGAGATTGCGCTGCTTTACCTTGGAATGCTGCGCGCCGCTGGACTGACGGCCTATGCGATGAAAGTAGTGGATCGCGACAAAGGCGTATTTGAGCCGGCATTCATGAGCATGGCGCAGATGCACAGCACGATCGTGATTTTGAGTGTGGACGGCAAGGAGCTGGCGCTTGATCCGGGCGAGAAGATGTGTCCGTTCGGGACAGTGCACTGGCATCATGCGGGGGCGGGCGGAATCCGGCAAAGCGCCGCGGGACCTGCCGTAGCCAGTTCGCCGAATGTGCCGTATACGGAAAACAGCGTTCTGCGCTTTGCCGACCTGACACTGGACGGTCAGGGCGGGGTGTCGGGGAGCGGCCGGTTTGCGATGAGCGGGCAGGAAGCGCTGTATTGGCGTCAGAAGGCTTTCCAGAGCGATCCGGAGGAAGTGAAGAAGGCGTTCGAGCATTGGCTGGGAGGGCTGGTTCCGGAGGGAGTTGAAGCGCATGTGGACCGCTTCCGCTCGCTGGACAAGCCGGAAGAGGGTTTGATTGCGTACTTCAGCCTGAAGGGGACGCTGGGCACGGCGACGGGCAAGCGGATGATACTGCCGGGCTTCTTCTATGAGACGCGGACGCGGCAGCCTTTTGTGGACCAGGAAAAGCGCATGGAACCGGTGGACATGCAATACGCCTCGAGTTCCGGTGACCAGGTTGTGTACCACCTGCCGGAAGGGATGCAGGTGGAAGCGTCGCCGCAGGACGCAAAGCTGGTGTGGGAGAATCGCGCGCTGCTGACCGCGACGGTGACCACCGCGCCGGGACAGGTGACAGTGGCGCGGAAGATGCAGCGCGGCTTTGCACTGGTGAAACCGGAAAGCTACCCAGGGCTGCGCGACTTTTATCTGAAGATTGACAGCAGCAACTCGCAGCAGATTGTATTGACGCGCCAGGCAATTGCGAAAGGAAACTGAAGATGCGCTTTAACACTTACATGCGAATTACAGCCCTGGCGTTGACCTGCGCTGCGCCGGCAGCAGCGCTCGGGCAGTTTCAGGCCCCGACCCAGGACGAGTTGAAGATGACCGCTGATCCCGCAAACCCGGGAGCCGCGGCGGTGTATCTGAATGTGACAGAGATCGCCGACGATCCAATCCACTACCAAAGCGTGTATGAGCGGATCAAGGTGCTGACGGAAAAGGGCAAGGAGCTGGCCACGGTCGAGATCCCTTATGTGCGCGGCAATCGCACCATCTCCGACATCAAAGGGCGCACCATTCATGCGGATGGAACGATTGTGCCGCTGGTGGTGAAGCCGGAAGACCTGATGGTCTCCAAAAGCGGCGAGTGGCAGTGGGAGAAAAAGGTCTTCACGCTGCCGAGCGTGGAAGTGGGGAGCATCCTGGAATTTATCTACGAAGAACATTACGACGACGATCATTTTTCCTCACCGGAATGGGAGATCCAGAGGCCCTACCCGGTGGTGAAGGCGCACTACCAGTTCACGCCGTTCAAGGGGTTCTTGTCGGGGAGCAGCAACGCAACCAGCAGGTACCTGGTGGATGAGCATGGCGAGGTGGCAAGTCAGCTGATGTGGTGGCAAGTGGTGCCCAAGGGCGTGACTGTGCAGCGCGATGCGATCGGGCGGTACAGCCTGGATGTGGCGAATATCCCCGCAGTGCCGCAGGAAGAGTGGATGCCGCCACAGCACAGCTTCCGCTACAAGGTGTTTTTCTACTACACCAGCGCACGCAGCGAAAAGGAGTTCTGGAATATGGCGGGCAAGCGGTGGTCGAAGGACGTGGACCACTTTGCCGAAGCTTCCAAGCCGATTGAAGAGGCGGTGAAAGGGCTGGTGCTGCCGACGGACAGCGAACTGGACAAGGCGAGGAAGCTCTATCAGGCCGTGCAGGCGCTGGACAACACCGACTTTTCGCGCAAGAAGAGCGCCACAGAGTTGAAGGATCTGAAACAGAAGGAGGCCAAGCGGGCGGAAGACACTTGGACGCGGAAGAGCGGATCGAGCGAGCAAATCGCCATGCTGTATCTGGCGATGGCGCGCGCCGCAGGCTTGCACGCGTATGCGTTTACGGTGGCCAATCGGGAAGAGAGCATCTTTGACCCCAACTATCTCTATACCGGGCAACTGGACGAGACGCTGGTGGGGCTGACCATTGACGGCAAGGAGATCACAGTCGATCCCGGGGAGAAGATGTGCGCGTTCAAGGAACTGCATTGGCAGCACGCCAATGCGAGCGGCCTGCGCCAGACCAGCGACGCCAACAACATGACCACACTTACAGGACAGACCTATATAGAAAACAAGCTGGTCCGGACCGGGGAAATCCACGTGGACGCGCAGGGCGGGATGAGCGGGAGCCTGCAATTTTCCATGAGCGGGCAGGAAGCTCTGCGCTGGCGTCAGAGGGCGCTGCGCAACGACATCGACGAGGTCAAGAAAAGCTTTGACGAGTGGATCGGAGGGCAGGTTCCGGAAGGCGTGGAGGCACACGTGGATCATTTCGTTGGGATGGATAGCCCGGAAACGAACCTGATCGCCGTGATCAAGGCGCAGGGCTCGCTGGGCGCGGCCACGGCCAAGCGCGTGCTGTTGCCGGGGCTGTTTTTTGCGACTCGCGGCGGGCATCCGTTTGTGAACCAGGAGAATCGCCGGACGCCGGTGGACATGCATTATCCCGACCAGGTGACAGACCAGGTGACCTACCACCTGCCAGACGGGCTGGCCGTGGAGGGCGCGCCCAAGGACGACAAGCTGGTGTGGCCGCAACATGCGGTGCTGGTGGTCAAGTCGGCGCAGGCGCCGGGCAGCATCACCGTGGCGCGGCAGCTTTCGCGCGCGTTCACTTTTGCAACGGCGGCGGAATATCAGGATCTGCACGGCTTTTATCAGAAGGTGGCGGCAGCCGATCAGCAACAGATTGTGCTGACGCGGCAAACAAACGCGAAAGGAAACTGATTATGCCGGAGTATTCGCACATCGCTTCTGTCTCTGCTCGATTGCTGCTGGCCGGCGCGATGGCGCTGGTCTCGGTTCCTTCACCCGCCGCGAACCTCTTCGGAAGCCACAGCAAGGATTTCGGCAAAGACAAGCAGGATATTCCGCAGTGGGGTCTGGACGCCGCCAAAACGCCGACTCCGGATTACGTGAAGGACGCAGAGGCGGTGGTGCTGTATGACGAGTACGTGGAGACCGTGGACGACCAGGGGCGGGCGGTGGAACGGGAACGGCGGGTGAAGCGGATCCTGAAGCCGCAGGGCCGCAGCGTGAGCTGCAATGTGAGCTACAACGAAGATGAGAAGATCAACTACTTCCGCGCGTGGACGATTGCGGCCGAAGGCAAGCAGTACCAGGCCCGGGAGAACGACTTTGTGGAAGAGGGCGACACCGGTATCCCGGTGATGCTGTCGACGCGCAAGTTCGTGATTGCGCATCCGCCGGCGGAAGATGTGGGCGCGACGCTGGTGTGCGAGTCGGAGGAGGTGCTGGCGCCGTATTTTCACGAGGCGGTGTGGCAGTTCCAGAGCGGACTGCCTATGGTGTACCAGGCGCTGGAGGTGGATCTGCCGCCGGGGCGGGCGCACACCGAGAGCTGGCACCGGACAGCGCCGGTCAAGCCGGTGGAGGTTGCGCCGAACCACTGGCGCTGGGAGATGAAAGACATGCGCGCGCTGGATCTGCGGGAGGTGCGGGCCACGCTGGAATGGGAAGCGCTGGCCGCGCGCATGTCAGTGCTGTGGGGCGATGCGGCGGTCGAGGGCAAGGAAAAACAGTGGAAGGCGCTGGGGCAGTACTTCACCGATCTTGAAGAGCACCGGCCGGACCCCTCGCCGGAGATCACGGCCAGGACGCAGGAACTGGTGGCGGGCGCGCCGGATTTCTATTCCAAGCTGAGGAACATCACCGAGTTCATCCAGAAGAACGTGCGCTACTTCATCGTGGAGCGGGGCATAGGCGGCTGGCAGGCGAACCACGCGACGGATATCTTCCGCAACAAGTACGGCGACTGCAAGGACAAGACGACGATTCTGATTTCGATGCTGCAGGCGGCGGGGATCCACGCGGTGTATATGCCAGTGGACACGCACCGGGGATATGTGGACCCCGACGCGCCTTCCCTCTACGGCAACCACATGATTACCGCCATCGAGGTTCCCGGCGATGTGAAGGACACGCGGCTGAAGGCGCTGGTGACGGCGAAAGACGGCAAGCGGTACCTGATCTTCGATCCGACCAACGAGCACACGCCGGTGGGCAACCTTCCCTACTATTTGCAGGGGAGCTACGGGATTCTGGCGGCGGGGACGGCGAGCCAGATCATTGCGCTGCCGGTGCTGACGCCGGACGCGAACCTCACCACGCAAACGGGCAGCTTCACACTGACGGCGGACGGAACGCTGAGCGGAACAGTCGACTCGTTCCACGAGGGCACGTATGGGGCGGACCTGCGCTGGCTGATCAAATACAGCGACGAGAAAGAGCGGCGCGAGTACTGGGAGAAGCGGGTGGCGGAGACGCTGCCGGGGGTGACGCTGGATTCGTTCACATTCATCCAGCCGGCGAACCTGGACAAGCCGCTGGAGTTTCACTACAAGGTGACGGCGAAGCAGTATGCTCACCAGGCGGGACCGCTGCTGCTGGTGCGGCCGCGAGTGCTGGGCAGCCATGTGCGCCCGCTGGACGACAAGCCGCGCGTCTATCCGATTGACCTGAGCGCCACGGGGAGCTGGAAAGACAGCTTCGACATCGCGCTGCCGGCCGGGTACGCAGTGGACGAGTTGCCGGACCCGGTGGATGTGAATCTGGATTTCGCCAGCTACCACTCGACGGTGAAGGCGGAAGCGGGGCATCTGCACTATGAGCGCGAGTACCAGGTGCGGAAAGTGGAGATCCCGGCCAGCCGGGCGGCGGAATACCGCAAGCTGCAGGGAGCGATCCTGTTCGACGAGAAAGGGAGCGCGGTGCTGAAGAAACAGTAAGACGGCGCTGCAATCATGGTGAAGAGCAGGGGCCCGGCCGGCGAGAGCGTTGGCGGGGCCTTTGCATCCATAGGCGGCAATGTTTCATCCTTACAGCAGGTTCACTTTTTCATAATCGCCAGAATCAGGAGTTTGCCTTCATGAGTTCGCCTCTATTTACATCTTTCGATTTGCGCAGCGTGCAATTTGCCAACCGCATCGGGGTTACGCCGATGTGCCAGTACTCCGCGCAGGACGGATTCGCCAATGACTGGCACCTGGTGCACCTGGGCAGCTTTGCCAAGGGCGGTGCGGGGATGGTGATTCTGGAGGCGTCGGCCGTGACGCCGCAGGGGCGGATTTCGCCGGGCGACCTGGGCATCTGGAAGGACGATCACATCTTCGGCCTGCAACGGATTGTGCGCTTCATCCATGAGCAGGGCGCGCGGGTGGGGATTCAGCTGGCGCACGCGGGGCGCAAGGCGAGCATGTCGATTCCGTTTGGCGGGGAACGGCTGCTGACGCCGGAAGAAAACGGCTGGGAGACGATTGCACCCAGCGCGGTGGCGTTCTCCGAGAGCTATTCCCTGCCCCAGGCGCTGGACCAGGCGGGGATCGACGCTGTGGTGACGGCCTTCCGGCAGGCGGCGCGCCGGGCGCTGGAGGCGGGCTTCGACTTTGTGGAGATTCACGCGGCGCACGGCTACCTGCTGCACCAGTTTCTTTCTCCGCTGGCCAACCAGCGCAGCGACGCCTACGGCGGCAGCTTTGAGAACCGGACGCGGCTAGCCATGGAAGTGATAGCGGCAGTGCGCAAGGAGTGGCCCGCGCATTTGCCGCTGCTGGTGCGTATTTCCGCGACCGACTGGGCGGAGGGCGGCTGGACGCCGGACGAATCGGTGGAGCTGGCGCGGCGCTTCAAGCAGGCGGGCGTGGACCTGGTGGATGTTTCGACGGGCGGGCTGGTTCCGTATGCGCAGATTCCGGCTGGACCGGGCTTTCAGGTGCAGTTTGCGGCGCGGATCCGGCGCGAGGCGGGTATTCCGACCGCCGCGGTGGGGCTGATCACGGATGCGAAACAGGCCGAAGCGGTGGTGACCAACGGCCAGGCGGACATCGTGCTGATGGGCCGGGAGCTGCTGCGGAATCCGTTCTGGCCCGTTCATGCGGCGGCGGCGCTGGAAGAAAAAGCGAGCTGGCCGGTGCAGTACCTGCGGGCTGCTCCGCGCGGATCGGCGGCGCAGGCGGCGGTGCGCAGTGAGGCGAGCGGTCTGCGGTAAGGATGGACGACGGAAGCGGCTTTTGTCCAAGGAAAAGAGAAACAACCGCGGGTCCTTCGACTACGTCGTGCGCAAAGAACGCGCACAGCTCCGCTCAGGATGACAGCGATTTTTGACGCGGACTTGAATGGAGGCCGTGGCTTCCCACCCTAGAGCGGTTCCACAATTCACGTGCCCTTTGTAGGTCTTCGAAAGGTGGCTTTTTCTTGAGGAAAAAGCCACTGTAGGTCAGTGGCTCCTGGGTGCAGCAATTGTGGAACCGCTGTAGCTTGCTTATGCCTCCTATTCTCGTTCAATCCATTGCGATGCTGACTTCGATTCTGGCTGTGGCCGGGATGGGATATTTTGTTGCCGCGCTGATTGCGGCGCTGCGCTTTGTTGCTTCGCGGCGCGCGTTGCAGCCTGCTTTCTCTCCGGACGTTACGATCCTCAAGTCGCTGAAGGGCAACGACCCCCTGATGCTGGAAGCGTTTCGCGGGCATTGCCGGCAAAGGTACAAGGGCGATTACGAATTGCTGTTCGGCGTGTCGTCGGAGAGCGACCCTGCAACGGAGGCGGTTCGGCAGTTGCAGGCGGAGTTCCCCGAGCGGTTGATTCGGCTGGTGGTGTGCCCGGAGCGGCTGGGCACGAATGGCAAGGTGAGCACGCTGGTGCAACTGCTGCCTCACGCCCGGTACGACTTTTTGCTGATCAATGACTCGGACATTGCGGTTTCGCCCGACTATCTGGATCGGGTGATGGGGTGCTTCGACTCCGAGGCGAAGAGTGGAGACGACGCGCGCAATGAAGTCGGGATGGTTACAACGCTCTATCGCGGCCGCTCCCATGGAACTTTGCCTTCGCGCCTGGAGGCGCTGGGGATTGCAACCGACTTTCAATGCGGGGTTCTGCTGGACCGGATGATCGCCGGCAAGCTCAGCTATGGACTCGGCGCGACACTGGCGGTGCGGCGAACGGCCGTGGAGAAGATTGGCGGCCTGGAAGTGCTGCTGGATTACCTGGCGGACGACTACGAGTTGGGCGCGCGGGTGGCAAAGGCCGGGTATCGCGTGGAGCTGAGCACCGAGGTGGTTGAGACCGGCGTTCCGGCCTACCGGTGGAAGGGCTTTTTCGAGCACCAGATCCGGTGGGCGCGCACCGTGCGGGATGCCAGCCCCGGTGGCTACGTGGGGCTGATCTTTACCATGGGCTGGCGTGGGCACTACTGAATGTGGTGGCCAACTCATTGAGCCCGCTGAGCCTGTAGCTGCTGGGCGTGAGCCTGGCGCTGCGCTGCGCCCTGGCGATCACGGTGGGCGGCGTGGTGCTGGGCGACCGGCAGGCGCTTCGGAGTCTTTGGCTGCTGCCGGCGAGGGACTTGATTGCTCTGGCGATCTGGGCGGCGGGCTTTGCCGGGAACAGGATCGTCTGGCGCGGGGAGCACTTTGCGCTGAAGAATGGGAAGCTGCGGAGACAGGACACCCTGTAACCCATTGATTCGGCCTTCTTGGGGTTGGTGCTTTCTCACTTGGAAAGTGACGGCGTGGACCGGGAGGTCCACGCTACAGCCGGCCGGGAGGCCGGCGGTACAAGCTCATGGCTTGTGGCCGGAACCTTCTCTTTGATGGAACAGTTTTATCTGCGGGGCGTATTATGCTTCGTGGTTCTTCGGGATGGGGACGAGTGGCTCGGAGCACTGTAGAGAGAGTGGTGCAATGGACGCGCTCAACAATCTCGGATCGCGCGGGCTCGAACCGGACGGGCTCCAAGAGGGCCGGTTTGCAGGAACTTCTGCAACGGAGAGCGATGACCGGGTTGCTGCGAACTCGCGGAGTTTTCCAGCCGATTCTGCCCCGATGCCCTACGACCTTCGCCTGCCCGGCGGTCGGTCGGATCAGTATTATGCGGACACAGCGCGGTTTGCCGATCTGTTTCTGGATGAGGCGGAACTGCGTGCGGCCACGCTGCTGGACGGATATGGGAGGCACGTTCAGGAGGTTCTGCGCGAGGCCCCTCGCAGTCGCGGCGAGTATGCGGTTGAACTGCTTATGCTTGGGCTCGCGCTGCAGTTGTATGGCGGGGCGGCTGAGTCGGCGCCCGGCTGGGCGGTGGAACTGACAAGGGAGCTGCTGTGGCTGCGACGGCGCTCGGCCGCGGCCAAACCTGTGGCGGATTTCGGCAGGGCGGTGCTCAGCGCACTGTTTCTCGCGCAGGGAATCGGGCGGCCGTTTTCTGCAACTCCTGCTTCGCCGGAGCAGCTTCCCCGGTTGATCGAGTGGCTATCCGCTTCCGGTGAATTCACCCAGGAGGCCATGCGCATCAACAACTGGCGCGGTTACCTGGCGACCATGCGGGGCGATGAAGCCGCGCATTGGCTGGCAGAATCGGTCGCGCTGTACGACTGGTTCCGGCGCGAAGCTGAGGCCGCGCTGGGAACCTATACAAAAGATATTTCGGCTTTTCTGGCAGCGGAAGCGCCTCGTCACAGGTGCCGTGAAGACCGATTGCTGTGCAGCCGCGGCGCAGTGGAGTACCACCTCGGAATGGTGGCTGCCGAGATCATGAACCGGGGGCTGTTGCCTGCGTTCGAGAGGACTTCGCACCGGATTGTTCTGGTCCCCGCCTGCCTGCGCGCCGAGCCGAACTGCTGCCAGGCCCAACGAGCCGGACTGGATTTGACCTGCACCGGATGCCGCCCGGATTGCACCGTGAACCGACTTACCCACCTCATGCGGAGCTTGGGCGCAACCGTTTATCTGGTGCCTCATTCGACCGGTTTCAGCCAGTGGCTGGTGAGATGGCAAGGCGCATCGGATGTGGGGGTTACGGCTGTAGCCTGCCTGGCAAACATTGTTTCGGGCGGGTTCGAGATGCGCGCCCGCGGAATTGCCTCGCAGTGTGTGGTTCTTGATTTTCCGGGCTGCCAGCGCCACTGGAGCCGCAAGGGGATTGCGACCGAAGTGAACGAGGAACGGCTGGTGCAGATTGTGACCGCGCATCCGGCTTAGTACTACAGTTGTACTTCGCTGGGACGCCGCAAGAGAAAAGGACCCGTGCCTAAAGGCCACCCTGATTTGCGGCTTTTTCATGGGCCTGAAGGCCCATGCTCCCTCTGTAAGACGCTAACTCCAACTATAGTATCAGAGCATTTTCGGAGACGGTGCAGACCGGAATTGTGATTGGCTTCCCACCCTTTCCGCAGAAAAACGCGGAAAGGATGGGGCACGGTGGTCTATCGCAAAAGCCAAAATGCTCTAAAAACCACCATCGAGAGGCTTTCAGCTTACCGGATGCGCGGACGCCGGATCGGTGCTTTCAATGGCGGCGCAGTCAATCATCAGACATGCACCCAAATCGTTAAAGCTCTTGTCCCAACGCGGCCTGGCCTCACGGTTCTGAGCGGTCAGGGCATAGGCGGAGGTGCGCAGAATCTCATACCAGATGTTCTGCGCCTGCCAGAGGTTTAATTCGAAAGGCAGCTCGGAGAGCGTGCGGGCCAGGGTCAGGGCACGCTCCAGCATTTCCATCGATCCGGACGACATCTGGAGCTCGACCATGATGCGCTTCATGCGCTGGTCGGCGATATAGGAGAGGGTCGCGGTATCGAGTGGGACCTGGTCGGCCTTGGCAAGAGAGAGGAATGAGCGCAACTGCGCCTGATCCACCGGATCGGCCTCGAGGGCGCGACGCAGGCCCGCATTTACCGCGAAGCCCGCTGCCAGCGTCAGGGCCGGCGGTTTGGGCAGTCCAGCTTGAGAGAGATAGTGGAGCAGGCTGGCATGGTCTTCATAGATGGTGGTCAACGAGTTCTCGATGTTCCAGAGAGTCGCGTTCAGAATCAACTGGATGATGCGGCGTTGCTCGTCGGTGAAGAGCGAGGTCAGCGAGTAATCGACATGGCCATAGAAGCGGTCCAGCAGCCGGATTACTTCAGGGAAGTCGGCCCGCAGCACATAGTCCGCCGCCTGTTTTGAAAAGGCCTCGAATTCGGCTTCGTCGCCCGGTTCGTAGGCTTTGACGGCTGCGGTGATGTTCTGGTCGCCAAAGTGGAGCACCGCGAAGGAAAAGCTCTCTTGCCTGCCGGTAATGGCCGCGACGATCTTGGCCCGGCCCAGGGCGAGGCGTCCGCGGCCGGACGTAAAGACGTCAAAGGAATTGCGCCAAACGCGGTAGCAGAAGAGATCGGTCTCTTCGGCAAAGGAGGAGAAGATGGAGCTGATGGCGTAGTGCGCCGCTACCTGCTCAAGGCCCAACTGCTTGGCGAGCACCTGCTCCCTGTAGATGGCTGCACCGTTGGCGGCTTTGGGATCGTTGGAGCGGGCGTCGGCAAGACGTTTCAGAAAGGCCGGCTCCAGCTCGGTTGCCCGAGCCCCGAAGACTTCCAGGGCGAGTTGGAGGACGCGCGCGGCATAGGCGATGATCTGCACCGTCTCGATTCCCGCAATGTCGTCGAAGAACCATCCGCAGCTGGTATACATCAGCTGCGTATAGCGCTGCATCTCCATGAGTTCGAGGGCGCGCACGCGCTCGGGGACGGTGAGGGCGCGGAGCTGGTGCTTGCGGAAGAAGCGCTCGACTGTCTGCGGGCTGTGGTCGAGCACGGCCTCGATATAGCCGTCGCGCGCCTCCCAGACATCCTTGAAAAGGAGCGATCCCTCGGCTTCGGTGAGGGGCACGAGTGCGTCGCGGAGCTCGTCGAGAGCGGCGCGCAAAGGCTTTCTCCAGGACTGGTTCCAACCTTGATGGCCGCCGTTGCAACCGCAGTCGGAGCGCCACCGCTCGACACCGTGGGCGCAGCTCCAGGAGGTGTTCTCCACGATTTCGCATTCGAACTCGGGAGGAAACATCTCGAGGAAGGAGCCGTAATTGGTGAGTTTGACGTTCTTGTCGTCTTCGAGCAGGCGCAGGGCATAGGCGAGCGCCATCTCGCCATGGCGGTGGTGGTGGCCATAGGACTCGCCGTCTGTTGCCACATGAACCAGTTGTGGCTGCTGATTGTCGCGGAAACCGGCCTTGAGGCGGGCGGCAAAGTTTTCCCCGGAATTCAGCAACCCCTCGAAGGCAATGGCGCGGGAGGCCGGGCCGTCATAGAAGAAGACGGCAATCGAAGCGCCGGAGGGGAAGCGCATGAGATACGGATGGGTAGGATCGACCGATGCATTGGGAGTATTGACCCATTCCGCGCCGTCGTTCAACAGACGGGTGCGCTTGCACTGGTGCGGGGCAAGAACGGTGAATTTGATTCCCTCGTTCGCAAGAAGTTCGAGCGACTCGGAATCGGCGGCTGTCTCGGCGAGCCACATGCCTTCGGGCATAGCCCCATAGTGATGCCTGTAATCGGCGATGCCCCAGCGAATCTGGGTGATGCGGTCGCGGGTGCTGGCGAGGGGCAGAATGATGTGGTTGTAAACCTGGGCCATTGCGGAACTGTGGCCGTGAAACATCTTGCGGCTGCGGCGCTCTCCGTCGAGGGCCATGCGGTAGGTGCGCGGGGCGTTCTCCAGCAGCCAGTTCAGAAGGGTGGGGCCAATGTTGAAGCTGATTCGGGCGTAGTTGTTGACGATGCGCGTGATCAGGTTCTTGTTGTTGACGATGCGGGCCGCCCCGTTGGTGGCATAGCACTCGGCGCAAATGCGTTCGTTCCAGTCATGGTATGGAGCAGCCGTGTCTTGCGTTTCAACGGTTTCCAGCCACGGGTTCTCACGCGGCGGCTGGTAAAAATGCCCATGAATGCAGACAAAACGTTTACTTATGGCCATCGATCTTTTCCCATCCCACGCCGGTGAATCAGTCGAAAACCCGACGCTGCTTGTTCATTGTAGGCTTGAGCGACCCGCAGGCGCAGCGGTTCTGGCCAAATCGCACGCTCGCCACAAGTACCAGGCTGCAACAGAACGGAACGGGGCCCAGCGTTTTCCCCTTTTGAGCATGA
>Ga0181529_10004123_pt1 | contig 15969 bp, 14 predicted proteins | sample PEATcosm2014_Bin_36_FD_119763 | JGI IMG/M metagenome (GOLD analysis project Ga0181529, IMG submission 119763) | Peatland microbial communities from MTU Mesocosm Facility, Houghton, MI, USA - PEATcosm2014_Bin10_30_metaG | ecosystem: Environmental > Terrestrial > Soil > Wetlands > Peat | place...
AATGAAAGGAACACTCATGAGCAATTCTGAAACGACAACGACTAACAGCGTCCATTTCGTCCTTCAAGGCAAAGGCGGCGTCGGCAAGAGCTTTATCGCCGCCATCCTAGCGCAGTATTTCCGCGAGGGCGGCTGGGCGACTCATTGCTTCGACACCGACCCGGTCAACGCCACCTTCGCCCAATACCAAGGGCTCGGCGCGAGCCATCTCAACGTGCTGAAACGCGGGACGATCAACGAGAAGCAGTTTGACGCCCTCGTGGAACGGCTCTGCAGCGATCCCGGCGTGTGCGTTGTGGACACCGGCGCCACGACGTTCGTCCCGCTGTGGAACTACATGCTTGAAAACGAAATCGTCGGATTCCTGGCCGCACACAACCGCCGCGCCTATATTCACTCTGTCGTTACCGGGGGCCAAGCGATGGGCGACACGCTCAACGGCTTCGCCAAAGTCGCGGAGACCAGCGGAGGAAGGAACATCGTCGTGTGGCTCAACGAGTACTTCGGCGAAACCAACGGAAAGGACGGCCGGCCGTTCGACGAACTGCAGGTGGCTCGGGATCACGCCGCGAGGGTCCTCGGCACTATTACGATCCGCGAGCGCAACCACCACACCTTTGGCGACGACGTGAAAGAGATGCTGCAACGCCGCCTCACCTTCGATGCGGCGATTCAGTGCGAGGACTTTTCGCTCGTGTCCAAGCAGCGGCTGGAGATCATTCGCCGCGACTTGTTCGACCAACTGGACAGCCTGGTGCTGTTGTAGCCAATGGCAGAGAAACAATCAGCACCAGACATCGACCGCCTGATTGCCGCCGTCGCGGCCAGGCACCACGTCCTGTTGAAGCCGGACGACGCGGCGTTCGCCTTGGTGACGCTGAACCAGTTGGTGCTCGAAGACTCGATCAAAGAACTCACCGGCCGCATTCGCGCCGCGACAACGGAATTCGTGTCGAGCTTCGAGCGGGTTCAAGAGCACGCCGGCGCGGCGCTGGCGAAGACCCACCGAAAGATCAACGTCGAGTTGCACGCCGAGATGGAAAAGTGCATCGTGACGCTGACAACAGCAGCGTCAACTGGAGAGATGTCCATCGACTACAGGCATGCACTGCTCGTGTTTATTGCGGGAATTGCGGTGGGCGTGGTCCTGCATTGGGTCGGGTGATGATGCGGTCCTCGCTGCTCCCATGTTGTCTCCCTGATGCCGAAAGGACTTTTCGGGTCCGTACTCGGGATGAATTGACCGCACGCCCTGTGGCCAGGCAGGGTTGCGCTGAACCCGGATCAGCCTACAAACTCCTCAGTTCCAACGAAACAGATCAGCAGCGCGGTGCCGTGTGCCATCTGTGTGTCCGTGCGCTTCGTCTGATCGTTGCGTAATACACACTGGACCGGATTCGTCGAGTTATCCCCCAGAAACAATTTCTTCGCCCACAGCCTCCTCGACTGATTCATCCTCGTCACCAATGTAAGACACATACGTGTCTGTGGACTTCCGCCACTGCCACCCCATCTGCAGCAGCAAATTGGTGACCTCTCCCCGCAACACCTCTCGGCCGACCACTGCGGCTACTCCGTCAAGAAGATCGTGAACCATCACTTCCGCTTGTCCGTTTACGCACAAACTAACAGCGTATCGCACTGTCGGCCTCCGGGCGTCATTCCATACCGCCAAGGCAATAATATGCCCACGATGTACCCTGAACCGAGCATCCGTCTGAGCAAGCCCCAAGAGCGTGTAGTTGGTCAGGTTGCCGCTGGAGGTGCAAGCCGTGCCAACAACGTCCAATAGCTCTGAGACGTGTAAGCCGCTGCCTCTTCTGTAAAGCTCCGCTTCGAGATTCGTGAAGAACTGCGTGCGCTCTCCCACGCTGAGGCCGCAATCTCTCTCGACGAGGCCCCACTTGCTGGGTGCAACGCGCGCAATTCTCTCGTTCGGCTGGATCATAAAAAACTCGCTAGTACCCCGTAGCCGACCGATGCGCTCCTTTACTTCACTACTAGACAGTGGCTTACCCGACTGAACCAGGACCTGAACGCACGCGTCAGTGAGATCTATGCGACCTCTCGTGTCCCCTCCACCACCAGCCTTAAGCGACCAGACCATTCTGCCCATACCCTGAAACTGTGGCGACCGAGAGAGAAGAATATTGAGGATGTATTTATCAAAGACTTCAGGCAAGTCCTCACCTTTTCCCTCAAGAGAATCGAACAACTCGGCCGTGTGCCATTGACGCTGGCGGTCAACCGACATGATGTCCTCAAGCACGCCAGCCAGCTCAACTTCCAGATCCTCAGACAGAGGGTAATGTGTATCGAGGCCGTATCGTCCCCTCCCGAAAAACAACGCTGGCATGCGCTGCAATATTGAATGTATATAACGAACCGAGAAGGGTCTGCCCGCCCGTTCAGAAGCGGCAGCAGCAATCTCACTGTAGTGGAGCGGTGTATCAGTGCTGCGAAGCACTGCCGTTATGAGCTCTTTCATGCGGCCGCCGACACCGCAAAGAAGTTCTTGGCCTCCCACACCAGTGCGGGAAAAGTGAATCTCCGGAAGTAATAGGTCTAGGGCCACCTGCGCTAGTTCTGGTGCCTTCTCGGAGCGAACTGCCCCTTCGACGAATAGATCAACATCACTTCTAGTCCAACCCTCGTGAATCTGTTGGCTCAAGAAATCCAAGGTCCTTTTCAGAACGCGGCGAAACCGCTCACTGGTTATTCTGGATACAATAAGCCGGTTCTCGATCCGAAGAACGGTAAGATCGGATGGGAGTGTTTTTATGAGGGCCGCGAGCTCGCGGGACCGCATTGACCAACCGCTGAACCACGAATCTTCAACTTCGGCTAGGTCTAAGAACAGCGGATCTGTCCGCCCCATCAGCAGCTTGGACAGTCGGTCCCTTAGTGACAGTGTCCACGGCAGCTTTGCCATCCTGTCAAAAAGCCGACTCTCAATTTGGCGCGTACGTTCACGTGTGACCCCAAGAAGTTTGCCAACCAGTTCGAGGCTATTCTGTTTCAGCACACGCTCTTCCAGGACCTTCTGCTGTGGCTGGTTCAGGGTTGATCGGAATTCGTCCAGGTCCTGCAGTAACGTCTGACCCCCGATTGAGGCGGTTGTCAGGCCTGACCCCTCCTCCACTGGAACTACCGCCTCGCAACTGTCGGCGACGCTCACCGGAATGTTGCCCGACCTGACCCGTGAGCCAATAAACCGCTGCAGCGCCCGCGCTAGGTCGACTGCGCTCTTCTTACCGAAATTCGTCCAGCGGGAAGTGTCTTTTAGGTAGAAGTTCTGCAGATCGGCAATCGTTGAGATCTTCATGTTGTCGAGGACGTTCTGACATCGCACCGTCAGCGGGAGCTCAGAGAGCGGAACGCCACGCAGGCCGGACGGGCAGATCCTGGCGACCTCAAACGGATCGTCTGGGTCAATGGTCTTCAGGACGCGCTCATACTCCTCCGGAGGAACCCGCTCCGCTCGGGCAGCAACAATAACATCATCCGTGGGTGCCAAAGAGATCTCGTAACCCCATCCCGCAGTAGCCACATAAAGAGGCTGGCTCCTTTGTTTCGGTATGGAGTTCAAGCTGACCTGAGCAATGCGACATTCCGCATGCCCCTCGGGTAGTAGCCACCGAGCCGATTCAGACATTAGCAAATGACCTTTGTGCGACTCGAGGGAGGATCTGAAGGCTTCAAACGACGGTCGGTTAGCTCCTGCGTGCAGGAGCGCGGACGTCTCAGGGCAAGTCGCTCTCTCTTCTAGCCACTCGGCTTGCGCATCCTCCAAGCTCCGAAGCACAGACACCCTTTCTCCAGACACAGGGCTTAGGATGCAGAGAAACAGCCTTATCTCTTTGCTCATCAAGGTTACTCGGGCTCCGTTGTCACCGTCAGCCGATTCGCCTCTTCGATGAGGTCGACGATCGGGATGGAGCCCCCTTCGCTGAGCCTATACAGCTCATGAACCCCCCATTCGGCTAATTTCTCAGCGACCTTATATACTGGCTCAGACTGCGGATTGAAAAGTGCCTTGATAACTGTGTATAGAGCTCGATCCGGGTCGAGGCTGCCGATGTTGAAGATGGTCGGTCCATTGCGCAGCGGCTTGTCATCGGGAGAGGCGCCGTGTGCGACCGCCAACGCAATTGCAAAGCGGTAAGCGTCCGCCATATCCCCAAAGTGACCGTCCTCTTTGAGCCGAAGTAACTTATCGTGGCCCTCCTTTGATAGGCCAACCTGAATAGGTTCATCCATCATGACGCCTCCTTAGAGCCGGCTTAACGTCGAGTGCGACGAAGTCACTCGCTGAATCTCGTACATCGCCCCGATGTGCTCCTTTATGGGATCGAGGCCAGTCGACCTGTCGATCTCGCCCTCGTGCACCAAAAATACCAACTGCTCTGCCATCTCGGGGACAAAGCGCATAATGTTCACGCGGTGCCTCGGGTCGAGTCGGCCAAACGGAGTATCGATTACCACCGGTCCAGGTCGGTTTGCGGTTTTGTTCAAGGCGCTCAACAGAGAAAGAGCAACTATTTGTTCTGCGCCAGCGCTGCGAACACCTACCTCATGGCCCTGTCTGTCGAGAATGGCGAGGCCATAGCTCGCATTGATCCTGAGGCCAGTATACGTGGACTCAGTAGTGAGCTGCTTAAACGCAACTGTCGCAGCCTCCGCAACTCTGTCGCGGACTTGCTCCCGAAAGACGGCAATGCTGTCCCCGAACACTCTCTCAAGCCCCGAGTACAGCTCAACTTCCCGGCTGCTGCGCTGTTTACGGCCCTCCGGATTCTTGGTCATAAGTGCGGACAGTTGGCGGACCTTGCCCCGCTTCTCGTCCATAGTTGCCGTAAGCAAATCAATGTTGGCTTCCACCCGCCCGCGGACTTTTAGATACCCGTCCTTCTCTTTGGCGATTTGCGCGATCCGAGCGATGTCGTGTCCCCGCAACTGTTCCGCCAAGTTCTCCATCTCGCTCTCCACCTGGGTGAGCAGGACAGACTGTTGGCTCAGCACCTTGTCGATTCGTCTTAGAGCAGCAGCCGCACCTGAGCTTGCCAATCGATTCAGTGCTCCGAGTTCCTGGGTTAGTGCGCCCACCGCTGACAAACTCATCTCGCACTCCGCTAGCCCTGTATTTAGTGCACCTAGGGTCGCGCCGAAGGAGTCCCTTCTCCCGTCGTCAATTGGCGCGCCACATGTAGGGCACTCTGATTTCTGAAGAAGCCTCTCTAGGCTCCGGATGCGCTCCTCGATGCCGCCACGGTCCTTGATCTTCTGTTCGAATGCCGTCAGTTTCGCAGCGATCTCTCGGCGCCTAACCTGCAATCTGGGCTGCAACAAATCCTTCCATGCCTGGCGGACTACGTCGAGCCGCTCCTTGCGGAGGTCGCGCTCTTGTTCCCCCGTTTTTCTCTGTTGCTCCTTGCAGCCTTCGATGCGCTTGTGCAACTCCTGGACTGGTTTCGAACGGGCGAGCTCTGCGTCAATGGCACCTAGCCGCTCGCTAATATCATCACCTTGCTTCTTGAGGGAATCGAGGTCACGTTCATGCGCTTCTATTTCTTCCTGAAGTTTGAGGCTTTGGTTCGACTGGCTTTCCAAGGCTTGGACGTGCTTCGACTCTTTGGCTTGGATGACCTGTGCTTTCTTTAGCAAGTCCCGAAGTTCGTCGCGTCCGCGGATCAAAGCGGGTATTCCCAACACTGTCTCGATGGCCTCTTTGATCTTCTGCCCTTGAGCATGGTCCTCTACGAGAAGTGTTTCGTACTCTTGAAGTAGCTCGGCATCAAATAGATAGAATCGGGCGATGTCTTCAGGGATAAACTGGTTGATGTTGGCCTCAATCTTGTCGCCAGGCACCAGTTCATTGTTTCGCCTCAGTAGCAGGTCGAATTTGAAATCGCGTTTGGACCGAGGGACCGATACTAGGTCCAGGGGCGCGGCGATCCTAGCGAGTTCGTACTGGTCGCCCCCTGCCTCGAACCGCAGCTTGACCCACATGCGCCACTCGCCCTCGCTCTGAGCCTCGAAATTCACCAGCCTTGTGGTGTCCATCTCGCGACTCAGTCGGTCCAGAGCCTTGCCATACATTACCCAACGGAGGGAATTCAGCAGGCTAGTCTTCCCTCGCATATTGTCACCGAAGACAACCATGACACGACGTTGCGGGTCCGTTGGGAACTCGACAGCCTGCTCGCCTTTGAATGGGCCGAAATTGTACAGCTGAAGTCGCAGGAGTTTCATGGACGCCTCGTCATCTTGTACGTTCCTTGTCGAAGTCGAGTTCTGCGTGCACCGAGACGACCTTCCGCAGCCGATCGACCGCTACGTCCCGATCATGTTCGTATTGAAGGTCCCGTTCGATTTCGTAACATCTCTCCACAAGGTGCCATGGGACGTTTGGCTTGACCTTGTCATACACGCCCTTCAGCACCTGCAGGGCATCGAATTGGGAAGCGGTATCATTGGTGTTCATCATCTTCGAGACCTATGCTAATAAAGGACTCCGGGGCAACGCCCAGACCCACGGCGAGAGTCAAGAGTTCGGACTGCGCCGAACGATTTATTGAGGATTTCGAGAATTCCACGGCCCGAGCGAGCTCAGCCTTAACGAGGTTGAGGATGTCCCCTTCGGGCAGAAGCGTTGACGGAACGACGAGTGCGTCGTGGACTACCGCCAGATACTTCCCTGGGGCAGTCCTCAGGACCCTACCGCGCCTTTGAATGAACTCCCTTGGATTCTTCGAGGAGGCGAGGATAATAGCGTGGGACGTCTCAGGGATGTCAACGCCTTCGTCGAGGCACCGAATCGACACCAACAGGCCGCCGAATCGTTTGAACCAGAGTAGCGTATCAGACGGGGCGCCATCCATCGTGCTATGGAACTCCATAGGATCGAAACCTTGGTTTCGGAGCGCCGTAGCAACCAAGTCCAACTGCTCCGTATCCTCGCAGTAGATTAGCCAGCGTTGGCCCTGTTCGTAATTCCGAGCGACAATGTCACAAACGAGGCTTGTCTTGTTGGCCGCCTTCTTGGCAATCCTAGCGCGCTTGATCAGCAGATACTTGACGCTGTCCGGAAGGGCAATCCTTTCGTCGAGCGTGCTGCCCAACATCGCCACCTCGCGGACGATGCGCTCCGATAGTGCACCCCATTGATCTTCCTCTTCCGGCCTCAACGCGACGCTATGCGGGTAGTACTCATAGGGCACAAGCCTGCCCGCCTTGATCGCGTCTTCCAGTGTGAACTCGGGCTTGAGGATGCCCTGAAAATAGGAGAGAATTTTAGCGGTCCCATCCGGATCTCCATACCGTTCTGGAGTCGCGCTCAGCCCGAGCCGCGCGCCGGAGTCAATACTGAACACATTTGAGAAGATACTGCTCCCAGCGTGATGAACCTCATCACAGACCACCATTAAGTGGGATCCCTGTTTGACTCGGCTCAGGAACTCGTCCTTACACGCCGTCTGGAGCGTAGCGATAATTAGTCGCTTGCCGAGTTCGTGCTCAGCAGTAGTAAAGCTCTCCACTCTCCCAGGAGCTCGCCAGCCTAGGCTGCCAGCGCCAACCGTCAGAATTGCGACATCGGGTAGTTCCCGACGGACCTCACCGGTCCATTGCGACACCAGTAACTGGCTAGGAACTACAACAAGAGCGGGGCGGTTTTCATTCAGATGATTTCGAAGGGCACAGATCGCAGTATATGTTTTTCCGCTTCCAGTCGCATGTTTGAGGATACCTCTTTGACTCTTAGAATTCCAGTCGTCAAGAGCGTCTAGTTGATGCTTCATCGGACGTCGCGGCGCAATTGTGTGACTTGGACCCGTGGACAGCAGGGCGTCTAGTGATCGATGGGCAGCTCCCTCCAGGTATTCCTTTGCCAAGCGCGGTAGGGGTAAGCAGTCTACGTCTTTGACCCGCCCTGACCAAAGATCATCAAAATAGCAGGAATGTCGCTTGACGCGTGAGGCCTCATCGTCACTGGCCCAGGAACGAAACACTTCGAAAGCCTCGTGGTTACCTGTCCAATGCCAGCCGCTCCAAGTTTCATTTGACGAGCCGCGGAACGAAACGCGGTCGGCAACTGAGTCCTCAAAGATACCCAGCTTTTCGTGGAACAGGCCGTACCCGCTCGGTCGGACTGCAACCTTGACATCCATGCTGCCGGTCGCGATGAGCGTCGCCAAGACCGTAGCCTGCTCTTTTGTCGCGGCATCTTCGAGCAGGGTCGAGATTTCGCAGATCAGCGACGAGGAGAGGATCTGTTCCCGCTGCTCATAGCCTTGGCGAATCGCATCGATGTCTTCGGCAGATAGATCAGGCGAACAGACTAGGCGAATCTGGCCCCGCCTGAGCGCGAGATCCACGAGCGCGCCTCCGGCGAGGAGCAGGATGCTGGAGCGAAAGTAGCCAACGGCCCGGTCGTAATGCATTGACGCAGACGTGCAGGGCGCGTAGAAGTCGAGTATCAGATCGTCGACTCCCGTCCGATATTCCGTTTTCAGGCGTAGCGACTTTAGGGCCATGTTTCCTTCCAAAGTCAGCCACCTAAATTAGCCGCGAAACATCACCGATGGTCACGTTGTGGAGGCTACGTGCCCCCGCCTTTCGCTTTCATCGAAGCGGGTTCCCAGTATAGGAACCCTGGAGACGCTGGGCGACTTCAGCTTCATCTGCGCAAGCTTCGTCATCGACCTCCATCACCGCGATTGTATCCGAAAGCAGCACCGTATGAGGCGAACGGGTCTATCCACCCGTCCGAGCGGTTCTCGTCGAGGCGGCTGACGAAGCAAGGGCAAAATGGCTTATGGACCTGTCAGCCAGCCCCTCGTTATTGGCGCGGCCAGGCGGACGGGCTTGTTCTGGTCTACCATTTCTCCGTCTTTGCCGATCCAGATTCGGAAAAGAACCTGCCGACCTACCTAGAAGACTACAGCACGATTCTCGATTCGATCTGGGTGCTGCCGGACCGGACTCGGCGCAGCCTCAATGATGCCGAGAGCACCTGCGGTCGCAATAGGGGATGGCTGAGGGCTTACCCTTGCGTCAGATTCTTCGCGCGGACGCCGCTTTCTGACCGTTTGTTGGGTCGGCCCCCACAGGACGCCGTGGAATGACCATGTGGCAGCGTGGTACAGTTATCAGCGGACCGATTCGCGCGTGTTGCGCTCCGTCCAAAGAAAAGCGCTATGCCCTTCCCAAAGATCGCTCCTAAAACTACCGGCAAGGTGCCGACCGATCTACTTGACTTCGATCCCAACAATCCTCGCCTAGCGGAAGACGGCATCAAGAACCCAACCGACTCGCAGGTCATCCTTTCACTCGCCGAAATGGCCGATTTGTCGGAAGTCGTGGAATCCATCGCAGCGAATGGCTACATTGACATTGAACCCATAGTCGCCCAGCGGATTGGTGAACGGTGGCGCGTGCTGGAGGGTAATCGTCGCCTCGCTGCGATTCGCATACTTCAGCAGCCTGCTCTCGCCAAGGGCACGGGCATCGCAGTCCCCGAGATCAGCAAACAAAACCTGAAGACACTCAAGGAAGTCACGGTCTATGCCGTGGCTGACCCGGATCAGGCCCGAGATTTCATCGGGTTTAAGCATATCAACGGCCCGCACAAATGGGATGCGATCGCGAAAGCCCGCTTCGCCGCTGATTGGTATCGGAGGGAAAGGCAGAAAGGCATCACCATAGAGAAGATTGCCCGACGCCTCGGCGATCGGCATGATACAGTGGTCCGCCTCGTCAACGGGATGTTCATCTTGGATCAGGCGGAAGAAGCCAAAGTATACGACGCCAAGGACCGTTATCCTGGCAAGCGATTCGCGTTCTCTCACCTCTACACGGCTTTGACGAGACCTGGCTATCGGGAGTTTCTCGGGCTGCCTGAGGAATGGCGCGGCGATGATCCGGAACCTAACCCGGTCCCTGAGGATCACCTGGACAACCTGAAACAGGTTTTAGTGTGGCTCTACGGGTCGAAATCGGACAATATCAAGCCAGTAATCAACTCCCAGAACCCTGACATTAAGGATTTGGCCGCTGTCCTAGCCAATGCTCGCGCTCGCACGATCATGATGCTCCGCAATGACCTGCGGGAAGCGTACGCCCAGATCGAACGTAAAGGCGCTCGGTTTGAAGGGGCGTTGATCAACGCCAAGCAGGAAGCGGAAATAGCCATGTCGCAGATCACGGGCTATGACCCATCGGACTCTACACTCCTCGAAATAGGGCGCGACCTTCGGGCCACGAGCGATCAGCTTTATTTGAGTATGTCGTCGATGGCGAGAAGAGCCGCCTCGTCGAAAGGCAGGAAATAGCGCTTTGTTTGCAGTCCCCGATGAGACTGTTCATAGGACGAAGGTTGCGGATTGGCTTGAGTTGAAGGCAATTTGCTCTCCCGATGGGTGGGTCGGCTTTGGGACGCTCGTATCAGCGAGGGTGTTGGCTGACGAAGAGCAGGCGCAGGACATGGCGGACGAGGACATTAAGGAAGACAACCTCGTCTTGTCCGCACAGGCTGAAATTGCCCGCAGGCTTAAGAATATTGGGGACGACTACCCATTCCGGATCAACGACAACGGCCGTGCGATGCAATTCGTCACGCCAGTATCGAAGGCCGGATCGGTTTATCTCTTTTGCTTGTTTCTCTCGCACGCGTCTGATCGCACCATAGTGCCGAAAGACCTCGCGCCAAGGGTAACGAACAGAACCCGCGACCTATTTCAAGCATGCGCGACGATTGCGGCGGGCGGATATGTCCAGGGGCCATCTATATCCTTCGGGTTTCCGCGTCCCGACGGCGCTACCTTTCTAAGAGCCCTGCATCGGGTGTACCAGCTATTCGGTGATGGAACGCCTCGCAAGAATCCACGAGCGGCGGCGGCGAAGCAAATCAAGGACAACGGCATCGATATCATCGCATGGAAGCGATCTATCGACAGCCTGCCGTGTACATTGTATGTGATCGCTCAGGTCGCTTCGGGAAAAGACTGGGTGGAGAAGAGCGTAGTTACGGACCGGAAGCACTTCCATCAATATTGGTTCGCGGAGGAGCCGGCATCGCAGGCTCACGACGCGATGTTCATACCGTTTGGGCTTGAGCCGGAGGATCCGGAAGACGGCACCCCGTATGAAGAGGTGCTAAAGGACTATATGCAAAGTGTTGGCTACCGGTATGGAACGCTGTTTTACAGGGACCGGATTGCCAAGCACCTTTCAGAGGGGCTTCAACTCGCCGCTGCCGGCGAGCAGCAAATTGAGCGTGTACCCGATGTCGTCAAGATTGTAGAATGGGTTGAGCGGTACACGGAAAGGCTGCGAGCCGCATGAACGAGCGTCATCGATTTCATTCAATCTGCCCGTACTTCGCGATGTTCCCCGAGTCATTCGTTCGCCGCAACGTCCTAGCGTGGTCGAAACAGGGGGACGTTATCCTGGACCCGTTTTCTGGCCGCGGCACCACAGTACTTGAAAGCCTGCTCAACGGCCGCGGCGCGGTGGGCTGCGATACCAATCCGGTTGCCGTTTGCCTGTCCAAGGCGAAGGCAGATCCTCCTGCCCTTCGGGAAGTGCTGAAACGTCTTACCGTCCTTGAACAAGCCTGCCGGCGTTTCACCTCGAAAGCGCGGGAAGGGAACGACGAGTTCTTTACTCTCTGTTTTCACGAGGCCACGCTGCGCCAACTGCTCTTTCTCAAGAAGAAACTCGATTGGCGAAGCCACCGTACTGACTGTTTTATTGCCGCCCTTGCGCTGGGCTGTCTCCACGGTGAGAGCCATCGAACCGAGCTGTGCTTCAGCAACCGCATGCCGCGCACTATAAGCACGAAGCCCGCATATTCCGTTCGATGGTGGAGGCAGAAAGGATGTCTTCCTCCCGAGCGCGATGTTTTCCCGATCTTGCGGGCGTGCGCCGAATATCGCTATATATCTCCCCTGCCTCCGTTGAAGGGCCGAGTGGTGGAAGGCGATGTCCGACGTGCCGCAACGCTTCTGCGTTCCTTTCGAGACAAGGTGAAGCTCGTCATCACTTCGCCACCGTACCTTGACATCACCGATTACCATGAAGATCAATGGCTGAGGCTATGGTTCCTTGGTGGTGCCGCCAAACCTGTTGCCGGAGTGGGCAAAGATGACCGACATCGGCGTGTCGAGTCATATTGGCAGTTTCTTCGTGAGGCGTGGAAAGGGATTAGCTCTCTTCTTCAGGAGTCGGCACAGATCGTGATCCGGATTGGAGGAACGCGATTGAATGAGGAGGAGCTTCGGACCGGATTGCTTGAATCACTCAACTCAACCGGCCGGAGATGCAAGCTGGTGGAATCGCGTCAAACGATGATCAAGAACGGGCAACGCCGTATCTTCCTAAAGCCATCCGACAGAACGTCCATCGAACACGATTTCCGCTTCAAGCTCGCCTGAAATCCGGCGTCGTCGCGCGGGTGCGGCCGGTTTTTCAAGAGAAAGCTCGGCTCAGTTTTAGGAATGTAGCTGCGCGTGAAACTAGGAAGGCCGTGTCGCTTGATCGCGAGGGACGTGGGGCGATATAACCACTGCTCAACGAGCGAGGGTCGCTGATTCTGTTCAACTGATTTGCCCCGAAGCCGACCGTGGATCAACCAACTGTCAGCCGGCGATAACGCACTTCCGCTTCAGGTACACTGGTCGAGGAGGAGGACCGCTGATGCGAACGATGCTCCTGGTCGCGGCGATGTTGGGGCCGAAAAACTTCTGCCGGTTCTGCTTGTTCCTCGTGGTGGCTGGTGGCTTTCTGTTCTACTGCGTGACGCGCTAGCGGCCCGGCCCGCGGCCACATTGCTTTTCAAGCAGCAGTGCGGCCTTACGCGTCGTTCTCTCGATGTATTCCTGCTGGCGGTGCTGATTTCCTTTGTGGGACAGATCCCGGCTGCCGAGCGCATTCCTGATCTCTGCGTCTGAGACGCCGTGGCCAAGTGCATAGATCGCATACGCCAAGTCGACTCGCGTGCCGTCGCCGCAGTAGGCCAGGTTGTTGCGGAAGTCGTCGATGGTCTTCAGGGCTGATTTCGGCACCCGCGCATAAGACGCCGCCGCTGCGCGTTCGGCGCGTACCCGATTCGCCTCGTCCAGTTCCCGCTTCACGCTGGCGAGGAATCGCCCCGCTGCCGAATAGGTGCTGCCATTCGCCTCAATGACGCGCACAAATGGATACAGCCCGTCCACTCCGCAACGGCTCGGTTTTCGGTTAGTGAACCCCGCTAGGCGTCCAAAGTGGCGCCAGTCGGCGGCACCCAGATCGCCACCAAACTCGCGCGCGAGCGCTCGCGCCGCGGCGGTACCCAGGTCCTTTGGCAGTCGCTCCGGGTGCTTCAGCCACGCCTGGTAATTCCCCGGCGACGTCTCGATGATCGCGGCTGGCTGGAAGCCGGTTCGCTTCATCCGCTCGACCGCCTCGCGCGTCAGGTCGTCAACAAGGCTCAAGTTGTGCTCGCCCTGGGGCCGGACATAGATGTTCCGGCCCAGCGAGTTCTGCAATCGCAACCAGGGAATCGAGTGCATCAACCCGGCGACGTCCCAAGTGCGCGGCAGCATGGGCGGCCCCGAGCCTGGCTCGGTCGTATCCGGCTTGAAGAGCCCAAGTTCGAATATTTCGGCGGCCATGGCCGTAATCTGCGCTCGAACGGCGGCTGTCGTGATTTCGAAGGAGGACGAACGGCCTGGTTGTTGTCGAAGAGGCATTCCAAAAGGAAGGGCGCGGGAACTGCCTCTTGGGACAACCTTAACGTACCATACGTACTACTATCTTCGTGTAGAATGGTGATTCTGCTTGGATTACCGACTCTGTCACGTCGGCCATCAAGCCTATGCGCCAATTTGCAGGTTGTTTGGTCGTCGTACTTGGAGTCGCCGGCTGCCTCGGTAACGCCGAGGTACCGGACGGTACCGCCGCGCTTCACTCGGCGGAAAGGCTGGCTTGGTTGCGGAACTGGACTGCCGCGCGACCTTTCTACGCCGACGCGGAGCGCCAGTTCGAGATAGCCGGTGACAAGCGTAATGCGCTGTTCGCGCGAATCAGCCTCTTGCGCGCCAATGCAGACGCCGCGCCTTACTTCGAAACCTCGCAGTACCTCGGCACGCTGCTCGACGACTCGCTTGTCGAAAGTGACCAGGCCTTGCGTCTGCGCTGCCTTGTCGTCAAGGGCGACTTCGATCTCGAGTTGGACACGGATCTCGCGCGCCGCGATTGGTCGGAAGCGAAGTCGGTCGCCGAGAAGCTCGGCGAGAAGGCGTGGGTGAATCGTGCCGACGGCGAACTGGCGATCGTCGCCTTCCTCTCGGGAGACCTAAAAGCCGCCACGCTGGGAATGTTCCGCGCGATCAAGAATGCTCGGGAAATTGATGACGTCGGTTCGCTCGTCCGTTACGAGGCGCTCGTCGGGCACGGGATGCTTGAGTGGGAGGAGGACGAAAAGGCGCTCAAATACTTCGGTGACGCGCTGAGCATCGCGAAGCGAAACGCCGATATTCAACCCCCGCTACTCATCTACTCTGGTCAGATCGAAGCCCTGATCGCGCTGGGCAGGACCACAGAGGCGCGGCGACTACTCGATGCCGCGCTAGCCGAAGCGCGAGCGCAATCGGCGACGGGCTACGAGGCTGAATTGCATCAGCGCTACGGAATGCTCGAATGGAAACACGGAGATCGTTCGCGTGCGATTGCGGAGTTTCAAGAGGCGGTCCGGCTCGGCAACGAACTCGGCGCGCAGCGGATCGCAGGGCAGAGTTCGCTCACGCTGGCGCAAGTATTGGAGGAAGACGGAGATCTCGCAGGAGCCCAACGCGCCATTCTGCGCTGCGTCGCGAATGCCCGCCTGGCAGGGGATCGACTGCTGTTGCCGGCGGCGCTTGCGGAAGCGGGAAGAATCGATTCGGGTTTGGGCAAGACATCCGCCGCCGATGAGTTCTTCGAACAGGCTTCCGACATCGCCAGCGGCATCATTTCTTCAGTGCCTACGCTGACGGCGAAGGATGAGTTCATCGCGACCTTGGATGCGCTCTACATTGACCACTTCCGGCTTCACGCAAAACGTCACGACACGGCGGGTGCGTTTCGAGTCCTCGAACCGGCGCGCGGCCGTGCCGTGGCCGATGTGTTGCGAAGCGGCGGCTCTGAAACCCGCCCGCAGACCGCTCGCCCGACGGAGCCGGAGAAACGGGTCGCGCAACTGCAACTGCGGCTAATGCGAACCCACAACAAGACCGAACGGCAGCGCCTCCTCGCGGCATTGGAACGCTCGGAGGAGGAAGAGTACCCGGCGCTGGTCGCGCCTGCAAGCGTATCCCCTGGGAAACCTCGGCAGCCAGTTACGCTGGCCGAGCTTCAACACGACCTTCCGCCCGGACAAACTGTGCTGGAGTATCTGCTCTCGGAACCGCATTCCTATTGCCTGTCCGCGACGCGTGACCACGCGAGCATCATCGAGATTCCAGGGAAGGCGCAAATTACCAAAGCTGTGGAGGCGCACCTCGCTGCGATCAAAGCACGTTCTGATTTCAGACAATCGGGCCGAGAGCTATTTAAGATGCTCTTTCCACCAGGCACGGCCGTCGCGCGCAGCTTGGTCGTTGTGCCAGATGGCGCGCTGCATGGCCTGCCCTTCGATACCGTCGTCGAAGGAAACGGTAAGATGCTGGTTTCGGCTCACACCGTCTCGTATGCACCCTCCGGCACTGTGCTTCACTTGGTGCTGCACCGGCGCGCCACGCCCCCGCCACTCCCATTGTTGGCGGTTGCCACTGGTGCCGATGGAGTCGCGCAAGGCGCCGGGCTTGCACAACGGAACATGTTCAATCTGGACGGCAGCGCTCTGCCCCCACTGCCCGCAGCCAACAGTGAGGCTCGGACCGTCGCCGAGATCATCGGACCGAAGAGTGTGGTCATCACCGGCACGGATGCGACCAAGACCGCCGTCAGAAA
>Ga0181529_10004124_pt1 | contig 15969 bp, 9 predicted proteins | sample PEATcosm2014_Bin_36_FD_119763 | JGI IMG/M metagenome (GOLD analysis project Ga0181529, IMG submission 119763) | Peatland microbial communities from MTU Mesocosm Facility, Houghton, MI, USA - PEATcosm2014_Bin10_30_metaG | ecosystem: Environmental > Terrestrial > Soil > Wetlands > Peat | place...
CGCGGGCGGCCGTCTCGCCCTCTATCTCGCCGTCGGTCTGGGCGCCGGCGCGGTGATCGCGCTGCAGATCGACATCATGCGCGTCTTCGCCGTCGGCAACTGGACGCACTTCGGCTCGCTGGTGGTGTCGCTGGCGATGCTCGGCTTCGGCCTCACCAGCGCGGTGATGGCGATCGCCAAGAACTGGTTCGCGCGCCACTGGCTGGCGATCGCTTCGGTTGCGTTGGGCCTTCTGGGGCCGCTCGCCGTCGCCGCCAACCTCTACATCCAGCGGCTCGGCTTCAATCCGATCTATCTCGTCTCGGACCCAAACCAGAAATGGAAGCTCGCCGAGATCTTCCTGGCCTCGTTGACGCCGTTCCTCGCCGGCGCGGTGTTCCTCGGCTGCGTGTTCCTCAAGAGCAACAAGACGTTCGGCCGCGTCTATTTCGCCGATCTGGCCGGCTCGGGCTTGAGCGGCCTCGTCTTCCTCGGCGCGATGTACATCTTCCCGCCGGTCGACCTGATCGCCGCGCCGCTGACGCTGTGGGCGGCCTCTTGCCTGGCGTGGACTTTCCTTCCCGGCGCGCGGCGCACCTTCGCGCCGTTCGTCGTCTCGGCCGTGGTCGCCTTCGGCGGGCATTTCGTCGTCGCGCCGGACGTGGGCCTGTCGCGCCTCGCCGTCAATGACTACAAGGGGGCCGCCTACGCGCGGCGGCTGCCCGAAGCGAAGAAGGTCTACGAGAGCTGGTCGCCGTTCGGCTTCCTTGAAGCCTACTCCAGTTCGTATCTGCATTTCGCACCGGGCCTGTCCGACAACGCCGGGTTCAACCTGCCGGAAATGCCGGCCAACGCCTACCTCGGCCTCTACATCGACAGCGACGGCCCGATCGGCGTCATGCGCCATCTCACCGAGAAGGAGTCGGCCTACTTCCGTTACCTGCCGATGTACTACCCCTATGTGATCAAGAAGGCGCCCAAGACCTTCGTGGTGCAGTTCGGCGGCGGCATCTCGACCGAGGTCGCGCTCAGTTCCGGGTCCAAAGACGTCACCGTCGCCGAAGGCAACCGCGCCATTCTCGAAGCCTTCCGCAGCCCGGTGTTCCGCGATTTCACCGACGACATCCTCAGCAAGGTGCATGTCGTCGATTACGAGGGGCGTCACTTCCTCGCCCAGACCAAAGAGAAGTTCGACGTCATCGACCTGAGCCTCGCCGATTCGACCGGCCTGTCGAATCCCGGCGGCTTCGCCGTAGTGGAGAAGTTCGCCTATACCGAGGAGGCGATGGAGACCTACATGCGCGCCCTCGCCGACGGGGGCGTGCTGGCGGTCACCATCTGGAACAAGGAAGAGCCGCCGAAGTCGGTGCTCAAGCTCTACGCCACCATGGCGGCGGCCTCGCGCGCGCTCGACGGCGACCGCATGGCCGACTCGTTCTTCGTCGCCTCGTCCTATCTCTCGACCGCAACCGTGCTGTACAAGCGCGGCGGCTTCTCCGTCGACGAGATCGCCGCGCTGCGCAAGCACTCGCGCGACCTGTCGTTCGACGAGATCTATTCGCCCGGCTTCTTCTACGACGACTCGCAGACCGACCGCACCCTCGACGGCTATGTCGCGCAGTTCTTCTCGACACCGGTCAACGGGCCGCCGAGCTCGTCGGCCAAGACCGACGTCGATCCGACCGCGCCGCCCGACGACGCGACGGGCCCCGATTCCGGTCCGCCGGGCGGGGGCGACGAAGGCGTGCTGCCTTCGACTGTCATGGGGCGCCTCGCTTGGCACACGCTGGTCAACGGCGGCTGGGCCGACGTCGCCAAGCGCTACGTCTTCGACACGCGCAAGCTGACCAACGACGCGCCCTATTTCGCCGCTTACGTGAAGACCAAGGACCTGCCGCAGGTGCTGTTCGACCCCGACCGGCTCGAACCGCTGCAGGACGAGTGGGGTTACCTGTTGATCTGGGCGACGCTCGGCGTCGCCTGCATCACCGCCGCCGTGCTGTTGGCGATCCCGGTGCTTTGGGGCTGGCGGACCATCTTCGCCAAGACGCCGGGCAAGGCGCTGAGCGTCGTCTATTTCGCCTGCCTCGGCGCCGGCTACATCATGGTCGAGGTCGGCCTGATCGCCCATTTCGTCATGGCGCTGGGCAATCCGACCGTGTCCGCCTCGATCCTCATCACCGGCATGCTGGTGTTCTCAGGCTTGGGGGCGTTGATCTCGGAGCGTATATTGCCGATCAAGCGCCTGTTCATGCCGGCGCTGTTTCTCGTCGTCGGCGGACTGCTGATCGGCTACGCGCATTATCTCAACGTCGCGCTCGACGCGATCGGCTCGCTGCCCTACTTGGCGCGGCTGGCGTGGTGCTTCGCCTTCATCGCGCCGCCTGCTTTCCTGATGGGTTTCCCGATGTCGACTGCGATGACGACGCTCGGCCGGCTCGGCAAGGAGCACCTGTTCATCTGGGCGTGGGGCGTCAACGGCTGCTTCTCGGTGATCGGCGCCGCGGCGGCGCCGGTGCTCGCCACCAATTTCGGCCTCGGTTCGGTGATCGAGATCGCCGGCTGCGCCTACCTGCTGGCGCTGCCCGCTTTCTTCGGGGTAATATCCGAAGGCGCGCCGCGACGCATCGCTTAGCCGGCGCGTGAACCAGACGGAGGTCCGGCAATGAGCTTGCGGCCGACTCGCGTCGTTTTTTACGCAGCCGGCGTCGGGCTGACGTTGGCGTTAGCGGGCTGCAACGCCGGGCCGGGGCCCGTGGCGGGGCTCACGGGCGGAGGTTCGACCATGCAGGCGGCGGGAGGCGGCAATGTCGCCTTCGCGGAGTTCAAGACCTCCGCTTTTCCCTATCGCGGCGCGATCCCGGCCGACGCCGACACCAACGAGCGGGCGCGGCCGTTCCTCGACGTCAGCGCCGACGGCCGGCTCGGCCACACCTCGCCGCGCGGCGGCCTGTTATGGGAGGACACGACCTATAACGATCGTCGCGTGCTGCTCGCCGCCGGTCCGGATTTCGACCCCAGCCGGCCGGGCGTGGTCGTCGTCTACTTCCACGGCAACCAGACGATCTTGGCGCGCGACGTCGTCGACCGCCAGCAGACAGTCCGTCAGCTCGCGCAGTCGAACCTCAACGCGGTCATGGTCGCGCCGCAGCTCGCCGTCGACGCCGCCGATTCCAGCGCCGGCAATTTCTGGCGCCCCGGCGCCTTCGCCCAGTTCCTCGACGAGGCGGCGGGCAGGCTCGCCGACCTCTATCCTGGGACTTCCCGCTGGACGTTCCACCACATGCCGGTGATTGTCGTCGCCTATAGCGGCGGCTACGAGGCCGCGGCCTTTTCGCTGGCCGAGGGCGGCGCCGGCGACCGTGTCCGCGGCGTGGTGCTGCTCGATGCACTTTACGGCGAGGCCGACAAGTTCGCGCATTGGATCGAGGCGTCGCGCGGCGGCGCGTTCTTCGTCAGCGCCTTTTCGGCCTCGACTCACGACCAGAACGCCGCGCTGCGCGCGCAATTGCAGCGCAATGGGGTCACGGTCCAGGATGGCCTGCCGGACAATCTGGGCCCGGGCGTCGTCACCTTCGTCGATTCCGGCGACGTCAATCACGACGACTTCGTCAACGTCGCCTGGACCAGCGACCCGCTCAGCGCCGTGCTGTCGCGCGTCGATCGCTGAAAAGCCGCTCACGCTCCTCGCTATTGCGAAATCTCCGTGGCGGCGATGCGCTGACGCGCGGCGGCGAGGCCGGCGTCGTTCGCCCGCTGGTAATAGTCGCGCGCGCGCGACGCGTCGCCCTTGACGCCGATCGCGCCGAGGCGCGTCAGAGTCGCCGGGTCGTAGGCGTCGCCGAGCACCAGCAGCGCGCGCGCGTCGCCCGCGTCGGCGGCGCGCTCGAGGAAGGCGCGCGCCGCGGCCACGTCGCCGCCGGCCAACGCGACCAGGCCCTGCGCCCGCAACCGCCGCGCATCGTCGCTCGGAGCGCTGAAGTCGACGTTGGTCGGGGTCAGCGTCAGGCCGCGCGTCGGCCCGTCCGCGGCGGGCGCCGCGTCCGGTTGAGTGTCGCGCAGCGCCAGGGCGAGCTTGTCGAGCGCCGATTTCTCGAGCGCGGCCGGCGCCGCTTGCGCGACTGTCTGGGGCTGCTCCACGACAAGTCGCGCCGCGACCGCCGCGGGTTGGGTTTGCGGCCAGTAAGCCAAGCCGAGCGCGCCGAGCGCGCCGCCGGTGAACAGGCCGGCCACGGACTTCAACAGGAATGGCATTACGCGCCTCCTTTCATTGCCCCGCCCCGCGCCACTGCATCAGACTGTCGTAGAGACGATCGGAATCCTGCGCCGCCGGGCCGCCGTCGGCGCTCGCGGCGCCCCGCGCGGCGGCGCGGAACGCCTGCAGCGACGCGTCGGAAGCGGGCCGCGCCGCGTCGATCCATTCCTGCGCCGCGCGCAGGCGCGGCCACGGCGCCTCGGCGGCGAGATTGACGTCGCGCCAGGCGCCGTCCTTGTCGGGGGCGAGCAGTCGGTCGAAGTCCGCGAAGAAAGTCTTGGCCAGCGCCGCGGCCGCCTGGGCGCGCGGCGAACCGGGCGCGGCGTCGAGCGCGATGAGCGCGCGCGGCGCGGCGACGGTGTCAATCCTTTCCGTCGCGTCGATGAGGTTGGGACGATCCTTGGCGGTCAGCCGAGCCGGCGCGTAGGCCGATTGCAACGCCGGCGTCCAGCGGACGGCGAGCTCGTGGAAGCGCCGGTCGGCGCCGAACTGCGCCAGCGCCGGCGCGCATCGTCCGTCGACCGCGACGACGGCGGCGAGACGCCCAGCCGCGAGGTCGGCGAGCGCGTCGGCGAACGGTTCGTAGGCGGGTCGCGGCGCGACGCCGACGGCGTCAAAGAGGGCCGCCGCGCCGGTCGCGTCGGCGCTGTCGGCAGGACCGAAGCCGACTTCGCGTCCGGCGAGCTGGCGAAGGTCGGCGACGTCGCGCGCGGCGATGATCTCGATCGGTTCGCCGCTGAACTTGGCGATGAAAGGCGCACGCTCGCGCCAGACTGCGCTTGCCCGCGGGTCGGCGACGAGCGCGTCAAGCGGCGCGATGGCGAGATCGGCGCGATCGCCCTCGACGGCGGCGCCGAGCGCGGCGGTCGAGACCCCGCCGGCGACGATCTTGCCGCTGGCGCCGCCCGCCTGCATCGCGGCGACGAAGTCGCCGGCGAGTCGCGTCGCGCACGCGTCGCTTGGATCGGCGAGCAAGACGAAGCTGTTTGGACTTGGCTTCGCCGGCGCGGGGACGGCGGCGGTCTGGCGCTGGTCCTTGGGGCCTTGCGCCTGATCCTTGGCGTTCTGTCCCTGATCCTTCGGCTTGGCCCTGTCGCGCCAGGCGCCATGCCAAAGGATGAGCCGGCCGTTTTGGAAGACGGGATGATCGTAACGCACCATGCCGGGCGGCGTCTTTGGAGCGGCGCCGCTGGTCGGCGCCGTCTCCGCTGCGGGGTTCGGCGCCGCTGGCGCCGCGTCGCTGGTCGGCGTCGTCTGCGCAACGGCGGCGGTCGTCGCGGCGACCACGATCGCGCCCGCCGCGATGAGGCAAGCGCAGCGCCTGCGTTCAGTGAGGGGCATCAACGGCTGGTCGGCTGACGCGACGCGCCGGCCTGGTCGCCGCCGTCTCACGCTAATCGTCATGCGCCGATCTAGGAAGGAAACTTTGGCCTCATCAGGGCCTTAGCAGGGCAATTGGCGGACCCTTGCGCCGCCTCCTCGCCGCATTTCTGTCAGCTCGCGGCAAGGTGGGCGAGCGACGCGTCGAGCTCGGCGGCGGCGATCTCGACTGCTTCGACGCCGGTCAGCCAAATGAGAAAGGCGCGAATGGGTCTGTCGGGATAGAGCGCCGCCAGCGCTGTGCAATAGAGCGCGAGCTGCGCGACATAGGCGGGCGGATTGGCGCCGCGTGGCGGCGCGCCGGTTTTGTAGTCGGCGAGGTAGACCGCGTCGGCGGCGACCGCGAGGCGGTCGATGCGGCCGACGAACGGCTGCGTGGCTCCGCCTTCGCGCGGCGCGGCGCCGGCGATCGCCACTTCGGCGCGCGAACCGGCGGCGAACAGCGGCGCGAGCGCGGGCAGCGCGAGGACCGTGAGCGCAGCGTCGACGAGCGACGCTTGCTCAGTTTCGGCGATCGCGCCGCTCTGCGCGGAAAGGAAATTCTCCGCGGCGGCGCGGCGGCGTTGGGGCGCGACCTCGGGCAGACGCTGCAGCAGCGCGTGCGCGAGCACGCCCAATTGGCGGCGGCCGCGGCCGGCGTCGTCGGCTCGCCGCTGCGGCGCGGCGACGCGCGACGGGCTCAGAATCGCTAGCGGCGATTCCGGCGCTGCGGGGCGGCGCAGCCAATCCGGCTCGGTGAAGGGCGCCGGCGTCGGCTCGGGGCCGGCGCAAGCGTCGTCGCGCGGCGGCGCGCCGAAACGCGCAATCGTCTCGCTCGCGCCCCACGGCGCCGGCGCCGGCTGCAGCCGTTCGCCGAGCCCTGCGCCGACCAGCGCGTGCCAATTGTCTTCGGCCGGGCCGTTGACGCCGTGATGACCGACGACGATCAGCCTCTGCGCGGCGCGAGTCATCGCAACATAGAGCACGCGGCGATGCTCGCCGGCGGCGGCGGCCCGCGCGCGTTCGCGCGCGGCGACGAGCGGCGCTGAGTCTTCGGCCTTGCGCGCCGCCCAGACGAACAAGGGGGAGCCGGCGTCGCGATCGCCGAGGTCGAGCAGGCGTTCGGTCATGCGCGTGTAGCCGACCGAGCAGGCGTCAGCGAGAAAGACGATCGGCGCCTCGAGGCCCTTGGCGGCGTGAACGGTCATGACGCGCACGCCGTTGCTTCTGGCCTCCATATCGCGCTTGATCGGCGCATCGTCGGCTTCGAGCTCGGCGAGAAAGGCGGCGAGCGAGGGCGCCTGCTCGCGCTCGTGGGCCAGCGCCAACGCCATGACTTCGTCGATCGCGTCGCTCGCTTCCGGGCCGAGCCGTTCGAGCAACGCCCGCCGCCCGCCGTCGGCGCCCAGCAGCGCCGCGTAAAAGGCGAACGGCGTGCGTTCGCGCGCGCGCCGCCGCCACGTCTCGAGCCGCTCGCGCGCGGCGACGAAGCGCGGCTCGCTCGAAGCGGCGAGCGCGGCGATGAGCGAGCCGGCGCGGCCCGGCGCGATCTCGAGCAGGTCGTCGTCGTCGAGACCGATCAACGGCGACTTGAGCGCGGTGGCGAGGATCAGGTCGTCGTCGGGCAGCAGCGCGGCGCGGCCGGCGGCGGCGAGGTCCATCGCCGCCAGCGAGTCGCGCAGCAGCAGCCGGTCGGCGCCGGCGGTCGCGATGTCGTTTTCCTTCAACGCGCGGATCATCGCCTCGAAGAAAGCGCCGCGCGAGCGCACCAGCACCATCACGTCGCCGGGCAGAATGCGGCGCAGCCGGCCTTCGGAGACGCCGAAGACGCATTCGGCGGCGCTCGGCGCGAGCCAGGCCTTGATCGTCGCGGCGATGCGGCGCGCCGCGATCACCGCCGGCTCGGCGCCGCTGGTCTCGTCGAGCGGCATGCGCCAGTCTTCGCGCTCGGGCGTCTTGGTCGCGCCGATCGGCGGCCAGACCTCGATCACGCCGGGCAAATCGTCACGCAGCGCTTGGTGGGGCGGCGGCGGCGCGTCGTCACCGGTCAGGCCGCGCCAGGCGCGCTCGGCGGCGAAGACCGCGTCGACGCCCTCGAGCACGTTCGGCGCGGAGCGGAACGAAACCGACAGCGGCACCGCGGCGAAGGCGAGCCGCGCCTCCTCATGGCGCCGCGCGAGCCGGCGGCGCATCGCCGAGAACATATGCGGCGCGGCGCCCTGGAAGGAGAAGATCGACTGCTTCTCGTCGCCGACGGCGAAGAAGGTGCGCTGGCTGCGAGCGCCTTCGCCGGAGAGAAACTCCTCGCTGAGCTTGGCGAGGATCGCCCATTGCACCGGCGAGGTGTCCTGCGCCTCGTCGACCAATAAATGCTCGAGCGAAGCGTCGAGCTTATAGAGCACCCAGGCAGCGTCGGCGCGCTCCAGCAGCGCGCGCGTGCGGGCGATGAGATCGTCGTAGTCGAGCAGACCGCGCGCGCCTTTCAGGGCCGCGTAGCGTTTGATCGTCGCCTCGGCGACGCGGTAGAGCGCGACGCTGCGCTCGAACGCCTCGGCGCTGCGCAGCCGTTCGCGCAGGGCGATCAGGCGCTCCTGTTCGGCGGCGAGGCGCTGCGGCAGGCTCGGCAGGCGCTTGGCGAGCGCGTCGGTGACGAGGCGCTGCTTCTCCCCGCCGCGCGGCTTGCCGCTCTTGATGAAGAACGCGTCGAGATAGGCCGAAAGCCGGTCGTCGATCTCCGTCGCGGCGATCGCGCGGCGCAGGCTCGCGGCGAGATCGCGGTCTTTCGCGCTGCCGTTGTCGAGTTCGTCGGCCCATTGGGCCCATTGCGGCGCGGGCGTGAGCATCTGCGCCTTGATCGCCGCGCTCGTGTCGTTGGCGGCGAGTTCGAGCGCGCGGCGCAGCGCCGCTGCGTAGGCTCTTGCGTCGCCGATGGCGTCGAAGTCGGCGCGGCGCGCCAGGGTCTTGGCGAGCAGTTCGTCGAAGCCGTCGGCGCCGGCGTCGCGCGCCACGCGTTCGACCGCCGCGGCGCGATCCGGCGCGCTGAGCTCCGCGGCGAAGGCGCGGGCGCGCGCTTCGGCGATCAGCGCCGCCGCCTCGCGATCGTCGGCGACGCTGAAGCTCGCCGGGACGTTGGCCTCGAACGGGAAGAGATGCAGCAGGCGTTCGCAGAAAGCGTGGATGGTCTGGATCTTCAATCCGCCCGGGGTTTCGATCGCGCGCGCGAACAGGCGGCGCGCGAAGGCGAGGCCTTGCGCGTTCGGCCTCGGCGCGCCGAGTTCGACGATCGCCTCGCTCAAGCCCGCGTCGTCGAGGCCGGTCCATGACGCCAGCGTCTCGAACACGCGCGCCGCCATATTGGCGGCGGCGGTCTTGGTGAAGGTCAGACAGAGCAGGCCCGACGGCGCGGCGCCGGCGATGAGCAGCCGCAGCACCCGCTGGGTCAGCACATGGGTCTTGCCCGAACCGGCGTTGGCCGAAACCCAGGCCGAGGCGGCTGGGTCCGAAGCCTGTCGCTGGCGCTCGCGCACCGGGCGCGGAATGTCGAGCCGCGGCGCGCTCATGGTTCGTCCGCCGTCGGTTCGTCGGACTCGCCGGCGGTCGCCGACCATTCCTTGACCCGCGCCAGATGGTCGTAGTCGCCAGGCCGCTTAGCGAATTTGGGGAACAGCCGTGGCGGATAAGGCGTCGCCGGATCGGCGAATTGCGCCAGCAACGCCTTCAGCCCGTCGAAATGGCGCGCCACGACGGCGCGAAAATCGTCGAACTTGAGGCGCTTGACCTCGCCGCCGTCGGCCCCGCCGAGCTTGAAATAGAGCGCTTCACACGTCTCGACCGCCGGCGCGCCGTCGAACGCGCCGTTGGCGAGCATCGTCGCTTCGAGCGTCAGTTGCGGCGCGAAGCCGACCTTGACCTCGTTGGGTCCGGGCGGCGCGCCAGTCTTGTAATCGATCAACGCCGCGCCGCCGTCTTTGAGAAGCTCGATGCGGTCGGCGCGCGCCGTGAGGGTGAAGCGCGAGCCGTCGTCGAGCGCGAATTCGAATTTGCCCTTCCGTTCGACAAGAATGCGCTCGGCCGCCGCGCGCCGTTCGGCGTCGAAAGCGAGGAAGGCGTCGAGTCCGGCGACGATGCGCGGCCAGCGCAGCGCGCGGAAGCTCGGGTCGGCGAGCGGCGCGGCGAAATGCTCCTCCGCGAAGGCCAGCAGGCGCGCGCGCGCCTCGGCGGGCGGCGCACCGTCGGCGAAGGCTTCGCCGTAAGCCTGCAGCGCGGCGTGCCACAGGTCGCCGATCTCGCGCGGGCCGATCTCGGGGCCGACCGGCGCGAGCGGCGCCAGCTCGAGGATCTGCTCGGCGAAGATCGCGTAGGGGTCGCGACGCAGGGTCTCGATCCGAGTGACGCTGAGCTGAGAGGGCCTCAGCGCGAGCGGCGGCTTCGGTTCGGGGCGGCGGCGCGGCCGATAGGCGGCGGGGCGGTCGAGCGCTTGGGCGAGCGCGAGATAGCGTGCGCCTCGCGCCTCAGCGGCGGCGTATGCGGTCTCGCCGGCGACGGCGGCGATGCGCTGGAGAAATCGCGAGGCGACGGTCGGCGCCCCGCCGCGTTTGCGCGCGCGGCTGACGATCGCTTCGTCCGCGCCGAGCGCGGCGACGAAATCATGCGCGGTCTGGCCGATGCGCCGTTCCGGCGGCGACAGGCCGAGCGCGGCGCGCATAGAGCGGTTGAGGAAGGCGTCGGTCTCGGCGGCCGGCGGCCAGACGGTCTCGTCGAGCCCGGAGACGAGGGTGAGGTCGAAGGCGAGCAGCCGCGCTTCGAGCAGGCCGAGAATCTGCAGGCGCGGGTGCGAGGCGCGCGACGGCGGCGCGCGCTCGGCCGCCAGCACCGCGTCGAACAGCGCCGCGTAATCGGCGAGCGAGCAGCGGAATCCGGGGTCGACTTCCGCCGCCCAGTCGTCCAGCAGCGTCTCCAGCGCTTCGCCGCCGCTCGCGTCGCGCCAATCGCAATCCTCGGCCGCCAGCGCGGCGAGGGCGGCGCGATGCGCGGCGACGAAATCGGCAAGCGGCGCGTCGGGCCCGGGCGCGCGCAAGGGGGCCAGCGCCGCAGCGGAATCGGCGAGCAGCCCCGCCGCGGCGCTCCAGTCGGCTTCGGCGAGGCGCTTGCGCGCCGGATGGGCGTGCGCGGCGCGTTGGGCTTCGCGCCCCGCGGCGAGCGCCGCCGCCGGATCGGAGAGGCCGCCAGGCGGCAGGACGATGCGGAAGACGCCGATCTCGAGCGCTCGCGCCGCGTCGTCGAACGCCTGCCGAGTGCGGCCGAGGCGCGTCAGCCGGTCGCCGAACAAGGCGGCGAGCGGCGAGGGCGCAAAGTTGTGCGCCGCGGCGAGCGCCAGCCGCGCGAATACGCCCGCCTGCGTTTCTCCGAGCGGGCGGCCGGCGGACGCTTCGACCTCGATCCCCCAGCGTGCGAGCTCGGCGGCGACCCGGCGCGCGACGGCGACGTCGGGGGTGATCAGCGCCGCGCTGCGGCCGGGCGTCGCCAGCGCTTCGCGCATCGCGCAGGCGAGCGCCAGCGCCTCCTCGTTCTCGTCGGCGGCCTCGACGATCGCCACGCCGGCGAGCGCGCTTTCGATCGCCGCTTCGCTCAGCGCCTGGCCGGTCGTGTCGCTGCGCTCGCGGCGCCAGGCGTCGGTCGAGTCGGCCGGGAGCAACGCTTCGCTGAGGAAACGCGCGCGCGCGGCGAGCGCTGGGCTCGCTTCGCCGAGCGGACGCACTGCGTCGCGGCCGACGTCGACGATCTCCAGCAGCCGATAGAGAATCGCCTGCGGATGGCCGGCGACCCCGACTGCCTCCGGATCGCCGAGCAGCGCCCAGGCGGCGTCGTCGAGGTCGCGATCGAGGTCGGGCAGCACCACCGCGCCCTGCGGCGCGCGGGCGACCGCCGCCATCAGCCGCGCGGTGGCGCTATTGGCGCCGGTCGAGCCGGCGACGATCGTCGGTCCGCGCTGAGACCCGGCGGCGAGCGCCCCGATCTCGGCGTCGATCGCCAACGCGGCGCGGCGCGCGCGATCGATGAGGCCGCGCTCGGCGAGCCAGACGGGCCAATGGGCGAAGGCGATCTTGAGGAAGTCGAGGGTGACGCCCCAATAGGGATCGAAGCGGTCGGCGACGAGGTCGGCGAGCCGCTCCGGGTCGACGCCTTCGATGATGAAGTCGTCGATCAGACCGGCGAGGTCGCCGGCAAGCGCGAAGGCCTGCGCCGGGCTCGAAGCCACCAGCGGCGGCTCGGCCGCGTCGAACGTGAGCAGCCCGTCGGCGTCGACGCCGCGGATCGCGCCTCTGAGCGCCTGGCCCCAGGCGCGCGTGAGCCGCGCGAGCGTCATTCGCCGCGCCCGTTCGCCGACTGCCGCCGGGAGCTTGTCCTCGGCGAACGCGTCGTCGGCGAGCGGATCAAGCGCGTCGCGGCTCGGCTCGAAGGCGCCGAGCGGGGCGATGCGCGGCAGGATCAGGCTCGCCCGGCCGCTCGCCGCGACAAGTGCGCCCTCAAGCGCCGCCTTGGCGCGTTGGGTCGGCACGTAGATCGTCGCGTCGGCGAGCGCAAGCGGCCCGCCGGCGCCGGGGAATCCGGCGATCAGCGCGCCGTCGACGAGCGCCCGCGCCAGCGTCGGCGCGAACGGGACGCCGGCGGGAATGGAAAAGACGTTGGCGTCGGTCAGGGGCGGTCTCGAGGGAGTTCTAAGCGAGCGCCCGTTTGTCGACCCCAGCGCTCGGGAAGGCAAGCGGGCCGACGGTTCGCGACCAGATTGCCGGCGTGACCGAATTGCAGACGCGCGCACTGGGCGCGTCCGGCGCGAAACGCCCCGATTCGCTTCGCTCGAAGCAGCGAAGCGAACGCAGTTCGCGACCGCGACCGTCCGCGATTTCCGCGTTCATCTGGCGAGCGCGAGCAGCGCGTCGAGATCGATGTGCCGCGCAAGGTGCGTGGCGAGCTCGTCGAGCGTGCGCTCCACCGTCAGGTCATAGGAAAGGTCCGACGCAGCGCCGAGCGTGGCGAGCCAGGCGGCGCGCTGGGCGTCATCGGCGAACAGGGCGTGCGCATAGGCCCCCATGACGCGCCCGTCGCGCGAAATTGCGCCGTCCTCGCGGCCGTCGGCAAAGCGCAGTAGCGGACGCGCGCAATCCGGCCCGCGCGTGCGCCCGATGTGCATTTCATAGCCGGAGAACGGAGCGCCGTTGGCGAGGCAAATCCCGGCGGCGGAGCGCAGCGTCTTTTCCCCGGCCAGAATCGTCTCGACGTCGATGAGGCTGAGCCCTTGAACTTCGCCCGCCGGCCCTTCGAGCCCTTGCGGGTCGGCGAGGCGGCGCCCGAGCATCTGATAGCCGCCGCAAATTCCGAGCACTCGGCCGCCGCGCCGGACATGGGCGAAGAGATCGATGTCCCAGCCTTGCGCACGGAAGAATGCGAGGTCGGGGATCGTCGCCTTCGTGCCGGGCAGGATGACGAGATCGGCGAGGGAGAGCGGCTCGCCCGGGCGGACCATGATCAGCCGCACGTTCGGCTCTAACCGCAGCGGATCGAAATCGTCGAAATTGGCGATGCGCGAGAGCATCGGCACGGCGATCGTGACGCCGGCCTGCTTGTCGTTGCGCGCGGCGTCGAGAACCACCGCGTCCTCCGGGGGAAGGCGATGCGCCGGCGCGAAGAACGGCACGAGGCCGAGCGCGCGCCATCCCGTGCGCTCGGCGATGATGCGCATGCCGTCATCGAACAGGCTCGGGTCGCCGCGAAACTTGTTGACGAGGAAGCCGACAATCATATCCGCATCCGCCGGCGCGATGACCGCCTTCGTGCCGACGAGCTGCGCGATGACGCCGCCGCGGTCGATATCGCCGATCAGGACGACCGGCGTTTCGGCGACGCGCGCGAAGCCCATGTTGGCGATGTCGCGTTCGCGCAGGTTGACTTCTGCGGCGCTGCCGGCCCCCTCGATCAGCACCAGATCGGCCTCGCCCTTCAGGCGCGCATAGCTGTCGAGCACGGCGCGCATCAGCCGCGGCGTCAGGTTGTAATAGTCGCGCGCCGCCGCCGCGCCGACGACGCGGCCTTGCACGACGACCTGCGCGCCGATGTCGCTCTGCGGCTTCAACAGCACCGGATTCATGTCGACGCTCGGCGCGACGCCGCAGGCGCGCGCCTGCAGGGCTTGGGCGCGGCCGATCTCGCCGCCCTCCGCCGTCACGGCGGCGTTGTTCGACATGTTCTGCGGCTTGAACGGCCGCACCCTCATTCCGCGCGCGGCGAAGGCGCGGCAGAGCCCAGCGACGATCAACGATTTGCCGACGTCCGAGCCCGTGCCCTGGAACATCAATGCGCGCGCTTGGCTCAAGTCTCGCGTCTCCTCGATCGCGCTCAGCGTCGGCCGGCGCTTTAGCGCCCGAAGATCACCAACTCGCTGTCGGCGAGGTCGCAGGGCGAGGGCGCGCGCGGGCCCTTGTAGTAACGCGGTTCGCGGCCGGCGAAATAGCGCCCGGCGAGGCCGGGAACGGGGCCCGTAGCGTCGGCGACGACGAAGAAGCGGCCGTGGCGGGCGAGAGCGCGGCCATAGGCGGGGCCGAAGCGCGCAAGGTCGCTCGGGTCGCGGCAATAGATCAGATGGACGCAGGGAATGAGCTCGCGCCAGATCCGCCGCGGCTGGAAGATCAGCGGCCGCGCCTCGCTTCCGCACAGGCCGATGAAGGCGGCGCAGCCGAGCGCGGCATGGTCGGCGAGCAGGCGCGCGTCGCTCGGGGACAGGAGCGCCGCCTCCGGGCGCTCGGGCGCGTATGCGATGACGCGCGCGCCCGTTTCGCCGCGCGACAGCAGCGGCGCAAAGATGACCTGACCCTCGGAATAACGGCGATATCCGACCGCGGCGAGGGTCTTGAGCGTATGCGGCGCCGGCGTGACGGTGAAATAGACGACCTCGCGCCGACCGATCGCGCGGGCGTGGAGCGGATGGCCGTAGCCGCGATAGTCCGGATCGACGCACCATCCCGCCATGTTGCAACGGGGGATTACGCCGGCCTCCGTTTCGCGCGTCGAGACGATCTGCAGCAGAACGCCGACGACCTTGTCGCCGGCGGCGAGCAGATGGCCGAAGCGCGGTAGGTCGCCGACCGCCGGCCGCGCGGCGAGACGGGCGAGGCCGTCGGCCCAGTATGCGCGCGGCCGCTCGGGAAAGCTTCGCATCAGACAGTCGACGACTTTGACGAGGTCACGCTCTTCGATCACGCGGCAAACGACGTCGGCCGGAGCGGAATCGACCATAAAAATTTACCGTTCACGAAGATGGCGCGGCGGGCGCGCGACGAACCATAGTAGAGTGACACATATCCCTCAACGCGGGGCGACGCCCGTCATGACGACTCGGTTAACGATCCTCGCCGCCATTCGCGAGGTCGCGGCGGAACAAAGCAAGACGCTGGCGCCGCTCAGCGACGACTTGCCGCTGATGGAGACCGGTCTCGATTCTCTGTGCTTCGCGATCCTCGTGGCGCGGCTCGAGGACGCGCTCGGGACCGACCCGTTCACCACGGCTGGCGACGGGCGTCTGCCGTCGACCGTTGGCGAGTTGATCGCCTTCTACGACAACGCGCTTGTCTGACCCTGCGACCCTTTTCGACCTGATGGCCGCGAGCGGCTGCGGCCGCCGCATCGCGACGCGCGACTTCGCGCTCGACCTCGATCGCTTCGCCGATTCCGGCAGCCTCGGCGATGGTCTGGTGCGGCTCGAAGGCCGCTCCGTCCTGCTCGCGGTCGGCGACATGGCCAAGGCGGCGGCGGCGCTGATCGAGCTCGACGGCGTCGCGCGCCAGATCGTGCTCTGTCCGCCGGGCATTGGCGCCGACGCGCTCGCCGCGCTGGCGCGCGCCGCCGCCGCCAACGCGCTGGTCTACGACGCCGATGCGCCGGCGCCGCAGATCGACGTCGCGACCCGCGTCGCTTGCCGCCTGCCGCAAGTCCCACTCGCCGCGCCGCGCGCGGCGCGGTTCGTCACCGAATGGGCGATGCCGACTTCGGGCACCAGCGGTCCGCCGAAACTCGTCGCCCATACGCTCGCGACGCTGACTGCGGCGTTTCACCCCGTCGCCGGCCAACGCTGGGCGACGTTCTACGATATCCGCCGCTACGGCGGACTGCAGATCCTGCTGCGCGCGCTCTTGGGCGCCGAGTCGCTGACGCTCAGCGACCCGAGCGAAGGCGTCGACGCGTTTCTCGTCCGACTTGGCGAAGCGGGCGCGACCCACATATCCGGCACGCCGTCGCATTGGCGCAAAGTGCTGATGAGCGGCGAAGCGCGCCGCATTGCGCCGCAGCGCGTGCGCCTCTCCGGCGAGATCGCCGACGACGCG
>Ga0181529_10004126_pt1 | contig 15960 bp, 7 predicted proteins | sample PEATcosm2014_Bin_36_FD_119763 | JGI IMG/M metagenome (GOLD analysis project Ga0181529, IMG submission 119763) | Peatland microbial communities from MTU Mesocosm Facility, Houghton, MI, USA - PEATcosm2014_Bin10_30_metaG | ecosystem: Environmental > Terrestrial > Soil > Wetlands > Peat | place...
CGGGGTAATCGCATATGCTGTAGGTCACGATGTCGGCCCAGGCATCGGACGCGGACACGAGGACGATCGCCGAGAACGACAGAAGGGCGGCTATCCGGGCGGAACCGCGGCGGTATCTTGAACTGGACATGACTTGCTCCTTGAGGGTCGAGATGAACACTTCGTTTACCTCGAGGGCATCCGGGAGAGATGGCTCGCCGCAGGCGAACCCGTCAAGAATGCACCCCACGAACGGACTGATCCGAATCGTCAGTATATAGGGGTGCCGTTGCATCAGCATGGAACGAAAACTCGCGGTACGGACGCTGCCTCCACCTAAAAATCAAGTCCTAACGATTGCTCAGGCGAGCTGAGAGGTTTCTAAAAAGACGAAAATACCAACAATGGTGAAAATGTCAATCACCCGATGCAGGGCATCGCACGAATATAAGAAATTGCACCTGTGGAGGGGGTAAACCGTCGAAAAAACGACCCAATCGGGTAAGGGAGAGGCGGGTCGTCGCCGAATGGCCCTTCACCGCCCGCCCGAGTGATAGCTGAGGCGGTAGTACGGGCCACGCCTTTCCTTTGCGGCGGCGTCAGGTGGCGATGACGCGCCCTTAAGGCAAGAACAACTGCGGCTGCGCCGCGAGCAGGCGTGATGCCGCGTGATCAAGTTGGTCAACAACGCGGCGATTCTCCAATTTCAGAGAGGCCGCGGCGGAAGAGCGGCCAGCGGGTCCAGCGAAGGCTGCGCAGCGGCCGGCGATCGGCCCATCACGTTAGGAATAGCTTTCAGCTTTCCCAAAAGGGCCACCGTGTGGCACTTGGCCTTTGCCAGGCGGAGATGGCGGTCGATCATCTGCTCGGGGCCGTCGAGGATGGCCTCCAGCGAGTTGGGATTGGCCATAACCTGGGCCAGTCGTGCTTGGCCGCACAGTTCCAGCCGGTTCAGGTGGACGAGAGTCACGCCGACAGACCGTTCGAGTTGGTTGGCGGCGTCGAGCACGAAATCGGCGCGCGGCACGGGCGTAAAGGATCGGAGAGGAAAGATGCTTTCTGGACCCAACGCACCAACACCCCGCCGGTTCTGGCCACTGATCACTGGCCACCGACGACTGATTCTTGGCCACAGACTCTTGGCCTCCTGTCGCCGACACTGTAGCACAGCCGGTGGCCCAATTTCTAGTCAGGAAACTGGGCCAATGAGAGATTTTCGAGTGCTTAGACCTATCGCCTCGTAAAGGAATGGCGGTGAAAGAAAGACGCCGGGAACGTGTTTCACATAAAATTCGATGGCCGCAAGGCACAGTTTCCGTTAGCCCCAACGGGCAACGCCCCGAACGCTACCTCGGGGCTGTCAACCAAGACACAAAATGCTCTCCGTCGCGGTCTACTATTTTTTTCCTCCTCGCCGACGACGAGCAAACAGAAACCCGGCAAGTCCCGGCAGGGCCGTGCCGAAGAGTGATAGCACCGTGGGTTCGGGGACGGCCTGCGTGGAGGCGATGAGCCATGCCCCGCCCTGTCCGGACGGCGACAGGTCGGATGGATCGATCGAGACCCATGCGACGCCTCCGGGCAAGACGTTGGACTGGCCCATGTACTGAGGAATCGACCCGTTGAGTCCGTTCTCGTAATACAAGTCTCCTTCGTAACCGCTGGCATCAAATCCGCTGAATTGCACTGAGCCTCCGGAAGGTTCCCACAAGGCCGAAGTGGTGGCATAAACATCCATCGCCTGGGTTACAATCGACCCGCCGGAAAATGTGTCCTGGCCATAGGGACCGGAGACTGTCATGTACCCCCCGGTAATGTGGTTGCCGCTGGTCAATGATCCGAGAGTCCCGTCGGTGACGATAGCTCCGGACACGTGCCAGATGCCTAGTCCGCCCGCGTCTGCCTGGTCGGCAGGATAGTCTACGAAGCGGTAAGTTACGGGGTTGGCTTGGGTAACGGAAGCGGATGCCAGGAAAACCGCCCAAAACAAAAGCGGGATGCCCGTCAGGACGGAACGACGGCGAGATCGTTGCAGTGTCACGGTGACTCTCCTTCGAAACGTGGTTTGACGCAATGCAATTGCCAGCTACAGACTGAATCGTCACGGAAAGGCTCGTTGATGCACATTAGGGGCGAAAGGAGGGAGGAAACGGTGGCGGGAAACGTTATTTGGGATTCTTTATCTGGCGGCCCCGGACTGGAAAACTGATTCCAGACCGAACAATCGAACAGACAAGTCCGCAGAACGATCCCGGGACACATAACTAATTCTTGGCGCGGTTCCGGCGATGACATCGCAACAGTTCTCCCCAATTGCTCGAGATTACTCTGGAGCCTGCCACACGCCGGTTGACGAACAATCGCGGCTACCCTCACGACATCGCAGGCCGGATGCGAAACCATCCGCTCCGCCACAGAATAATGGAAAACCGCTAAATGGGATGTTAGGATGGCGGCCGGCACAATCGTCCCTTCGTTCGCTCCGTTTCCACAGGACAAAAACGATGACGCAGCTCACGCGATTTTCGATCGTTGCAGTTCTCGCCCTCGCCAGTAGTGCGCAAGCACAAATCCGCATCGGCTTTGTCGATCCCGCGCCGCCACATGGCCTGGCTCGCCATCACGCCGCGGCCCTGGCATTCGCCAAGACCGTGGGCACGCCCTGCGGCTTGCAGCCGACGGACGCCGGCGCCTGGCAGGATGCTGCCGGACGGCTCCACGCCCCCGAGGAATTCGACGTGCTATGGTATCACCAGGGCGACGATCCCACGGCCGCGATCGGCCAAGTGGCCGGCAACGATCTGCTGGCCTATCTCGAAGGCGGCGGAACGCTGCTGCTCTCGGGATCGGCCGGCCGGGTGTTGAATGACCTGGCCATTGAGTCATCGTCGCTCCGTCTGGCGGGCCCGACCAGCGTGGCGTTTCTCAGCGGGATCCACGTGCGCGAGAAACATCGCTCCCATCCCGTTTTTGCCGGCTTCGACACGACTCGGCCGATCCTGCTGACCACCGTGGGCGGCAGCGCCTTGGCCGATTTCTACAGCAGCGGCGCTCCGCATGGCGAGTTACTGGGCGACGGCACCGGGGGACAGGGCGAGCGGCCGCTGGTCGAGTACACGGTCGGGACCGGCCGCGTCATCTTCATCGGTTGGCGACTGGCCGACTTCACCACGGCCGGCGATCCTTACCGCGCCAACCTCGAGCGGCTGTTCGGCAACATGCTGCGATATTTGGCCCGCTCGAACGGTAACCACGCCCAATTGATCACGCCGCCCGGCCCAAGCCACTACGTCCGCGTGCTGGGTGTTGCGATGCTGCGAGCAGACAAACCATTTATCCAAGAATCTCCACGCACGGTGGGCGACCAATGCATTGTCGTGCTCGCTCGCCAGCCCGCCGCGGGTTGCTTTCCCGCAGACGACGCCTATTTGCGCGAATATCCTTTGGACCAGAAGTCGGCAAACGGGAAGCCGTTTCGCGTTGAGGCGTTGGCCGTCACGACCGTAGCGCGCCCGCAGCCCGTGTCGCACTATGTAGCCCTGCGCAAAGCCGAACAAGCGAAGTCCGATCAGCACGACGCGCAATTGACCGCCGGATTGCGGATCGTCAAGCCATCAGTCCAGTGGCTTACGGCCCCGTTGAAGCCTCAGCAAATGCCGAAAGCCGAACAGAGCGTTCTGTTGGGACGGTCGGCGTTCATGGCGCCAGGCGACGGCCGGGGCGACGCCAAACCCAGCTATGAACCGGTCGAAGACGGCGGATTTCGCATCACCGGCGGCAAACGCCGCTTCAACCGGCCCATCGTACACGGCCAAAACCGTCTCTGGACGGGCGACGTGCCGATTTTCCGGATGGACACGGCCCTGGGCCTGGGCTGCTACGCCAAAGAAGAGCGGGTGTTCCCGCTGTGGCCGCGGCCCGACGCACAGATCGGCGAGGTGGCCCCATCGATGGGAACGCTACGACTGGGCGTGAAGACGGCCGGCGGCCGCACGCAATGGATGGACGATCTGGGCGACGTGACCGCCACCATGCGGCCCGGCTACACGCAATATCGATTGGCGGACGCCCAGGCCGGTTGGAAAGTTTTGGTGACCATTGCTCCGGCCATGGACTTTCACGGCTTTGTCTGTCGCGTCGAGTTCGACAAGGAAGTTCCGTTGGTATGGCAGTACGGCGAAATCTTCTGGAAGGCCGGCGAAGCCAACGCCAACCGCGTAGAGATCCGCGGTGCGCAGGCACACATTACCGAGCCCAATCTGCCCCAGGGCCTTGTGCTGGCGGGCTGGGACGGAGCAGGGCAGGGGCGGGTGATCGCCGGTCCTGCCGGCCAACAGGCCGAGTTTGCCGCGACCACGGCCGGCCGGCTCTATCACGTCGTAGCCGCGTGGGGTGTGATCCAATACGATCAACAACGAGCCGTCAAGACCATGGCACGGCTCGACACGCCGGCCGACGCCGCCTGGCCCAAGTGGCGCGATCGGTTGAAGCAGATGTGGTTCGATTGCTACATCCGGCGGGCACTGACGCCCAAGGAAAACTTTGGCAAGCTCATGGCATCGCCCGGTGCGCAGCTTGATCGGACCTGCCAGTGGTGGGACCGCCGCCGCCGGGCGTTTCAAATCCGCACGCCCGACCGGCATTTGAATGCCCTGTTGAATTGGTCGCGGTGTACGACCGAGTATCACCGCCAGGGTCCGGGGTTGGTGCTAGGGGGCCAGATCTGGCAGATGTATTCACACATCTCCACCGGCTGGTACGGCAAGGAGTGGGCCGGCGACCATGATGAGATGGAGCAGTGCTTGCGCTTTTACGGCGCTATGCAGGCCGGGGATGGTTTTGTCCGCTGGATATCGCCGTCGCTGGTGGCCTTTACGGCCGAAAACAATACGCCCTACTGGGTCGACCAGGTATGGCGACACTACACGTGGACCGGCGATCGATCGTTCGTCCGCGATCTGTGGCCCTTGGTGCGCAAGGCCGTGGCATGGGAACAGCGGGTCAACGATCCCGACGGCGACGGCTTGTTCCGCGACGGGTACGAATACTGGAATTGCGATTCCAACGGCAAGGGGCCCAAGGCCGCCGCGCCGAGCGCCATGGCCTGGGCCATGCTCGATCGGGCCGCTCGACTGGCCAGCGTGGTCGGCGACCGCGAGGCCGAGAAGACCTATCGGGCCCAGGCCGATCGAACGCGGCAGCAGGTATTTGCGCAGTTGTGGCGTGAAGACGAAGGACACCTGGGCTCGATCGGCCAGGACGGCATCTGGCGGGGACACCCGCAAACTTGGGAAGAGTATCTGGCCATCAACGCCGGGCTGTTGAGCCCCGAGCAGGGCCGCCGCGCCATGCGATGGGTCGCCGCGCATTATGGTTTTCAGCCCCGGCCGGGCGTGCAACTCCTCTCGTGCAGCGATTGGTGGCCCATGCGCTGGAGCGTGCAATGGGTACCCACCGGCGACACGTGCCTGGCCGCGCTGGCCGGCATGAAGTCGGGCGACGTCGATCTCTGGTGGCCCTTCCTGCAAACGACCATCCGCTCCGCGTTTCATGCCGACAACCCGGGCATCAACATGGGGATTGCCAATTCGGGGGCCGGCGGCGGCGACGTCGAAGACGTCGACTCGGTCGACCCGCATGCCCACGTGGTCGTGCGCGGCCTGTTCGGCATCGAGCCGGCACTCCAGGATGGCCGGCTCGACATCTGCCCCGCCTTTCCATCCGCATGGCGTGAGGCCAGCATCCGAACGCCGGATGTCAGCTACGCCTATCACCGCGAAGGGAACCGGGCGACCATCACCATCAGCACGCCCCACAAGGTGATCAAGCACGTTCGGGCCAACCTGAGCGGACCGGAAATTGTCACCCCGGCTGAGAACCAGTCGGTGGTGACGTTGCCGCTGGGCCCGCTGCCAGCAGCGCCGAAGCCGGCCAAAGTGGCGCCCGTGCTGGTCGATCCGGGGCCCAATCCGCCGGCGCAGCCGGTGGCGCGGAAAGTCGCCCAAGAGCACCAGGTGCTGTTCGATTTGTCCGCGGCCTGCAACGTGACGGTCGAGGAGTTTACCGCTACCAGTTTCACATTCGACTATGCGGACGGCCCGCAGCCGCTATCAAGCTGGTGGGGCAATCCGCCCTTGAGCATGGGGCCTTCGCCACGGGTTGTGGAAGCGGGAGGCGGCTTGCGATTCTTCACGTCTGGTCGGCCGCGGCCGGGCACGGGCAACACGCCCAAAAACCTGCTGGCGATGGCAAGCTGGAAACCTTATCCTCTGCCGGGCGGAGCTGTGGTCCCGGTAGGTTTCCGTTGCGGGCAGATTTGCCTCCTGTTGCAGAGCTACGTCCATCCGATGAAGAACTACATCCCCAACGGCGAGGTCGTGCTGCATTATGCGGGAGGTCGGAAAGTGGTCGAGTCGCTCGTGCCGCCCTACAACCTCGACTGCTACTTCCAACACTTCAGCCAGAAAGGACAGCCCGTAGCCTTCGGCCGTCTTGTGCCGTCATCCGCCGGGTGGACGCCCATTCACCAGGGCATGTCGATGGCGCATGCCGACGCATTGGAGATTCCGTGCGACGGGGCGAGCGTTCTGGAATCCGTCGAGTTGAGGGCCACGTGCAGCGAAGGCATTTTGGGCGTCGCCGGCATGACCGCCGTGACTGCACCGTAGACTGCAGTTGCGCGGCGCAAAACCTGCTTGAGCAGCAGACGGGTCATTGACTCACGCGGAAAGTGTAGTTTCCCGAGCCGACCTCGTAAATCGCCGCGCCGTCCTGCTGCCGCAGGAACTTCACTCCCACGGCGGCTGCGGCCGGCTTGCCGCTTTCGGTAACCTTCGCAGCATCGGCAGCCGGAACGTATACGGTGGCTACGGCGCCAATGGGGACCGTGACGTCCCACAGAAATTGTCCGTCCTGGCGACGCCAGTGGCTATCGATGCGGCCCGCAGTGGTCTGTCGGTACGCGCGGACAAAATCGAGCCCAGGCATCGGCACTGGCTTGAGCACAATGCGGCGATAGCCCGGCGCGGCGGGATCGGTGCGAATGCCGGCCAAATACTCGTACAGCCACGGCAGCAGATCGCCGATCAGCATCACGTGGTTGCCCGAGTTCATGGCCGGATCGGCCGTGTTGCCGTTCCACAGTTCCCAGATGGTGGTGGCGCCTTTGCCGACCATGTAGCCCCAGCCCGGATAATCCTTCTGCGTGGCGATCCGCAAGGCCAGGTCGGGCCGGCCATTGTCGGAAAGCACGCCCATCAAGTGCTGCACGCCGATCAACCCGGTTCCGACGTGTGACTTCGTTTCGCCTTCGATCTTGGCCACCAGCCGCTCGACCAGACGGGCTCGCTCGCCCTGCGGCGCCACATCGAACGAGAGCGGCAAGAGGCTCGAAGTCTGCGTGCCGTTGTCGTACTTCGCGGCCGTGGCATTGAAAAACCGCTTGTTAAAGGCGGTCTTCATCCGCTCCGCCATCGCGGCATAGCGGGCGGCGTCCTCCGGCCTGCCCGCAATCGTGGCATACTGGCTCATCAACTTCAAGATGTGCTGGAAGTAGGCCGTGCCGATCAACTCGCCGTGCGTTTTCCGCGCCGGATCGTTGGAATGGATCAATTTCGGATCCTCCGGCGGCACGCACCAGTCGCCATAGTTGTCGCGCGGCATGCGGTCATCAACGATGTAGCGGCACATGTGCTCGACCCATGCCCGCATGGCCGGGTAATGCTCGACAATGAATCGGTTGTCGCCATACTGCTGCCCGAGCAAGTGCGGAATCAAGGCGATGGTTCCGGCCCAGGTGACGTTGTCGTTGTAGAACGGCCAATAGGCCGGACATACGTCGGAAACGCTGCCATCAGGCCGTTGTGTGTCGGCAACGTCGGTAAGCCACTTCTCGTAGAAGGAAGCCACGTTGAATAGTTGCATCTCGCCGCGGCAGCCGGTCGCCCTATCGCCCAACCACCCCTGGCGCTCGTCGCGCTGGGAGCAGTCGGTGGGAATACTGCGGTAGTTGCCGCGAATGCCCCAACGGCAGTTGGTGTGGATGCGATTGAGGATATCCTGGGAGCAGACAAAATCACCGGCCGGCTCTAGATCGTCGTGAACCACGCACGCCTCTAGAGCGTCGATGCCCGGCGTGCCGGGGAACCCGGTGACTTCGACATAGCGGAAACCATGATACGTGAACCGTGGCTGGTAAAGTTCGACGCCCTGCCCCTTAAGCGTATAGAGGTCCCTGCAGCGGGCGCCGCGCAGGTTGGCGACGTACAACGTGCCGTCGGGCTGCAATGTCTCAGCATGCCGCAGCCGCACGGCTGTCCCGGCGGGGCCTTTCACCCGCAGGCGGCACCAACCGACCAGGTTCTGGCCAAGGTCGAACACATAAACGCCCGGCTTGGGACTGGTCCGCGCGATCGGCTTGCGCGTCTCGGTCACGCGGATGGGTGGGCTTCGCCGGGCCGACAGGGCGCCGCCGGGCGCCGGCAGGATATCGGCCGCTGTCCAGGCCGCATCGTGGTAACCCACAGCGGCCCAGCCGGCCAGTTCCATCCGCGCATCGTACTCCTCGCCGTCATATTCATTGTTTGCGCGAATCGGCCCGCGGTCGGTTGCTTTCCAGGTTCCGTCGCTAACGATCTCCTGGAGCGAACCGTCGGCATATTCGATCCGCAGGATCAGTCGCAACTTGGGCGAACCGAAAGTGCGCGTCGTCGTGGGATCTTTGAGCCGCGGAGCCCAATAGCGGCCGTTGCCCAGCCAGGCGCCCACGGCGTTCCGTCCGGTCTTTAGCTGATCGGTGACGTCGTAGGTGACATACGTGGCCCGCTTGTTGTATTCGTTCAGCGGCGGCGACAGGACCTCATCCCCCACTTTCTTTCCGTTGAGATACACCTCCGACAGCCCCAGTCCACTCATCGCGATCGTTGCCGAATGGACGTGAGCGGCAACGTCAAACTCATGGCGCAATTGCCGCGCCGCCAGCTTGCGACTCTCCGGAGATTCTGCGCCCGTGGGGACCGGTCGCTCCGGCTCATGGATGCCGATCCATTTTGCGCCCTTCCAATCTTCGGACTTCATAACGCCCATCGACCACGAGGCCGGCGCGCTCCAGTTCGACGGCTGCCCGTTCTGGTCCCACACCCGCACCTTCCATAAAGGTCGCAGCCACGAGGAAAGCGGCTGCCCCGAGTAGACAATGTTGAAAAGGGCGTCGGATGCCACCTTGCCGCTGTCCCACAAGTCGCCCTTGTCCTCGTTGAGCGTTTGCCGGCTAGAGGACACCAGCACCTGGTACGCTGTTTGTCGCGCGCCCCGGACCGCCGGCTGTGAGCTGGCATCCTCGAGCACCCAGCTCAAGCGGGGCTTAGGCTGGTCGATTCCTCGTGGGCTAGTTTGATATTCGCAATGCAGTCGTCGCGGCTGCACGTCCGACCGTTCCGCTCCCTGCAAAGTTAGCGCCGGCAACACGTTGAAGATTGAGATTGTGAGGATGAGCCATGCCAAGTTCTTCTGGCCCAGGGGCCGTCTTTTTCGATTCACTTTTTTGGGGAGATTTACCGTATTGATCAACTTCCTACCCTTCCAGATTGCGGCCGCTTTGCAGCCTTTGTTGTTCATTATTCTCACTTACCTTAGCGTGCGTATCGCGAGCCAACGCGATGACGCGGCCGTTGCGTAACCGTCCTTTTCCCGTCGACACCTGACGACCAAGCTCCCGGCAGCAAACTTCTCCCATCGTAACGACGCGGTAGGCGAGTCGCAAGATGTCACTTTAGTCGGGTGCGCTTGTACATGAGACTACCGGCATTCGCATCGGCATCGTCAAGGGGATGGATTTTGCGTCTGGATAGGATATAATCCTCCCCATCCCATCCGACAGCCATCACGCTTCGATCTGCCCGCCCCCCACCCGATCCTTCACGTTGTTCTCCGACCAGTCTTCATGGCAACGTTTTGCGTTTGGCCGGCGTGAACAACCGAAACTCGTTAATGGTCGGACCATTTTCGCCCGCGATGTTCAGGCGAACGCGCCGCGCGGAAACCGGATCGAACGTCACTTCGCGATTCCTGCCGATCGTCCCGCCTTTGAAGAAGGTCTTCCAGCCGTTGCCCTCCTGGTATTGCAGTTGAAAAGCTCTTACGCGCACACCGTAGGTCACGCATTCATCGATCATGGCGCGGTCGAACGTTTGCGCCGTGCCAAGATCCACCTCCAGCCAGCATTGCTTGGTGGCGGCGTCGGTGGCCCATCGCGTCGCGTCGTCGTCATCGACGGCCATCGCCGCGCCAAACGCCTCGTCATTCTCATAAACGTTCGATGCCGTGGCCTTCTTTCCCACGGTCAGCGATTGGCCCACGCTGGCGACAGCGATCGGCGCGACGTCGAGCGCCGGCTTATCCAACTGAAGCATGACGATGGTATCGGTCTTCTGTCGGTCAGACTTCGGCACGCTAATCTCAATGCCGGCATCCGTCTGGCTGACCTGCACTTGGCCGCCGGTAAGAAGGCTGCTCCCAATGATCCGCGCGGGCAGGGCAGGGAGGGTCAGCACCTCCTCGGGCCAGGCCAGAACGTGCAGATAAACCGTGTGACCATGGCGCGTGGAGACGACGTGCTTGGCCGGCTTGTAGGGGCCGCCGCGCGTGGCGTAGATGCTCTGGCCGTTTTTCGCCAGCCACGCCCCGATCTCCTTTAGCCGCTCGACCTGACCACTGTCGATGGCTCCGCTCGGTTCCGGGCCGATATTCAGCAACATATTGCCGTCGCCGCCCGCGCAACGGATCAGCATCAGCAAACAAGCCGCCAGCGGCTTTACTCCGTCCTTTGGCCCGCCCCACGCCCACTGACCGGACGCCGAAATCGTCATGCACGATTCCCATGGCTGATCCATTTGAAAGCCGCCGACCGTTTGTTCGGGCGTGCCGTAATCGCCGCCGTCACCGGTGCGGTTATTGATGAGGATGCTCGGCTGCAGCGTGCGGGCCAGTTTGATCGTTTTAACGCCGCGACCCTCGAACATCTGGGGTACGTCGTTCCAAAGCGTTAGCAGCGGTCCGTACTTGGTGATCAGCTCCTTGGTCTGGCCGAGCACGTAACCGTTGTAGGCATCCAAGTCGAACTTGTCCCGTTTCGTCCGGCCGCCCGGGCTGGTGAGGGGAAAATCCGGGTGGTGCCAATCGCAAACCGAGTAGTAGGTGCCGAAAGCAATGCCCTGTTTCTTGCAGGCATCGGACAACTCTCGCACCACGTCCCGTTTGAACGGGCTATTCATGATGTTGTAGTCGGTGAACTGCGTATCCCACAGGCAAAAACCATCGTGGTGCTTGGTGGTGAGCACGATGTACTTCACGCCCGCGGCCTTCGCAATCGCCACCCATCGGTCGGCGTCGAATTTCGTGGGATTGAACTTCTTGTAGAGGTTATCGTACTCCGCGATCGGCGTCGGGGCGCCGCGCGACCAGCCAATCTCTCGGCCCGTGAGGCTGACCGGCCCCCAGTGGATGAACATGCCGAAACGCATCTCCTGCCAGCGCCGCAGCGCCGCGGGATCGGGATGGCGCCAAGGCTCTGGCTGCTCCTTGGCCCAAAGCTGCGCGACGGCAAACAACAACGGCATACAGGCAATGCCAAGTGCTCGGACGATTGGGGCGTTCATGTGGTTATTCTCCCTGGGGACCAAAAGTCACAAAGAGCTAGCGAAAGCCAGTATATAGGCTCACCATCCTCAAGACCACCGGCATGGCTCCGCATAGCCTACCACCCGGAAGAGACGATTCCTATTGAGGTGCCATGGCGGTTAACCTCCCCGCCCCTGTGGAGCATCGATCTCGACTCGCCCACGATCGGCTAACAGCTTCTATCTGTTAACCCGTCCGGTGCGAGGGCGAAGTGCGGAAAATTCTCACACCGCTGGGCAAAAGGAGCACCTTCGCTGCACGGGGCAACTCTGAATTTGCCGGGTGGTGCTGCAAGAAAGGACCTGCGACCGCTCCCACATGGGCAAAGCCCGCCAGCGATCGCTTGGATGCGTGAAACGGGCCGTGATGTACACTTCATCATTAGACGGCCGGTCGTTCAAGCGCCGCGTGCTTTCCGTGCTCTGCACGCTCGTGCGGCGGAAAAGGCGACGGAAATCTGGCAAAAAGACAGGACGGAACTCGTCGCCTGAGGCTCGAATATGACCAACGTGCGGCCCAGTTTCTTGAACGATGACCTGCGGTTTGTCCTCTTTGGAGGCAAGGGCGGCGTGGGCAAAACCACTTCGGCCGTCGCCTGCGCGTTGTATCTCAGCGAACAGAATCCGAACAAGAACATCCTCCTCGTCTCCACCGATCCCGCTCACTCGCTGGGCGATAGTCTTGACCAACCCATCGGCGATCGGACCGTTCCCGTCGCGGGCGTCGCCAATCTGTTTGCCCGGGAGGCGGATGCCGAAGGCCTGCTGGCCAAGTTCAAACGCAAGAACGGACCGGTCCTGGCCAAGATCGCCGACCGTGGCACCTTTTTCGACAAAGACGACATCCGGAGTTTTCTCGAACTCTCTCTGCCGGGCATGGATGAGTTCATGGCCATCGTCGAGTTGATGGAACTGGTCCGAAACCGGCAATACGACGTCATCATCATGGACACGGCCCCCACCGGGCACACCCTTCGTTTGCTGGAGCTGCCCGGCCTGCTGCAACAGTGGGTGGGCATCCTGGACCTGATGATGAAGAAACACCGCTTCATGGCCGCGACCTTTTCCCGCGGTCGTTATCAGCCGGACGAATGCGACCGATGGCTGGAGAGCATGGCCGCAGACGCCAAACGGGTCGAGCGGCTCCTGCGAGACCCGGCCGCCACGGAATTCGTGATGGTGACCATCCCCGAGGAAATGGCCGTGGCGGAGTCCGAACGCATGCTGAACGCGCTGAAGAGATTTCGGATCCCCGTCCGCAGTCTGATCATCAACCATGTTGTCGAACAGGACACCCGCTGTCCCGCCTGCCGGGGGCGGCGCAGTGGGCAGGGGGCGTCACTGGAGAGAATCGAACGCGCGTTTGCCGGCCTCCACCTACTAAAACTTCCGCAGCTCCCCCGTGAAGTTCGCGGCCAAACCCCCCTGAGACGCTTTGCAGGCTTCTTCGTGGGCAGCCCACGCCCGGACGCCATCAATAGCCTGATGAAAAAGGGGGCTGGCTCCGAACCGAACGACGAACAAACCGCAAAGAACGACGGTCGTGAGGTGCCTGTCCCCTTTGTTCAACCGTTGCAAAAGGGGGCTGGCTCCGAACCGGAAGACGAAAGGGTGCCTGTCCCCCTTCTTCAACGGCTTGTCCTTCCGACGGCCCGCCTGGTTTTGATCGGCGGGAAGGGCGGTGTCGGCAAAAGCACGATTGCCGCCGCCACGGCCCTCGAACTTTCCTGCCGACAGCCGGAAAAGAAAGTCTTGATCTTCTCCACTGATCCGGCCCATTCGCTGTCGGACAGCTTTGGCCAGACGATCGGAACGGAAATAACGCCCATCGAGGGCGTCGCCAACCTCTCCGCCCAGGAGGCCGATGCCCCCAAGCTGCTGGTCGCTTTCAAGCAACGGTATCGGGAGTCGATTAATGATATTTTCAACTTGTTCCTGAGTCGCGGCGAGATGAAGGTGGAGTTCGACCAGGACGTGATGCAGCGTCTGCTGGACCTTAGTCCGCCGGGCATTGACGAGGTCATGGCCCTGATCGAGGTCATGGAGCTGATGGAAGGGGGCGCGTTCGACATTTTTGTGCTGGACACGGCCCCCACGGGCCATCTGCTCCGCTTTCTCGCCATGCCCGAGATCGCCAACGATTGGCTGGACGCCGCGATGAAAGTGATCCTGAAGTATCAGGGGCTGGCCAGTCTGAGCTCTGTCGCCGGCCTGGTGATGCGATATTCCAGTCAGGTGAGAAAGCTGCGCAAGAAGCTGCTCGATGCGGCGAGCACCGAAATCATCGTCGTCACCATTCCCGAAGCCATGGGCGTGGTCGAAATGAGCCGCCTTCTCCAGGCACTCGGCGAGTTCAAGATCGCTTGCCGCCAGCTTGTGATCAACATGGTCACTCCGCCCAACGCCTGCTCCTTTTGCTCGCTGAAGCGAGAGGAGGAGCAGCGCTATGTACGCGAAATCATCGCTCAGTGTTCCGACCACCGGGTGGGCAGTGTTCCCAGGCTTCCGCACCCCATTTGTGGCATCACGAATCTGCTGGAATTCAAGCAAATGATTTGGGGAGAAGCCGACACAAGTCAAAACGTTCCGGCAGTGGGCCTGCCTTCCGAAATGCCCGGAATTCGCAGTCCGAGCATCGCAGCGTGTTCTCCGGCATGCTGAACGGGAGCGGCCGTGCCAAAAGTTTTCCACAGCGACCTTTGCTTGGCGACCGGAGCATTGCCTGACGCGACGGAACGGTTAACAGTTTGTTTCTGTCGACCTACCCGGTGAGAGGTGAGATGACGAAAAGGAGGAACGGAGCTACATGTGGGCAAACCAATGCCAGCTTCGTAGGTTGTTTGGGCCGCTGATAAGGCTATCGCGAAGAGTATCGCATTTGGGCGTGGGTAGGTTATTTTCAATCTTCTTCAGCGACTTCACGTATTCCTGAACAAACTTCGTGACCATGTGATCGGCAGCAAGGCAAAGTAGCACCGACGACAGAGTCATGTCTGATGTCGGGATCTTTGCGTTTTGAAAACAAAGCACCTTCGCCGGATCGATCTGCCAATTAAAACGGATTTCCCTTGCCTGTGGCGCCGGTATCGTGATCGCTTCACTCGTAAGGTGCGCATGAAAGAGAGGGTGGTTGTCTTGGGGGGGACAATCATAATCAAAATGGACAGTATGAAGCAGCTTAGCACATGCGTCTTGAGTCGTGAAATAGCTGACCCTTACGGTCGACTTTAAAATCTCTGGGGGCTTGTCTGCGATCTCTTCCTGTGCCCAGACAACCATGCTGACTCTCTCATTCGTCCTTTCCGGCCGCCACTTCCAGTCCTTGAGGTGCAGATAACATTCAAAATGGGTGTTTCCATTTGACGATGAAAAGCACGCATGTGTAGAAGGCAAGAGGAACACCGATCCGGCACTGGCGTCCTCCGCAGCTTGTCGGAATCCTTGGAGGAGTCGTTCGTATGCGTCGTAGACTTTGCCTGGTAACGTCATGTGCCACGCCCCTATGACAACCACGGCCCAAGTTCTTCCAGTTGCGTATTACTGACTCTCGCTAGATCCGCTCCGCGAGGGAACCAAGCCAGACCGCCGGTCGAGTTCTTTAAGCTGACAGGCTCTTCTCGCAGCATACAGTAATACCCGGCTGGGATCGCCGATTCCTCACAGCATTCACTTCGCGGTATAGATCGTTCTAACGTTTTTTCCGCGTAGGACCTCCCGTCGGCATAGTCCATTTCGGCGAGAATGTCATCGAGTGCGCTGCGCCACCACATCGGTCCCGTGGCCTCCACGAACGGACCATTATATAGTGCTGTGGAAAAGCACGCGCGGACATCGAAATCCGTTTCAAACACCTCCTGTTTGATATTGAGATAACTCGAAGCTGCAACCATATTGACGACAACCCCGGGATACCTCAAGATTGAATCCCACAACCAGTAGCCGAGGAGGCATGACAGGTGCCGATTTCGCTTTTCTTTCGGAAGACCTCGCATCTCAAGTACGCTGTGCAGTCGCTGTCGGTCTCCCGACGCGTAGAGTGACATCTTGTCAGCGTATTCCGGCTTCCCGAGAACAGTTGCCAGAATCGCACCTGGCGAATCCTGTAAGGCAAGATCGTCTCGTTTCCGTTCCAATTCTCTGTGAATGTGCTCGAAGCCGGATGCGATGGAGATGACTTGACGGGCAAACAGTTTCAGATCCCCACCAATTGGAATCGCAATGCATGCCTCACGCTGTCCTTCAGCGCGGAGATACTCCCTCTGATCCGTTCCTCTCGTGTAAGAGCACTCCGGTATAGCAAGAGAAC
>Ga0181529_10004129_pt1 | contig 15950 bp, 14 predicted proteins | sample PEATcosm2014_Bin_36_FD_119763 | JGI IMG/M metagenome (GOLD analysis project Ga0181529, IMG submission 119763) | Peatland microbial communities from MTU Mesocosm Facility, Houghton, MI, USA - PEATcosm2014_Bin10_30_metaG | ecosystem: Environmental > Terrestrial > Soil > Wetlands > Peat | place...
AGCACCGATTCATTTCGTTCTTGAAATCGCACAAGACGGTAAAATACAAAAAATTATGGATAAGCGATCCAATGAGAAAAAACCGCAACCAGTGACAATGATAGTTCCTTTTCAAAAATCACGTTCTTCAGATATCAATCCTTTTTTTGTGCGTGATAACATAAAGTATGTTTTTGGTATTGAGAAAAAGCAAAAAACCGATGAAAAAACCCAAACAGGTGAACTTCAAAGTTCCTATATTGTTAGTGAGGAATCAAAGAAACGATTTGAGGCATTTAAAGCCCTTCATCAAAAGATTTTGAACAATCAAACTGACCCAGAAATTCTTGCATTTTTACGGTTTTTAACCACTTGGAAGCCAGAATCATATTTTGATAACCCACTCCTTCAAGAAAATATTGCATTATTTGAAAATAATTCTAATTTTGTATTCAGATGCGGTGCGGACTATTTACATAAAAATCCGGTAGTAAGACAACAATGGGAGAATTATCATTCAGAAATGGATAAGGGAAAAGAGCAGCGAATGGGACAGTGTCTTGTAAGCGGTAAAACAGAACTCATCGCAAAAATTCATTATCAAATTAATGTTGATCCAAAAAACAAAGCTCCTCTTGTGAGCTTTAATGATGATTCATTCTGCTCATATGGACAAAAACAGGGGTATAATGCACCTGTTGGAAAACTATCTGCATTTAAATACGCGGCAGCACTCAACTACCTTTTGCGTCCAAAAAGCAGAAACAAGATTAGAATTGGAGATTCAGTAATTGTTTTTTGGGCTGAAACACCGGAAAATTTTGAAGATTTGGTTAATGGTTTAATCAACTACCACTATCCTCCCACAAATAATGATGATCTAAAAACCAATTCTGATTCCAAGATAATCGCGGACGATGATACGGAACAACTAATAAATGATATTCTGAAAAAGGTCAAGACCGGAAAGAGATTAGAGAACAAACCACTAGGTATTGATCTAAATACTACAAATTTCTATATTCTGGGTTTGTCCCCGAATAAAGGAAGAAATATCGTTCAATTCTGGTACCAGGATACATTCGGGAATTTCATTACACATATCGCCAGGCATCATCTCGATATGGAAATCGGTGATTATGGCCCGAGAAACATTTCATTTTTCAGGTTATTATTGTCAACACTCCCCAAACAAAAAGGGGACAAATCCTCTGGAAAAAAGAAAACAAATCACACATCGGGATCATTCGATTCACAGCTTAAGAAAATTTCACCGTTACTTGAGGACTCACTCGTCAGAGCAATCCTCACCAATCGGCAATACCCGGTTCAAATGTATACTTCGATCCTGAATCGTGTTAAAATTCCACGTAATGATGATGAAAAATCTCCGGACTATGTTCAAGCAGGGTTCATTAAAGCTTACCTGTTGAGGTTGAGCAGAGCCGGTTTGACTAATCTGAAAGAGGAGTTGATTACCGTGAGTCTTAATGAAAAGAGTATTAATGTTCCGTATCGTTTAGGCAGGCTGTTTGCAGTTTTTGAGAGAACGCAAGAATTAGCTAATCCAAAAATTACGCGTTCCATCCAAGATAGTTATTTCAGCAGTGCATCATCATCGCCCGCAATTGTTTTCCCAGTTTTGATGAAACTCAATCAACATCACTTGTCCAAGATAAAATCTGACAAACCGGGATTGATGATCTACTATGCCCGTTTAAGGGATGACATCGCTTCATCTATTGAAAAAATTCCAGCGTTTCTGAGTTTAGAGGATCAAGGTATGTTTATGCTTGGATATTATCATCAGAGAAATTTCAGGAAAGCCGGAGAGAATGATCAAATTTCAGAGGAGGAGAAACATGACTGAAATAAAAAACCGCTATGAGTTTGTATTATTATTTGATGTTGAAAATGGGAACCCTAATGGCGACCCGGATATGGGTAATATGCCCCGAATCGATCCACAGACGGGATATGGAATCGTTACTGATGTTTGTCTAAAACGAAAAGTCCGAGAATATGTTGATTTAGTAAAATCCGGTGAGAACGGGTATGACATTTATGTCAGATCGGGAGTTGTACTGAACGAAGTTAATAAAAAAGCCTATACAACTACCAAAGTACCAATGCCTCCACCCAAAGCAAAACCAAAAGAAAAGGATGACGAATTAAAAATAATCCGGTTTATGTGTGAAAATTTTTTCGACATTCGCACATTTGGTGCTGTTATGACAACAGAAGTGAATTGTGGTCAGGTACGTGGCCCTGTCCAATTCAACTTCGCACGAAGCCAAGACCCAATCTATCAACAAGAAGTGACCGTCACTCGTTGTGCAGTTACAAATGAAAAAGATGCTGCTAAAGAACAGACAATGGGGAAAAAACAGATTGTGCCTTATGGACTCTACCGATTGGAGGGATATGTCTCCGCAAATCTGGCAAAAATTGAAAAAGGTAAAAAAACTGTTGGTACCGGCTTCTCCGAAGAAGACCTCGCCCTGCTCTGGGAGAGCCTTGTCAACATGTTCGAGCACGATCATTCCGCATCCCGGGGTAAACTCTCCGCAAGGAAACTGATCGTCTTCAAACATGACAGCGAACTCGGGTGCTGCCAGTCGCATATCCTGTTCGACAAGATCAAAGTCGAACGGTTATCAAAAGATCTTCCGCCGCGTTCGTTCAATGATTACAAAGTCACAGTAGCAAAAGATGTTCCCAAGGGAGTCGAGGTTATCGAAAAGTTATGAGTGGAACCCGGTATACCGATGACGAACTGCTTTCGTTATCCGGTATCCAGCATTTTTGTTTCTGCAAGCGGCAGTGGGCGCTGATTCATGTCGAACAGCAGTGGCAGGACAATCTCCGTACGCAGGAGGGGCATTTCGTCCATGAGCGGGTCGATGATCCGTTCTTCAACGAGTCACGGGGGGATACCGTCATCTCGCGGGCATTTCCCCTTGTCTCGTACACGCTCGGACTTACCGGTATCGCGGATGTGATCGAGTACACCCGATCTGATGATGGAATCCCGATTCCCGATCATGAGGGTCTGTGGCTGATGAAACCCGTGGAGTACAAACGGGGAAAGCCGAAGATTGATGAGCGTGACGAGGTCCAACTGTGTGCACAGGCAATGTGTCTTGAGGAGATGTTCGGCATTCAGATTGTCTCAGCCGATTTCTATTACAACGAGATCCACAGGAGACAACACCTGAAAATTACGGATGAGTTGCGGACACTTGTCTCAACACTGGCCAATGAGATGCACAGGATTTTCCGGGACGGAATTACTCCGGAAGCAGAAAGCGGAAAGAACTGTTCCCTGTGTTCGCTTGTCGATGTCTGTGTCCCGAAACTGACGAAAAAGAAAAGTTCTGTCAATAATTATATCGGGAAACATGTCAGCGAGGCATGCGCCCTTGACGAGTGAAACCATGTCAGCATAGCGGAGAATACAATCCATCCAGTCAGGAACACCATTATGAGAAAACTTCTCAACACCCTCTATGTCACAACCCCCGAATCCTATCTTCATCGTGACGGGGAGAATGTCATCGTAAAGGTAGGATCTGATGAGAAATTCCGGATTCCCATCCACAACATTGAAGGAATTGTCTGTTTCGGTTACATGGGTGCGACCCCGAACCTGATGCAGTTGTGCTCAGACAACAATGTCGGGCTCTCATTCCTCACACCCCACGGAAAATTTCTCGGGCGGGTGAACGGGAGGGTCCGGGGCAATGTCCTGCTGAGGCGTACCCAGTACCGCGTTGCAGATTCTCCTGAATCATCACTGGATATTGCAAAGTGTTTCATCGCAGCAAAGATCGTGAACTGCCGGACGGTCCTTGGGCGGGGCATCCGCGATCATGGAGATGCAATCCGGTGCGAAACGATCCGGCATGCTGATGATCTCATCATCGAGAACCTGACAAAGATCGATGACTGCCCCAATGCGGATGCACTGAGGGGCATTGAAGGGAACTGCGCGAAGTTTTATTTTGATGTGTTTGATGAGCTGATCCTCAAGCAGAAGAACGATTTCTTCTTTCATGAGAGAAACCGCCGGCCTCCCCGCGACAACATGAATGCCCTGCTCTCGTTTCTGTATACGCTTCTTGCGCATGATGTTGAATCTGCGCTGGAAACGGTTGGACTCGATCCCTATGTAGGTTTCTTCCACACCGACAGGCCCGGGCGGGCGAGCCTTGCGCTGGATATAATGGAAGAACTCCGGCCGTTCATTGCGGATCGGCTCGCGCTGAACCTGGTGAATCTGCAGCAGGTATGCAGCGATGATTTCCTGAAAAAAGAGGGCGGCGGGATCCTCCTGACAGATAAGGGGCGGAAAGCCGTGCTGGGTGCGTGGCAGAAGAGGAAGCAGGACGAGATCACGCATCCGTACCTCACCGAGAAGATTGAGATAGGTCTTTTGCCGTATGTCCAGGCCCTCCTGATGGCCCGGTTCCTGCGCGGGGATATCGACGGCTATCCGCCGTTTTTCATGAACTGAGGTATCGATAATGATGGTTCTTGTTACCTATGATGTAAACACGGAAACTCCCGAGGGCCGACGGAGACTTCGGCAGGTCGCGAAAGAGTGTGTGAATTACGGACAACGGGTACAGAATTCTGTCTTTGAATGTCTTGTCGATCCCACCCAGTTTGCAAAGCTTAAACATTCCCTGAGCGGGATTATGGATAAGGACCGGGACAGTATCCGGTTTTATTATCTGGGGTCCAACTGGCAGCATCGGGTTGAACATCTGGGAAATAAGACCGGATATGATCCTGAAGGGTTGCTGGTAACATGATGGCTGCGAACCGGAAGCGACCATGGTCATCCCTGAAGGTTCGCGGAGAATTTTCAAATTGTTTATTTAACAGTTATCAGGGATCGCCAGAATTTATCGCGAATAACTGCGATAGAGAAAAAATGGAAAAGCCGGCAGATTATTTAAAAGATCCAAAATTTTGAACCCGGTTTCCTATTTGAAAAACGATTATCCGTTTATTCCACCATACAAATGATCAGATAATTTGCAGTCGTGCCCCGTGCGGGCACGTGGATTGAAATGATGGATTGCACCATCGGCATCGCGCAAACACCCAGTCGTGCCCCGTGCGGGCACGTGGATTGAAATGCCTTATTCAGGACTGAGATAGCGCGATAGTTAAAGTCGTGCCCCGTGCGGGCACGTGGATTGAAATATAAACTCCTTTACTACAACCCCTGCTGGGGAAGTCGTGCCCCGTGCGGGCACGTGGATTGAAATAAATCGATTATTATCGAAGGCTCATACAGCCGGGTCGTGCCCCGTGCGGGCACGTGGATTGAAATATTGCACCGTTAATGTCAGCGTTGAATACGTGAGTCGTGCCCCGTGCGGGCACGTGGATTGAAATCCCGGTGTGCCCTCGCAATACTGGACAGACATCGTCGTGCCCCGTGCGGGCACGTGGATTGAAATTTCGTAAAACTGGCGTGTGTCGTTTGCCGTCACGGGTCGTGCCCCGTGCGGGCACGTGGATTGAAATCGTCTGGTGTGGTAGAATCTCCGAGTGCTGCGCTGTCGTGCCCCGTGCGGGCACGTGGATTGAAATCTGGTAGTCGTTGCAGTTAAAATCCAGAATAAAGTCGTGCCCCGTGCGGGCACGTGGATTGAAATTCCAATGTCCCGCCAGATCCCCCCGATACCAACGGTCGTGCCCCGTGCGGGCACGTGGATTGAAATTCATCAAAGAAAAGTATCGAGAAAAAATCGGAAGTCGTGCCCCGTGCGGGCACGTGGATTGAAATTAAGAATCCTGAATGAACCCGACAACCCTATGGTGGTCGTGCCCCGTGCGGGCACGTGGATTGAAATATCATCTAGCTTGAATTTTTCGCAGGAGATGACGTCGTGCCCCGTGCGGGCACGTGGATTGAAATCAGAAGGCTCTTACCGATGCAGTCGCTCCTCTTGTCGTGCCCCGTGCGGGCACGTGGATTGAAATCGAATTGCCGGCCTGCTGCAATGACCTTGAACCGGGTCGTGCCCCGTGCGGGCACGTGGATTGAAATGATTAAATCGGAAGCGACGATGTATTCCTTCGGCGTCGTGCCCCGTGCGGGCACGTGGATTGAAATCCAGGAGCGCGTTTACCTCGCTGATTTCCTGAGCGGTCGTGCCCCGTGCGGGCACGTGGATTGAAATTGTACATCCCCGCGATGCCCCATACTTGTATCGTGGTCGTGCCCCGTGCGGGCACGTGGATTGAAATCTTAGACCAAACGAGTTTATGATCATACGGTGGGTCGTGCCCCGTGCGGGCACGTGGATTGAAATCAGAACCCTGGCTAATATACTCCTGGGGGATGCGGGTCGTGCCCCGTGCGGGCACGTGGATTGAAATTTGATTATGACTTTATGGACGATGGTCCGGGAAGTCGTGCCCCGTGCGGGCACGTGGATTGAAATCTATACGTAACAATCCTATCTGTTCTTGGCAACGTCGTGCCCCGTGCGGGCACGTGGATTGAAATCCTATCCACTATCTATGCACGATTATTATTTAAGTCGTGCCCCGTGCGGGCACGTGGATTGAAATCCACCAGAGATGCGTAATATAAAATCTCCCGATGTCGTGCCCCGTGCGGGCACGTGGATTGAAATTATTTTATCGTTAATACAAAAGTTTACGGCGTCGTAGTCGTGCCCCGTGCGGGCACGTGGATTGAAATCTCAGTACGGGTGCGAAGTTCCTGCGTGGTTCGCGTCGTGCCCCGTGCGGGCACGTGGATTGAAATCCGGTGGATCCGGCAGAGATGTTGCCGTCATACGCGTCGTGCCCCGTGCGGGCACGTGGATTGAAATCTTGATGGCGGCATTCATCTGGTTGGTGGCCTGGTCGTGCCCCGTGCGGGCACGTGGATTGAAATACCCGTCATCGCTGGCGCACTCATCATACCGTCCGTCGTGCCCCGTGCGGGCACGTGGATTGAAATAGAAGATCGAGGCTCCGATGACGCAGGAGGGCAAAGTCGTGCCCCGTGCGGGCACGTGGATTGAAATCACCTGATCCCGAACATGCTGCACGCGGAAGATTGTCGTGCCCCGTGCGGGCACGTGGATTGAAATGTCGATCTCCGTCATACGTCCTCCAGCGGGCAAGTCGTGCCCCGTGCGGGCACGTGGATTGAAATGTCGATCTCCGTCATACGTCCTCCAGCGGGCAAGTCGTGCCCCGTGCGGGCACGTGGATTGAAATATTGCCGAGCAGATCACCGCGGCAAAACTCCCCGGTCGTGCCCCGTGCGGGCACGTGGATTGAAATTTCTATCGGGAGTTATGTTGCCTACGGGGGCGGGTCGTGCCCCGTGCGGGCACGTGGATTGAAATACGGCAGCCTTGACTGGGCTCTCCCCGCTGACCACGTCGTGCCCCGTGCGGGCACGTGGATTGAAATTGAAGAGGACCACCTTGCCAGCAAACAGCGCCTCGTCGTGCCCCGTGCGGGCACGTGGATTGAAATAATCTGCTCTGGCAGATAGCACCCACGAAAAAACGTCGTGCCCCGTGCGGGCACGTGGATTGAAATCACCAGACGCCCCGGACTGTCACCGAGCCGGCAGGTCGTGCCCCGTGCGGGCACGTGGATTGAAATGGGAGGCACTCGAAGGATAATGGCCTCAACGAGGTCGTGCCCCGTGCGGGCACGTGGATTGAAATATCATCCACGTTGCCGACTCCCACCTGGGCCGGGCGTCGTGCCCCGTGCGGGCACGTGGATTGAAATCAGATGAGATCGTCGTTTTCCTGCCCGACGTACGGTCGTGCCCCGTGCGGGCACGTGGATTGAAATATAGAGGAGACCGATCTTCTCGCATTTGTGCTGTCGGAGGTCGTGCCCCGTGCGGGCACGTGGATTGAAATCATTTTTCAACGTCCATGCCGATCTCATCGGTCGGTCGTGCCCCGTGCGGGCACGTGGATTGAAATTGTTCAGATCAGCGCGTTTTGCGTAGCATTGGTGTCGTGCCCCGTGCGGGCACGTGGATTGAAATTTCACAGGTCTGATCGCAGCAGGCCGGCTTGCGGGTCGTGCCCCGTGCGGGCACGTGGATTGAAATAAAAACTCCGATGGTAATTCCGCCACGTATTTCCTGTCGTGCCCCGTGCGGGCACGTGGATTGAAATCCATCTCTACCCGCAATGGTTTACAGGAAGAGTGTCGTGCCCCGTGCGGGCACGTGGATTGAAATCTTGCAGAACTGCACGGGATAAATTCAGACGACGGTCGTGCCCCGTGCGGGCACGTGGATTGAAATGAGAAGTACTGCGACGAGGCGTACGGGCTTATTGAGTCGTGCCCCGTGCGGGCAGTCGTACCCCACGCGGGTACGTGGATTGAAGTTCGTTTGCACTGACCAAAGTGTGCCTAGATCCCTCCGGATATCCGGCATCCATTCCTTCCTCACCCCAACCACAACAAAAAACCGTATCCCAAATACGCCCGATACGGCCCCGGATTGCTGATCCGGGGATCCTGATTTCCGGCTCCACAGGAAACGATGTCCACGCCAACGGAAAAAACGTCGTTTTGCCCCTCTTTTTTAAAACCGGCCAAAAATAAGGCCACTTAAACCTGCAATACAGCGGGCTTTTTTTGACCCCCGTTTTCCGGAAGTGCTGGAGGAGGGGGTAGGGGCAAAAAAGGGCGCTATGCGAAGATCTCATCCCGGAAAAAAGATCGCAATATTCGCGTTTTTTCGGCCGATCCGGGTGCCGGGAGGGTGATTGGATATGGCAGAAAGATCCTCGATTCTAGGGCCGTTAATGGCCATTATCTGACATCGAAATCGGGCAGATTTTGGCAAACAGAGCAATATTCTGGCCTCTTTTCCATGCGAACCCAAACGGGGCTCAAATTGGGGTTTTTCTGGAGGGGCTTGGATCGGAAACGGGGAATCCGGGCCAGATTTGAGCCTGGATTAGAGGGGGTCCGGAACCCACGGGGGGGCACATTTACCGATCTTGATTACCTCCTGCCTCCCGCGCCTGTTGCACCACGGCCCGGATGAATTCCGTTTTCCCGGGTATATACCTCACGGTCAAACCCGGATTTTTCCCTGATTCGGATTTTTAATTCGCCATACTTCTTCGCCGGCTCCGGGTGAGTGATGAGATAATCCCGGAAGAGTGTCCAGGTACCGGGATGAGAATTCCAGGAAAAAGTCCGGTTCCCGTTATTACCAGTTCCGGGAAAAGCGTAGCACCTGCAGCATATCCCCCTCCCACGCAGGAATACCTTTAGCAGGACGGGCACAGATATCAGGGTGCGTACAAATACTATGCAGGAACCTGCCATGACCGATACCGGACGTGAAGACCTCAAAGAAAAAGTGCTCAACGTAAATGACCTCATCGCGTACCAGCCCGGCACCGTTGCGAGCCGTATGATCGTTTTTAAAAAAGCCGGTACCATCACGGTTTTCTCCTTTGATGCGGGAGAAGGTCTCTCCGAACATACCGCTCCCTACGATGCAGTACTCATGGTGACTGATGGCAATGCCGAGGTGCAGATCGACAAAAAGCCCTTTACCATCAGTGCGGGAGAGATGATCATCCTGCCGGCGAACAAGCCGCATGCGGTCTTCGCGCACGAGCGTTTCAAGATGATCCTCACGATGATCCGCGAGTAAGCCCGGTTATTCCACAATAGAAATAATCGCCGACGGGCAGAGATCGGCGGCATCGCGTGCGCAGGTGATGGTATCGGGAATGGCGATACTGGCCGCGATATCTCCGTTCTCCCGGTATTCCTCGACGATCTGCGAAAACGAGTCCTTTTCATTCTGTACAAAGAGCGCCGGGCACGTATCCCAGCACGAACCACAGCTCACGCACTGCATCCGATCGATGGTTACTTTCATAGTTTCTCCTGCATCCGTACTCACTTCTGCATGTGGGTGTCCTGCGCAATAAACATTCCACCCGTACTAAATTGTCCGTTTCATAACCGTTATAACCCTAAAAAAGAGATGCAGGACAAGGAATCCCTGTTGTTACAGGAGGCCTGACCCGTGCCGGAACCTGAAAAGAAAAAAGCAGAACTCAAAATTACCGGTATGCACTGCGCCACCTGTGCCGTCACCGTTGAAGAAGCGCTTGCAAACGTTAAAAATGTCACAAGAGCGCAGGTGAACTTCGGGACCGATTCAGCCCGTGTGGAGTTCGATCCTTCGAAGGTCTCGCTTGCCGATCTCGAAAAAGCGGTGCGGGACGCCGGTTACGAAGTGACCAACCGGGAGGTTGTCCTCAAAGTCGGCGGCATGATGTGCGCCACCTGTGTCCAGACCATCGAAGCTGCACTCCGGGCGCTGCCGGGGGTCGTCGCCGCAAACGTGAACCTGGGAAACGAGCAGGCCTATGTCACCTACAACCCGTCTCTCACCTCAGTCGGGGATATGAAAAAGGCGATCGAGGACGATGGGTACCAGTATCTCGGTATTGCCGGGCAGGTAAGCGACGAGGAGGAAAAGGTGGTGCGGGATGCCGACCTCCACGACAAGCTGATGCGGTTTTCCATCGGGTTTGCGGTCAGCATCCCTCTCATGATCCTCATGTGGGTGCCCCTTGGTATCCCCATGCAGGTGCTCGCGTACTTCATGCTCGTGGTCTCGACGCCGGTCTTCGTCTACGTCGCATACCCCATCTTCAAAGCCGCATGGACATCGCTTAAGAACAAAACCCTCTCCATGGATGTCATGTATGCGATGGGCACCGGCGTCGCGTATGTTGCAAGCGTGATGGGCACATTCTCACTTGTCCTCACGAGCGACTACATGTTCTACGATACCGCGATCATGCTCGCCGCGTTTTTAATGCTCGGGAGGTATCTCGAAGCCCGGGCAAAGGGCCGGACCTCTGACGCGATCAAAAAACTTGCCGGGCTCCAGGCAAAGACCGCGACAATCATCCGCGACGAAAAAGAGGTCGACGTGGCTATCGAGGATCTCGTGGCCGGCGACATCGTAATCGTAAAACCCGGCAGCAAAATCCCGGTGGACGGCGAGGTCGTGACCGGTGAGAGTTATGTAAACGAAGCGATGATCACCGGGGAGCCGGTCCCGCCCCTGAAAACCAGAGGGAGCCAAGTGGTCGGCGGCACGATCAGCACGAACGGCATCCTCTCGGTCAAAGCGACAAAGATCGGAAAAGAGACCGTACTTGCGCAGATCATTAAGCTTGTCGGGGATGCACAGGGGTCAAAACCGCCTGTCCAGCGGATTGCGGATGTCGCAGTCACGTACTTCATCCCGACGGTCATTCTCATCGCTGCATCTGCATTTATCGTATGGTACTTCCTGTTTCATGCGACCCTGCTCTTTGCCCTTACCGCGCTTATATCGGTACTCGTGGTCGCCTGCCCCTGCGCACTCGGACTTGCCACGCCCACCGCTGTGACGGTCGGGATCGGTCGGGGGGCGGAACTGGGGATCCTCATCAAAAACGGCGAGGCGCTCGAACTCGCCGGGATGGTCACGACCGTGATCTTCGACAAGACCGGGACCCTCACCCGGGGAAAACCGGAAGTGACTGATCTCGCGGCAACCGGCGTCACGGAAGAGACGCTCCTTTCCCTTGCGGCAGCTGTCGAGAAGAACTCCGATCACCCGCTCGCACAGGCAGTTGTCCGGGCTGCACAGGCAAAAGGTGTTGCGATCGGCGATTCCAATAAATTCGATACTCTCGGAGGAAAAGGAGTCCGCGCACTCGTGCTGGGCGAAGAAGTGCTCGTGGGCAACCGCACGCTTATGCAGGAAAACGGTATCGCTCTCCCCGAGGAGATGGACGCAAAGATCCGTGCCTTCGAACAGGATGGCAAGACCGCGATCCTTGTTGCGGTTGGCCACGTTCCGGCGGGCATCATCGCGATCGCGGACACGCTTAAGGACACAAGCGCGGACGCGGTCCGGCAGCTCAGGGCACATGGCATCACCGTGATCATGGTAACCGGGGACAACCGGCGCACAGCAGAATCTATTGCCCGTACGATCGGGATCGACCGGGTGATCGCGGAAGTCCTCCCTGGGGGAAAAGCTGATGTCGTAAAAACCCTGCAGGAGAAAGGAGAAGTCGTGGCCTTTGTTGGCGACGGGATCAACGATGCCCCGGCGCTTGCACAGGCAGATGTGGGGATAGCGATCGGGAGCGGGACCGATATTGCCATCGAGAGCGGGGAGATCGTCCTTGTACGGGACGACCCGCTCGATGCGGTGGCGGCACTCGAACTCTCAAAAAAAGTGATGGGCAGGATCAAAGGAAACATCTTCTGGGCCTTTGCCTACAACGCGGCCCTGATCCCGGTGGGAGCCGGTATCCTCTACCCGTTCTTCGGGTTCGTTTTTCGGCCTGAACTTGCCGCCCTCGCGATGGCAGCGAGTTCTGTGACCGTCGTAACCCTCTCGCTCCTCCTCAAAGGGTATATACCGGAAGCAAAGAAAAAAGATCACGTGGTGATTAAGAAATGGCCATCGACCCGATCTGCAAGATGACCGTTGATGAGAAGACGGCAAAGTTCACGAGCGAGTACAAAGGGAAACGATATTATTTCTGCGCCCCGGGCTGCAAGAAGAAATTTGATGCAGATCCCGCAAAGTACGCGTGACGACAGGGCATAAAACCGGGTGCATACGTCCGCGCGATCGCGTTAATCTTACCAGATTCCCTTTTTTTGTGCAGATTTTCCCGTAATCTTGATATACAAACGACGGCATATGTTTGGCAATTTATCGCCGGACAACTGCAGGGTCGTGTGCGATCCCAATAAAAAGTAGGCATACACTATGGATTTCTTCATCATCAGTCCCGGGATCTTTAACTGGATCATCCTGCCGCTGCTCATCTTCGTTGCGCAGATCGCAAACGTCTGCATGGAGACGCTCCGGATCGTCTTTCTCTCAAAAGGGATGAAGTACCTCGCCCCGGTCATCGCATTCTTTGAGATTATCATCTGGCTCCTTGCCATTGTCGGGGTGCTCAACAACCTCTCCAATGTCTCGTATTTCTTCGCCTATGCTTTCGGGTTTGCGCTCGGGACATACGTGGGTCTTGTCATTGAAGAGAAACTCTCAATCGGCATGGTGATCATGCGTATCATCACTACCGATGGAACCGGCGAGGAGATCACGGACTTCTTACAGGCCGAACACTATGGCACTACCAGCCTTGACGCAAAAGGTGCGCGTGGCGGAGTTATGATGATTATCTCCCTTGTGAACCGCGACGATGTCCCGCGGATCACCCGGCATATCGAGGAAACAAACCCCGATGCATTCTTCTCCATCGAAGATGTGCGGTATGTCAACCAGGGGGTCTTCCGCCCCAGAAAACAGAACCCTTTTACCGGGTTACTGCATAATCTTGCAAAACCGCGGAAGAAACAGTAAGAAAATACCGGAGTTTTACCTGCTGTCTGCGTACGGGTATAGTACCAAATCCTAACTTTTTTCCCTGTCCAAAGTAAAGAATACGCGTCACAGGTTGTACGGGTACATGCCGGGTCGCTGTTGTTTTCAGAATATAGTCGGGTGAAGGTCTATGAAGACCAATATGCCCCTGTCCAAGCCGATACGAAGGTTCATTTCCGAAACCGAACGGATGCTGGACACCGAGATCACCCTGCTCCGGAAACCCGATGCAGCACCCGGCGGGACGCTTGTCGACGTCTATACCTACAATATCGACAAGAATATCATTATCTTTCCTGCAAACTACATTGGCCTGTTAAAGGATTTCGTCATCGCAAAGCAGTGTACCCATCTGTTTATCAAAGGGGCGGCTGCAAAAAAATCCGGTTACAAGATCTGCTCGTTTACCAGCGATTCGGTCTATACAGGCATGCGCCAGATCTATCTTGACGCTCTCAAGGATGAGGTAAACAAGGAGAAGAAACTCCCGGTAAAAAAACTCCTTGAGATGCTGTTTATCCTGTACCGGCAGTTCCATGAGGACATCAACGAGCTGCCCTGGAACCCAATTGTCAATGCCCGGATCTATTACCGCATGTCCCAGCTCAGGAAGACCCAGCTCTACATTCTCTTAAAGGACGGCAAGCAGGATATGGACGAGATGTCGGACATGATGGATATTGTTCCCCGGCGATACTTTGTACTTGATAAATCCATGTTCTATGCCCGGGACCTCTACCTTGCAAAAACCCTCCCGTCGGACAAGCTCACACCGGTGGTCAACATCCCCCAGATGAAGAAATTCGACCACCTCGAAGTAAAGGAGATGCTCACGACACGATGGACGCACACGGCCTGGTACCAGTCCAAGGTCTTTGGCGACAACATGCTCACGATCATGGAAAAGCATCTGGACGTTGACTGGAGCGGGGATGCAACCCTCGATTACTATGCAACACTCTATGAGACCGGAGTCAGCCTGACCAATGCACTGCTCGCCTATATGTCGATGAAGGACTGGTTTATCTGGGAGAAGCCCAAACACCTGCTTGCTGCACAGGAAAAGATGGCTATCTATGAGCAGGATGCCCTCAAAAGGATCTTCGGCGACCTGATTGAAGACACGTAGTGAAGTTGATGAGTATCTCTGAAAAATCCAAAAAAAACTGGACCGTGATAGCTCATGCCATTAAATGATGTTGTCCCACTCCAGAAAAAAGCGGAACTCTACATCCGGCAGACCAAATACCGGGAGGCTCTTCTCCTGCTCGATCAGGCAATCCGGCTTGATCCGAAGGATGCCAAAAGCTGGTACCTGCGGGCATCGGTGAAAACAGAGATGGAACGATTTGCGGAAGCAATTGTCGATTGCGGGGAGGCGCTTGCCATCAACCAGAATTATGCGGATGCATGGTCGAAAAAAGGACTTGCGCTGTACAATCTCGGCCAGTATCAACCGGCCCTTGCTGCCGCCACCCGTGCTGTATCACTTAATGCCAATGATGCCTCTGCATGGTATATCCGGGGGATCTGCCTTGAAGAGATGGGGAAGAGCGACGAGGCGGAGATTGCCTATGCCAAATCGCTCGAACTGGAGATTATCCTCGATATCAAAGACGAGAGTAAACGCATCCGAAAATAAAAACAGGTTCCTCCGGGCAAAGAATGATAGTATCGTCAGGATTCTACGAAAACACTGGAATGCCGGTGACTCTAAGCACCGGACGTTCCGGACCCCCTTTGGTGGATCTGATACGCGATTTATTCTCTTTTCACTTCTGACGGCAGCCGGGCCGGACCATTCCGTACCACAAACACCACTACCGGCGGCCGGCTGTCACGTACGAAACCATTATTAAAAGATAAACCAATCTCCACGGATATAAGGAGGTTTTCGTATGTTATCCAGAACCCTAGAAGAAGCATTGAACCGCCAGGTCAACCGCGAGCTCTACTCATCGTACCTCTACCTTGCCATGTCGGCCTATTTTGAGACGCTCAATCTCAAGGGGTTTGCCGGGTGGATGCTGGTCCAGTCAAACGAGGAGCGGACCCATGCAATGAAATTTTACGATTATATCATTGCACGGCAGGGAAAGGTTGTCCTTGACGCGATAGAGGCACCCAAGACAAAGTGGTCATCGGCCGGCAAGGTCTTTGACGAGGTGTACGCCCACGAGCAGAAAGTAACCGGCCTGATCAACAACCTTGTCGACCTTGCGATCAAGGAAAAAGACCACGCAACGTTCGAAGTGCTCCAGTGGTTTGTGAAAGAACAGGTCGAGGAAGAAATGAATGCCGCCACAATCTGCGACAAGATCAAAACTGTCGGGGATACGCCCGGCCATCTCTTCTGCCTCGACCACGAACTTTCAAAACGAAAATAATAACACATTCTTTTTTATCGTTAGCCGTCAAATGAACGAAATAACGGTCAGAAATGCTGTCAGTGCTTATTATTGATGATGAGGAGGAAGTGCTCAGCGTAACAAAGCTGTTTTTAGAGCGGTTC
>Ga0181529_10004132_pt1 | contig 15938 bp, 13 predicted proteins | sample PEATcosm2014_Bin_36_FD_119763 | JGI IMG/M metagenome (GOLD analysis project Ga0181529, IMG submission 119763) | Peatland microbial communities from MTU Mesocosm Facility, Houghton, MI, USA - PEATcosm2014_Bin10_30_metaG | ecosystem: Environmental > Terrestrial > Soil > Wetlands > Peat | place...
AGAAGCACGAAGCCGAGGACCATCGCGAAGGGGTTCCATTGGGAGGAGAGCAGCTGGTCGCCCGCGATAAATGCGGCGGCTCCCAGGGCTACCATCCAATAGGACGCCTCGCCCGTGGAGTGGGCGGCGTAGAGGTAGTCCGCGACAGTGACGACCGAGGCCACGAGGACGAGAATGACGTCGATCCTGGAATAGCCGGGCTTTAGCTCGAGGGTCGCGGCATAGGCGCCGGTGTCGATGGGCATGGCGATGGCGAGGCCGAAGGCCAGCGCGAGCACGACGGCGACAGTGCTGCCGATTTTCTCGTTGCGGAAGCCCGCCGCGTAGAGTCCGGAGACGAAGAGAGAGAGATATCCGGCGTAGCGGGCGAAGAGCAGGGCCTTCGTCGCGACTATCTGCCAATAGGCCGAGCCCCCCCCCTGAGCGATGCCGAAAACGCCTAGGCGGATTACCTCAAGCCCCACCGAAAGCACCCAGAACGCGAAAAAATAGATCTCGGTGGAGCCCGTCTTCCGGAACGAGTAGAGGATATAGCCGAGAGCGAGGGCGGCATAAAGCGCGCAGAGGCCGGTGCCGCAGGCTGCGAGGAGCTGCGAGGGGATCGCCATGCGCCCGAGGTGAAAGGTTCCGAGGGCCCCGGACTTGGCCAGGAAAGCCGGGTTCTTCTCGACACCGGAAAACTGTGAATATAAGAGAAAAAAAACCACGAGGCAGGCGCAGGCTGAGAGGAAGAGGGCCCAATAGGTACGGCGGCGCGCGGCGATAGTCACGGAAGGAGAATAATACGGGAACGTGCGATTTAAAAGATGAATCTTGGCCCCTATCTTTTATCTTGACCATTGTTTCTATCTCCTATATATTCTCAATGACTATTATCGCTCATATGGTCATTGAGGTTATATGCCAAAGGCCTTTACAGAACAAGAGCGAGCTCGGATTCGAGCACGGCTGGTAGCGGCCGGGAAGAAGGCCCTCAATAGGGGGAGCATGCGCCACCTTGTGATCGATGAGATCGCGCGGGAGGCGGGCATTTCCAAGGGCAGCTTCTACTCGTTCTTCCCCTCTCGCGAGGATTTTATCCTCACGATCTTCGAAGCCTGGGAGTCCGAGTATCGAAGCTCGCTCCTGGCCGAGGTGAGCGGGGGCAGCGGATCCCCTCGAGAGAGGCTCGAGCGCTTCGTCCTCGGGGTCTTCGAGATATTCGAGCGGGAGCCCGGCATGGCCCTGATCAACCCCGCCGAGATCGAGCGAATAATCGAGGCGCTGCCGGCCGAGCGCGTCGCGGGGCATATGGCGGCGGACAAGCTCGCGATGTCCGAGGCGATCGGCGGATGGGCGGCCTCCGGCATCGTCCACCCCGACGACATTGGCGCATTGCAAGGCCTTTTACAGGCCCTCTTCGCGATGGCCTTGTTCAAGGAAAGCTTTCCGCTGGGATCCTTCGCGCCGACCGCCAAGCTGCTCGCCGAGGCGATCGCGATGAGGCTCTGCAGGGAGCCTGAAGGAGGAGCGCATGACTAGCGCGATACGAGTCCGCGGCCTGTCCAAAAGCTTCGGCGAGGTCAAGGCCGTCAGGGATCTAAGCCTCGAGGTGAGGAAGGGCGAGATCTACGGCTTCCTAGGCCGGAACGGGGCGGGCAAGACGACGACGATCCGCATGCTCCTTGGCCTAATCGCGCCTAGTTACGGCGAGGTCGAGCTCTTTGGCCGCTCGGTCCGGCGAGATCGCGAGGGTGCCTTGGCCAAGGTGGGCTTTCTCGTCGAGGCGGCGACGGCCTACCCGAACCTCACGGTGCGCGAGAACCTGGAGATCCAGCGAGCCCTCGTCGGCTCGAGCCGGGCCGCCGTCGACGAAGTCATTGAGCGACTCGCCTTGGGGCCCTACGCGCAGAGGCGGAGCTCGCGACTCTCGCTTGGAAACAGGCAGCGACTGGCCCTGGCCCGCGCCCTCGTGGGATCGCCCGAGCTCCTGGTCCTGGACGAGCCGGCCAACGGCCTCGACCCTGCGGGCATTGTGGAGATCCGCGAGCTCATGCGGAGCCTGGCCTCGTCAGGGACGACCATCTTCATGTCGAGCCATATCCTCGCGGAGGTCGACCAGCTAGCCGACCGCATCGGGATCATCCACGACGGGACTTTGATCGAGGAGCACGAGCGCGGGGAAGCCGGCTCGAGGAAGAGGCTGCGCGTCGAGGTCGAAGCCGACTTCCCGGAGCGGGCCGAGGCGGTCTTGAGGGAGCGCCTCGGCCTCCGGAAGATCGAGCGGGCGCCCGAGGGCGCGATCGAGCATGTTCTGCGGATCTCCGACTCGGCCGCATCAGTGCCTGAGATCGCGAGGGCCCTGGTCGGCGCGGGTGTAGGGATCGAGAGGCTGGTCCCCGTCGAGGAGAACCTGGAGGAACGCTTCATGAGGCTTACGGGAGGGCAGAGATGAGGTTCGCGCTGGTGCTGAAGACCGAAGTCCAGAAGCTGCGCCGATCGAGCGCGATCTGGCTGTCGGTCGTGTTTTATCTATTCTTCGCGGCCCTCGGTGCCTTCGTGCTGTGGATGCTCAAGAACCCGGACTCCGCGCGCTCCCTAGGCCTCCTGGGCCAAAAGGCGAGCTTCGCGATGAACGGTCTCTCGGCCGACTGGCCTGGACTCTTCGCCTTCTTCGACGAGCTCGGCATCGCGGGCGGCATGATCATCCTCTCGATCATCGTGACGTATCTCTACGGAAGGGAGTATGTCGATGGCACGGCGAAGAACATGCTCGCCCTGCCCTTGCCACGCGCGTATTTCGCGGTCGCGAAGCTCACCGTGGCGGCGATCTGGTTCGCCCTCTTGAGCGCGCTGCTCCTGGCCGAGGGCCTGGCCGTCGGCGCGCTCCTCGGCCTCGGCCCCCTGCCCTCCGGCCTCATCGCGAACGAGGCTGGAAAAACCGTCGTCGCGGCCCTCCTCCTGCTGGCCCTGCAGCCCCTCGTCGCCTGGATCGCCCTCGCGAGCCGCGGCTACCTAGCCCCATTCGGGTATACGATCGCGACCCTGCTGGTCGGCAACTTGATGATCCACACGCTTTGGGCCCGCTGGTGCCCCTGGTCGATCATCGCCTTGCTGAGCGGCATGGCGGGCCCGCGCCAAGAGGACGTGGTCCTGGGGAGCGGCATCGTGATGGCCGCGACTTTCGCCCTGGGCCTGGTGGGGACGATAGTCCACCAGGCGCGAGCTGACAATTGCCAATGAGGGCGTGAGATAGCTTCGAACTGTTTTCATTAAGGCTCGTCCCGACGCGGCCGATACTCAATCTAGGAGCAAGCCATGCAGAAACGGAGCCTGTTCGCGGCGGCATTCTTCATAGCCTCACTCGTCCCGGCCTTCGCGGGAGACGTCGCCACCTTCGTGAACCTGGGCTTCTCCCCCGACTCCGCCTATTTTATGTTCGGGCAGTACGGCGTCGACCAGTCCACCGGCAAGCCCTACGCCGACACCTACCTCGTCGACAACAAGCTCAACGACTTTGTCGATAAGGGCATGGCCAGCAAGATCTACGACACATGCCTCGAGCCCGGGCAGGACGCCCTGGGCGCTCTCTTCGCTCTCGTTGGAGACCAAGCATCCATCGTCAAGAAGTACGGGATCGACCACCTCAAGCCTGGCCGGCTGCTCTACCTGCTGATGGACGGACAGGAGCCTCCCGCGAGCCTCTCCTTCCGCGATTTCAAGACAGGCGCTTCCTACGATATCTCCCTTAACCAGAGCGCCTCCGAGTCGAAGGGCTCGGTTTCTTCCTCGTTCGGCATCGCTGTCTCGTATACCTCGAAGGAAGGCGCGGCCGTCAAGCGTGTCGTCGGGGGCAATCCCGACATCAAGCGCCTAGGCGTGAAGGCCTATGTCATCCGTCGCATCATCGCCGCCCCCGACGAACGGACCCTCGTATTCCTCGTCGAGAAGCGGACGGTCGACAAGGGCGATCCCGCCATCCGCTATATGGTCGAGGTGCTCAAGCTGCCTTGATAGGCAGCCCTTTTAATCCGTTGGTAGGCCCCGAGGCAACGGCTCGCGCAAGCGAGCCGCGGCCGAGGGGCTAGTTTTTTAGACGGGCGGCTTGTTGATCTTGGGGCGCGTGACGACCGAGAGATGGTGACACCACCACTCAATACCCGCCCTGCACCGGCGGCTCGGCGGCCCGCCCATTCCGATTTCTGATGATTCTGGCGATATTGACTTCAAGGTCAGGTTCCCTGATCGGCTTGAAGTGCAATCCCTCCGGATGGACATCGGCGATCCGGGCCAGGATGGTCGGATCAGAGTAAGCGGTGACGAAAATAATCGGAACGTCGCTCGTCTGTCTAATCCGGGTCGCGGTCTCCACTCCATCCATCGAGCCTTTGATTCGCACATCCATGAGAATCAGGTCGGGTCGATATTTCCGGAAAGCCTCGAGGGCTTGGCTTCCGTCATCCACTACTCCTGGTATGGAGTACCCCAAGCCCATCAGGAACTCCTGCAACTCGACACCGACCGAGGGTTCGTCTTCAACGACCAAGATCGTCTCGCCGGCCATCGTGATCTCCTGTACTCCACGTAAGGTATCTCAATTAGCCGATCGCGGCAAATCGGGATCGCTCTCCGCCGTCATGGCCGGAAGGAGTGAGCTGAAGATCACCTCGACGTGGGCACCGGAATCGGACGACACCCGCAATAGGCCGTTCCGGCTGCGAATCAGGCTGGATACGATCTTAAAACCGACCGAGGCGGTGGAATCGGGGATGAAGCCCGGAGGGAACCCCGGACCATCATCGTCCACGCCCAGCCGAAGCACCTTTCCGTCGAAGCCTAGCCAAACCCGGACGGAAAGCGGCGTTTCGAGGCGCGTGCCGTGGCGGTAGGAGTTGATGACCAGTTCGGTAACGATGAGTCCGATGTCGAGGCAGAAGTCCATCGGCAGCTGGACAGGCGTTCCGCTTATCTCGAAGCGAACGGGCTCTTCTCCTAATCCCTCTCCCAGGTGCGAGATCAGGTCATTCAAGTAGTCGCCAAGATCGATTCGTCGTTCCGATTCCAACCCATAGAGACGGTCGTGGACGAGGCTGATGGCTCGGATCCGTTCCCTAATTCCCTGATACGCATTGCGTACTGCCGGTTCCGAAGCCCGACGGGTCTCCATGCCGATGATGCTCAACACGATCTGGAGACTGTTCTTGACTCGATGATGGACTTCCCTGAGCAGAACTTCCTTTTCAGCGAGGGACCGCTCGACCTGGCCGTAGGCTTCTTCGACCTTCCTGGTCTCGTCGGCCAATGCCCGGTTGGTTTGCTTGAGCTCGACAGTCAGTCGTTCGGCCTGATCGAATGCCCAGGTAGAGCGGTAGGCCAGGACCACTGCTTGAATGAGGGCGAAAACGATCGCGCCCCAGGGGAAGGCGCTCTCCGCCCTAGCCTCGATCAACTCGTTGCCGAAGGTGATAACGAGAATCCCCAGAAGGACGGTCCCGGCGGTCAGGATCGTAATCGACTTTGGACGGCGGCGAAGGAAATACCGGATACAGATGGCCCAATAAGCATAGCCCAACAAGCCCAATGCCATAAAGAAATATATGAACAGGCTCCACGAGATGACCGGAACCGGGGCCCAGGGAATCAATACTAGCGGCAGGGCCGCAACGACCATGAAGACCCTGCGCTCGGTATGACTGATATCGTCGGGGAACAAGGTGGCGAAGAATATTGTGGCCGAGGGAAGCATCATGTACATCGCCAGGTGCTGGATGCGGACGAATGCGTCGAATCCGAGGCCTGTCACCGCTTGGGCAAGGAGTTGGTCGCCGGTGGTCAGAGATCGGATGATGACCAGGAGAGAAAACACGGAAAAGCTCAGGAAAGCCTTATCTTTACGGCGGAATAGGAAAAACGCCAATGTGAACAGCGCCGTTCCCGACAGGATACCCGACCAGAGGAGCGCCATCCTTTCCTCGTTGTCCTTAGCCTGTTCCAAGGAGTCCAAAGACCCAAGGAGAGGCGGAATAACGATGCCGCCCCAACGAAATTGGTGGTTTGAGACCCGGATCACCAGGTCGAAGGTATCGCTCGGGGGGAGAATCGAAATGACTACCGATCCGATAGCGGGGATTTCCCGAGCTTGATCCTCGCTCGGATTGCCGACCCGTGCCACGACCTTTCCTTGCACCTCCACTTCAAAGGCGGACCTAATGGCGGAGAATCGCAACCCGAGCGTGGGGCTGCCCTGGGGGAGCTGGATCCGGAGCCGATAGGTTCCTCCCCCCGTTCCCCTGAAAAGGTTTTCCCCTTGAGAAAACCTTGTATCAGGGATCCGCCTGAACCCGGGCTTCATGGTGTCAAGACTGTTCCCATCTACCAACCTCTCGCCCACGAACTCCCAGGTACCTCCGAGGGCGATGGATCCCCGGCGGAAGTCCCAGGAGCGGAGATCTATACTTCCCTTGTCGGGAATAGGCAAGCGCGGACTGGATAAATAGCGAGCGGAGAGCAAGGTAAAGATGGTTAGCGACAGGACTCCCCCGGCCAGAAGAAACGCGCGGGAAAGGCGTGAATCAATGCTCGTTTTCAAGCCCATGCACACATTACTATAACAGGGTTAGGACGAAATCATAAGTTGGACAGTCCAGGCCATTGTCTTCTTCGGGCGAGGGTCCTCTCATCGCGTGGGACGCATAGAAAACGAGGCCTCCGTGGCCTCATTTCGCTTTCTTGTTTTTTTTGGACTCTTTCTTCCTTTTTTTCTTTTCGGCCTGCGCAGACTCGGGCGCGTCGGGGGCAGCGGCCGGGGAAGCGGCGGAGGCATCAGGCTCCGCGGCGAGCGCGAGCGGATAGATCCTCGGTATCCACTTCTGGCTGTCGATGGGCGGCCTCGCGTACTTGCCTATCTTCTGCCTGGGCGGCAGCTCGATGGGCTCGGGCGTCAGGTCTTCGTAGGGGACGGTCTTGAGCAGGTGCGTGATGACGTTGAGCCGAGCGCAGTATTTGTCGTCGGCATCGACGATGTGCCAGGGGCTGTCGGGCGTGTCCGAAAATTCGAGCATGGCGTCTTTCGCCTTGGAATAGTCCACCCAGCGCGAGCGGGCCGTCATGTCCATGGGCGAAAGCTTCCAGCGCTTGGCAGGGTCCTCGAGCCGGTCGCGGAACCTCGACTCCTGCACGTCGTCGCTTACGCTGAACCAGTATTTTACCAGCATGATGCCCGAGCGGATGAGCATGCGCTCGAACTCGGGCACGGAGCGCGCGAATTCCTTGTACTGCTCCTCGGTGCAGAAGCCCATTACCCGCTCGACGCCCGCGCGGTTGTACCAGCTCCTGTCGAAGAAGACCATCTCGCCTCCCGAGGGGAGCTCGGAGACGTATCGCTGGAAGTACCACTGGCTCTTTTCCTTCTCGGTAGGTGCCGGCAGGGCAGCGATGCGCGCCGAGCGCGGGTTGAGCCCTCCCGTGATGGCCTTGATGACGCCGCCCTTGCCCGCCGCGTCCCGGCCTTCGAAAAGGACCACTACCTTCAGTCCCTTAGCCTTGACCCACTCCTGGAGCTTTACCAGCTCGACCGTCAGCCTTTCCAGCTCGTCGAGGTAGGCTTTCTTGCCCATAGCCGATTTTTCGCCCATGACCTGTTCTCCTCTTTCTATAGCCTACACTCGCCCCGCCCCGCGCGCCAGCCTCATCGCTTCCGCGCGAGGCAATCCAGGAAGGCGATGTCGCCGATGAGGTATTCCGACTTGCCTGCGTCCTCGCGGAGCTTTTCCAGGCCGGAGCGGTACTCCTCCTCGCGGATGAGGTTGAGCTGGGACATGTCCCGCAGCCTGGTCTGGTCGACGAGCTCGACAAGAGAGAATCGCTCGATGCGCACGTCGATCCTGGCGCGAGTCTCGAAGCCATGCCGCTCGAGGAGCTCGTAGACGGCGAGCGAGCCCATGAAGCGCTCCGCGTCGATGGTCGGCGCGGAAGGGAAGTAGCGGTAGGGCCACCAGTCCTTCGCGTAGTCGTGGGCGAGGCTGAAAATGCTGAGCTCCCCGCCGCTCTTGAGCACGCGGGCGATCTCGGCGACCGCCCTCGGCTTATTCTCGAAGTGGTGGAAGGCGAAGCGGAGCTTCACGTAGTCGAAGGAGTCCTCCGCGAAGGGCAAGGCTTGGACGTCGCCCTCGATCAGCTCCGCGCGGAGGCCCTTGGCGCGGGCGACCGCAAGCATGTCCGGCGACTTGTCGAGGCCGAGCCACTCGACCGCAGCGTCGCCGTACGAGGCCTCCTGCCGTTCGAGATAGTTGCCCGTACCGCAGGCGAGGTCGAGGACGCGGATCCGCCCCCGTTCCCCGAGGAGCCGGGCGATGTTCTCGTCAACCGGGATCTCGTGCCTCAGCCGGTTCGAGTCGTAGCGTTGCGCGATCTTCGAGTAATCGGTGACGAGCATGGCGCCTCCGTCACTCTTCGTCCGAGGAGCTGTCGTAGTCGACGAAGCGGCTGAAAACCCAGCCCGGCGAGAAGCTCGGCTTTCCCTCCGCGCTGTCCGTCAAGGAATTTACGTGGAGCCAGAAGCCAAGGTATCCGTCGATCGCAACGGCTGGGGATCCCAGCGCGTCGACCACGACCTCGGTATCCTTGTTGAGGCTCCCAAGCACTGATGCGCTCAGCGAGGGGCTAGAGCGGATCCGCACCTTCGAGTCGTTGAGCTTCCCGTAGTAGCTTCGCCTCTGCGGCGCCGCGCCTGGCTCGAACGGAACCAGGACCAGCCAGTCGCCCGAGCGGCGCAGCGCCTTCCTGCCTTGAGGCAGTCGGTAGGATTTCCCGGAGAGGAGATCGGTCGCTTGATAGCAGCCCGAGACAGGGTCGAGGGTCTGGCAGGTAGCCGCGTCCAGCCAATCGAGGTCGGCTCGGAACGGAGCTGCGAAGTCCTTTTTTTCGGTATCGAAGACGAAGGGGATAGTGCCCGAGACGAGCAGATAGTATTTCCCTTCTACAGCCTCCACCGAGGTACCGGCGGGCAGTTCGAAGAGGATCTTTCCCGAGAGGTCTATGCAGACGCCGCGTTCGCCCGATAAGGACTTTTGGTAGAGGACCAGCGTTCGGGTGGAGGGATCCCAATCTCCGAGCCTCGAGTCGAACCGATTGCGCGGAATGCCGGGAAGCTGGATCCCTCCAAGGCGCTGGCCGGCCTCGTCGAAGAAGTCGGCCTTCGTCTGCCCTTTATCGTCGTCCAGGGAGAAAATGCATCGATAGACCTTGCCCTGGATGTCTTGGTAAACGTCGAGGCCGGCGTAGGCCGGCAGAGAGATCTCCTTGCCCGACGGCAGGGCGACCGCCTTCCACTCGTGGCCGGGAGACTTGCCCTCGACAACATAGAAGAGCGTGTGGGGCAAGAGGAGATTCTGGGCGCCGTAGTCGTCATTGGAGGAGTATACGACCTTCCCGCTCAGGTCGACGACATCAAAGCCTTTTGGATCGCGCGGGAGCACCGCGTAGCCGGACTTGAATCCATCACGGGGGCACCTGGGCAGTTTCGCGAGGACCTTGCTCGAGGGATCGATGGCGAGCCAGGCCCCGCTCTCCCGGTCGCCGGCGAGCACGACCCCCACTCCATCGGAGAAGGGTTCAATGAAGGACCACTGATCCTGACCCGCCGGGGCCTTCAGCGCGCTGCCGTCTCCCCGCACGTAGAAGTTCTGGCCCTCTCGAAAGAGACCCCAGTCGCCGGAGGCATCATGCTCAGCCGACGCGTCCAGGCCGTCAGCGGTCATCCGCGCGAAGCCGTAGGCCTGGCCGGGCTGCGCGAATGGGGGGAGCGGAGGGTTTCTCTCCGCGTAGAACGCATGGTCCCAGGCGATGGAGAAGACGGCCTTGTCGGTGGATCCCGACTTATGGTAGGCCGTGACCTCGTAGCGGTTGCTGCCGGTCGCTATATCGGCCAGGCCCGGCGATATGTAATAAACGAATGACTTGTCCCCCTCGCGGAAACGCTGGAGCGTATAGGTCTCAAGCAGCTGCCTTTCGCCCGTGGCGGGATCGGCGAGGAGGTCCGGGGCGACATAATCGGAAATCGTCACCTTGACGACGTCCTTTGCGCATGTCCCGCGGACGAGTATGGGCGCCGTGCGTGCGCCGAGCATCACGCGGTTTGGGTCATCCCCGGTATCAATGGGCGTGTTGGCGATCAAGTCGGTGAGCTTGATGGCTAGATTCTCGGCCGACAAGAGGCAGCACGAAAGCGCAACGATGACCATCGCGGAGGCGAAGCGCCTCGTCGCGGCCGCTCTGTGGAGCGCCATAGAGGCCTTCATTAATGAGGCGACACGACCAAAGGGAGTGTCGCGATGAAGGCCTCTCACAATGCCTTCCTTGAACCGGCGATATGCTTTGCCTGTCGACTTACTATCGAAGGCCATTGTATATTTCGTTTCATTTTTTCCTCTTTCTACGATCTATAAATTTACCATGAGAAGCCGGGCGCGACCACAGGCACGCAGGCTCGCTTTCAGTACTTCCATCCCAGACAGGCCGCGATAACGTCGAGGACGATCGCCGCCGCGTAGGGAGAGGCCGTCACGATGACTTTGGCCTTGAGGCTCGGTCGGCTCAGCGCCAGGATGGCCCAGGCGAAGAACCAGAAATAGCCGACGGCGAAGACTAGGATCGCCCCGACGACGTTGCGGTCCCAGAACGGGTAGTACCAGGCGAGGAGCCCGCCCGAATTGAGGCAGAACTCGACGACGACGCAGACCGCTGAGTAGGCGATGCCGAAAAACCAGGCCTCCGGCAGGCCGAGGATCCTGACGCCCTCCTTGCGCGAAAGGCTGTGGTAGAAGACGAAGCCGAGGATGGCGAACATGAACATGATCTCGATGTTCCAGCCGACCGTGGTGCGCAACGCGGAGGGGCCGGGGGCGGTCCATAGGGCCGATTTCCCGCTCAGGGCCAGGACCCAGCCGTTCCAGCTCTCGTTGAAGAAATCGGCGCCGAAGATCGCGACGGCCGCTATCACGGAATCCCAGTTCCCGCCCGAGCGCGCCTTCTCGATCTCCCTCGTGTAAATGTAGAACACGATCGCGAGCAAAGGAATGACATACCATTGGAGGGTCGAGAAGTCCCTCAGTCCAGTCAAGGCCAACCTCGATGCGTCGCTCATCTTCGCCTCCGTAAATGCTAGATTCTCATGCCTGAGAGCCGTTGACTAGTCGGCCGCGATCTCGCCCTCGACGCCTACCGAGGGCTCGCCCCGATCGCCATGGAACGCCGCAGGACCGAGCTCAAGCTCTGGCTCAATACGACATCGAAGTGTCGAAGAGAATTTCAGGATCGGCGAAGGGGTCGGAGGAGCCGAGGTCGAGACCGTACGTGCAGCGGAAGACGAGCCCGGGCAGGAGGTCGGTGAAGGCTATTATGTCCAGGCCCGCGCCCAGCCGTATGTCGGCGCGCGCGTCCCAGGGTCTGTTCGGCGGCAATTCGCTCCCGATATCGAAGAAGGGATGGAGCTGGAGGTCGCAAATGCGCCGGGGCAGTCCGAGATCGATGCCGAGGGTCTGGTTCAGGAACACGGCCGCCTTGCCGGGCATGCTGTCGTCCTCAATGCCCCTGAGGTACTTGCCCAGATCGGTCGGATAGCGACCGAAATCGGCCTGGGCCCTCAGCCTCGCGTAGTAATCGAGGAAGGCCCAGGGGAGGTAGCACCTGGCCGTGGCGGAGATCTCGTTGTCGAGGGCGGGTCCGCTCTCGCCGTCCTCGACCTGCAGGAAGTGCTCGAGCCGAAACTCGTAGCCCGATCGGAAATCGTCCTTCCACTCGACCTCGCCGAGCCTAATTGCCTGCCGATAGTTCGGCCCCGAATAGTCGTTCGGGCAGGCGCCGTTGCCCATCATGTCCGCGGTATCGAATTGTGCCGCGAAGCCCGGCTCCAGCTCGTAGTACCAGAGGCCGCCGATGGGTATCTTCGTGTCGAGGGTCGCGACGAGCAGGTCGTTCTTCCACGAGGCGAGTTCCGTGCCTCGGTCCCAGAGATCGAGAGCCTCGTTCTGCAGCTCGAACTCGACCCTCCAGACAAGGCCCGCCGCGAAAATGTCCTCGGCGCGGACATGGATGTCCCAGCCCGCCGCGCCCAATTCCGCCCCGTCGCCATTTTCGATCACATAATTGTCGTAGAACCAATCGCTCAAGGTCCCGAAGGCATCGGTGAAGTGCAGCTGAAAGCCGAGGAGGAGGCCTTGGTTCGAGTCGTAGGACACATCTGGCAAGGGGATCAAGGTCGCCCCGGCCACGATCACGAGAGTCACCTCGTGCTCGACCTTGCCATCGACCAGAGGGCCGGGCTCGTCGAGCACCTCGACATCCTTGAACGGCTCGGTGGCGAGGAGAGTCCGGCGCGTTTTGTCGAGGAATTCCGCGAGAGCCGCGGCCGAAGGGAAGGTCAGCCCCTCTCGCAGACCGGTGAATTCCCGTAGGGCCTTCTCCGAGGTCGGGCCCTCGATCCGGAATACAATGCTTGCGACAACCTGGGGCGCAGCCTGGCCGAAAGCCCGCGGGGCGAGGGCAGCAAGGCAAAAGCAGCAAAGGCATAAGACTCGACCCCGATTCCATGCTGACATGTCGAGGGAGTATATTGAATCCCACCCATTTGGCGGAAGGGCATATCGATCTGGTCGGCCATCCTCGTCATCACCGCCTGCGCCCCGATTCCCCTCCTGCGCTCCCTTCGCCGGGATGCTGGGCATGCACCTCGGCCCCGTGCCGGCGGCGGGATAGGCGAGCTTGCGCGGACGGCCAGCGTTCCGTAGTATCGTAGGAGTCGCAGGAGGCTGGGGACATGGACATGTTGAGGGTAGAAGGCGTCAGCATAGTCGACGCGTCGGGCGGGGAAGTCCGGCTGCGCGGCGCATGCGTCGGCGGCTGGATGAACATGGAGAATTTCATCAACGGCTACCCCGGTTCCGAGAGCGGCATGCGGGCGGCGTTGCGCGAGGCCATCGGCGAGGGCAAGGCCGAGTTCTTCATGGAGCGCATGGCCGACGCGATGCTGGGCGAGGCCGATATCCGCTTCATGCGGGACTGCGGGGCCACGGTAGTGCGGCTGCCCCTCAACTACCGCCGTTTCGAGGACGACGCGAGACCCTTCGAGTACCTCGATGCAGGCTTCGCTCGGCTGGATCGCGCTCTCTCCTGGTGCGAGCGGCATGGCCTGTACGCGATCCTCGATCTTCACTCGGCGCAGGGCTGGCAGAACTCCGATTGGCACTGCGACAACGAGAGCCGCCACTCCCTATTCTGGGAGCACCCTCACTTCCAGGACCGCTACATTGCCCTCTGGAAGGAGCTCGCGCGTCGCTATGCCGGAAGGCAGGTCGTCGCGGGCTACGACATCATGAACGAGCCATTGTGCAACGCCCCGCGCGGCCGCTTCACGAACATCGACAAGTATCCCCGGAACTGGCCGCGCATCAACGCCGTTTTCAGGCGCGCTGTCGAGGCCATCCGCGAGGTCGACGCCGACCACATCGTCTTCCTCGAGGGAGACTACTTCTCCAACCTGTTCGAGGGCCTCGAGCCGCCCTTCGCGCCCAACCTCGCCTATTCGAGCCACAACTACACCGCCTCGGGCTTCGGGCCCGGCGCCTATCCCGCGAAGGGCAAGGACGGCTCCACGTGGGATGCCGAGGCGCAGGAGAAGGCATTCCTCGCCTGCGAGGGGGCGCGATTCGCCCGCGACCGGGGAGTCCCGCTCTGGGTCGGCGAGTTCGGCTCCGTGTACAACGGCCCCAAGAAAGAGATCGGGGATCGGCTGCGCGCCCTCGACGACCAGATCGCGGTCTTCGAGCGCCACGGGGCCCATTGGACGACCTGGACCTACAAGGACGTCGGCGTGATGGGCTGGGTCTCCCTCTCGCCCGGCTCGCCCTACCTGCGCCTCGTCGCCGACGAGCTCGAGGCCAAGCGCCTGCTCGACGCGGACCAGTGGATGGGCTGGCTCCCGGACACCCCCGCGAAGAAATCCGTGCGCAAGCTCGCCGTAATCGTCGAGAGGACGATCGGCGACGAGCGCGTGGAAAGCTCAGCCAACTTTTCCTACCTCAAGCAGGCGGCCCTCTCGAGCTATGTCGGCGGCCTCATGCAGCCGGCCTACGCGAGGCTTTTCGTGGGCCGCTCCGAGAAGGAGCTCGCCGAGCTGGCCGATTCCTTCGCCTTCGGGAACTGCGTCGTGAACCAAGGTCTCGTCGAGGTCGTGAAGAGGCGGATCGGGGCGGAAGAACGGACTTGATGGACGACCGCGAGATCATCGATTCCGCGCGGAGAGGTTTCGACGGCCGGCTCCACGGCGAGGAATACGCCCGAGTCCACTCGGACGAGGAGCAGCTCGCGGGCCTCCTCGGACTGCTGGGAGCCCGCGATGGCCGGAGCTGCCTCGACCTCGGCACGGGCAGCGGCTATGTCGCCCTCGAGCTCGCCGCGCGGTTCCCCTCCGCCCGCGTGGTCGGCCTCGACATCGCCGGGCTACGCCCGCCTCGACAGGCTCTTAAGGAGGGCGAGGGCCTCTTCGGCCCTGAGCGAGGGCACGAAGACGTGGTCATGGCAGTAGGCCGCGACGACGTTGGCGCTCACTCCCTCGCGAGCCAGGGCCGAGGAGACGGCCGCCGTCAAGCCTACCGCCTCGAGGCTCGAGCGCACGAGCAAGGTTATGCGCCTGAACGGAGGCGCAGAGGGCAGGCCGAGCCGCTCGGCCCTCCGCTTCTCCAGGATCAGCGTGAGCCCCTCGTCCTCGAGGACGGTCGCCCAGGCTCCGGCCGCCCGAGGATCGACCTCGCCGACCAAGGCGAAGACGTACTCCTCGGCGCTCAAGTCCGGCTCCATCGACCGAAGGAGCAGTTCCAGGTCGGTCTCGCCGCCCACGAGCGCCTCTGGCGGGCTCGCGGCCGAACCGATCGACGCGCGGCACCGCTCGACCGCGGCCAGCAGCCCGTCGACGCAGTCGACGACGGAGCGGCCGCTCGTCTCGACGAGGATCCGCTCTCCTTCCCAAGCCTGGTAGTCCCGCTCGAGCACCTCATCCCAGGTCGGGAGCCTCAGCCCCGCGATATCGGCGACGCGAGACTCGACTCGACGCCGATGCTCGGCCGCGTCGGAGCAGACCGTCTCGACGTCGAGGCACTCGGCGCCGCAGTCTCTCGAGACAGTCTGCCACTCGCGCCGGGTGAGCTCCCAGGGGTTCACGCTGTCCGCGACGACGTCGAGGCCGAGCCGCAGATTGTCGGCCGCTATCCGGCGCGCGAGGGCGTAGCCCTCGCCCTGGACCATCACCGAGCACAGCTCTTCAAGGCCGCGCTCGATCGTGTCTATCCTGAGATAGGCCGCGCCGAGCCTCCTCGCTAGCTCGGTCGCGATCGTCGTCTTGCCCGAGCCGGGCAAGCCGGAAAAGCTGATCAAGACCGGTCTCGTCACGCCCCTCATCCCAGGATGCCGCGATAGTCGATCTCGACCAGACGCTTAAGCCTGTTGACGAACCTGGCGGCCGGAGCCCCGTCGATCAGGTCATGGTTGAAGGCGATCGTCACGTTGACTATCTCGCGCGGCTCGATCGAGTCCCCGACCACGACGGGTCTCTTAACGACGCTTCCGATCGCGAAGGACGAGGCCTTGGGCCCGCCTATGTAGGGAAGGATGAAACCCGGCGCGCTCGAGAACATCGATACGCTCGTGACGAAGACGGTTCCCGAGAGGGCCTTCACCTTTTTGTGGTTCCTCATTACCGCGCGGAATGCGGCCCTGACCAGGAAGCCGGGAAGGAAGGCGACCAGCCTCCGGAGCGCTGGAGAGGTCAGGAACGACGCGTCCTCGTCATCGGCCCTCCGACTCGCTCCGATCTCGCCATCGATGGCGGAGAGGCTCTTCGAATCAGCTCCCCTTATCACCAGCTGCTTGTTGTAGACTTCGCCGCCCCTCGAGACCTCGATCGGCAC
>Ga0181529_10004133_pt1 | contig 15937 bp, 10 predicted proteins | sample PEATcosm2014_Bin_36_FD_119763 | JGI IMG/M metagenome (GOLD analysis project Ga0181529, IMG submission 119763) | Peatland microbial communities from MTU Mesocosm Facility, Houghton, MI, USA - PEATcosm2014_Bin10_30_metaG | ecosystem: Environmental > Terrestrial > Soil > Wetlands > Peat | place...
AGCGCAGTTCGACCAGCGCCTGGGCAAAGCGCGCCTGGGGATAATCCGGCTTGATTTCGAGCGCCCGCCCCATCGCCGCCAGCGCCTCCGGCATAAGGCCCAGCTCCTCAAAGATGCATCCCAGATTGTAATGCGCCTCGGCGTAATGGGGTCGCAGCTCGATCGCCCGTCCAAAGCTGGCCTCAGCCTCCACCAGCCGGTCCATCGTGTGCAGCGTGTTGCCCAGGTTATAGTGCGCCTCAGGTAATTGCGGCTTCAGCTCAATGGCGCGCCGGTAGCATTCCAGCGCTTCTTCCAATCTGTTCTGGGCATTGCGTAGGTTACCCAGGTTGTAACTGGCTTCGGCGTAATCCGGCTTCAGAGCGAGTGCCTGCAGGTAACAGGCCTCGGCCTCCTCGAACCGGCCCATCGCCAGCAGCGTGTTGCCTAGATTGCTGTGATAAACAGCCGCATCCGGCTTCAGCTCGAGCGCGCGCCGATAGCTGGCCACGGCCTCCTCCAGCCGTCCCAGCGCCTGCATCGCGTTGCCGTAGTTAAAGTGAGCCTCGGCAAACTCCGGTTTACAGGCGATCGCTCGCGCATGGCTGGCCGCAGCCTCCTCCAACTTGCCCTGCGCCTGCCGAATGTTGCCCAGGTTGACGTGCGCCTCGGCCAGGTTGGGGTTCGAGCGAAGCGCCAGGCGGAAGCTCGCTTCGGCCTCTTCGCGCCGCCCCCGCGCCTCCAGGATGACGCCCAGATTCATCCGCGCCTCGGCCAGATTCGGGTTGATGCCGAGCGCCCGCTGGTAGCTGGCCTTGGCCTCATCCAGCCGCCCCAGCGCCTGCAGGGCCGTGCCCAGATTGGTGTGGAAGGCCGCCGGTCGCCGGTCGCGCGCAATCGCCTTCGAGATCAGCTCGACGGCCACATCGTTGCGCCCCACCTGATGCGCCAGCACACCCAGCAAATGCAGGCTGTCAGCGTGATGCGGGTCCAGCTCAAGCACTTGCCGGTAAAGCCGCTCCGCCTCAGCCAGTTGCCCCTGCTGATGAAAGCGCAGAGCGTTGGCGCACAGGCCGCTCAAGTCCGGGGGCGGCGCAGAGATTTGGCCTTGCCGCTTGGGGACGAGCTGGAGGGAGCGGTTCATGGAATCAGTGTATGTGTGAGAGAGTTCTTATCTCGTAAGATTTTTGTCGTCGTCAGGGCTTTACCCCGCCGGTTTTTCCCGCTCTGGTGGATTCCCGTTCTGACGCGGCCCATCATCATGAAGATAGTTGCCGTTCAATGTTGTTCGACTTATATTCGAATACTTCGTTTATTTTCGATTGTTTCGGATGTAGAATAAAGAAGTGAGGTGATTGCCATGTCCGCTGCCGCGTCTCCCATCTCGTACATCCCCTCTGAAGATGATGTCAAACTGGCGAGGGAAACCAGGAAGATACTCGCGCCGCGCCTGAGTTCGGTCCTGCCGCTCGAATTGCGCGAGACCAACTCTCCCCAGAACGCCCTGCTCAGAATTCCTGTTTCCGCCGCGCATCAGTTGGTTGAGATTTTGGACGAGATGAGCCGGGGCAACGCCGTAAAACTGATTCCGGTTCATGCCGAACTAACGACCCAGGAAGCTGCCGATCTTTTGAACGTCTCAAGGCCCACACTGATCCGCCTGCTCAAGCAGGGCAAAATCGAATTCCATAAAGTCGGAACGCATCGTCGCGTTCCATTCAAAAGCGCTCTGTCTTACAAACGGCAGATAGACGATGAGCGCCGCGCTGCTCTGGCGGAACTGGTAGCCTATGACCAGGAATTGGAAATCTGAAAATGCCTGCGCTCGTTGCGTTTTTTGATGCGAATGTCTTGTACCCCGCCGAGTTGCGGAATTTCCTGATGTATCTGGCGCTCACCGGCCTCTTCCGCGCCAAATGGTCGAACGCCGTGCATGAGGAGTGGATCTCCAATCTCCTCAGAAACAGGCCGGATCTTACCAGGCAGAAGCTCGAACGAACGCGCCAACTGATGGACAAAGCCGCGCTCGACACCCTCGTCGAAGACTACGAGGATTTGATTCCAGGCCTCATTTTACCGGACGAAAATGATCGCCATGTCCTTGCCGCGGCCATTCATGTCGGAGCAAAAGTGATCGTGACGAAAAACCTGAAAGACTTTCCGGATGGAATCCTTCAAAAATATAAAATCAAAGCACTGCATCCCGATAAATTCATTCTGAATCTCATCGACCGGGATCCGAAGTTGGTGCTAAAAGCTGCGGAAGAACATCGCCAAGCCCTTAAGAATCCGCCGAAAAACATCACCGAATACCTAGCATCCCTTGAAAAGCAGGAACTACCCAATTCAGTAGCTGCCTTGCGGCTTCTTTATGTTTCCGACACTAACGGATGACGCTGCTTGGGGAATTCGGCATGCGCGTCAGAATCGACCAGGAAGACTATCAACAAAGTCTGGCAAACCTCGCTAATGTTTGGTGATAGACAGGTTTCGAATGAGGTTCTACCATGGGTACGGCGACATTTCGCCGGTTCTCAGGAGATATGGAAGAACTCCTCGCTGGATTGCTATCCGCCATTTTCGAGATTCTGGCTGAAGTATTCATTCAGGTTATCTTTGAAGCGATTATTTCTCTCATTTCGCGTTCCATTCGAAACTTAGTTGAGGAATCAGAGACAGTGAGTCCTATCCTGGCAGCGGTTGGTTACTTGCTGCTTGGATTTATGTGCGGTGGCGTCAGCGTATTTGTCTTCCCTCACCCACTCATCCACCCATCCAAAATACACGGCATTAGCCTTCTGATAAGTCCTATTCTTACCGGTTTAGTGATGGCGCAAATGGGTCTTTTGCGGCAAAGAAAAAATCAGAAAGCCGTCAGGATTGAAAGCTTCTGGTATGGGTTCACATTTGCTTTCGGAATTGCTTTGGTTCGCTTCCTCTTTGTAATGTAGCAGCGGAAATTCAAACTCATATCCGATGGTTGCGCCACATTCGCCACGTTTTTGATTTTGCATCTAGGATGGGATGCCTTGAACCTCAACCGGCGGTCTTTCCTGCGACAAGTTCTTGGTCCCGCTGACCGCAACGCGCCCCACCCCGCGCAGCAGAGCTTTGATGGGCCAACGGCCGTCGGCGTCGGGAAAGAAGATCTCTCCGGCGCGGCGAACCTCGGGGCGGTAGTACCAGCGCTTGACGAGCGCCAAATGGCCCTGGCGGAGGGTCGAGTTCGTCTCGGCGTTCGCGGCCAGTGCAGTTAAAACGGCTTCCATGCGGGCTTCCAGTTCGGCGCGGGAGAGCTTGGCGGGCGCAAGAATTTCGGATTCGGCGGAAGTTTCATCGGGACTTGGAGAAGATTTAGACATATTTCCCGAAGAACTTCCCTCGGGGGCAAGAGTCTCTTTATCTTGGCTGGCATGGATGTACGGACTAAAGCCCGTACCCTTCATCGTCTCAGCCGCAGGTGTCGCTTCAAACTCCGTAGTGCTGATCTCTGACCCCTGATCCCTGATCTCTAACCCCTGATCCCTCTGGATTTTCATGCCTAGCGTCGAAAATCCAACCGGGCCACTGAGCCGGCCATTTTCATAGAGAAAGACGGCCACTTCACTGGGGTTGGCCGAGGCTTGCAGAATCACGGCGCGCAGATCAGCGAGCGGGCGGACCAGCTCGGCGGCTAGCCCGCGGACGCTCTCCACGCGCTGAACCTGCGCATGCACAGCGGCTGCCGCCTCGAACTCCAGATTCGCCGATGCCGCGTCCCGCTCGGCGCGGAGCTGCACCAGACGGCTTTCGCCGCGCGTAGCCAGAAAGCGCTCGACCGACGCAGCCTCCTCGGCGTAACGCTCGTCCGTACATCCTTGATAACAAGGGGCTAGGCACATCTTCATCTCGGAGTAGACGCAGCCGGGGTGGTCGGGACGCGGCGCAAGCTCCTCGGTGCAGCGGCGCAGCAGGAAGAGCTTCAGCGCCTCGTCGGCAAAGCGCTCGGCGGCGGCGCGCGAAGGAAACGGCCCGTAGGACCAGGCGGCCTCGCGCTGGCTGGGGCGGTTGGTCACCGTGAGGCGCGGATAGGCGTTGCCGCCCAGAAAGCGGACGAACGACGGCGCGCCCAAGTGCATCCGTTCCAGGCACTTCGTGCCGTAGACTTTTTCCAGCAGTTCAAATTGAAGCAGAAGCGATTCAAACTCCGAGCCGGTCAACCGCCAGCGAATTTTTCTGACCCGCCCAGCCAACTGCAAGCGGCGCGGATGCTTCTCCGAGGGTTGAAGCAGCCGCTCCAGCCGCCCGCGCAGGTTCGGCGTGCGCCCAATGTACGGCTCGGCGTGCGCCTCCGCGCCATACAGCGCAAAGACCGCCGCAGCCGTAGGCAGTTGCGCCAAAGCGGCCTTCGCGTCGGCTGGATCGAAAGCGATATGTTCCATTGCAGTATCGAAAGGACGCATCGATTTTTCCATTTCGCCTTAATCCGTACTGTCCATCCACATCACACTTTTGACAAGAATCCCTTGCAAAATAACCTTCGAGATAAAGAAAGCGTCAGGGCACGACTTTAGTCGTGCCACAAATGGCCAACATAAATTCCGGCTTTAGCCGCTGCGGAATTGTAAACAACTGAAAACAACCCCGCAGGGGCTAAAGCCCAATCTAATCTTGTTACTCTATTGGCACGACTAAAGTCATGCCCTGACGCTCAATCGCTATTGAAATGAAGTATTTCAACAGACTCATAAGTCAGTGTTATTCATTGTTTATCTTCGTCAATGCACTTTCCCAAATGCAGCCTCCTCTGTAGGGTCCATCACCATCGGCATCGCATTGCGGATCATCGAAATAGATCCAATAAACTTTGTTCGTTCCCAGCGCACTATTCTCTTGCTGAGTTAGTCCTTCATCCCAGGGGCCAGATATTGAAGTAACCGCATCTGGTGGTGATGAGATTGTGCCTTTAGCGGACTTTGCCCAAAAGAAATCATCGGAGACTTGGACTCGATCTCCTGCAACGAACTGATTTTCCATACAAACCACACTTTTTCTCAAAATTGACTCGCTAACTTCCCGCAATGGTCATCCCATCGATGCGCAGCGTGGGCGAAGCAACAGCGCCGCGGAAGACCAGATCGCTGCCGATAGCCGTGACATTCTTGAGCATTTCGGCCAGGTTGCCGGCGATGGTTACCTCTTCGACGGCATGGGTCAGGACGCCGTTTTCGATCCACAGGCCGGTGGCGCCGCGCGAGTAATCGCCGGTGACCGTGTTCACGCCGAAGCCCATCAAGCTGGTGACGTAAAGCCCCGCCGGTATCTCGGCGATGATCTGCTCCGGCGTCTGCGCTCCAGGCTCCAGATAAAGGTTGCCGCAGCCGATCCCCGGCGCTCCGGCCAGTCCGCGCGAGGCGTTGTGGGTGGACTTCATGCCCAGCTTGCGGGCGGAGTAGGTGTTCAACAGGTAGCTTTGCAGCACGCCCTTTTCGACGACCACGGTGCGCCGCGACGGCAGGCCTTCGCCGTCAAAAGGTGAGCTGCCAAAGCCGCCCATCCCGTTCGGCAGCAGCATGATGTTGTCGTCAATCAGGTTAAAGTCAGAAGCCGCAATCTGCTCGCCCAGGCGACCGGCGAGAAAAGAGGCCTGCCGCCAAATGGCGTCGCCCGAAGCCGCCTCAAAGAGCGAGCCGAGCAAGGAGCCTGCCACCTCCGGTGCAAAGACGATGGGCACCCGCTGCGTGGGAACCCGCCGCGCGCCCAGGCGGCGCAGCACCCGCCGCGCGGCCTCTTGACCCACCGACTCCGGCGACTCCAAATCCGCTACCCGCCGCGCGCCGCTCCACCAATAATCAACCTGCTTGGAGCCGTTGGAGTCCTCGGCTATCGGCGAGGCCGAAACCCCGGCATAAGTTGAGCGGTAGCTGCCCAGAAATCCGCGCGAGTTGGCCAGCACCCGCCGCCCGGTAGCTGCCTGAAAGCTGCCGCCGTCGGAGTTGGTAATGCGCGGGTCAACCGCCAGCGCCGCCGCCTCGGCACGCCGCGCCCACTCGATACGCTCCGCTCCTTCAAGCGAATAGACATCCTCGCCGCAAAGATGCAGGTCGCCGGCATACGAGCCGAATTCGCCGGCCTCCGCCAGACCACTGAACGGATCTTCCTCGGTGACTTTGGCAAGCGCCAGCGCACCCTCGACCAGTTGGCGGATTCCCTCAGGCGTAAAGTCGCTGGTGGAGGCCGAGGCCGACCGCTTGCCCAAAAAGACGCGCAAGCCCAGCCCGCGCGAGCCGGAGTCCTTCAGCGTCTCCACCTGGCCCAAACGGACATTTACGCTAAACTCATCGCCCTCGCGGACGGCGCCTTCGGCGTCCGTGGCGCCTGCTTTCAAGGCCAGCGCCACTACATCGGCGGCCAGGGATTCAAGATCAAGGGCATCGGATTCGGGTTGCAGCAGTTCTTCGCTCATCCCTTCAAACTATCAAAAATGGGCGCGTTGTGCGCGGGGGCGGCGGCTTTCGTCCTGAATCCACTCGCGCGATTCAGGAGCGCCCGCGCTTTGGAGAAAACCGGCTTGAGGCGAAATGTCAACAGGCCAAGCTGTACAGAGGCGCGCCGATCTGCAAAGACCTCAATCCCGCAGCCGCACCCACGGCACCTCAGTCCCTAGCCTTGCTCCACCGCTCGCGCCACGCGGAAGGCCGCGCTCTCATTGAAGTGCTTGGAGAGCACTTGCATGCCGACCGGCAAGCCGGCTTTGGTTGTGCCACAGGGCACATTCACGCCGCAGATGCCCGCCAGACTCGCCGTCACCGTATAAATGTCGGCCAGGTACATGGCCACCGGGTCGTCGCATTTCTCGCCCAGCTTGAAGGCGGGCGTGGGCGAGGTCGGCGTCACAATCGCGTCAACTTCGGCAAAGGCGCGCAGAAACTCCTCGGCCAGAATCCGCCGCACCTGCTGCGCTTTCAAATAATACGCATCGTAGTAGCCCGCACTGAGCGCGTAGGTGCCGAGCAGAATGCGCCGCTTGACCTCCGCGCCAAAGCCCTCGTCGCGCGAGTGGCTGTACATATCGGCCAGCGTGGTGGAGTCCTTCGAGCGCGGTCCGTAGCGCACCCCGTCAAAGCGTGCCAAATTGGCGCTGGCCTCGGCGGTGGCGATCAGGTAATAGGCCGGAACCGCGTACTTGGTATGCGGCAGGGTGACCGGCTTCACCGCGCATCCGGCGGCCTTGAGCTTGGCAATCCCAGCCTCAATACAGGCGCGCACTTCGGGGTCAAGCCCATCGGCAAAGTACTCGGCTGGAACGCCGATGCGCAGACCCTCAGCGGGTTTGTCGCTCTCGGCGGCGAAGTCCGGCACGGGAGCCGTCGAGCTGGTGGCGTCCATTGGATCGTGCCCTGCAATCACGCCGAGCAGCGTGGCGGCGTCGCGCACGCTGGCGGCAAAGGGGCCTACGCGGTCAAGCGAAGAGGCGTAGGCAATCAGCCCATAGCGCGAGACGCGCCCGTAGGTCGGCAGCACGCCCACCACGCCGCAGAAGCTGGCAGGTTGCCGAATCGATCCGCCGGTGTCCGAGCCGAGCGTGGCCGCGGCCATATTCGCCGCCACCGCCGCCGCCGAGCCGCCCGACGAGCCGCCCGGAACCCGCTCCGTGTCGACAGGATTGCGCACCGGTCCGTAGGCCGAATTCTCATTCGAGCCGCCCATGGCGAACTCGTCGCAATTCGTTTTGCCCAGCAGCACCGCGCCCGCCGATTCCAGCCGCGCCACCACCGTTGCGTCATACGGCGGTTGATAGCCCTGCAAGATCTTCGACCCCGCCGTTGCCGCAGCGCCGCGCATCACCAGCACGTCCTTGAGGCCCATGGGAATCCCGGCCAGCGGCGGCAGCGGATCGCCCTTGGCCGCGGCGTCGTCTACCTGCGCAGCTTGCGCCAGCGCGCGCTCTTTGGTCAGGCTCAGGTAGACATTCAGCCGCGGATTCTTTTGCGCGATGCGCTCATAGTAGCCGGCGGCAAGCTCCGTGGCCTTGGTCGCGCCCGACAAAATTCCAGCGCGCAATTCGGCTAGAGTTTTTGGATGTTCTACAAATGATTCCGTCATTTTCTATCCATCTCCAGGAAAAACGATCTATCGCCCTTAGCGCTCAATCACCTTGGGCACTTTGAAGAAGACGCCGTCGGCCTCCGGAGCTTGCGAAAAAACCACCGCCCGGTCGAGCGAAGGCCGCAGCACATCGGCGCGCAGTTCTGCCGCGCCAGCCCCATCGAAGAGCTCGCTCACCTGGGCCAGCGGCTCCACGCCCGCGGTCTTCAGCTCGTTCAGCTCGGCCACATAATCCAGAATGGCGTTCAGATCCTTGAGCATGCGCGGAGTCTCCTCCGCTGTCAGCTCGAGGTGGGCCAGTTCAGCCACCCGCTCGACCTCTTTCACCGTCACTTTTCCGCTCATTGTCTCTTCCCCATCCGCAGCTTTTTCCGCGGCAATCCGCACACTCTGCCCGCAAAGCTCCGAAGATAGAGTATAGCTGGTTTGATCTCTGCTCAGTCCACGGTCAGCGTGAGCGTTGCCTGGTGCGAGACGCCGTTCGAGCTCGCGGTGACCACCACCGAGTAGGTGGCTGGCGGCGTGCTTCCGCTCCCGGTCTTTGACCCGCCTGTACCCGACCCGCCGCTGGATTGCGTGCAACTGGAGAGGACGCTTGCAAACAGCGCCGCCAAGGCAATCAGCGTAAGAGCCTTGCGCCGTCGCCGCAGGGCCGCTGGCAGAAGCGCCAGCCCGCAGACAAGCGGAAGAGCAGGCCATGGCGAAGGCGGCGCTGAGCCAGTGCTGGCCTCAGTAACTCCGGTGGCGATCTCCGCCACTACATTCCCGATGACGTTCGGGGGAAGGCCTTCACTGGCCGGATTGAAGGTGCAAGAGCTGTTGGAGGGCAGCGTACCGCACTGGAAGGTGAAGATGCCTTCTGAGCCGTTCAGCGGCGTAACCAGCAGGTTATACTCCGCCACCTGGCCGTTGGCGACAGCCTGCCTGGACGATCCGCTGGAGGTAAAGGTGAAATCGAAGCCGAGGCCTGAAAGCGCTAGAAAAGAGCCGGTCGGCAGAGCGCTGCTGGTTACAGTCAGGCTTCCGTTCTGGGCTCCGGAGCTCACCGGCACAAATGCAATCGATGCGCTGCAACTGGCTCCGGGGGCAAGCGTTGTTCCGCAGGTGGTGCTGGTCAACTGAAAGCCCGCCGTAACGGCCAGCGCCAGATTGGTGAGGCTGCTTACGCTGCTGGGATTGGTGACGGTGACGGTGCTGATGGCGCTGGTTTGGCCCACTCCGGTTTCGTTGAAGCTCAGCAAGCCGGGCTGGAAGCTCACCGAGCCCGGCGTGCCCCCGATTCCGCTTAGCGCCACGCCGGCCGAGGCTGACGTGGAGGAGGAGGCAACGGTCAGCGTGCCGGTGAAGCTGCCGTTCACTGAAGGCGCAAAGATCACCCCGGTTGTGCAGTTGGCGCCGGCCGCCAGCGTGCTTCCGCAACCATTCTGGACCAACTCAAAGGGTGAACTCACGACGAGTGTCAGCGCATTGGCCGTCGAGCCGCCGGTGTTCGTCACGGTCACCGTCTGCGCCACGCTGGTTTGCCCGGCTGCGACAATCGGAAAGGCGATCTGCGTTGGAGTTACATTCAGTCCGGCCGGCGTCAGTCCCGCGCCGCTCAGCGATACGCTCACCTGGTTAGGCGTTGAATTCGAGCTGGTTATCACCATCGAAGCCGATGCACCGCCCGCCGAGGCCGGAGTAAAGATGATCTGCACGGAGCAGCTTGTGCCGTTGGCCAGCGTGGCGCCGCAGGAGTTCGCACTGATCGAGAAGCTGCTCGCCGAAAGTCCGGTAATCGCGAAGCCAATATTGGCCGCCGCCACGCCGCCCGTGTTGGAGACCGTCACCGTCTGCGCCGAGCTGGCCTGACCTACCGTTTGCGCCGTAAAGCTCAAAGTTGAGGGAGCTGCCCCCAGCGTCGCCGGTTCCAATCCGGTTCCATTCAGCGAGACATTTTTTGGCGAATCCGCAGCGCTCGAGCTGATGGTCAGCTTGGCGGATTCGGAGCTGCTCGTCGAAGGGTCGAATTGCACGCTGACTTGGCAGCTTGACTCCGCTCCCAGGCTCGAGGTGCAGGGATTCGTCACCTGAAAATCCGCGGCATTGCTTCCGCTTACCGCAATGGAAATCGAGGTCAGCGGCTCTCCGCCGGTATTGGTCAGCGTCACCAACTTGGCGGCCGAGAGCTGCCCCATGACCGTGCTCGGAAACTCCAGTGCGGACGGCGTGACGGTATCGGTGGCCGTCGACAATCCAGTTCCACTCAGCGCCACCGTTTGCGTCCCGCTGGTGTCGGTAAAGGTGAGTGAGCCGGTGGCCGCGCCTACCTGCGTGGGCGTGAAGGTCAGCATCAGATTGCAGGAGCCATCGGCTGGAATCAAGCTGCCGCAGGAGTTGGTGGCGATGGAAAAAGGCCCGCTGAGGGCGCTGGTAAAACTCAGCGCCGGCGAACCGCTGTTGCTGGCTGTGACCTGATAAAGCCCAGAGGTTTGTCCCACCAGAACGCCACTGGACGTGCCGTTGAAGTTGATCGAAGCCGGAGAAAGACTCACCGCCCCCGACGGCGTGCCCGTGCCGCTGAGCGAAACCGTCAGTTCCCCGCCGGCCACAGTGGTAAATATGGTCAAAACGCCTGTTTGGATGCCGATCCCGGTGGGCGTAAAACTCACTTGAATGGTGCAACTCTTCCCCGGCTGCACGGTGTTGCCAGCGCAGTTGTTGGTTGCGCTGAAGTTTCCGGTCGCGGTCACTGTGCTGGTGGTCAAAGTGGAGCTGCCCGTATTGGTCACGGTCACCGTCTGCGCGCTGCTGGTCGTTCCATAGGCCTGGCTGGAGAACGTCAACGCCGCCGGCAACGCCGTGGCCGTTGTCAGATACTCCGTTGCGGTCCACAGCGAAGTCACCCAGATGCCTCGCCCATAGGTGGCCGCCACCAGATCATGCACCGATGCCGTTTCAGGCGCGGCGCTGATCTGAACCACCGGCGACGGCGGCAGATCGCTGCCAAAAGCAGTCCAGCAACTCGAGGTTTCAACGGCGCAACTGGAGATCGCGCGTGTCGAATAAACTCCGGCGTCCAGCGCAACATACACGGTATTGGCGTCCTGCGGATCCACCACAAGACTGTTGGCCGGCGATGTGGGCAGGTTGTTGGTCAGCCCCGCCCAGTGCGCTCCGCCGTCGGTCGAGCCATACACGGTGTGAATCGTCTCCCCGACGGATGAGAATCCGGCCACCGTCACGTACACCGTATTCCCTGTCGCATCATGAGGGTCGATGTAAATGCTGGTGATGTCCATCCCCCAATAGTTCATCGTGAGGCTGTCGTTGGTGACCGGGTTCAGCGTCAAATCGGTCCACACGGGCATCGCGCTGCTCGCAAAATTCACCGTCGCCGACAGCACGTGCCCCGGCAAGGCTGCGCCCCCGTTCGCCGTGCTGTACATTCCCACATAAATTTTCTCTCCGCCGCTGGGAAGAGCAGCGGAAGAGGCCAGCGGCAGCGCGGCTATCGAGCGAATCAGCGCGTCTCCATCGCAGGTTGTGTTGCCCGTAATTCCGTCCAGAATCGGGCTGATGGCATTCGAATTACTCCAACCCACGCCGCTCGCAGGCCCACGCCACACCCGGCAGGTGGCAACCAGCAATTGGGAGTCGGCAACCGGGTCCACCAGAAACGGCGCCGCGGTGTACATGGTGTACCCGTCTTCGACCACTTCAGCCTTTGGATCCGTTCCCGGCGACAAAACCGCCGCAAACGTGCCCGGCGTCGTGCCCGTGGGCGGCGATCCTTCATAAATCGAAACCCCTGCGCCGTTATTCACATACCATTTCGAGCTGCTGCCTGGATCAATCGCCACCGGACCGCCCTCGCCTCCCAGAACTTCAGGCCAGTCCGCCGTCACCCCAGTGCTGCTATTCACGCCCGCCGTTCCATTCTCTCCCAGGCTGGCCATCATGGTGTACGGCGTTGCGCCTGTTTGCGAAAGGCTCACCACCTCGGCCAGCGATCCCAATCCGCCATTCAAATTCTGAAAATGCGTCGCATCGCTCGCCGCGCATACCGTGCCCGTTTCGCCAATCGCGTCCATCGAGCGCCAAAGCCCGCTGTCGTTGCCAATAAAAATCTCAAGCGAATTGCTCGCATTCCAGGCCAGCGCATGCTGGTATTCGCCCACTCCGGAGCAGAATCCAACCGTCGAATGGGTTGTATTCCGCCATGAGCAGCCCTGCGAATACGGGCAGGTCGTCTTCCACAGATCGTTGGCCCCGGCCAGCAGGATCGTCTCCTGGCCTGAAGGAATCGCCGCCAGCGACAGGTTATAGTCGCCATTCTCAATCGTCGACCCACCCTGCAAGGTATTCGACTCCAGCGCTTGCGTTCCCCACTGCTGCGCAAAGGTGATCGTCAAATTGGTGCAGGCATTGGCGCTCGCCACGCACTCGTCCTGCCAAATGCCCTGGTCCTGGTTGTATTCGTCCACCGTCCAGGCAAAGGTGTCGCCGGTCAGCGGATTCACCGCCAGCGTGCCGCGGAAGATCGGGCAACTGATCAATCCCGTGCCGCCGGTATTGGTCGGGCAAAGCCCTGCACTGGCTGCCAATTTCGCGCCCGGCTGCGCCGTCATCCGCGTCCACGTGACCCCATCCGAGGATTGGTAGTAGCCGTGAAAGCGCACCGCCGCGATAAACAGCTTCCGGATCGGATTCCACACCACCGACGTCACGCCATTTCCATCCGGGTACACAAAGCTGTCGTTCGGCCCCTCGATGTCACTTCCGCTGCCGTCCGTGATCGTCGCCAGCGTCCAGCTCGCCCCGCTGTCCAGGGAGTAGTAGAGCCCCTGATAGCTGTATCCGGGCACCACCGCATTCACCAGTGTGCCTTCAAGCGCCTGAGAGACCGCCGCCACCACGAGCTGCGGATTCACCGTGCTCCAGGCAAAGCCCGCAATGCTCTCACCCTCAAAGACGTAGACCTGGTTTTTGGTGGCGCTGATCAGGTTCCAGGTATTGCCGCCATTGGTCGAGCGCAATATCCCCGCGCCGTAATAAGAGTCCAGCGCATCATTCGGATCGCCCGTTCCCGCCAGCACCACTCCCGTCCCGCCCGGTTGCACGCTCAGCGCGCCAATGCTGATCGATGCGTCCGTCGCGCCGCTCATCGCCGGCAGATCATCCGTCAACGGCACAAAGCTGATCTGCGCCGCGCTCGAAGTGCCAGCATTCTGCGACCGCCAAACCCCGCCGCCTGTGGTTCCCACAAAAAGCGTATTCCCGGTTGTATCCGATGGGTCCAGCGCCAGCGCCGTAATGCGCCCGCTCACCAGCCCGTAATTCGCCGAGATCACCGCCTGGGGCCCAAGCGGTTCCCAGCTCCACCCGCTCTGCGCCGCGACAGGTGCGGCAAAAGCCAGCGCCATCCAAGCAGGCAGAGCCAGCCATTTGATTGATCCGTATCTCGAAATCAAACAGGGATCAAGGCAACCTATCCTCGCCGCATCATTGCCTTTGCGCCCAGTGCCGGAAGCAAAGCCCGCCACCCGCGCAAAAACACACCTCGGCCATCTGCCGCTAAAGGCAGTGCAACCGCGAGGCCGATTGATAGCCCTAAGATTCACACGCACCCTGCCTGCGACTCCGGCTTCCCCTCTCTTTATCGGCAATCTATGCGGGGGACTTCACCGGAATTCAACTTCGACCATGGTGTGAAACGCGCAGCGAACGGGGCAAATAATTGGTTGGATTATAGACCATCGGCGCAGAGATTGGCGCGCTCGAGTCAATTTCGTCACGGAATGCTTTCTTTGGAAGAAAGTCGAGGTCAATTCCGACCGGATCGCGGCGCCTCTCCAAACACGCACTGGCCGGCGCCGTCCACGCTCCTACCAGCTTCCCCAGGCGCGGCTGAAGTAATCTGTCAGGGTCATTGAAACCAGAATTAGAAAAGTAAAAATGCCCGCGAATACAGTGAGTTTGGTCAGCTTCGAACTGTACTTTATGCCCATGAAAAACAGCACCACCAGCGAGGCCTTCGAGGTGGCGATGGCCAGCGCGATAACCGGATTCCAGAAGCCCATATCGACAAACGACGCCCACACGGTAAGCGCGGTGCCCACCAGCAGCGCGATGAGAATCAATACGTAAGTCTTCGGCCCAACAATGAAATGCGCGTGTTCGTTTGGTTCGCTCATATCTTTTCCTTGGTTCGCTGTTATCCGCTGCCTGCTGTTGACTGCCTGCCGTCAGTGCCGGCTGATCAAGTACAACAGCGCAAACAGGTATATCCAAACAATGTCCACAAAGTGCCAGTACAGTCCAAAGTTCTCGACAAATGTAACATGGCCCGAAGTGTAAGCTCCTGCACGAGCGCGAAAGATCATAAATGCCAGAATCCCGATGCCGATAATCATGTGCAGCGCGTGCATGCCGGTCATGATGAAGTACAGCGAAAAATAAAGCTCGGTGTGCTGCGCCATGTCCAGAGCCAACGGCTTGTCGTGGTATTCCTGATAGACCTCCGGATTGGATTCCGGATCAAGAAACGATTGCAGGCTGTAGTGAAATCCGGGAACGTGATGCATCTCGATCTTTTCCCGGTACTCAATCGCCTTGATTCCCAAAAACACCAATCCAAAAATGAAAGTCAGCGACAAACAAAGTACCAGGCCCTTGCGCCGTCTGGTCTCCGCGCACCAAACTCCCATCGCCATGGTGAAGCTGGAAAAAATCAATACCGCCGTGTTGGTCGTGCCCCAGATTACATTCAACTGATGCGAGCCGGAAACAAAGGCCGGATAATACCAGTTGCGATAAATCAGATAAGCAGTAAACAACCCGCCGAAGAACATGACTTCAGTCAGCAGAAAAAGCCACATGGCAAAGTGCGTGCTGTCAGCCTGCTGCTCTACGGAATTAAAATGATGCCGCAGATATGCAGGATGCGCAACATGAGAGGTTTCAGCGGAATCGCTAATGTTATCCGGCATGAGTCACCTCCGTCTCGTTCGCTGTCTGCTGCTGGCTCTCCAGCCACTCATAATCGTAAGCCTCATGATCCATGACCGGCGATTCAATAAAGTTCTCGGTCAGCGGCGGAGACTGAGTCTGCCACTCCAGGCCGGTAGCCTGCCAGGGGTTATCGCCCGCAATGGCGCCGTATTTCAACGACCAGATCAGGTAAAGCACGGGCATAAGATAACCCACGCCGAGTATCGTCGCCCCAGCCGTGGAAAATACATTCAGCACCTGGAATTCCGGCGGATAAGAAGCAATCCTGCGCGGCATGCCCAGCGTGCCCAGAATGAACTGCGGAAAGAAAGTAAAGTTGAAACCGATAAAAGTAACTACGGCGGCCAACTGCGATATCTTCTCCGGATACATCCTGCCTGTGATTTTTGGCCACCAAAAGTGAATGCCGGAAAGAAACGCCATCAGCATCCCGCCCACCATCACAAAATGAAAGTGCGCGACAATAAAGTAAGTCTCGGTCAAGTGAATGTCTGTGCCCGAACTGCCAAGAAAAACGCCCGTCATGCCGCCAATGGTAAACAATCCCATGAATCCGAAAGCATAGAGCATCGGAGTTTCAAAAGTGATGGAACCCTTGTAGAGAGTGAAAGTCCAGTTGAAAATCTTGATTGCCGAGGGAACCGCAACCAGCATCGTCAGCAGCGAAAAAACCAGCACCGCATAATTCGAGATGCCCATGATAAACATATGGTGCGCCCAGACAAAAAATCCAAAAACCGCAATGGCAACCGACGAAAAAGCCACTGCCGTATAGCCGAAAACCCGCTTGCGACTGAAGGTGGAAATAACTTCGGAGATAACTCCCATGCCCGGAAGAATCATGATATAAACTGCCGGATGCGAGTAAAACCAGAAT
>Ga0181529_10004134_pt1 | contig 15935 bp, 17 predicted proteins | sample PEATcosm2014_Bin_36_FD_119763 | JGI IMG/M metagenome (GOLD analysis project Ga0181529, IMG submission 119763) | Peatland microbial communities from MTU Mesocosm Facility, Houghton, MI, USA - PEATcosm2014_Bin10_30_metaG | ecosystem: Environmental > Terrestrial > Soil > Wetlands > Peat | place...
GTAGCGGCCCTCGCCGCGCAGGCCATCGAGTTGTTGGCCGAAAAAGGCTTCGTAGTTCATGCCTGGGCTCCGGGCCGGGACCGTCCTGCTCGCGACATCGTGACAGTAGACGAGGCCGTTACGCGCCGGCCCTTCCCCGCGGTTAACTTCTGTTCATTCGCTCGCCGCGCACCTGCGCGCGATAAGGCCATGGATGCCACGCCTCGGGGCCGAACGCCAGGGGACGCAATGGGTTTCGGACACATCACAAGGCTGTTAGTTCGCCCCCGCTGCCTTCTGGTGAACAGTGTCCAGTGCGCGCGCCCGCGCGTTCGGGAGGCATCGCAGTGACCCAGACCGCCCGCGTTGCCGAGGCGCCGCCCGCCGCCCACGCCGGCACGACCGCGATGGCCCTCGCCGCACTCGGCGTGGTGTTCGGCGATATCGGAACCAGCCCGCTCTACACGCTCAAGACCGTGCTCGACACCACCGGCCCGCAGCCCTCGGCGCAGGCGGCGCTCGGGTCGCTGTCGCTGATCGTGTGGACGCTGATCATCGTCACCTCGGTGAAATACGTGACGCTCGCCATGCGCGTCGACAACGACGGGGAAGGCGGCATCCTGGCGCTGATGTCGTTACTCGGCGTGAAACTTGGACGGCGGCCGGTGATCGTGGCGGTGGGGCTGTTCGGCGCGGCGCTGATCTACGGCGACGGCGCCATCACGCCGGCCATCTCGGTGCTGTCGGCGCTCGAGGGGTTGGACATCGCCACCCCAGCCTTTCACGCCTACATCCTGCCGGCCTCGGTGGCGATCCTGCTGGTGCTGTTCGCGGTGCAGCATCTCGGCACCGCGCGCATCGGTTTCGCCTGCGGGCCGCTGATGGCTGTCTGGTTCGTCGTGATCGCGCTGCTCGGCCTCGGCGGTATCGCGCGCCACCCGGCGGTGCTGTTGGCCGTCGACCCGCGCCATGGGCTGTCGTTCCTGTTCTCCAGCGGGCTGACCGGATTCCTGGTGCTGGGCGGGGTGTTCCTGTGCGTTACCGGAGCGGAGGCGCTGTATGCCGACATGGGGCATTTCGGCGCCCGACCGATCAGGCTGGCCTGGTCGGCGGTGGTGCTGCCCGCGCTGGTGCTGAATTACGCGGGTCAGGCGGCGCTGGTGCTGGAGGGCGCGCCCACCGAGGGCAACATCTTTTACCGGCTCGCCCCGGCACCGCTGTTGGTGCCATTGGTCCTGCTGGCGACAGTAGCGACAATCGTGGCCAGCCAGTCGATCATCACCGGCGCCTTCTCGATGACGCGCCAGGCGATCCAGCTCGGCTGGCTCCCGCGCATGCCGATCACCCAGACCTCCGCCGAGGGCTATGGGCAGATCTACGTCGGGCCGGTGAACTGGCTGCTGATGGTGATGACCATCGGCCTGACCGTGGGCTTCGGAAAATCCGGCAACCTGGCTGCCGCCTACGGCATCGCGGTTTCGGTCACCATGCTGATGACGACGGTGCTGCTGTTCATCGCCATGCGCGAGGTCTGGCATTGGAGCCTGCCGCGCGCGGCCGCGGTGGCCGGCGCGCTGGCAGTGGTTGACACCGCCTTCGTCGCCGCGAACCTGATGAAGATCGCCGACGGCGGCTACGTCCCGCTGCTGTTGGCCGGCTGCGTCTATGGCGTGATGGTGGTGTGGCACCTGGGCGCGGAGGCGGTTGCCTCGCGCGTGGGCGACGCGGTGGTGCCGATCGATACGTTCCTGGCGCAGATCGCCGCGCGCGGGGTGCCACGGGTGCCGGGAACGGCGGTGTTCCTGACGCGCACATTGCGCGACGCGCCGCCGGTGATGGTCTGGCACGTCCGCCACAGCCGCGCGCTGCACCAGCACGTCTTCATCCTGAACGTGACGACGCAGATGGTGCCCACCGTGGCAGCCGCGCAACGACTGAGCGTGGAGTCGATCGCGCCGGACGTGTGGCGCGGCGTCGCGCGCTTCGGCTTCATGCAACGACCCGACATTCCCGCCTTGCTGACCGCCGCGTACGCCAGCGGCTGCGGTATCGATCCGGCTGACCTGACCTATTTCGTCGGCCACGAAACAGTGGTGTCGCGCGAGGACGGAACCGGCCTGCCCGGCTGGGTGGAGCGGATGTTCGCCTTCATGCAGCGCAACTCGCTGCACGTGACGGAGTATTTCCGGCTGCCCGCCGAGATGGTGGTGGAGATCGGGCGGGAGGTGGCGATCTGACCGCACGCCAGCTGGAGACAAGCGATGGCGACTGAGCGAGGCCTGCCGGCCGGCCTGATCGCGCTGCTGCACCCGCGGACGGCGACGGACCTGTGCGGCTTCGTCATGAGCAACGCGGGGATGGCGTGCGCGCCATGATCGGTCCCGTCGCGGTGCTGCTGTACCACCTGGCGCTCGCCTATGCCGGCCTGGGCGTGCCGGTTGGGCTCGCCTTCATCCTGGTCGGCGTCGACCGCATCGATCCGGCGGCGCGCGGCGCCATCGCCTTCCGCCCGCTGCTGCTGCCGGGGACCGTGCTGCTGTGGCCGCTGGTGCTGGCGCGCTGGATCGCGCTCGAACGCAAGCGAGGGTCCTGATGCAGCGCCGTCACCGCACCGCGCATCGCCGCATCTGGATCGCGCTGGCGGCGTTGCTGCCGCTGTTGCTGCTCGGCGCGCTGGCGCTCCGGCAGGGCGATCCGCGTGAAGCCGCCCCGATCCGTCTGCCGGACCGCACACCATGAGCGCCAAGTACAAGCCGGTGAGCTGGACCCGCAGCAAGGTCCGCTACGACGTCCTGGTGCTGGCCGGGATCGCGACCTACCTGCTGGTCTATCTCCGGCTTGGCCCACATCTGGCGACCATCACCCTGCCGCCGGACGATCAGACCCTGGCGATGAGGGCATACGGCAGTTGTGCCTTCCTGATGCTCACGCTGGTTCTTGGCATCGGCCCGCTGGCGCGGCTGGACCGGCGCTTCCTGCCGCTGCTCTACAACCGCCGGCACCTTGGCGTGATGACCTGTGCCGTTGCCGCCGGCCACGTGCTGGCGGGGCTGGATTGGTATTTTGCCTTCAGCCCGACGCCGCCGCTCGCCGGCCTGCTCGGCGCCGACACCAGCTTCGGGCAGGTGCACGGCTTCCCGTTCATCCCGTTCGGGCTGTTCGCTTTTCTCGTGCTGCTGGCGATGGCCGCGACCAGCCACGATTTCTGGCTCGCCTTCCTGACGCCGCCGGTTTGGAAAACGCTGCACATGGCCGTCTACGCCGCCTACGCCGCCATCGTGCTGCATGTCGGGCTCGGGGCGTTGCAGGACGCGCGCGATCCGACCTTCACCGCGGTTGTCTGGCTGAGTGCTGTCACGCTGTGCGCGTTGCACCTCGCCGCCGCGCGCCGGGAGCACCGGCGCGACGCCGCTGTCGCGCGATCCGCCGCCGAACCCCCCTGGGTCGACGCCGCGCAGGCGGACGCCATCCCGGAGGACCGCGCCATCGTGGTCCGCCTCGCCGGGGGCGAGCCGGTTGCGATCTTCCGTCACGGCAATTGCCTGTCGGCGGTCAGCCACGTCTGCGCCCACCAGAACGGCCCGCTCGGTGAGGGCAGGGTCGTGGATGGCTGCATCACCTGTCCCTGGCACGGCTACCAGTACCGGCTCGAGGATGGCTGCGCGCCGCCGCCCTTCACCGAGCGCATCGCCACCTACCGGCTGAAGTTCGACGGCCGCCGCGTGCTGCTCGATCCGCGTCCGAACCGGCCCGGTACGCGCGTGCCGCCGCTGGAGATTGCCCCATGAACGACGGCGACGACGCCTTCTTCATTGGCTGGAGGCCGCGTGCCCCGACGGTCCTGCGCGGCTTCCTCGCCCGGCTGTCGATTGCCCTGCTGGGCGTCGCCGCCTTGCTCGCGCTGCTGCTTTCCGCGCGCATCGACGATCCCGGCGGCGGCAGCTTCGACTGGGTCGCCGGCGAGCAGACGCTGCGCGGCGTCATCACCGCCGCCCCTTACCCCCTGCTCCACTTGCCGCCCTCGGCGGAGCAGCCGAACGGCCATACCGTGCTGCTGTCCGGCGAAGGCAAGAGCGGGCCCGAACTCGATCCGGCGTTGGTCGGCCGTGTTGTGGATGCGACCGGCGTGATGCTTCACCGCGGCAGCATCGACATGATGCAACTCGGTGACGACCCTGGCCTGCGCGCCGCCGCGGGTGAGCAGGCGCCGCCGGTGCCGGTGCCGCTCGGCCGCTGGCGCCTGGTTGGCGAGATTTGCGACGGCAAGTGCTGGACCGGCGCCATGCGGCCGGGCAGCGGCATCGCCCACAAGGCCTGCGCCAGCTTGTGTCTGATCGGCGGCCTGCCGCCGGTGCTGGTCACCACCGCGCCGGTCGCCGGCACGTCGTTCCTGCTGCTCGCCGGTCCGGATGGCGGACCCATGCCCGACTCCTTGCGCCACCTGGTCGGCTTGCGTATCCGCATCGACGGGACGATCGAGCGGCGCGGCGACCTGCTGGTGCTGCGCGCCGACCCCGCCAGCGCGTCGGTGCTCTGATGCGCGCGCTCGCACGTATCGCCGCGGTGCTGCTGGTCGCGGCCGGATGCTGGGCGGTGTGGATGGCCGCCGGGACATTGCTGGAATGGGCCGGGCTCGAGGATCTCGACGTGCCCGCGCGGATCGCGCTGGTGTTCGCCTTCCTGACCGCGTGCGAAGCCGCGCTGGTGCGGCTCGCCTCAGTCGCCACGCGCCCCCATCCGGAGGCCCCATGATGTCGCCCGACATCAACCCAAATCATACTCGCGGGCGACTTCTTGCCCGGCGAGAACACGGCGGATGCCGAAAGCCAGCGATTCAAGCTCGTTCTCGCCGGCCAGAATCTCGACCGGGGCGATGAACCGGACCCGTTCCACGATCCACCCGGTAAGCAGCCTGGAGTGAGCAATACCGCCGGTCAGGACAATGACATCGACATCGCCGGCCACGACCGTCGCCAGTTCGCCAATGCTCTTGGCGACCTGGTAGGCCATGGAGCGATAGACGAGTTCAGCGTCCCGATCGCCAGCGGCGATCCTGCGCTCCACTTCCACGGCGGAACTGGTGCCCGTGTAGGCGATCAGTCCACCCTGGCCGCGCAGCATCTTGCGCATGGTCTGGAATGAATATTCGCCTGAGTAGCAGAGATCGATCAGCGGGGCACAGGGAACGGCTCCGGCCCGTTCCGGCGAGAACGGGCCTTCGTCGTCGGAGACAATGTCGACCATCCGGCCCGCTTTGTGAACGGTTGAAGTGATGCCGCCACCGAGATGCGTCACGATGATGTTGGCGCTGTCGTAGGGTTTGCCGATCTTTTCCGCCACCTTGCGGGCCTGGGCCCGCATGTTGAGAACATGGGCGATGACGCGGCGGGGCAGGGCCGGCATGCCGGAAAACCTGGCCTCATCGCAGAGCTCGTCGACGGTGATCCCGTCATAGACATAGGAGGGGATGCCGAGCTTCTTGCCGAGTTCGAAGCCGATGACAGGGGCGACGTTGGAGGCGTGCTCGTAGACTGGCCGATTGATCAGCCGATCCACCATCTGGGCGTTGATGCGGTACGCACCTCCCTTGAGAGGAGGAAGGGGCGCGCCACGGGTGGCGATGGCATCGAGGTGATTGATATCGATCCCCGATTTTTCCAAAGTATCGAGGACCGTTTGCTTACGCATCTCATACTGGGACGCGACCGTCGGATACTGCGCCAGGTCTGCCGCGGAATGTTCGATATCCGCACGGAATCGTTGCTCGGCGTCTTCGTAGACAGCAATCTTCGTCGAGGTCGAGCCGGGATTGATGGCGAGAATGACCTTCCCGTCAGGCATCGGCGAACTCCGGGCAAGCCGCGGCGGCCAGCACAATCGACATATGCTTGTCCGCCGCGGGGGACGATCGGGAGGTGACAACGACAGGAACCTTGGCACCGACGATGAAGCCGGCAAACTTGGCCCCGGCTGAAAACATCAGCGCCTTGACCAGCAGATTGCCCGAGACGAGGTTTGGAACGACCATGAGATCGGCGTCAGCGGCGACAGGACTCCTGTACCGCTTGATCGCGACGGCTTCCCGGTCGATGGCGAGATCGTAGGAGATGGGCCCTTCGACAATACAGCCGGCAATCTCGCCGGTCTGATTGAGACGCTTGAGTTCGGCGGCGTCGACGCTTTCGATCAGTTTGGGATTGATGTGTTCGGCGGAGGCCATCACCGCGACCTTCGGATTGTCGATCTCCATGGCCGAGAGCGCGGCGACGGCGTTCTCGATAATCTGGCGCTTCTGGGCGAGATCCGGAGATGTGTTCAAAGCCACGTCGGTGATGGCGAGCAGCTTGTGGTACGAGGGAATCTCCAGGACGGCGAGATGCGACATGATTCTTCCAGTCCGCAGGTCGCTCTTTCTGTCGACGATCACTTTCATCAGCGCTGCCGTCTCGATCCGTCCTTTCATCAGGACCTCGACCTTGCCGGCGTGGACCAGGTCCACAGCCGTTCTGGCGGCAGCGATCGGATCGGGAACGTCGATGATCCGCAGCGTCGCGGCGCTTGCGCCTCTCTCGGCGAGCCAGGCCGCGATCCAGGACGCATCGCCTATCAGGATCGGAGTGACGACACCTTCCTTCACCGCCAACAGAACCGCTTCCAACGTATGGGCGTCGTCGGCTGCGATGACGGCGACACGCCTGCCGCCTTTCCTCCCCCTCAATCGCGTGACGAGTTGCGAGAATCTTGAGGGCATCATGTCGACACCTCCAGCAGGCTAAACTCCAAGGCGCAATAAGGTATAGCGCCGCCGCCAGACTTGGTCCACGGCCAAACCGTTCGCACCTCTGCGCCGCCTGTGCCGGGCATCGCTCGCCCGCGACCACGGAGTGCCCCCGCCCCCGGACAGACGCAAGACGCCGGTATCGACAGAGGCCCCGACGAACCCGCAACGGCGCCCGACAGCCCGTTCGGTGCCGGGTTGCGGGAATGAAAATGACGGGGATGACGGACCCTGGGCAATGGACCGCCGAGCATCCGGGTCATGCACGAACGGAAATTTCTTTTGTAGCATCGTCAAATCCCCGCACCCCCATCGCGCCAGGCCGGCAGCGGGACCGGCGCGCAACATTGTACTGACCCAGATGGTTCGATAGTAATTATCGTTCAGACAACACCGCGTGTTGTAATTGGAAATTGTTCTGGTCTGCCAGGTTCGACAGACCACAGTCGTCGTTTCATTCTTGTTGACATCTTCCGGGGAGTCCACTAAACGTTATCTCTCCATGTTTGGTATGGAGGTCTGATGAATCATCAGAGCCACGCCGGTTATACGGGCCAGGCGCATACCAGTGCACTACCTGCCGGTTTGTCGTTCCCGCTTGAAGTGCGGGTCCATGGCCGTGGCGGGCAAGGTGGAGTCACCTGTGCAAAACTGATTGCCACGCTCTATAGCCAGATGGGTTTGCACGTGCAGACCTTCGGCGATTATGGCAGCGAACGCTCGGGGGCGCCGGTGCAGGCGTTTACCCGCGTGGATCGCTTTCCCATCACCAACCGCAACAAGGTCTATAAACCGGACCACTTGATCGTTCTCGATGAAAGCCTGATGGGGTCTCAGGTTCTCTCGGGCGCGGCGGCGGGCGCAATGCTGCTGCTCAATACCAGAGCCGGTCTGGATAGCTACGCCGGTCACTATGCGAACTGTCAGCTCGGCACGGTCGATGCCACCGCGATCGCGCGCGAACACGGCATCGGCAGCAATGCGGTGGTCATCGTCAATACCACCATACTTGGGGCCTATGCGCGCCTGCTCGGGGTGCCTTTGACGGTACTGGAGACAGCGTATGCCTCGCTGGGCCTGAGCGACGATCTCCCCGCCGCTCAGTATGCCTACGACGCTGTGCGGATACGTGATGTCGTTCAGCCCGGTAGCGTTGCAGGCGCTTCATCGGTGCCGAATGCCGAGGCGCCGCCGGTTCGCCTCATGAGCGAGCACAGCGTGGACTACCCGCCGACTCTCCTGACCGGAGCCTGGAGTTCACAGACGCCGTCGTATCGGGAACATGACGCGCCCTGCAATTCGGCCTGCCCGGCCGGCAACGATGTGGTGGGATTCGTTCAGGCGTTGAAAAGTGGCGGAGCGGAAGCGGCGCTGGCAATCCTGTTGCGCACCCAACCGCTTCCCTCGGTGTGCGGCCGTGTTTGTCCGGCACCGTGCATGCAGGCATGCAACCGAAAGTCGTTCGACGGCGCGGTTAACATCCGCAGCCTGGAGCGTTGGATAGCCGACCGCTCCGACCTGCGACCGGTTCAGCAGCCGGCCGAACGGCGCCGACGCATCGCCGTGGTGGGCGGCGGACCGGCCGGCTTGAGTGCGGCCTACCAGCTTGCGCTACGCGGGCATGGGGTGGCGATTTACGAAGCTGGCCCAGCGTTGGGCGGTGTTCTGCGCAGTGGCATTCCGGCCTTTCGCTTGCCGCCGGAGGCACTGCAGCGCGACCTCGATCGAATCCTCGCGCTGGGCATCGAAGTGCATTGCAACAGCCGCCTGGGCAGCGACGCGCTTCAACGCATGCAGGATGACCACGATGCGACGATCGTCTGCACCGGGTTTGGGCCGGCCCTTGATCTTTCGATACCGGGAGCTGAACTGGACGGCGTGGAGCAGGGACTGGTCTTTCTCGAGCGGGTGAAGCGGGACCCGGTGACGGTCCATGGGCAGGTATTGGTGGTGGGCGGTGGCAACACCGCGATCGACTGCGCGCGCAGCGCGCTACGCTGCGGTGCCGCCGCGGTAAAGCTCGTCTACCGTCGCGGCCGCGAGGAAATGCCGGCCATTGATGAGGAAATCCAGGACGCCGAGTCGGAAGGCACGCGCCTGATGCTGTACCGACAGCCGGTCGCGTTCATGGGCAATGGCAAAGTGTCTTCTACCCTGCTCGCGGAAGTGGAAGCGGGTCCGCCCGATGCCAGCGGCCGTCGCCGTCCGGTGGTCACCCAACGCACATCGACCGTCGCCTGCGACAAGGTTCTTCTGGCGCTCGGCCAGACCCAAGAGTTGGATCTCCTGCCCGGTAACTGGCAGATACGGAACGACCGGGCGTGGCAAGGCGACCAGGCTCTGCAAATCTGGTTCGCGGGCGACTGTGCAAGCGGCGATGGAACCGTGACACACGCCATCGGCAACGGGCGGCGGATAGCGTTGGCCGTGCTGAGCAGCCTCGAGGATGCGGCGGACGAATCGCCATCGGAAGCGACCGCTCCGGTTGCTCCGGCGCAGATTCGCTTCTCCCACTTCGAAGTCACGCCGCCGCACCGGGACAGGCAGATCCCACCATCCGTGCGCCGAGCCAACTTCGAGGAAAGCAACCTGGGACTGAGCGGACCGGAGGAGGCCGGGCGGTGCTTCTCCTGCGGCCATTGCACGCATTGCGATACCTGCTTGCTCTATTGCCCGGACGGGGTGATTCGCCGCAGTGAAGATGGCTATCGGATTGACGTGAACTACTGCAAGGGCTGCGGCATGTGCGTCGCCGAGTGCCCGCGCAGCGCGATGGAAATGCATGAGAAGATTACCTGATTACGCAACAGCCTCCGCCCTGGTCGCTTTCCCGGGCGCCCGATGAATCGGCAGGTCCATCTGGGGGAATTTCGGCGCAATGGCTTGCAGCGGTTTATGCGACGACCGGAGTTGGCTGAGCAGGCGTAGGCAGGGAAGAACCAGCACGAGGTAAGTGCATGTCGGCAAAGTTGCTCAGCGCCAATCATGGTGCCGCCTTGGCTGCGACCCTGGCGGGGCGAGCCAACCGCGCGGGACGCGGCTTCTGCAGCGGTGTCTACCCGATCACACCGTCGACCGAATGCATGGAATTTCTGTGCCTGCAAGAGATCGAAAAAGGCCGGGTTGTGCGGACCGAGAGCGAGCACAGTGCGATGGGTGTGTGTATCGGCGCATCCGCATCAGGTGCCCGCGCTTTTACCGTGACCTCTTCCAACGGCCTGGCTTACATGGCTGAAAATTGCATGGCGGCGGCCAATTTGCGATTGCCGGTCGTGCTGGCGGTGGCCAATCGAACCTTGGGGCCGCCCTGGAATCTCTGGACCGATCACGGCGACGCTCTGATGTTGCGCGACCTCGGCTTGATTCAGTTTTTCTGCGCCGACAATCAGGAACTGTTCGACACCATTCTGTGCGCGTTCAGACTGGCAGAGGACCAAGACGTGATGATGCCCGCCATGGTCTGCATGGATGGCTTCATCCTGTCGCACACCGTGACCATGACCGAGATCCCCGAGCAGGCGCAAGTGGATCGTTTCCTGCCCCTCACCGCGATCCCGCATCAACTCGGCGATACACCCCACACCTTGGGACAGATCGAGGTGCCGCATCAGACCGAGATGCATCGCCAGCAGCATCATGCCGCCATGCTGGGCGTGCCCCGGGTGTATGCCGCGATCCAGGACTCCTTCGAAGCGATATTCGGGCGCCGGCTGGCCGACGCGGTAGAGGCCTACCGCGCGGACGATGCCGAGACGCTGATCGTCTCGATGGGGACCATCGGTGCGACCGCCGAGCGCGCGGTGGATATGCTGCGGGCCCAGGGGCACCGCGTGGGCGCGCTGCGGGTGCGTATGTTCCGCCCGCTTCCGGTCGCGGCGATCAGGGAGTGGTTCGCCGGCAAGACGCGGATTGCCGTCATAGATCGCGATATCAGCCTGGGCTTCGGCGGCATTTTGTGGGGAGAAATCAGGAGCCTCGCCGACCCGGGATCGGTGGTGCAGAACTACCTCGCCGGCCTTGGCGGAGGAGATGTGCGCCCCGAGCACATCGTAAGCATGCTGGCAGATCTGCTGCCGCGCCAGGTCGCAGGGCTGCCGGCGATGATGGAGGCGGTGTGATGGACGAGCCGTTGCTGGGCGGCATGGCGCAGACAGCGCTCGACCGCGCCCACCCGCTGCTGCGGCCGGGGAACACCAACTGCGGTGGCTGCGGCATGTCGAGCCTGTTGCAAATGATGGGGCATGCAGCGGCGGACCGTCGCCTCCAGTTCATCATGCCCGCCAGTTGCGCGGCGGTGTGCGGAGGGATCTTTCCGCTCAGCACCTTTGGCGTTCCGGCGATCATGACGACATTCGCATCGGGTTCGGCGGTAGCCAGCGGCGCGGCCGCGGTGGCGCAGCTCAACGGCGAAGATACGCGGGTGGTCTGCCTCGCCGGAGACGGCGGTACCTATGACATTGGCGTAGCGAGCCTGTCCGCGGCGGCGGAACGCAATGAGGACATTCTTTATATCTGCTACGATAACGAAATTTATGGCAATACCGGCGGACAGCGTTCTTCCGCGACTCCTGTCGGCGCCATCACCACCAATTTGTCTGAAGGCAAGACGCAACCCAAAAAGGATATGCTGTCCATCCTTGCAGCGCATCAAATTCCCTACGCTGCCTCGATATCCCTTGCGCATGTCGAGGACGCCGTGCGCAAGCTGCGTCGGGCACTGGACCTCAAGGGTTTCCGTTTTCTGCTTGTGCTTTCGCCTTGCCCCACGGGCTGGAAATCCGAGCCGGCGCTGGGCATGGAACTGGTGCGGCTGGCGGTGCGTTCCGGCCTGTTCCCGGTATTGGAAATCTTCGATGGCAAGCGCCACGTGATCAACATCGAGCCCGACTTTTCCGACGAAGCGCTGGACATGTATCTGTCGCTGCAACGCCGATTCCAGAAATCGGGTGTCTGCGCGGCTGACCTGCGTCCGGATCTGGATCGCCAGTGGCAGAATCTGCGCGCCCTGAGCGGGCGCATCGTTCCGGCCAGGAGAAGCTCCTAGTTCGATCAACGTTCAGAGAGGCATCCCATGCGTCGATATGTCGGGGAGCGGATCAAGAAGCTGCGCGAAGCGCAGGAGATGACCCTTGCACAGGTATGCAAACTGACCGGCATCGAGGCCGCTCGTCTGTCAGCCTATGAAGAGGGCACGGAGGTTCCCGCGATCGGCGCGGTAATTCAATTGTCACGCGTCCTCGGGTCGAAGGTGGAGGGATTGCTGCATGGCGCCGGAACCGTCTCGGAGGCTCTGACCATCTGCCGTTCGGGCGATTCGTTGGGCGGCAAACAGGGCGATACTGAACAAGCCTATTCCTATAGCCCCCTGACCCGGCCCGGCACCGCGGGTCATCTGATGGAGCCATTTCTGCTCAGCTTCGACCCCGACGTGCCCCAGGGTGTGCCGATCACCCATGATGGCCAGGAGTTCGTCTATGTCGTCGAGGGCGCCATCGAGTTGTTCTATGACGGGCGCAGCTACCGACTCGAGACGGGAGACAGCGCCTACCTCAATTCGTCGCTTCCGCATACTTTTCATGGATTGGGGGACGGCGTCGCGCAGATGCTCGCGGTGGTGAGTTCCCCCTGATCCGTTGAGGGATACGGCGACCGTCAGAGTTCAGGCGGACAGTTGGCCAAACGCCGCGGCCCGGCGTCAGATACGCTGGAGATGCAGGCGGCGCTATTCGACACCGACCGGCCGGTGCGAGTGATGTCGCCCGGGCATTTAACCCGGACTGGTGACCCTTTGCTTTCCCAGCATGATGCTGACGATTTGGCAATCGGTTTCCAGCATGCCTTCGCGGCTCAGCTTGCCGAGATTCTCGATTGTATCATCGACCGTTTCCGTGACGATCCCATCGTCCGCACTCACACGGATCTGGCTTATGGTCAGGAGAGCGGCCTTCACCGCGGCGCACGCGGCGGTCGACACCTTCATCGAGCAGCCCGCCTTCGCGCCATCACAGATGGTGCCGGCGACGTCGCCGACCATATTCTGAACACAACAGCTGATCACTTTCTTGTCTCCACCCAGCAACCACGTGATCGCAGCTCCGGAACCCATGGCTGCGGTGGTTGCCACGCAAAGAGCGGACAGCGCGTTTTGACGAGATTTTATATAAATCGCGACGATATGGCTTGGCGTGAACGACCTGCTGGTGCAGCACTCGGATATAATCAGTCCAAAGCGGGTTCATCGTGTTATCCATTCACCGTTTATCCTATCGGGCGCCGCTCGGGATCGGTCCCGCGCCTCGGAGAGCCGTGCCATGACAGTCAGCCAGCCCGGTGGAGCCTTCCGCCCAAGTACGCGCTCTGGACCCGCTCGTCGGCGGACAGATCGTCGGCGGGGCCCTCGAGGACGATCCGGCCGCCTTCCATGACGTAACCGTAATCGGCGATCTTCAACGCCGCGCGAGCATTTTGTTCGACCAGCAAAATCGCCGTTCCCTCGGCTCTGATACGGCCGACCAGATCGAAGATCAACTGCACCATGAGCGGTGCCAGGCCAAGCGATGGCTCGTCAAGGAGCAGCAGCTTCGGCTTCGCCATCAGCGCACGGCCGATGCACAGCATCTGCTGCTCACCCCCGCTCAATGATCCCGCCTTTTGGCGCAGGCGACCGGCCAGCGGAGGAAACACCGAAAGCACATAGTCGAACTGTGACGGGATGTCGCGGGCGGGCCTTGAAGAGGCGCCGAGAACGAGGTTTTCGCGTACCGTCATCGCCCCGAAAATCATCCGGCCCTCAGGTGCCTGAACCAGGCCAAGGCCAACGATCCGGTATGATTTCAGGTTGGCGATCGGCGTATTTTCGAAAGTGATCGTCCCGGTCGCACACCGGTAGATCCCGGAAATAGCCCGCATCAAAGAGGTCTTGCCGACGCCGTTGCTGCCGATGACGGTGACCACGCCTCGTTCGGGCACCGCGAGGGTGACGCCTCGAAGAACCTGCTGGGAGCCCATGCGGACACCGACGTCCTGGACCTGAAGGATGGCCATTCCGTTCTAGTCCGTCGTGCCAAGATAGGAGTCGAGGACCGCCGGGTCCCGCTGCACGGTGGCGGGGTCCGCGTCGGCTATCTTCGCGCCCGAGGCGAGCACGATAACACGGTCGCAGATGCTCATCACCAGCGACATGTCGTGTTCGACCAGCAGCACCGTGAGTCCGCGACGGACAAGCCCGCGAATGAACTCCGCCAGCCCCGCGGTTTCCGTGTCGTTCAGGCCTGCCGCGGGCTCGTCCAGGATCAGCAGCTTTGGGCTTGTGGCCAAGGCTCTGGCGATCTCAAGATACTTGCGCCGCCCATAGGACAGATTGGCCGCCAGTTCGCCGGCCTGAGCGGACAGATGCACCTGATCCAGGGCGTCGCGAGTCGACTCGCTGATTTGCCTGGAGCCCATGCGGCGGCCGGGGATCAGCGCCTGCCACGCCGAATGCCCGACATTACCCAGGGCACCGATGGACACATTGTCGAACACCGTCATGTTGGGGAGGATGCGCAGGTTCTGGAACGTGCGGCCGATGCCGAGACGGGCGATGCGGTGCGGTCTCATGCCAACGAGGGAGCGCCCCTCGAAGCGGATATCTCCCTCGGTTGGCGCGATGAACCCGGAAATCAGGTTGAACAGCGTTGTCTTGCCGGCGCCGTTCGGCCCGATCAGGCCGACCAGCTCATGGGCGTTCACGTGACTGGTGACTGCGTCGACCGCCACGAGGCCCTGGAAGCGGCGGGTGAGGTTGTCGATCTCAAGCATCGGCGCGCCGCTCATCGCCAGCCGACCCGCGGTCCGAGACCACCGCTCCATGCTTCGCCGAACTGGCGCCGCAGGAGACCGAGCGCGGATGCCTCCCCCAGGAGCCCCTTCGGCAGCAGCAGGATGCTGAGGAACATGACCGAGCCGACGGCGATCATGCGGAAATCGCCGACGCCGCGAAGCGCCTCGGGCAGGATGACGAGCAGCAAAGCGCCGATCACCGCTCCGGGCAGGCTGCCCAACCCGCCGACGACGACCATGGCCAGAATATTGATCGATTCGCCGAACTGAAACTGGTCGGGACTGATGAAATTGGCCGTGTGGGCGAGCAGCGCACCGGCGATGCCGGCGAAAAAACAGCTGGTCCCGAAAGCCACGATCTTCAGCTGGACGACATTGAGGCCCATGGCGCTCGCGCATTGGTCGTCTTCGCGCACGGCGCGTAGTGCGTTGCCGAAATAGGAATGGGTGAGGCGCGACAGAATCCACAGGGACGCCATCGCGGTCAGCGCGACGACCATGTACTGTTGCATTGGCGAGTGCGGCTGCCAGCCCAGTATCTCGATCGGCGGAATGCCGCGGATGCCCATCGGTCCGCGGGTGAAGTCGGTCCAGTTGAGCAGCGTCACATAAATCATCTGGCCGATCCCAAGCGTGGCCACGGCAAAATAGATACTGACCAGCCGCATGGTCGGCAGCGCCACGACAACGCCGATCGCACCCGCGACCACCCCGGCGGCAGGCAATGTGATGGCAAATGAAAGGCCCATGCGCGTCGACAGGATGGCCGCGACATAGGCGCCGATGCCGTAGAATCCCGCGTGGCCGAGAGACAGCAGGCCGGCCGTGCCGGTCACCAGATTGAGACTGGCCGCGAGAATGATGAAGATCAGCGCCGTGGTCGCGATTCCGTAGAGGTAGCCGCCGCCGATGGCGGACATCGTCGCCGGCACGGCGACCAGGACGACGAAAGCCAACAGACCCTTGGTGACCGGCGGCGGCAGCACCGGGCGGGTGCTGCGCTCAGGCGCGGTCGCGGCCGACACCAAACAGTCCTTGCGGGAAGAAGACCAGGGTGGCGATCAGAAAGCTGTAGGCCACCAGATCCTGCCAGCCCGACGCGAGAAATTCGGTGGTGATGCTCTCGGATACGCCGAGCAGGAGAGCACATATGACGGCGCCCGGAATGCTGCTCAAGCCTCCCATGACCATGGCGACGAACGCCTTGATCCCGGGAGCGAACCCCATCATGGGGGTGATGGTCCCGCTGTAGAGGCCGACCAGGATGCCGGCCACCGCGCCCAGCATCGAACCGACGGCGAAAGTGGCCATGATGGCCCGGTCGGTGTTGATGCCGACGAACTGGGCGCCCAGCGGA
>Ga0181529_10004135_pt1 | contig 15932 bp, 20 predicted proteins | sample PEATcosm2014_Bin_36_FD_119763 | JGI IMG/M metagenome (GOLD analysis project Ga0181529, IMG submission 119763) | Peatland microbial communities from MTU Mesocosm Facility, Houghton, MI, USA - PEATcosm2014_Bin10_30_metaG | ecosystem: Environmental > Terrestrial > Soil > Wetlands > Peat | place...
ACGACGAAATTGATGGCGATGATGCCGAACAGGGTCGGCACCACCAGCAGCAGGCGGCGGATGAGGTAGGCGCCCATCAGTTGCCGGCGCTGCGGGCGGCCTCGAGGGCGGCGGATCTGGCCGGCTCGATCCACCAGGAATCGAACATCACGCCGGGCCGCACCGGCGCATCCGGCCGGCCGAAGCGGTCCCAATAGGCCACCCGCACCGCCGCCAGGTGCCAGTTCGGCACCATGTACCAGCCCCACAGCAGCACCCGGTCGAGCGCATGCGTGGCGCTCAGCAGGGCGGCGCGGTCGGGCGCGTCCACCACCAGCGGCACCAGCGCGTCCACCGCCGGGTCGCACACCCCCATCAGGTTGTCGCCGCCTTCCTGCTTTGCCGCCTCGCAGGTCCACATTCCGCGTTGCTCATTGCCCGGGCTGTCGGACTGGCCGATCGCCACCATCGCCATGTCGAAATCGTAGTTGTCCAGCCGGTGCTGATATTGGGCCGCGTCCACGGTGCGCACGTTGGCCTCGATGCCCAGCCGGCTCAGCCACTGGCGATAGGGCAGCGCCACCCGCTCATAGCTGGGCTCGTCGAGCAGGATTTCGAAGCGGAACGGCTGTCCCTGGGCATCGACCAGCACCCGGTTCTTCACCTCCCAGCCGGCCTGGCGTAGCAGGGCGAGCGCGCGCCGCAGCCCCTCGCGGTTGTTGCCGGAGCCGTCGGTGACCGGAAGTTTGTAGGATTGGGTGAACAATTCGGCCGGCAGCTTGTCGCGCCAGCGGTCCAGCAGCGTGAGCTCCGCCCCTTCGGGAACCCCCGAGGAGGCCAGATCGCTGTTGCTGAAATAGCTCTCGGTGCGGGTGTAGTCGCCATAGAACAGGTTGGCGTTGGCCCATTCGAAGTCGAAGGCGAGCGCCAGCGCCTCGCGCACCCGGCGGTCGGCCAGCAGGGGGCGGCGGGTGTTCATCGCCCAGCCCTGCATGCCCTGGGGCAACTGGTCGGGGATCTTCGCCTTGCGTACCCAGCCCTTCTGCACCGCCGGGAAGTCGTAGGCGGTGGCCCATTCCTTGGCCGCGGGCTCGGTGCGGAAGTCGATCTGGCCGGCCTTGAACGCCTCCATGGCCACGGTGCTGTCGCGGAAATACTCGGTGCGGATGCGGTCGAAATTATACAGCCCCTTGGCCGTCGGCAGATCGGCGGCCCACCAGTCCGGCACCCGCTCCAGCGTGATCGTGCGGCCGAACTCGAAGGGACCGATCCGGTAGGGTCCGGAGCCGACCGGCGGATCGGTCAGCGGGTGCTCGAAGTCGCGGCCCTGCCACCAGTGCTTCGGCAGGATCGGCAATTCGCCCAGGATCATCGGCAGTTCGCGGCTGGCGTTGGAGTGAAAACGGAAGGTGATGCGGCGCGACCCGTCCACCACCGTGTCGGCAACGCCGGCATAGTACTGCCGGTAGAGCGGCCGACCCTTGGCGAGCAGGGTGGCAAAACTCCAGGCCACGTCCTCGGCGGTCACCGGGGTGCCGTCGCTGAACCGTGCCTCCGGGCGGATGGAGAAGGTCACGCTCATGCGGTCGGCGGGAATCTCGATGGCGCCGGCGAGGCGGCCGTACTCGGCCTCCGGCTCGTCGTCGTTGCGCGCCAGCAGCGTGTCGAACACCCGCCCCGCCGCGGCGGTGGGCTGGCCGCGGACGATGAACGGATTGAAGCTGTCGAAGGTGCCGATGGTGCTGAGCGCCACTTCGCCGCCCTTCGGCGCGTCCGGGTTCACCCAGGGAAAATGCGTGAAGTCGGACGGCAGCGCGGGGGCGCCGAGCAGCGCCAGGCCGGGGGTGCGCGTCGGCCCCTGGGCCTCGGCCACGCCGGCGGCAGCGGCCATCAGGCCCAGGACCAAGGCGATCACGCGCACGTTTCTTCTCCCTGCCATCGGTATCCGGATGGCGTCCGGACAGTGGCGGCGATGGTCAATCCGGGCCGGCGAGCAGGCGCACGGCCTGCGCCAGCAGCGCCGGGTCGCCGACGGCCAGTGACTTGCCTTCGCTATCCGGACGCAACTTTTCCCCGTTCCAGTCGGTCAGCCGCCCCCCCGCGCCCTCGATGATCGGGACCAGCGCCGTCCAGTCCCAGACCTTCATCCCCGACTCGGCGACGATGTCGATCTGTCCCAGCGCCACCAGCCCGAAGCCGTAGCAATCGCCGCCGTACGACGTGCGGCGGCCGGCGGCGCTCAGCCGCTCCCAGGCCGGCAGGTCGGCGCCGAATATCTCCGGACTGGTGCAGGAAACCTCGGCCTCGGCAATCGTCGGGCAGGTCCGGCACCGCGCCACCCCGCCGAACGGGCCGCGGAACGTCGTGGCGCGGCCGGCGGCGCCGATCCAGCGCTCGCCGGTTGCGCATTGGTCGATGATGCCGAGGATGGGCTCATCGCCGTCCAGCAGCCCGATCAGGGTGCCGAAGATCGGCCGGCCGGTGATGAAGGCGCGGGTGCCGTCGATCGGGTCGAGCACCCAGCGCAGCCGGGCCGCCGGGTTGTCCAGCCCGAACTCCTCGCCAAGGATGCCGTGATCGGGAAACCGCAGCCCCAGCACCGCCCGCATGGCCTGCTCGGCGGTGCGGTCGGCCAGCGTCACCGGGCTCTGGTCGCTCTTGATGTCGGCCAGCACGCCGGCGCGGAACAGCGGGCGGATGACCGCGCCCGCGACGTCGGCCGCGGCCTCGGCGGCATGGATCAGGGCGTCGATCGATGGGCGCTGCATGGGTGCGAAATCCCTTGGGTCAGGGTTGCGGCAGCGGGGCGGGGGTATGCGACAGGCTGCGCAGGTAGGCGATGACGTCGGCCCTCTGCTGGTCGTTGTTGATGCCAGCGAAGGCCATCCTGGTGCCCGGCACCTCGGCGGCCGGCCGCTTCAGCCAATGGTTCAGCGCCTCGTAGTCCCAGTCGCCGGTCTTGGCTTTCAGGCCGGGCGAGTAGTTGAAGTCCTGCTCGTGCGCGCGCGGCCCCATCACCACGCCGTAGAGGTTGGGGCCGACGCCGGGCCGGCCGCCCTCGGTGAAGGTGTGGCAGACCGCGCAGACCTTCTTGGCGACGGCCTCGCCGGCCGCCGGGTCGGCCTTGGCCAGCAGCGGCGCGATCGGCGGCAGGGTTGCCGCCGGCGCAGGGGCCCCGGCGGCGGGCGCGGTGGCGGTGGTATCGATCTTGATGGCCGACTGCTCCAGGCGCTTCGGGTGGACGACCACCTCGCTTATCAGCCCCGCGACCATGAAGACGATGCCACCCACCAGAACGGCGGCGACCGCCTTGTTGATCTCCAAGCTCTCCATCGTCTTCCCCTGCGGCGTGTTGCGGCCGCCGGCCCACGTTGCGCGCGAACCGGCGGCTTCTTAAGGTGCGCCGCACCATAGGGAACCGTTCCCGAGGCTTCAACCCACTCTCGTTTCACCCGTATCCAGTCAGAGCATGAACCCGATCATCGTCATCCCCTCCCGCATGGCCTCCACCCGCCTGCCCGGCAAGCCGCTGGCCATCATCCATGGCCGGCCCATGATCCTGCACGTCCTCGACCGCGCGCGAGAGGCCGATATCGGGCCGATCGCGGTCGCCTGTGCCGATCCCGAGATCGCCGAGGCCGTGCGCGCGGAAGGCGCGATCGCGGTGATGACCGACCCCTCGCTGCCGCGCGGCTCCGACCGGGTGCATGCGGCGCTGGCCGAGCTCGATCCGCAGGGGCGCCACGACGTCGTGATCAACCTGCAAGGCGACCTGCCGACCATCCCGGCGGTCTATCTGCGCACCGTGCTCACCCCGCTGTCCGACCCGCAGTTCGACATCGCCACCCTGGTGGCGCCGATCACCACCGTCGAGGAGAAGGAGTCGCCCTCGGTGGTGAAGGCGGCCTGCGCCTTCGATGCGGGTCGGGCGGTGTCGCCGGCGCTGTATTTCTCGCGCGTGGCGATCCCGTGGGGCGACGGGCCGCTGTGGCACCACATCGGCATCTACGCCTTCCGCCGGACCGCGCTGGCGCGCTTTGTCGCCCTGCCCGAAAGCCCGCTGGAACGGCGCGAGGCGCTGGAGCAGTTGCGCGCGCTGGAGGCGGGCATGCGCATCGCCTGCGCCCGGGTGGAGCGCCCGCCGTTCGGCGTGGACACGTTCCTCGACCTCGAACGCGCCCGCCGTGAGCTCGATCCCTCCCGCCGGAACCCGGCATGACCGCCGCCATCGCCTTTCAGGGCCGACCGGGCGCCTATTCGGACCTGGCCTGCCGCACCGCCTTTCCGGACCTGCAAACGCTGCCCTGCGAGAGCTTCGAAGCCGCCATGGACGCGGTGCACGACGGCACCGCCGAGTTGGCCATGATCGCCTGCGAGAACAGCCTGGCCGGCCGGGTGGGCGACGTGCATCAGCTCTTGCCGGATTCCGGCCTGTTCGTGGTCGGCGAGCACTTCCAGCGGGTCGAGCACTGCCTGCTGGCGCCGCGCGGGGCCACCATCGCGGGGCTGAAGCGGGCGCATTCGCACGAGGTGGCGCTCGGCCAGGTCCGCCGCATCCTCAAGGAACTGAACCTGAAGCCGGTGGTGCAGGCCGACACCGCGGGGGCGGCAGAGATGGTCGCCGGGTGGAACAACCCCGAGGACTGCGCCATCGCCTCGTCGCTGGCGGCGGAGTTGTTCGGGCTGGACATCCTGCGCAGCAACGTCGAGGACGCGGCGCACAACACCACCCGGTTTTACGTCATGTCGCGCCGGCCGGCCCCCCAGCCGGCGGACGGGGACGGGTTGATGACGACGTTCGTGTTCCGGGTCCGCAACGTGCCGGCGGCCTTGTTCAAGGCGCTCGGCGGGTTCGCCACCAACGGCGTCAACATGACCAAGCTGGAAAGCTACATGATCGGCGGCCAGTTCACCGCCACCCAGTTCCTGTGCGACGTCGAAGGCCATCCCGAGCAGCCCGCGCTGCGCCGTGCGCTGGAGGAGCTTGCCTTCTTCACCCGCGAGGCGCGCATCCTCGGCGTCTATCCCAGCTCGCCGTTCCGCGCGGAGCATGCCACGGGGGACGACTGAGTCCGCGGGAAGGCGGCAGGCGTCGCCGGGTCAGCCGACGATCGGACTGACCCGGAACGTCGTGCTTCAGCCGACCGCCTGGATTCTCTTGATGATGTCGGCGAACGGCGCGCCGTACTTGTCCCAGACCGGTTTCACCGCGTCCTGGAAAGCCTTCTTGTCGGCCGGCGCGACGTCGAAGAACTGCACGCCCGCTGCCTTGGCCTTCTCCATCGCGGCCGTTTCGTACTCGTTCCAGAACTTGCGGTTGTCCATCTGCACGTCGCGCGCGAACTTCGTTATCAGCGCCCGGTCGTCGGCCGAGAGGCTGTCCCAGTTCTTGCGGGAGGCCACCAGCACGTCGGGAACGATCAGGTGCTCGGTGCGGGTATAGAATTTCGCCGCCTGGTAGTGGTTGTCGAAGACGTAGCTCGGCATGTTGTTCTCGGCGCCGTCGATGACCCCGGTCTGCAGCGCGCTGAAGACCTGGTCGTAGCCCAACGGAACGCCGTTGCCGCCCAGCGCGTTCATCATGTCGACGAACATCGGGTTGCCCTGGACGCGGATCTTGAGCCCCTTGAGATCGGCCATCGTATGGATCGGCTTCTTGCTGTCGTAGAAGCTGCGGGCTCCCGCATCCAGCCAGCACAGGCCGACCAGTTTGGCGGTCGGGTGATTGGTGATCTTGTCGAGCAGTTCCCGGCCGATGTCGCCGTCGATCACCTTCTGCATCTGCGTCGTGTCGCGGAAGACGAAGGGCAGGTTGAAGACGTTGATTTCGTTGACCACGGAACCCAGCCAACCGACGCCGGCGGCATACATCTGGACCGCGCCGACCTGGAGCTGCTCGATGACTTCCTTGGGGCCGCCGAGCACGCCGCCGGGATATGAGTCGATGCTCAGGCGGCCATTGGTCGCCGCCTGGAGCTTTTTGCCCATGGCTTCGACGGCCGCCACGGTCGGATAGCCGGTCGGATGATCGTTGGTGTATTTCAGGACCGTTTTCTGCTGCGCCTGGGCCGGCCGCGCCAACGGTCCGATGGACGCGCCAAGCGCGGCCGCGGCGCCAAGGCCGAGGACGCTACGCCGCTGGATCCGGTGACATTTTTCCATTTTCGTTCCTCCGTGGACTTGATCGAAGCGATCTGCCCGTGTCTCAGGATGAATGTTACGGCGACGACCGCGCGCAAGGCAAAGACAATTCCGCCGCGCCGGCGCCCGTTCGAGGTCGGGGCAGTCCACACAGGCGTTGAAACCCGCCGTGGAAGGCGCGATCCTGAGTCCGTTTCGGGCCGACCATCGGGAGAAACTGAAAGCCGCCCGGTAACGCGGAACGGCTTGCCGGGGGGCAAGGGATACGTTCTTGGCAGACCTGCACGCGCGTCTCAGAACGGAAACCGCCGGTTTGCACGATCGGTTGGAAGCGCTGCCGTTTTTCCGGACGCTCCAGGCGCTGGGCGGGGCCGAAATCGTATCGCGCGAGGTCGACCGGTTCGACCGGCGGTTGCGCGGTTGCCCCGGGCGCACGGTTGATTCGGCCTCGCATCTTATCGCCTTGGCCTGGATGGACGAGCGTGCCGGCATCGTCGGCGCGCTCGCGGCGGTGCGGGACTGGTTCACCGATGGCGAACGCTTCTCCGACAACTGGATCGCCAATGTCCACGCGCTGGTGCATGCGCTCGATCGGGCGGGCGGCGGGTGATGCTGCTCTGGTGTTCGTACTGCCAGCATTTTGGCGGCGAGGTTCCTCCCTACGAGAATCTCACCATCACCCATGGCATCTGCGCGAATTGCGAGCCTACCGTGTTGACGCTCAGCGACGCCGAATTCGCGCGCGCGCACATCGTGCGGGGCATCCAGGATCGGCTGCGTCGGGCTGGATCGCACGGCGACCTGGAGGCAGCCCGGCGGATCATCGAGGACTCCAGCGCTTTCAACTTGTGGGACGTCGATATCCTGATGGGAATAATGGCGCCGCTGCTATACCAGATCGGCGAGGACTGGAAGCGCGGCACCGTCACCGTGGCGGAAGAGCACCGCTTCACGGCCTTCTGCGAGCAAGTGCTGGAGCTGGTCGCCGCCAAGTCCGCCCCCGTGGCGCCCACTCAATGGGCCGATGCTCTGTTGGTGAACGCTCCTGGCAATTGCCATACGTTGGCGATTCGCATTCTGGCGTTGTGGCTGATGCACCAGGGCATCCTGGCGCGCGCGGTCGGGGAGCCTCTCGATACCGAGGGTGTGGCCGCGCTCGTCAGCGAGACCCGGCCGAAGCTTCTTCTGGTCTCGCTGGCTCTCGCCGAACAAACCGCGAGCGTCGCCACGATCGCCGGGCGCATCATGGCGTTGCCGGAGCCGATCCGCCCGCAGGTTATCGTCGGGGGCTATGCCGTGAAAGTCGGGCTGGTCACGGCGATTCCCGGCGCCGACCTGATGGCCGACATCAGCCTGCTGGCGCGGCGCTTGCCTCCGGCGCCGGGCTGAAAGCGGTCGGTTTCAGGATGCGGTTCTCCATCGCCACCAGCAGGTCTCGCTTCGCGGCCTCGGCCAGATAGACGCCCCAGGCCGGGTCGGCCGCCATGGCGTCGCGCCGCGCCTCGCGGTCAGCCTGGCTTTCGTAGCCCCACAGGTGCACCACCCGGTTCATCGGGCCTTCTACCGTGGTGTACCAGCCCAGGCAGTTGCCCAGGTACTTCTTCTGCAGCGGCCAGGCCTTTTCCTCGTAGAGCTTGACGAACTCGCCCATCCTGTTGGGGCGGCAGGTGTAGATGCGCAGGTCCACGATCATGGCATTGCCCTCCGGGTTGGCGGCATGCGCCGCCCATCCGGAGTTACCGCGATTGCATCGTAATCGGCAACCCGCCAGACCCGCCGGACGGATAGTGGAGTGATTCCAGGCAAGCTGGAATCACTCCAGCCATTTGTTCACGAGCAATTCCGTCAGCTCGCGCGATCACGGCGTGTATTGCTGCGTCCGCGTGGTCGTGGTTGTCATCGGCGGCTGCATCATCGTCGGCTGCATGGTGGTCTGCTCGGTCGTGGTAGTCCGCGTCGTCACCGGGTAGGCGGTTTGATCGTAGGAGGCGCAGGCGCTGACCGCCAGGGCCAGGCCGAACAGCGCGGCGGCGGGCAACAGTCGCAGCCCCGCCTTGGTCACGCCCGACGTTTCTGATTTGCTCATGACAATCCTCCAGTGCTTGATTGCAACGGATGCGCGGCGCGCACCCGGCCGACCGGCGTTTCAGTGCGCGATGGTGGTGGTGGAACTGCGGGTCGTCGTGTCTTCCGTCGGCGACAGCGTCGTCGTCTTGGTCACGCTGTCGTCCGCCACGCCATTGGTGTTGCGGTAGGTCGTCCGGTTCGTCTTGGTCTCGGTGCCGTCGTAGCCTGTGGTCTTCTCGCTGCTGGTGGTGCTGACCGAGCCCGTCGCCGGCGCGGCCACGACGGGCGCCGGCGTGGTCGACGTCGTGCTTTGCGTCGTGGTCGTCTGGGCGAGCTGCTGAGCGGCGTCCGCCAGTTCGATGACCGACCTTGTGCCTTGCGACGCGGTCGTCTGGGCCACGGCGACGCCGGCCGTCATTAGCAGCGCCGCGGCAGAAGCCAACAATATGCGATTCATGTTTTTTCCAATATTTTGGACGCCGTGAATAGTCGTGCGCCGTCACGCTCACATGGGGGATCGGCGCGAGCGGTCGCAGGATCGGATTATACTCACCCGCACCGCGCTCATGCGCGCGCCGGCGATCGCGTCCGTCCGGCGGTTCAACCGCGCCGGCCGATGATCGCCGCCCGCAGACGCTGCGACACCAGGTCGATGGCGGCCACCGTCACCAGCACCATCAGGATGAGAAACGACGTCTCCCGCCACTCCAGCACGCGGATGGCTTCCGACAGCCACAGGCCGATGCCGCCGGCGCCGACGACCCCGATGATGGTGGCGGATCGCGTGTTCGATTCGAAGAAATACAGCACCTGACTGGCGAATATCGGCAGCACCTGGGGCAGGATGGCGAACCGGACGCGCGCCAGGTGGCCGCCGCCCGCGGCCGCCACGCCTTCGCCGGGTCGGTGGTCGGCGGCCTCGATCGCCTCCGACATCAGCTTGGCGAAGGCGGCGAGGTCGGCCGAGGCGATCGCCAGCGCCCCGGCGAACGGCCCCAGCCCGACCACGTTGATCCAGATCAGCGCCCAGATCAGCGTGTCGATGCTGCGGATGGTATCCAGGCTCCGTCGGGTCAGCACGTGCAGCACGCCGTTGGCGACGACGTTGCGCGCGGCAAGAAAGCCGAGCGGCACGGCCAGCACCGCCGCGGTCAGCGTGCCGAGCAGCGCGATCGACAGCGTCTGCCCGAGCGCGTCGAGATAGAGCAGGAACCGCTCCCACGTGCCCGGGCTGGGCGGCAGCATGAGCCCGGCGATATCGACCAGCCGCCACAGCCCGTGGAAGATGACGGCGGGGGAGAATTCCAGCAGATAGAGCCCGGCGACATAGACCGCCAGCGCGCCGCCGACGAGGACGACGGTGCGCGCGCGGGCCGGCCAGTCCGTGCCGAACACCGCCGGCCAGGCCGCTTCCAGTTCGCTCCGGCGGGCCAGGAAGGCACCGCGGATGTCGGTGGCGTCCTCGCTCACCGGCCGCGCTCCAAGGCCAGCAGCCGGTGGCGCAGCCGCTCCGAAACGGCGTCGATCGCCATCACGCAGAGCACGATGAGCAGCAGGATGGCGCTGACGTCGGAGGTGTGGAACTGGCGGATGGCGACGATCAAATCCTGGCCGATGCCGCCGGCGCCGACCACGCCGATGATGGTGGCGCCGCGCACGTTGATCTCCAGACGCAGCAGCGCGTAGCTGGCGAAATTGGACAACACCTGCGGCAGCGCGCCGAATCGTACCTGGGCGAACCAGTTTCCGCCGGTCGCGGCGACGCCCTCCACCGGCTTCATGTCGATGTTCTCGACCACCTCGGCGAACAGCTTGCCCAACGTGCCGGTGGTGTGAATGGCGATCGCGAGCACGCCGGGGATGGCGCCGAGGCCGAAGGAGGCGACGAAGATGAGGGCGAACACGATGTCCGGCACGGTGCGGCAGAATTCCTGCACCCGGCGCACCGCCATCCGCAGCCAGGCCGTGCGCACCAGATTGCGGCTGCACAGGAAGCAGCCGACGAAGGCGCCGGCGGTGCCGGTCAGGGTGCCGACATAGGCGATCAGCAGCGTCTCGCCGAGCAGGCGGCACCAGCGGTGCAGGCCCCAGAACCAGTCGGCCGGATCGGTCCACACCCGCGCGCCGGAATCGAGCAGCAACAGGCGGTTGAAGTAGTCGCCGAAATTGCCGATGCCGGACCAGAACTTGTCGGCGCTCACTTCCGCGCCCGCGCCGGCGACCAGCACGCAGACAGCGAGCACGATGAAGCCGATCATGATCCGCCGCCGCCGCGCGGCGACCGCGGCGGCATAGTGGCGCAGCAGTGGCGCCAACTGCGCGTCGGGCGGAACGGTGACGGCGTGTGGCACGGCGGAACGTCCCCCGCGCCGGCGCTCCGGCACGGGGGACACGGACTCAGGCGTTGTTCTGCTTCTTCAGCTTGTCGACAAACTGGGTCAGCTTGATGGTGTCGTCGTAGTCGGCGTTGGCGATCGGCTCCCACGGCCGGTTCAGGCCGTCGGAAAGCTTTTTGAACGCCTCCGGCGCCTTCTTCGGGGCGTCCAGGAAAGCCTGGCGGATCTTGCCGCGCAGGTCGGCCGGCAGGCTGGCGAGGTAGGCGGTCGGCGAGTTGATGATCAGTTCGGACTTCAGGATGACCCGGAAGTCGTCCTTGGTCATGGTCTTGCCGTCGGCGCCCTTCACCATGCCCTTGTTGATCATGCGGGTGAGGTTGCTGTCGTTGTCGGCGTTCCACCAGTTGGCGGCGACGTCCACCGTGCCCTGGGCCAGAGCCATCACCGCGTTCTCGTGGCTGCCGGTGACCACCACCTTGGAGAAGTACTTCTCCGCCACCGGAATGGCGCGCTTGTTCAGCGTGTAGAGCGGCATGTTGTAGCCCGAGGTCGAATTCGGATCGACCAGGCCGAGGTTCTTGCCCTTCAGGTCCGCCAGCGTCTTGTACGGGCTGTTCGCCAGCACGTAGAACACCGAGTAGTAGCCCTTCGAGCCATCGCTGTTGACGTCGATGATGAAGGCGTCGGTCTTCACTCCGATCAGCCGGGCGCGGGCGAACGATGCCGGGCCGTAATAGCCGATGTGCACGTTGCCGGCGCGCTGGCCCTCGATCACCGCGGCGTAGTCGCTGGCGATCCGCAGCGTCACCTTGGTGCCGATTTCGTTCGACAGATATGTGATGAAGGGGGCGTAGCGGTCGGCGATGCCGGAGGCGTTCTCGGCCGGGATCGCGGCGAACACCAGTTCCGGATATTTCGCGCGCCACGCCTGCGCGAAGGCGCCGGTGGCGGTTGTGGTGGCGGCGCCGGCCGCCAGGCCGGCCAGGAGCGTACGGCGATCGATCATGGGGTCACCTCGGGTTGCTTCAGGGTCGTCTCAGGCCACGGCGGCAAGCGCGGCGGCGGGTACCGGAGTTTCTTCGCGCTCCAGCACCTCGTTCGCCTCCAGCCCGTAAAGGTCGCGGGCCACGTCGTCGGTCAGGGCGGCGGGTACGTCGTCGAACACCACCGCGCCGGAGGCCATGCCGACCAGCCGGTCGCAATAGCCGCGGGCAAGGTCCAGCGAGTGCAGGTTGCACAGCACGGTCAGGCCGAAATGCCGGTTGATGCGCGCCAGCGCGTCCATGACGATGCGGGAGTTGCGCGGGTCCAACGAGGCCACCGGCTCGTCGGCCAGCACGATCTCGGGCTCCTGCACCAGGGCGCGGCAGATCGCCACCCGCTGCTGCTGGCCGCCCGACAACGTCTCGGCGCGCTGTGGCGCCAGCGGGGCGATGCCCATCTGGTCGAGCGCGGCCATCGCGATGGCGCGGTCGTCGCGGCTCCACAGCTTGGCCATGGCGCGCCAGCCCGCGGTATGCGCCAGCCGCCCCATCAGCACGTTGTCGAGCACGTCGAGCCGGCCGATGAGGTTGAATTGCTGGAAGATCATGGCGCACCGCCGCCGCCAGTCGCGCAGCGCGCGGCCCTTCAGCGCGGTAACGTCGTCGTCGTTCCAGGCGATCCGCCCCGAACTGGGGTCGCCCAGGCGGTTGATCATGCGCAGCAGCGTCGATTTGCCGGCGCCGGAACGCCCGATCACGCCGACGAACTGGCCGCGCGGAATCGCCAGGCAGACGTCGGTGACGGCGCGCGTCCGGCCGTACTGCATCGACACGCCATCAAGGACGAGCATGCGGAATCCGTGCTTCTTCGCTGTTCACGTCGCGGGTTATCCCCGATCGACGGCGCCCTGGGGGTGAAGCTTTGATGACCCGCCGGCTACAGAGCGATGGCGCCGCCGCCGCGCAGCACGGCTTCCGCCGCGGCGGTGAATCCTCCGCCCTCGGCGTGCAGCACCAGCCCGGGCAGCACGCGGCACGGTCCGCGCCCGCCCTTGATGCCCTGCACCAGCACCAGCCCCGCCGGCCGGCCGCATCGCGGCCACAGCGGCAACACGGCGGGGCTGCCGCAGCCCGCCGCCGCCAGCGCCGCCAGCGCGGCGGGCAGGGCAGGGGCCGCCACGATCAGGCTCAGCGTACCGCGGGGACGCAGCGGCGCCGCCAATTGCCGTGCCCAGGCCGCGATCAGCCCCGGCGCCCCGCGTTTTGCCGCCTCCTTCAGCGACTCCGGCGAGGCCGTGCCCACCCCATGCCAGGGCGGATTGGCCAGCGCGTGGTCGAACACCCCGCCGAGGGGCAGCGCGGTCACGTCGCCCACGACCACGCAAAGGTCGAACCCGTTGGCCGCCACGTTGGCGCGCGCCAGCGCCGCCATGGCGCAGTCGCGCTCCACCCCGACGCCGCGCAGCCCCGCCACCCGGGCCGCCAGGCACAGCAGCGCGGCGCCGCTGCCGGTGCCGCCCTCCAGCACCCACTCCCCCGGCCGGGCCGGCACGGCGGCGGCCAGCAGCACGGGCTCCAGACCCGTCCGGTGTCCCGCGACGGGTTGCGCGTGTCGCACCCGCCCGCCCAGCAGCGTGCCGTCGGTGGTCTGCATCAGGCCTCGCCGGCCTCCGCCAGCACGCGGCGCGCCCGCGCCTCGTCCGCCTCGGCCACCGCGAGGCGGCGCGGGATGGCGCCGATGCTGCCCTCCACCGCGCTCACATGGCCGTCCAGCAACACGCAGCCGATCCCGGCGTCGCGCAGCAACGCGCTCAGGAAGCTGAGCCGTACCAGGTTGTTGGAGACCGCGACGATGCGCATAGGGGGCTGCCTTGCCGGAGAGAAAGAGTGGTGCGTGTCAAAGCCTTGAATCGCCTCGCCTTGACCCTGCTTCCGTCGGGCCGATATGGTGCCGCCGTTGGCACAACGCGCAAGAGCGTTGTGGCCGCGCCAGGAGAATCAGTTGGGCGTCGTCGCCAACGTGCCGCAAGCCAAGCCAAATCCGGTACTCCCCGCTGGTGACGGCGAGGACGTGCTGGGCGCTCTCATTGCCCTGGTGCACGACGATCTCGAGGCGTGCAACCGCACCATCGTCCAGCGCATGGCGAGCCCGGTCGCGCTCATCCCGCAACTGGCGGCGCACATTGTCGCCGCCGGCGGCAAGCGGCTGCGTCCGTTGCTGACGCTGGCCTCCGCGCGCCTGTGCGGCTACCGGGGCGGCCAGCGCCACGTGCACCTGGCGGCCTGCGTGGAATTCATCCACACCGCAACCCTGCTGCACGACGACGTGGTGGACGAGAGCGCGCTGCGCCGGGGCCTCGCCAGCGCCAACGCCGTGTTCGGCAACAAGGCCAGCGTGCTGGTCGGCGACTTCCTGTTCGCCCGCGCCTTCCAGTTGATGGTCGGCGACGGCTCGCAGCGGGTGCTCGACATTCTCTCCCGCGCCGCCGCCACCATCGCCGAGGGCGAGGTGCTGCAACTGGTCACGCAGAACGACCTCACCACCACCGAGGCGCGCTACCTCGAGGTGATCCGCGGCAAGACCGCCGCCCTGTTCGCCGCGGCCTGCCAGGTCGGCGCCGTGGTGGCCGACCGCCCGCTGGCGCAGGAGACGGCGCTGGCCGACTACGGCACCAACATCGGCATCGCCTTCCAACTGGTCGACGACGCGCTGGACTACGCGGCCGACCAGACCAGGCTGGGCAAGACGGTCGGCGACGATTTCCGCGAGGGCAAGATCACCCTGCCCGTGCTGGTGGCCTATGAGGCCGGCGACGTGGACGAGCGCGCGTTCTGGCAGCGCACCATCGAGGACAGCGAGCAGACCGCGGACGATCTGGCGCATGCCATGGCCCTGATAGGCCGCCACCACGCGATCGCCGCCACGCTGGACCGCGCCGCCCGCTCGGCCGCCGAGGCGAAGGGCAATCTGTCGATTTTCCCGGACAGCCCGATCAAGACGTGCCTGCTCGGCGTGGCGGACTACACGGTCAGCCGCGGCCGCTGAGCGCGATCGCCCGTTACCCCAGCGGCGTGCGCACGGACGCCACCACGTCCAGTATCCCGGTCAGCACGATCTGCACGCCGATGCAAAGCAGCAGGAACGCCATCAGCCGGCTGAAAGTGCGCCGGCCGGTTTCGCCCATCAGTCCGCCGATCCGTTCGGCCGAGCGATAGACCACCCACACGGACAGCGCGACCGCCACGGCGGCGGCGGTCGCGCCAAGGAAAAAGCCCAGCAGCCCCAGCCCGCTCGCCGGCCGTTCGGCGCCGAGCGTGACGGCGACCGACATCGTCCCCGGTCCGGCGGTGAACGGCATGGTGAGGGGGAAAAACGCCACATCCTGCGCCCGCCCGGAGCGTGACTCGGCCTGCTCGGTCTTGCGCGCCTCCTGCCGCTCGGGCGCGTTCAGCAGATCCCACGCGCGCAGCGCCACCACCGTGCCGCCGGCGATGCGCAGGGCGGCCAGCGAGATGCCGAAGAAATTCAGCACATAGGCGCCGCCCCACAGCGCCCCCAGGATCACCGCCAACGAATACAGCGACACCCGCGCCGACAGCCAGGCCCGCTCGGCATGGTCGTAGCCCGCGGTGACCTCGTTGAAGATCAGCGCCGCGCCGATCGGGTTGACGATGGAAAACAGCGCCGGGAAGGCGAGCAGGAAGGCCGCGGTGGCGGTCATGGGTCCTCGCGGTGGAAGGCCAGGAGCGTCACTCCTGGCCCCCAGCTCTTCCGGTCAGAACGCGCCGAGGAAGTCCCGCTTGCCGACATCCACGCCGTTGTGGCGCAGGATGGTGTAGGCGGCGGTGCAGTGGAAGGTGACGTTGGGGATCTCGAAGCCGATCAGGTAGCGCTGGCCGGTGAGCGTCATCTCATTGGCGCCCATTTTAAGGATGATCTGCCTCTCCTCGCTGCCATCGATCTGGGCGGGCTTGATGCCGTCGAGATAGGCGATGGCCTTGGCAATGCGGGCCTTCATCCCCTCGAAAGTCGTGTCCGTGTCGGGCCAGGTCGGCGGCTCGAGGCCGGCGAGCCGCGCGACGCAGGCCGCCGAATGGCTGGTGGCGACCGCCACCTGGCGGGCCAGATGGAACATGTCGGGCGCCAGCCGTGCGTTGACCAGCACGGACGGGTCGAACTTCTTCTCCTCAGCGAATGCCGCGCCCTTGTCCAGCACGCCCGAAAGCGCGCCGAGCAGGGTGCGGAACAGCGGCACCGAGGCCTGATACATCGATAGTGTCATGACTAGAGACTCCCTCCCTTGCGCCCGGCCATCGCACCCAGGCGAAGACGGAGCGCGTTCAGCTTGATGAAGCCCTCGGCGTCGAACTGGTCGTAGGCGCCGTGGTCGTCCTCGAACGTCACGTGCTTCATGGAATACAGGCT
>Ga0181529_10004136_pt1 | contig 15932 bp, 14 predicted proteins | sample PEATcosm2014_Bin_36_FD_119763 | JGI IMG/M metagenome (GOLD analysis project Ga0181529, IMG submission 119763) | Peatland microbial communities from MTU Mesocosm Facility, Houghton, MI, USA - PEATcosm2014_Bin10_30_metaG | ecosystem: Environmental > Terrestrial > Soil > Wetlands > Peat | place...
CTGCCGCTCAGCCTGCCCGTCCGCGACATCCGCGTGATGTACGCGCTCAAGCGCAACCACTACCAAGGGTTCGCTGAGTCACAGGTTCCCCATCCCCACGAATACTTCGTGCCGATGGACACCCTCACCGCCGAAGACGCCTACGACGATCCCCGGCTGCAAGCCCTGCTCGCCCGCGCCAACGCCCGCGCCAACTTCCTCTAATCCGGCGAGCCGCTCGCCGACCGTTCCCCGCAACGGCCGGCCGGTGGCAGCGGCAATCCCACCCTCGCCATCACCTGCCGCGCCAGATCAGGACGATCGGTGCAAATGCCGTCCACCCCCCAGGCGATGAACCGCGCCATGTCGGCGGGGTCGTTCACCGTCCAGGGCACCACCCGCAACCCCAGCGCCTGCGCCTCCCGCACCTGCGCCAGCTCGAGATCGCGATAACCCGGCGCCCAGCACGCCCCCGCCATCTCCGCCGCCACCGCGCGCGGCACCGAGCCGCCAAAGTCGCCCGGGGTCGGGCCGTCCCACCACAACGCGGCCTCCGCCACCGTCGCGGCGTTGCTCAGGAACGTCAGCCCCAACCCGGGACGCCGCGCCCGCACATGGCGCAAGCCACGCCAGTCGAACGAGCGCACATCCAACCGGCCCAACGCCTCGCCCGCCACCGCCAGCACCAGGTCCGCCATCTCCGCTGGCGACACCGTCGCCTCCGGACGGGCCGGCTCCGTCTTCAACTCGGCGTCGATGCGCACCGAACCGGTGGCGTCAAAGGTCTCCCGCAACGTCGGCACCCGCGCCCCGTCGCACGGCACCTGCGCCGCATACGCCGCCGCATAAGCACTGCCCGGCCGCAACCGTCCGACATCGAACCGCGCCAACCCGGCCAGCGTCAGCGAGCGGATCAACGGCCCCTCCCCGGCCAGCCAGGCCCCGTCCGGACCGCGCACGATGTCGCCCTGCAAGGCCACATCATGGAAAACCACCGGCACCCCATCCGCCGTCACCGCGACATCCAGCTCGATCGCGTCCACCCCCAACGCCACGGTCGCCACAAACCCGCGAACCGTGTTCTCGGGAAACAACCCCCTGGCACCCCGGTGCCCCTGCAACTCGAATCCCATGCCTGTCTCCGTGAAAGGAAGGAAGGCCAGGGTTCCGCCCTGGACCCGCTTTTACCGAACTCGCGAACACGCTGAGAATGCCGCTGTGAACCGGAGTGCAATTTTGTTTTGGAGTGCGCCCCAGAGGGTGGACAGAATCAAGCTGCTGCTTCGACCCCCTGCTGGGCGTATTGGTCCTCGAATTGCGCGGGGCTGAGATAGCCGAGCGCAGAATGCAACCTTTTCGTATTGTAGACCTTGTCGATGAACCTCGGAAGGCCGGCCGCAACATCGCGCGCCCATTTGCGCAGCACGTTCTCATGCACATCGAGATCCCGTGCCGCCTGCGCCCCATCGGACACCTCCGGTTGCATCGTGGCACCTAAACTCGGTGTCCGCCGAACCGGCAGCAGGCCACACGCCGGTCCAGCGGGTCGTCCATTTGATTGGCGGGCCAGGGATCACCGCGCACTCGGCGCTTCCAGGATGCCGGCGAACTTACCGGTGCCGCCAGCTTTATTCTTCACCGTCCTATTACCTACTCTGACCTTGCACGGCAAAAACCAAAAGCTTATCGTAGCGTTAGTTCGAGCGGTCCCGATGTATAGGTTCTGGGGGCTGTCGGACCAAACGTGCCGGGCGGGCCAACGTGACGCGGGTGGAAATTGCGTTGATCACTTCCACTGCTCATACGGCGCGCATCTCTTTCGTCGATGTTGGTCATGGGATCCGGAACAGCGACCTCCGTGGCCGGTCGGTGAAGGTGAATTCCGCTTGACCAAAACCCAACGCGCGTGCATCAGAGCCTACAAAGCGATTGCAACAAGAAAGCCAATGGGAGTACAAAAAGCCAATGGGAGTGCAAGATGATAAGCGACAATTTGCAAAACACTAGCAGTGTGTACGGTCAGAATGATTAAACCTGTAAGCAGACATACGTATCGGCGCCAATGCTTCCACCGGTAAGATCGGGTTCCAGACGGCGGCTGTGGTGGATCAGCCCCCGCATCATCCTGTACCTGATCATCATGTTAGTTGTCATTGCATTTACCGCCGACCGGGTCTGGATCAGGGGCAACGGCATCGTCGCCGGCCAGCTCACCGCGATATCCCCGATCGTGGAGGCGCGCCTGGACCGTTTGCTCGTTAACTGCCTGGACCATGTCAAACAGGGCCAGCAGATCGCCGAATTCCGCAACGAGAATACCGCCGAGGCCGCCGCCCAGCAATTGCAGCAGCTCCAGCTGCAGCTCACGCAGGCGCGCGCCGAAATCAACATCGCCGACCGTGAAGCCGCGGCGGCGCAAAAGCTGGTCGAGGCGCAACTGGCACTTTACCAGCAGCAGGTCGCCGTCCTCAAGGCGGAGGACCTGTTGGTGAGGCAGCAATATGTCGCAGTCCTGGTTTGGGAGCAAACCAAAGCCGCCGTCGCCCGCGCCGACGCCGACGTGAGCGCGGCCGAATTCGTCTACGAAACCAAACTGGCGGACAAGAAAAGGGACGAACTCGACGCCGAAGTCCTGGACAAGCGCATCGCCAGCTTCATCGACTCGCCGGAGCTAACCGGCCATTTCTTCCTTACCGCGCCGACCGACGGGATCGTGACGGAATGCACCGCCCGGCCCGGCGAGGTGATCGCGGCGCGCACCCCGATCTTCAGCCTGTTCAGTCCCAATGACACCTACGCCGTGGTGTTCTTCAATCCGGGCGATATCTCGAAACTGGTCCGTGGGGAATCCTTCGAGCTCACCATCGGCGGACTCGACCAGCCGGTGACCGCCACGTTGACGGACTTCTACCCTGAGTTGTCAGCCCTCCCGAGCAGTCTCACCCGGTATTTCTGGCAGGAGGAGAAATGGTCGCAATACGCCCCGGTGCGGCTCGATTTTACCAACCTGACCGAGGCGCAGCGCGACAAGCTGTTCGCCTGGGCGCAACTTTCGGCCTCGCGCTCGCGAGGTCCGGACGCCTGGCAGTGGCTGCATCGCCATCTCGCCAGTCTGTTGCCGTTCATTGAACCCAGTGATGCACAACCGCTGAAGGACCGATGAGAGGAACCAGAACCCGGGCGGCTGAAGCCACCGCCGGCACTGCCGACGAAACCACCGGCGTGGCCGCGGAGGAGCGGCGTCTCAATCTGCTTAGAAAGATCTCGCTGGCCGGCGGAACCGTCAGGCCGGACGCCGAGCCGGAGGCCGAGTACGGCTACGCCTACACTTCGCTGGGCGACGACAGCGAACGGGATTTGACCATCCTTGCCCGGCGCAACTATCTCGAAGCGCGTTTCTTCGAGCGGGTCAGCCTCTGCCCGAAATGCGACAGTCATCACCTGAACGTACGGGAGATCTGCCCCAACTGCCGGCGGGCGCACCTTACCGTCGAGGGGCTGCTGCATCACTTCCGCTGCGGGTATGTCGGCATACCCTCCGAGTTCGTGATAGCCAAGGATGGCGGCTATGTCTGCCCCAAATGCAACGGCAAGATGTACCACCTCGGTACCCAGTATGACCGTCTGGGCAGGGCGTTCGTCTGCCGAGGCTGTGGTGTTATCTCGGAGAACCCGCCGGTCGAGGCAGTCTGCTTCACCTGCGGTGAGCACATTCCGGCCGAGAATCTGGTCAGCACGGAATTGTTCAGCTACACCCTGACATCGCGCGGCGCGGCAGCGATCCGCCGCGGATCATTGCTCGACGACCACGATGAAGTCGTTTCGATCACCGACGCGCCGGTGTATCACCGGACCGTGACGCTCGAGTTCCTCAATCACTACATGAAGTGCGTGGAGGAATTCAGCAGCGTTTTTGCGGTCCTGGAGGTTGACTGCGTGCCGTCGGCATTGGATCGGCTCGGCGATGATTCTCTCACGCAATGGTTGATCCGTTTGCGCGCTGCGGTGCGGGACGTCGATCTGGTCGGGCAGTTGGCCGACGCACGCTTCATTGTGATCCTGCCGCAGACCAAGCGGCGCGCGGCTGAGGCGTTGCGGCAGAGCATACTGACGGCACTCGGATCGCAGTCGCCGTTCAGCCTGACAACCGTCGAAATCACCACGCCGCAGCAACTGGCGCAGTTTGTTGCCGGCCGCAACACGCTGGTGCGATAGGCATGAGCGGATATCTCCACTTTTTTCTGTCGATATTCGACCCGATGGTGAACCTCGGGTTTGTTCGCGGCCTGGGCGAGCTGATGACGTCGTTTGACCCTGAGTTTTGGCTGCTGTTCACCCTGATGTTCATTATTATCCTGCTTCCCGCGCTCATCTGCTGGTTCGTCTATCTCGTGAACCCTGCGGCGATACGCCCGCCGCTTCCGGCGCGGCCCATGCAGGCCGAGCCGCTGGTCTCGGTCGTGATCGCCGGGCGCAACGAGTCGGCCACCATCGGGCAGTGCATCCGTAGCGCGCTGCTGTGCGGCTACAGGAACCTCGAAGTCATATTCGTCGATGACAACTCGACCGACGACAGCGTGGCCATCGCCCGGCGTGCCGCCCTTGCCGCCACAGGCACCAGCAAGGATGGCAACCGCGTGCGGATCTTCCCGTCGCCGCGCCGCAACGGCAAGGCGAGTTCGCTGAATATCGCCATCCGAATGGCGCGCGGCGAGTTCATCGCGGTCACCGATGCCGATAGCGTGATCCAGTATGGGACCATCCAGCACTGGCTGCTGCCATTTGCCGACCCGCGTGTGGGTGCCGTCGCCGGCAATATCCGCCTGATGAACATGCCGGCCAGCCTGATCACTCGCTTTCAGGAACTCGAATATGCCATGCGGTTTTCGCTCAACAAGCGCATCCTTGCCAGTATGAACCTCATCCCTGTTATACCGGGTATGGGTGGGATGTTCCGGGCCGAGATCCTGCACCGCCTCTTTGGCTATGATACCGGCCTTGGCGATGACACGGACATGAGCCAGATGGTGCGCAAGCAGGGATGGCGGCTGTCCTTCTCGTTCGACGCGGTGGTCCACACCGCCGCTCCGGTCACCCGGCACCATCTCTGGAGCCAGCGCATGCGCTGGTCCCGTAACTCGGTGAAGATCCGGCTCAGCAAGCACCGCGAGTTCTTCGTGCTGGGCCGATTCGGGTTGGCCACTGCGGCGGTGATCTTGCGGCTGCTGGCCGGTCGGACGACGATGAACTGGCTGGTGGGGATCGCGATGGTGATCCTGGTCGCCGAATATGGGCCTCTGACCGTGCCCCATCTCATCGGCTTCCTCTATTGGCTGACGGTCGCGTCGGTAGCGACCAGATTGCTAATCGCGCGGGATATCTGCGGCACGCCGACGCCGGTGAACTTCTGGCTCGTTCCGTTGTATCCGTTCTATTTGATTTATTGGATGATTCCGAAAATGTGTGCCGAGATGTCCGAATTGTTTCGGATCGGCGCCCAGCACTACTATGTTCCGGACCACGTTTGGAACGAAAGCCCGTGGTGGTGAGGGTGGCGCACGCAGCGCGGCGGCGTGCATGCAGCGCCCGCAGGTTGCTGCGTCGGCCCGCGCTCGTGCTCGCCGGCATCGTTCTCCTGCCAGCGTATCTCGGCGATATCTTTCCACCAGCGCACGCGCAAGACATCCGTTCCGACGACCGGATTGTCGGCATGCCGCACCTGCGCGACAGGCCGATGGCGGGCGAACCGCGGGCCTGCCCGGAGAAGCGCGGCCTCTGCGGCAATTTCATTGCGCCTCAAGGCGCGCCCCTCCCAAACATGTGGTTTGCGACAGGATCGCTCAACCCGAATATGAATCAGGTCATCGGGTTGAATTTGCTTGGGCGCCCGGGGCGGCAGGGTTCCGACCGCTTCGTGACGTCGGCGATCCATAGTGCCGTCTCGAACGGCGCCAGCGGACCAGGCATGAGCCGCGGCCCGATGCGGCCGACCCCAAGGCCGCGGCCTTGGGGGGGGATTTTGCCGACATGTAGCGACGACGAGGTGGAGACGCAGTTGCAGGCCGGTGGGCAGTTTTGGGGCGCCCAGGCGAGAAGCGTCGCGGCGACGCAATTTCCCCGGGACGTGTTCACCTTCAATGCACGGGGGAGCGCGGATCCCTTGGCCCTGGGCCCAACCGGCCATCCGGTGAACCTGCCACTGGAAGGCCCGGCGGGCAGTTGGTGCCGCCCCCCTCCCGTTCCAATGTCCCGGAGCAGTCCGTTCGAGACCCACTGGTTTTGGATTTTGCTGTTGTTCCCGTTGATGGTGGTCATCGTGTTCGGGTTGACCCGAGGCTATCGGATACGGGCCATACATGACGGGTGATGATCGCACGCAGAACCCGCCACGGCCAACATGGTGAGCAGGACGGGAGATCTCGCATGATGGTGGGCGCCAACCGAATTGCCCCAGGGCTGAGGGGCCGACGCTACGGAGCGAACCCGGCATTCTGCTCGCCGCGCGACAGTCTCCCGCGGCAACGTGCTCGATGCCGGGCCTGAACGTGGCCGCTTCCCGCATTCTCGTGGTGGGGGCTGGTTTTGCCGGCGCGGTTCACGCGCGGACTCTCGCGGAAGCTGGTTGTCTCGTCGATGTCATTGACCGGCGCCCGCACATAGCTGGCAACGCCTACGACGAGATCGATGTTACCGGCGTGCTGGTGCATGTGTATGGTCCTCATTTGTTCCACACAAACAACGCCCGTGTCGTTGAGTGGGTGCAGCGCTTCGGCACATGGATACCTTATGAACACCGCGTGCAAGCGCAACTCCCCGACGGGCGCCTGGTTCCGCTGCCGGTAAACCGCCATACCATTAATGAAATGTATGGCATCTCGCTTGAGACTGATCGAGATGTCCAAGATTTCCTGGCACGAATTGGCATACCTGTGGCGGCGCCGGCTAATGCTGCTGAATACCTGTACGCCCACCTCGGCCGCGAGATTACCGACCTGCTTTTCCGGCCATACACCCGCAAGATGTGGACATTGGATCTGGAAGATTTAGACGTGTCCGTCGTTCGTCGTCTGCCAATTCGATACGATACCGAGGATCGTTACTTCCCAAACGATAAATTCCAATTCATGCCGCGGGGCGGCTACACCAAACTGTTCGAGCGGATTTTAGACCATTCCGGCATAAGGGTGCATCTCTCGACCAGCTACGTACACGGCATGGAAGCCGGTTACCGGCATGTATTCAACTCGATGCCAATTGATGAGTATTTTGGATATAATCTGGGGGAGTTACCGTATCGCTCGATCCGATTTCATCGGCGGCACGTTCAGTCCTGGCGCCTGGAGGGAGCGGCAGTGATCAATTACACCGATTCCCGGCCTTACACCCGAGAAACATCGTGGCACCTGTTGCCGTGTCACGTCCGGCAGAAAACCGGCCGTCGCACGCTCACGATCGAGGAGCCATGCGACTATCGCGAGAATGCGATGGAACGCTACTATCCGGTGAAGACCGCAGACGGCCGGTTCGTGGCACTGTACGAGCGGTATCGGGAGATGGCCGCTGATTTGCGAAACATGAGCTTCATCGGCCGCTGCGGGACGTACCAGTACTTAGACATGCACCAGGTAATCAACCAATCACTGAAGCACGCGGAGGGCTGGCTCGCTGCCGCCCGATGACCGTGCCTCCCCGGTGAAGCGGATTCGATATGGACAAGGCGGGGGCTGCCGCCTAAGGTTTGTCCTGGATTCTGCCTAGGGGGTGTTCAATGGACTGGACGAAGCCATTATTGATGTTGACCATGCCCAACAGCGGTTCGACATGGTTCGCGAATCTGCTTGGCAAGTCTTTGCCTGGTTGCCGCTACTACGAAAAAGAGTTCTTCAATCCTGTCTGCAACATGAAGCATGAAATTATCTTACGCCGCAATTTCGGCAGCGAACTTGTCAGCTGCTATAGGAATATCGCATCGGCGGGATCCGCGGATATCGATGACGATATTGTTGCGACGTGGGGGAGAGAGAACTATACGTTCACGAAAGAATGCCAGAGCGCCTTCAAGCTCGAAGCGTTCCTTCGGCATTTTCGGGTGTTTGCTTTTCTCCGGCCGGAGGCGGATTCGTTTCCGCCCGCCCGCGCGCGCGTCTGGTCGTTTTACGAACACGCATGGCATTCGTTGGTATACCACGGCTATGACTTGCACGCTGAGAGCACGCCCGCTCGTGCGGTCGAGGCGTTTCGCGTGATCTATCGCCACATCGTGACGGACGCCGAGCGGCATGGCGTTCCGATCATTTACTACGACGACTTGTTCGGTGAGAGAGAGGTTTTGCGAGAGCTGCTTGCGAAAGCGATCGGCTATGACGGCGATGCAGTACTCGACGCGGTGGTCGCAACGCGCGTGCGGACGGCTCGGCCGCCCTACTAATCAGGGGCTTCAGCGATGGCTCGCACAGGCCAATGACGGAGGTCAGGACCACCACCGATCACCTGACGTTAGCCGGTCAGGGCTGATGACCGGGATTGCATATGAGAGGTGATAGGATGCGAAGTCATGTCGCAGGCTTCGTATTCGCGGTGGTGATTGGCACTCGCGATCGTCACGGTGTCGGCGGTAGGTTGCGAGCGTGGGCGTGCCGCCATGGATAAACCGTTGCGCTGGATGTTTCATAGGGGACCAGGCGTTGCGGCCGTTGCCGCTGATGATAAGGCGTCGCATCTGCTCGACAACACGCGGCCTTACGTCTTGAGGAAATCCCACGACCTCTTTGTTATCCCGCCGAGTTGGAATGCAATCCCCATCACCCCCTTCCAAAGCTTTGGTGCAATCAAAGCTGCGCTCGAGCAGCACACGCTCGCCCACGACGTGAAGGGGATCCTATACGATTACGAGAAATGGGCGTTCACGCCGGAAGACGAGCAGCTAAATCCGGCCGACTACGTAAAACGGGCCGCCGATCTCGTGCATGCGCGCGGCATGCTGTTCCTCACGTCGCCCTCCGCCAACCTTGTCAAGGTGATGGCACCCGAAACCGGAAAGAGCGACGCCGAAATCTTTGATGCCTATCTGCAGCTCGGGATTGCCACTGACGCCGCGAGGTATGCTGACGCCTACGTAATTCAGGCGCAACGCGCGTTGCGCAACAGCGAAGTGTGCACGAATTTCATCCAGCGAGCGGCAGAGCAGGCCCGACGAGCAAATCCGGGTGTGGAGCTCATCGCCGGGATCAGCACCAATCCGCTTGGCCGGCGCGTAATCACCGACGATCTTCTCCGTGCCATCGCCGCCACGTGCGACATTGTCGATGGGTATTGGTTAAATATCCCAACGCGGAACGAATATTCCCCGGGCATCACCGAGTATCGTCCGGACATCGCGATTGAAGTGATCCGTCGTGTCGGCAGGAAATGAGCACGCTGGCACCGGTTTGTGCAATGGCCTGATACCAAGTCCGGCTGATCGCAACTCTTCCGCGATCAGCCGGACTTGGTATTGGTGGTGTCCCTGGGCGTGGTGTAGGAGCGATGCGCCTGGACGGGTTGAGCCGCCCGGTCAGACTGCCAACGGCGGCAAGCTGACGAGGGGATTATCGCCGAGCGGGCAATGGTTTCCAGCGTCATGTAGTGGGCGCGCTGGACCGCCCACTCGTCGTTTTGTGGCGATTGCCTCACCGCGTGCGTTGATGGCCTACGCGGCGTTGCCGGGTCTTTCGGACCATCCGACGAATCCCGGATGAAGCCGCGAACAGGAGTGTGACATGCGGTGGTTGAATTCAGTGGCGGCACTCTCGCTTGTCGTCGTTTCTGCATCTCTGGCACGCGCCACGGCGCTGCCTGATGGTGGCGCATCTCGAGCGCAGCGGCTTCGTCGTGATGAAGCGTCCGGCCGCGCCCGCAGCACAGGCAGAAGAAGATTAGGTGACATCAAAAATGGCAGGATCCGCAAATCGGGGAGAAGCCATTGGTGAGCGTTGCTTGGATTGGAAAATTGCTTGATTGCAGGGGAGCAAAATTCAATCTCTATCCTAATGCATGTATTACTGAAATTGCAATGTTCGGAGTAAAAGCAGTACAACTAGGATCACAAGCACTCCCGGGTGTTGGAATATTAAACCAATATCCAGATACCGATCCTCGTGTAGCGTTGATGTCTGCCAGGATTGTGTTGGGGTCTACAGTCACTCCATTAACTTGTGTAGTAAGTCCAGCTAGAATTTCAACATGAGGATTGGCTGCCCGTGCCTCCGCCATTGCACTTTGAACAAAACTTGTATAAGCAGCGGGAACATTTTCCAATAGTTGTGCCTGGATCACAAAAACATCAGCATATTTCGCTGCCATAGCAGGAATATTAAGTTTAAGATATTCAGCATATTTGTTTGTATTGCCTGGATCAAGTGTATTTACAATATCGATCCCAGGCGCAGAAATGAATTTCATTCCTTCTTGATGGACCATTTCTGCTGCCATCTTAATGCACCCCGCTGGATTTTGTTGATCATTTATTGGCGTAAATTGCCAATCTTCGTCATCATACATAACATATTTACAATAATTTCCTGTTATTTCCCATGACTCAAGACCTAGAAGAGAAGTAAAACATGTAAATGTATTTGCATCCCAAGCAGCGGGAGGACTCCAAGAGGACGAGTATTCGATAAAGGGAGAACTACCATTAAGATCGGCAGATGCTTGCCGATTAGATGCTATTGCTTGATCATTTGGACCAAACAACCAAGTGAGTTTTGGCGTGCTAGTCGTCGCGGTCGCGCGGGTCGTTGCGCTATGCTTCGACAATGCCGGTCCATCCGCGAAGCTCAACGTATTTGTTTCCGGAATAGATGTGATATATGGGGTTGCATCCCAAGAAGCAGGAGGACTCCAATAGTCAATAAAAGAAAAACTGTTATTAAGATCAGTTGTTGCTTGTGAGCCTGATACTATTGCTTTAGCATTTTGATTAGTCACTGCGATTTCCTCGTTCTTATCTATGTTAGTACCAAAATAAGAGCAGCACGTCGCGCGTAGGTCCAGAACGTCCAGTCGTGATAGTTGGTATCTCCGGCGAAGTCCTTGACGCGTCCGAAGCGCTGAGCAAAGTGCTCAAGGTTAAAAGTGGCATTCGTCCGCGCGCAACAGGCTGATCCGGCTGCGCCGCCACAACGGCCCCACTGAGCGGTGCTTGCTGATTTTGCCGCTCGACCCGCTCTGGCTTCGTCTGGTCGCGTGGCTCACGCGCGTCCAGTAACGTTTCATAGGAAACCATATTAACTCCGTCTGCGTCAAGGTCAACTCGCCTGATAAACTCAATGGTGCGGCTATCACGATTACGTGAACCCGGCAAGACTTTTTCCGACATACTACACCAGTCCATCGGACCCATTCGGGTATCCGGCTGCAAAACATAAAATGTCAAGAACTGCGCCGAGATGACGGGCAATTGATTCCATCGGCCGTAGCCAATGGTTTCGTAATCATGTATAATGCGGCTACGGAAAAAGTGTGGAATGGAAATTTGTGAATACTAAACCGATCTGTCTGTTGCACCCACCCCGCTTCGCGTCACGCTTAAGCCCCGGGTCTATCGCGAGATAAAAATCGCCAGCATTGCCTCTCTCTACAGACTTGCCGAAGCTATCGTTCGGGCATTCAGCTTCGATTTTGACCCCGCTTTCGGCTTCTTCAGCAAGATCACGGGCCACATTTACGATTCATCGCTTCGCTATGAACTCTTCGCTGACACGGAGGCGGGCAGAAATTCTCGCAGCGTCGATAGCACGACTGTCGGCGATGCATTGCGGCGGATCGGAAGCAAGCTGACGTTCCTGTATGACTACGGTGATGAGTGGCGGTTCAAAGTGGAGTTCGTTGGGCTTGGCGACATGGTGCCGAAAACCAGCTGCCCGAGGGTGGTCGCCTCTGTGGTAGCGGCACCCGAGCAATATCCGGATATCGAGGAAGAGGTTGAGGGCGACGAGTGAAGCGCTCTGGACCTGACCGCCATCCTGGCCAGCAACGTCACAACAGCCGGATCGCCTTCACCGCCCAAACGGTCCGCGCGGTGTCGGTTTTCTCTATCAGCTCGAGCATCGCAGGCTCGGCCCCGCAGTCGCGGTATTACTGGGCCGGATCCTCAGTTAAGGCTGCGATCACCGATCAATCGGCGCGGCCGCTGGTGTCATCCTGGCGGTATAGCCGTTGCAGAAAGCCCAGGCTGCTGGCTATGGTTCCTTCGTGGCGGCCAGATTGGCCCTTCATCGGGTGAATGCCGGATAAGATCACGACACGGTACAGCCTGGGAAGACGATGACCGTCAAGGGATTGCACGCCCGCTGTGGCAAGGCGGCGGGCCTTTTCGAATGAGGGCGACGTGCAGAAATACCTTCTGGCTCATTGGCGCAGCGAGCTGGGGCTTTTGAAATCATCGCTGCTCAACGGTGCGGCGCTTATGCGTCAGATGTTGCGAGGCGTGTTTCACGTCGCAATCGTGATGATCGCTGTGCATTTTCTTGTCCCGGAGGCGATGGCCGACATCCGCGTCATGCAGGACAGACAGATCACCGGCGTATTCATCTACCACGACAAGCAGCACGGTTACGTGCTGGGGACTGCCAGCGACCACGGTTTGAACATCCCGCTATTTGTGAACCAGAAATTTAATAAAGACGGCTGGATCAGTCAGGGAGACGCTTTGCCGGTGCTTCCGGTCTGGGCCCAGAAAGGTCAGACCTGGCGCCCCCAGATGATAAGACTCACCGATGCAGCCACGGGAAAGGACAGGTTTCTGCTGTACTTTTCCGCACGAACGCCGAGCGAGAACGGCACGCATTGCATTGGGGTAGCGACCTCCGGCAACGCCCTCGGTCCGTATCAATCGCCCGGGCAAACCCCGTTGATCTGTGTGCACGGCAGAGAAGCCATCGATCCCGCGCCGTTTTTGGATGACGACGGAACCCTATATCTGTCGTGGAAGCTCGGCGGCCGCATGCGCGAGTACCAGCCCACGATCAATCTCAATCGATTGACGGCGGACGGGCTGCAGATCGCCGGCCCCGCCACCGTGCTGATCACCAACGATGCACCGTGGGAAGGCATGAATGTCGAAGCGCCTTTCTTGATGAAACGGCACGGCGCGTATTACCTGTTCTACTCCGGCAATCTGTTCCAGACGCCGCGTTATGGTATCGGCTATGCGACCAGCAGCAAGGTGACGGGGCCATACGTCAAGAGCACGGCAAACCCGCTGGTGGTGTCCAACGAGACATTCGGATTCGGTCCCGGCGAGGAGCTCGTATTCAGCGATAGCTGCGGCAACGAATGGCTTGGCTTCTCTGACTATGACCAGCGCGACGCAGTCGGACCGCCGCATCAAAGGCACTTCCATGCGGTACATCTTCTCGCGAGCCAAAATTCTGCCGGTGCCGCGCGTGGCGTTTCCCTAGACGCACGCTCCGACTTTGCGATATGTCCGTGACCGAGTCCTGGCTTCTGCCGCGGGTACCGGCCGCGCGTCACCGGCATCGACGACTGGGCCTGGCGGCGTGGGCATCACTACGGAACCACGGTCTGACTTGCTTCCTTTCGCCGAGGCTTGCATGGGCACCCGGTTGGCGCAGGATGGGGGGATGACCGCCAGGGTATTGGGTGTTCTGGGTGGCATGGGTCCGCTGGCCAGTGCGCAGTTCATGGCCAGGCTGACGTTGTTGACCCCGGCGGAGCGTGACCAGGATCACGTGCCGGCGGTGTTGTGGTCCGATCCGCGGGTGCCGGACCGCACGCGCGGGCGGTTGTCCGGCGGCGAGGATCCGTTGCCCTGGCTGCTGCGCGGTTTGCGCGGGTTGAAGGCGGCGGGTTGTGGCGCGGTGGCGATCCCGTGCAACACAGCGCACGGCTGGTACGACGAGATGACCGGCGTGGGATTGCCGATCCTGCACATCGTCGACGCGGCGGCCGCGCAGCTTCGGCGGGTGGCGCCGTCCGGCACGGTGGGGGTGATGGGCACCGCGGGGACGCTCCACATGCGGCTGTACCAGGACCGGCTGGAGCGCCTGGGGTGGCGGGTGATCGTGCCGACCGATGGGGCGATGGGGTCGCTGGTGACCCCGGCGATCGCCCGCGTGAAGGCGAACCGGGTGGTCGAGGCGTACGAGCCGCTGGCCGAAGCGGTGCGGGGTCTGGCGGCCCGCGGCGCCGAGGCCGTGGTGCTAGGCTGCACCGAGATCCCGCTCGGCATCCAGGCCGGTCCATGGCACGAACTGGGGGTGCCGCTGGTCGATACCATCGACGCGCTGGCCCTGGCCGCGATCGACTGGGCGCGCGGCTAATCCGCCATCGCGCAGTCCGCCGCCAGCCGTCCGGGGTAGCGGGTCCAGGTCTGGGTCCGCCCGAACAGGGGCAGCAGCACGTAGCCGCGCAGCAGCAGGTGGTCCGCCGCGTCGACGCGCAGGGTGCAGTGCCAGGAGGTGCCGGTGTCCGGATCGGCGATGTGGCCGGACCAGCGGCCGGGTCCGTCCGGCGCGGCGCGCAGGATGGTCAATCCGCACGTCGGATGTCCCTGCGGGTCGGTGGCGATGCCGCCGTCCCGGCGCCGCGTTTCGCGCATGCCGATGATGCGCCCGCACAGGCCGCCGTCGCAGGGGCCGATCTCGATCACCCCGTCGCGGTCCTGGGTGAGCCAGTTTCCCTCGGGTCCGGCGGCGCGGGCCGGGACGGCCGCCAGGGCGGCGCCCAGGGCGAGGGCGGCGATCCAGCCGTTCAGGGGCAACCGCAATCCGGGGCCGGGCCGCTGTCGTCGCCCACTACGTAGTGGTCGATCCACTCCGCGACCAGCCGGCGGGCCTCGTTCAGCGAGGCTTCCGGGTGGTGGATGCGGTACAGCGTGGTGCAGGCGCTGAAGGCGTCGAGGTCGTGGGTGCCGAGCGCGCGCAGGTCGCGATAGGCGGCGATCACGGCGCGCTCGCAACGGCGTCCGCTCCGGCTGGTCTCGCGTTCCATCGGCACATCCGGCTCCCCACCGCCTGGCGCGGCGGGGGCCAGTATTAGGGATGTGCGCGGCCTCAGGCAATCACGCCCGTGCGACGATTTCCGCCAGCGCCTTGCCGACCTCCTGGGTGCTGGCCTGGCCGCCCATGTCGCGGGTGCGCGGTCCGCCCTCGCCCAGCAGCGTCTCGATCGCCGCCACGATGGCGTCGGCGGCCGGCTTTTCGCCGAGGTGCTCCAGCATCATCGCGCCGGACCAGACCTGGCCGATCGGGTTGCAGATGAAGCGGCCGGCGATGTCCGGGGCCGAGCCGTGGACCGGCTCGAACATCGAGGGATGCACGCCTTCGGGGTTGATGTTGGCCGACGGCGCGATGCCGATCGAGCCGGCGACCGCCGGGCCGAGGTCGGACAGGATATCGCCGAACAGGTTGGAGCCGACCACCACGTCGAACCAGTCCGGGTGCTGGACGAAGTTCGCGCACAGGATGTCGATGTGGAACTGGTCGGTCTTGATGTCCGGGTAGCGCTTGGCCATGAGGTTAAAGCGCTCGTCCCAGTACGGCATGGTGAAGGTGATGCCGTTGGACTTGGTCGCCGAGGTGACCTTCTTGCGCGGCCGGGTGCGGGCGAGCTCGAAGGCGTATTTGAGGATGCGGTCGACGCCGATGCGGCTCATGACCGTGATCTGGCTGACGAATTCGCGGTCCGTGCCCTCGAAGGAGCGGCCGCCGGCGCTGGAGTATTCGCCCTCGGTGTTCTCGCGCACGACGTAGAAGTTGATGTCGGCCTCGGTGCGACCGGCGAGCGGGGTTTTCGACCCCGGCATCAGCCGGCACGGCCGCACGTTTGCGTACTGGTCGAAGCCGCGGCGGATCGGGATCAGCAGGCCCCACAGCGAGATGTGGTCGGGCACGCCGGGCCAGCCGACGGCGCCGAGGAAGACCGATTGGGACTGGCGCAGCTGGTCGAGC
>Ga0181529_10004138_pt1 | contig 15928 bp, 20 predicted proteins | sample PEATcosm2014_Bin_36_FD_119763 | JGI IMG/M metagenome (GOLD analysis project Ga0181529, IMG submission 119763) | Peatland microbial communities from MTU Mesocosm Facility, Houghton, MI, USA - PEATcosm2014_Bin10_30_metaG | ecosystem: Environmental > Terrestrial > Soil > Wetlands > Peat | place...
CAGTTGCAGTTATAAAATAATTTAGTGGGGACGCATGGCGATTGACAAGAAAACCTTAAAAGAGTTCATTCTTAAAAACGGCAAAGAAGCCGTTGAAGCCAATAAATCGAGAATGAAGAATCTTGACGAATGGAATAAGCGCTTCGAGGCGTTACGCTCTACAGCCTGCCTTGACAAAGATGTTAAGTCCTCGCCGTTCTATGGTGCTTCAAACGTGGGGATTCCGGTTGATGCAACCGTTGTATATACTATCCTTGCCCGTTTGGTTCGCGCAACTTGGGGCGAAAGTCCTGAAATCGGAGTAAGACCTTCTGATATTAAATGGGCGGAACATCTTCAAAGCTATATCAACTGGCAGTTGTGGAATGAAATGAAAATGTTCATTCCCTTGATGATGATTTACCAGGGAACTTTAATTGACGGGGATAAGATAGTAAAGACGGTGGTTGAAAAAGACGAAATATTCTTTGATGATGATACTATTCTGTTCGTCGACAAGAAAGGCAATCCGTATGTTTCAAAAGAAACGGGGGCAGAGGTAGAGGCGGAAGACGAAGACCAGCCAAGCATATTTGATAACGATGGTGGGGAATCAGTTGAATATAAACCTAAATTAGTTAAGGACTTTAAAAGAAGCAGAGTTGTTTATTACGGACCCAAAGCAATCAACTGCCCGACAAAGCATATTATAGTCCCCACAGATGCGGATACCACTGACCCGTCTCAAATCGACTGGATTATACACGAGTTTTGGAAGCCTTATTGGTGGGTAGCACAGAAAGCAGAACAGTATCCAGAAATATTCAGTAAAGAAGGAGTTGCCGCTCTTAAGAAAAACAAAGATAAAGACCGTGCAATGGAGCAAGACCCCAAGTTGCATATTTTAGGCGTAGATCAGAAGACAAAGACCAAGCGTTTTAAGTTTTGGGAATGGCACGGAAGATATGAAGATGATAAAGGTGATGCGCACGAATTGATTGCCCTGTCCGCACCGGATGAAAAGGAGTTCATGGGTTTTGTTCCAAACCGTTTCTTTTTCAAGCGAGGTCGTCGTCAATTTGTGCATTATACCTGCTTTCCTCAAGATGGTAAGTTTTGGGGTAAGGGCATACCTGAATGGTTACGCGGCATACGTTCAATGCTAGATGCCCAAATAAATACCGGAATAGACAGGGACACTCTCTATGACAATATGCCCATTATTTTTGATGTGCTTAATTCTGGTTTTAATCCTACTGAGCATAAGTTAGGAGTAGGCAAGACCTGGGGGCTTCGCAAGATCACGACGGATGCCATTCGTCGTCTAGAAAATAGTCCTTCCCCACAACAAAGTATTCTACGCGAAGAAATGATGCAGGACATCATTCAAAAGCTATTTGGGATAACGGATTATTCTTTGGGAGCGCAAGGACGCAGAGGCCAAGCGCCGGGAGCAAAAACCGCAAGCGGAATGACAAGGATGATCGAAGAAGGAAATATGCGTTTTGATGTTATCATCCGGTTAATTCAACAGGAATCTAATCCTGAGTTAGCTTACCAAGTGTTTTCTCATTTTTGCATGAATCGTTATTCAATAATGAAAGAGAAGAGCCTTCGCAAGCCCAGAAGTATCTTTGACCCAATAATGAACATGAGCCAGGACGAACTTAACGCGGACTTTGAGTATGAGTTTAAAGGCAATACGCAAACAGTCAGTCCGCAGATTGAACAGCAGATGTTGGAAAATCTTTATTCGTTGTTTACCAAGACCCAGAATCCATTTGTCATGCAAGACCCTGATGCGGTACATGACTTAACACAGGCGGTTATTAACTCATGCCAAGTTAAAGCTTTCAAAATAAAGAGCGTTGATGAGTTTAGGAGAATGTCTGCCACAGAACAGGACAAAGCTAAAAAGATTCAGCGAGAAGCTAAAAAGCAATATCAACAAGGACAAGAAGAACAGCAACCAGAGCCAGCAATGGCCGGAGGGGAGTCGAGTAATGGATGAATCAAAACCAAAATCGCAAGGAAAAGAACCAGTGATTGATAAATCTTTGCAGTTGAAGGCAATCTTAGACCGCATGGCCTTAGTCCAACGCCGCCATGGGATGGAAATGGCTACCATCAGAGGACAGGCAAGGGCGTATCTGTTCGCTATGGAAGTAAAGGAATTGGGATTCAAGCCGGAGGATATTAAGTAATGCCCGAAGCAACGCTTGAACAAAACAAAACCGAAGACCGTTCCCTATGGGAAAAGCCCATTAAGGACTTGCTCGCAAGCGAGGGATGGGCTTTAATATCCCGTAGATTGGCAGAATATCGTCGTGAATCTTTAGCAAAGTTGATGACAATGGATTGTGAAAGCAAAGTTTACCGGACAGAGATTAGATGCTATGACCATTCGCTTGGCATACCAGATGAAATTTTAGCAGAAGCATTAGAATCTAAGAGGCTCCAAGCAGAAGAATATTCTAACAGAGGAGAGGACAATGGAGAGTAAATTCGTATCATTCGCAGAGAAGCCTTTAAATTTAGGCGTTGAGGCCCCGACGGATAAAGCCCCAGAGCCTTACTATCCATCAATCTCCGTCCCCGAAGAGGTGTTTGACGGTGAAGCGCCGAAGGTTGGAAGTACAGTTGAATTAGTTGTTCGTTGCGAAGTCGAGTCGGTCAGCAAGGACAAGCAACGAGGCCTTCAAACAAGACTGAAAGTATTAAGCGGTCAAGTCCAGGGGGATGTTTCTGAAGAAGAATTTAAGAAACTTGATGACGAAGATCAGCGCGATGTGATGGAAAAAGATTTTGAGAATCGGATGGGCAAAGACAAGTTAGAGGAATATGAATAAATTATGCCTAAGATATATACAGAACATTATATTGATGAGAAAAACGGTTTTCTAAGATTTTATGAATTAAGTTGTAAAATTTGCGGTAAAAGAGTTATCTGTCAAGAGGAAATTTACGATCCGAAAGAATAGATACTTTGCGAGGATCATTGGAAACAGATAAAAAAATTGAAATAAGGTGTCCTTGTTGCAATAAACTCTTGTTTAAGATTTTAAACTGTTTATCGGGAATGAAATTTATAGAGGTGAAATGCGGTAAATGTAAAAAGATAGTCTTAGTGCCTTAGAGCGCAGAAGTTTTTTAGAGGCTATAAAGCCCTGTAAGTAACTACTCATTGGGAGATGGGTAGTGAACACAGGGCTTTTTTATTAACGTGCGTGGACAAGTAACCACGAAAAACAACCTCACAAGGAGAATCAAATGGTTATGGGAAAAGAACAAAAGACCAAACAAGATTTTTCAGAAGAAGCAATGAAGAAAGACTTTGACGAAAAAATGTCGGCTTCGGAAGAGGTCGAAGAGCTTGGCGGTGACACTAAGGACTCGTCATCCAAAGAAGATACCGCTACGGACACGTCGGCTGGTGACGATAAAACAGAATCCGTGAAGGAAGATGAAGAAGGCGATGAGCCTCCTGTTCCTCGTAAGCGTTTCAAGGAAGTTACAGACAAAGCGGCAGAATTAGAATCGGAAAAAGCACGTTTACGTCAAGAAAACGAAGAGTTAAGGCGTAGCCGTCAGGAAACCAAAAAAGAAGAAGACCCTGACGAGTTAACCGAAGAAGAAAAACTCTATTTTGATGACAATCAACTCAGGGTGATTCAGAAAGTGGTCAACAAAGCCAAGCGCCAAGCCCTTCTTGAAGAGTACCAGAAGAATGATTACTGGACGAAACGCAACTCTTATTTTCAAAAAGCCACGTCCAAGTTCCCTGAACTTAATAAAAAGGACAGTGAGCTTTACAAAAGAGCCGACAAAATCGTGCGGGAAAAATACACAGAATGGTCGAAAGACAGGAAAACGTATTATATTCCTCCTAACGCCGACTGGTTAGCAACTTTGGAAGCCGCAGAAGAACTCCGCGAAGAGAAAGAACGTCTTGAAAAGGCTAACAAGGAAGAGGTCAAAAACAAGAAGCAAAACGTGATGGTTGAGGGCAAAGGAAGACGCGCCCCTGCCGCCACTAAAGAAGACGAGAAACCTATTAACGAAATGTCCGACGATGAAATCCGTGAATCTATGGAAGCTGATTTTAAAAAGCGACAAGAAGACAACGGATTAAATGAATAGCGGACGAGAAAGGATAGTTTATGGGGGGCCCATTTTTAAATGATTTGACGCCAGCGATACTAGCTAATGCTATCCCTACGCAATGGGAGCCGAAAATACGCATGGATTCGGCTAGAAAAGCGTTTTGGGGAAAGTTTGTCGGAAAAGAAGGATCCGATCAGCCTATTATCGAGCGTATGGATTTCACAAACACTCCCGGGAGTGCCGTGAATATTCAGATTACCAGCCAACTCCTGCAAGAGGGGCAGACTGGCGATACTACATTGGAAGGAAATGAGGAAACCATTACTCTTGGTCAGATTTCAATTACGCCTAATACCTTGAGAAATGCGGTTGCAGTAAACTGGCGTGCCAAAAAGCAGATCAACTTCGATATTATCATGGCTATCGGTGATTTGCTTTCAACCTGGATTGCACGAAGAACAGATGAGGATTTATTTAGCTCGATTGTGAATTCGGCAGTCGGTTCTCAGCTGTATGCCGGAGCGGCCACAAGTATTTCTACGTTGGGGCCGGCTACAACCTTCGGAGTCCAGGAAATTATGAGAGGTAAGGCGGCTTTGCAAAGACAGGGTGCTTTGCCTATCCGTACCATTGTTGATGGTAAGCAGGAAATTGACTGGTACGGGGTGGTTATCTCAGAAATTGATGAGTATAACCTCAAACTAGACAGTATTTGGAATACAAACCAGAAAGATGCCGGATTCAGGGGCGACGATAACAAAATCTTTACTGGTTGTTTAGGGAGCTATAACGGGGTTTATGTTTATACCCATACCTCTGTAAAATACAGCGGTCGTTATGGTTCATACCTGAGACCGGAAGCGGGGCTAACAGTTGCTTTAACCTCTGGAAGCACAACTCCGATCTCGGTTGGTTCCAACACCAATGTAAATTATACAAAGTTTTTCCCATCAAGCGGGACTTTGCTGATTGACGGTGAGCAGATTGCCTATGTTGGAACTTCCAACACTCAATTAGGCACCACGAGCATTACTCGTGCTCAGAATGGTACTACCGGAGCCGCCCATAACGTTGGTGCTTTGATTACAGCCAATAACCTGGGCCGCGCCATTTTCTTCGGTGCTGAAATTGCCGCAAGAGCATGGGGCATGCTTCCTACCAGGATCACTGATGTTCGTGATTATGGGTATGAGCAAGGCATCGGCATCATGGCTTATTACGGACAGAGCGTAATTCAAAACTCTGCGGGTACATTGACACCTAACTTTGTGTTAATGAACACATATTCACCTAACCCGAACAGCTTAATATAAGAAAGTGAGGGACAATAAAATGAAAAAATTATTATCATTCATTTTAACAACCTTGCTTGTTATTGGATTGGCAGGGGTTAGTTTTGCCTATGTTGAAGTCAATAACAACGGCAAGATCGTAACGAATTATCAAAAAGCAACCGGTGGCTTTTTTACTGCTACGGGCATACAAACCATAAGCGGAACTCCTGCTGTTATTACGGGAGTCATGGTTGTAGCAGGTGGGACCGCCAATCAGGTGGAGCTGTATGATACAAGCGCAACGGCTACGTCGCCATATTTTGAAGCTGGCGTTCCTCAGCCTGGGATTACAAATACAGTTTTTGAGGCTAGTGTTGCGGCCAATACAGCTTCGTTCTTCGACCTTTCCCAAACGCCCATTAGAACGACGTTAGGATTGGAAGCGGCCCAAGCTGGTCTTGGTGGTGGGTTTATTGTGTACACCATTCAATATCCGTAATAAGGAGAGAGTATGTTTAAGAGAATGGCAGTTATTGTACTGGTTCTCTTAACGATGTGGTTGTCCCTGTCCCCCGCTTTTGCGGGGGCAGGGATACCAGTTAAAGGGTATGGCTATTCATCCTATCTTGAAACTGGTACAGCCATGCTCGTTAAGGCAAGCCCAGGGTTAATTTATGGCATGACCGTATACGCAACATCGAACAATGCCTTATTGACTGTTTATGACACTAATGCTTCCAATGAAACCGCACAGGCAAATATAATTTATGAAGTGGCGGCGGCAACCTCTGGAAATTCGGAAAGTACCAGTTTTGGCGGCGGAGCATTGGCAACCACGACGGGAATTGTTGTTACAGTGTCGAATGGTTACGGGTTTTTGAATTATCAATAAAGGAGAAGGTATGTCTGATTTTGATAAGATGCAGGATGAATTTAATAAAGAAGTAATTAGAAGGCAAAATATTATCCGTGCCTTATCCGGTCAGGAAGATTCCTTAAAGGTAAGCATTGATAATTTAAACAAAAAACATCAGGAATTGATTGATGAGATCTCGTCTAAGCAATCAGTCGTTGACGGTTTAGACGCAACAATCAAGTTAAAGAACGATGATTTTGAAACTAGTAAAAAAGCAAGAACTGATATTTTAGATTCCCGGGACATGGCTCTTAGGATACACGAAGAGAACCATGATAATAATGTGAAAAAATACGAAGACAATGTTCAAGAGTTGAACAATCGAATAAACGCCTTAGAAGATAAAAAAACAGAATTGCTTAAAAAAATTCAAGAATGGGGATTTTCTCTACAGGGGAAATTATCCGATTTGTCAGATGTTATCAAAGGGGTTTAAATGGGCCAGCCGTCCTACTTGTCAGACAGCACAGTTGGCACGTCTTGGACGTGGTTCCCGTTTGGGTTTGCGCCTCAGAAATTAATAAATATTATTGCCGATAGAGCAAACACGGACGTTATTCATGTTTCAGATGACGGTGTTCATATAAAAATGAGGCTTAATCCTGGCGAACCGTATGCATGGCCTACCACAACTCTGATAGGGATATTTTTAAAAAGTAATTCCGGAACGCAAGCATACCGTTTGAGCGCAACGTGAGGTGGTTATGGGGGCCAACGCACCAGATCAATTCAGCATTACCTACAATAACGTAGCGACGGTTTGTCAAGACGTCTCATCAAATGGCATAGCAAACTCAAAGCTAGGAATAAATACTGTTATTCTTGCTTTGTCCCGTCGTTTTAAATTCCCACAAAAACTAGTTGGAAGCAATAATGATGTTTTTGTAACGCCTCTCGTTGGCGCGGGTGTTCAGCAAATTACCATAGCCAATGATGTTGACAGGATTGAGAATGTTTGGTGGATTGACGAGTCTTCTGAAAATTGGATGTTAGATCAAATAACGGACGATCAGGAGTGGTTACTAAATACTGATTCCAATACTCAGGGCCAGCCATTAGTTTACAGAGTTTTACTTCCAAATAATTCAGGAAATAACATCATGCAGATATGGGAAGGACCTAGCACAGCATGGGTTTCTCAATCGGGAGGAAAACTTTATTATAGTTATTGGCAACAGCTTGTAAAACTAGTCAATGACACGGACGTTCCCGCAATTCCTTATAGCTTGCAGAATGTTTTATACAATGGCGGTATTTATGAAACAGCGAAGATTCAAGCGGATACTGATTTAATGGCTGTTTACAAGGCTGATTATGACAACGACATGAAGGAAATAGAAGCGTGGATTATTAAGCAGGCGTCAAAAGACGGTCAACTTGAACCAGATGATCCTTTGGGGGTTTATGGAAGACAGTACGGAGAGCGCGGGTATAAACCGGCATAAAATTTTTGATTGGCTAATAATGTTTTCTCTTTTTTTTGTCAGCGGATTTTATTGGCCTAACCATGAAACTGTACAGATGAAGTATGAATGTTTTGAACTGTTCATTACTTTTTTGGTTGGCGCGTATTTTGTTTTTGGACAGGTTAGAAAAATAAATGATTGGTGTCCGGCTTTGTTCTTGACTTATTGCATGGTTAATTTATTTACCCACGGAACCGGCGGGAATACGAAGTTGGCCATAATGATTGTATTTTTTTCAATTACGGGGATTTATTTAATTGAAAATGGAATAAGCCTAGATATGGTTGAAAAATTAAAGAAAGGTTTGGTGATTTATGCCCTTCTTAATTGCGGGTCTTATTTTCTCGAAAGAATTGGCATTAATGCACCATTTCAAGTTCAGGACACTGGTCATTTGCCTACTGGTTTCATGGTGTATCCAGCTCATTTTGCTTTGCTGTCTGTTGTTGCACTATTTTTTGCGTGGGGCTGGAAAAAAATTTTGTGTCTTCCGCTCTTTGCGGGATTGGTGGCAAGCAATGAATATTCGGTGTGGCTTGGGTTAGGTCTATGTGTTCTTTGGTTTTTCAGGAAAGAATGGTGGATATGGTTTGTTTTGGTTTTTTTTATTTCATCTTTTTTATTTGTAACGCCGTTAAGACATTGTGCGATGGATCATCTTCATCATAAATTCTCATTAAGATTACAATTTTGGATTCCTATATTTAAGTTGACTTGGGAAAGGGCTTTAGATGGGTTTGGGATTGGGGGTTATTCGTCAATGGCTAATAGCATCTTCCCTCAATATCCCGCCAATAGCTGGCTTGAATTGCATAACGAGCCCTTGCAAGCGTTTTTCGAGGGCGGAATTTCGTTATTAGCTATTTTGGGGGTTTGGGCATGGCAGTTAAAGAAAAAAATCAAGAATGTTTATTACGAAGCGCCTTATTTATTCTCATTCATTTTGTTTTTTTCGGTTTCATGTTTCCACAGCCCGTTTCATTTTCCAGATTGCCTTTGGATATTTATTGTTTTGTATGGAATGTTTCAGGTCGAGTTTTATAACGCAGATAAAAAATGGGATTTAAGCCATGATTAGGGCTCCAATTCAACTTCAAGATTTACATACACCACAAGGCCAAGCTCGTTTAGCTTCGTACTTGAAGGACATTTACACGAAGATTATCCCCACGATAACGGGAAGCGGTGCGCCGAAGGTTTTACCGACGCAAATTGGACAGCAGTATGTAGATATTACTAATCATCAGGTTTACGTTGCGACCAAAGTAGCAACTACGGGATGGGTTATGGTGTCATAAATGGCAAAACGCAATGTTTCAGTAGTCCCATTAAACGACTTAGTCGGAGGCGTTGACTTCGATTCCACTCCCTTTGATGTCCCCCAAGAATGTATTATCGCGGGTTCAAACGTCTTACCATCTTTAAACGTGGGCGGAATTTCCCAAAGACAGGGAATTATAAAACACAACACAGTACAGCTATCTTCCGCCTTTACTGGAATGTTGTCTTATACATGGTTTGGCGCGGAGTATTTTTTAGCGGCAAATGGTTCAAAAATTTATAACAACTCACCCGACGGGACTTGGAGCGACATTACCGGCTCTTTGACATTAACGAACAGCCAGAACAACATCGTTTCAATGGACGCTTTAAACGGAACGGCTTACGGAGCGGACACTTCGCTTGACGGGATGTGGTATTGGCCCCGCACTGGAAACGGGGCACTAATTTCTAACCCTCCCACGGGCGGCGGGACAATTCTTTGTTCTTGGGGGGAGCGTATGTGGGCAGGTGGGAATAACGCAAGCCCTACAGTTGTTTTTTTCTCTGCTTTAAGCAACGGTCAGGATTACACAGGAACAACGGACGCACTTACAGGACTCAACTACATCAATTTTGATGAAGGGGCCGGTGGCGCTGTTACTGGTATTGCCCGGGGAATGTTTGAAACGCTCATTGTATTTAAGAACAAATCAATCTCGATGGTGGAAAACTCCGGCACTACTCCGCCGTTTTATAAATATCTCTTTGCCGATGGGGCAGGGTGTTGCTCGCAAGCGTCTATTGTTTATCTTCCGGGCGGAAACCTTATGTGGTGGGACACTAACGATATTTATATGCTTTTGGGAAATCAGATAGTTTCGGCAACTGATCATCCTAAAACAAAAAATCCCCGGATGAAAAATTTCTTTAGAAATATGGTAAATCCCGCCCGCCTACAGTTCGTTTGTGGGGCTTACTATCCTAACCTTGATATAGTTAGGTATTTCTTTTCCGCTCCGTACTCAAACATAAACAATATGCACATTGATTATCACGTTAAAACAAGGTCATGGTGGGGACCCGGAACGCTTCAAGGAAACTGCTGTTGTAGGCGTACAGTTAATGGTCAAGAACGTCTATATTCTGGAAATTATAACGGATATGCTTACTGGCACGATCAGGGCTATAACGATGACGGCTCTGCTATAAATTGGAACTTTCAGATACCCTGGCAGGCATTTGAGGGCTTGCAATACCGGAAAAAACTTGATTCTTTATTTGCCTATATTGCGAGTCAGGGCAATTACACAATGTATGCGGATATCCTTTTAGACCAGAACCCGATAGCTGTTTTATTAAATCAGGTTATTTCACAAGGGACATTAACGGGGCCGACGTTTGATGGGACGGGAGTTTGGGATACCTCAACTTTTCCGATAGTTACGGGAAGCTTTGTTGAAGCGTCATTGGCTATTAACCAGCTTTGCAAGTCAGTATCAGTAAATTTTCATGGTTCAAATTCAGATGTTCCGGTCAATATTTTAAAGATTTTATTCATGGAACGACCGTTACAGATTACAAGGGGGTTGGGATAATGAAAAAATTTATTCTTACGTTAATATTGGCAGGATGGGCCTCCCTTGCGGGAGCCACTGCCTTAAATATTCCTTACCAGAACGAACAACCGGGCGGAACGATTAAATCAGGCGACTGGAACGCCGATATGCAGGCAATCGCTCAATGGGCGAATAATAATAACATTGATGGGTCAACAAACATAGCAACGGCAGGGGTAACAACTTCCGCTATCGCTAATGGCGCAGTAACTAATTCAAAAATTGACTCTGTTAACGGTATTTATACTTACGGAGATGTTTATGGTTCTTCACTAATTCAATTAGGTAATATTAATTCAAGCGCGGGAGAAGTTCCTACTGCTAATTTAGGAACAGGGACGGCAAACTCCACAACTTTTTTAAACGGAAATCAAAATTGGGTTTTTCCTGTTTTTGGGAATTCTAATGTTTCCGCAATATTAGGTTCTTGGCAAACAAAATCTGGTACTGGCGCAACATGGGGCCCGTTTCAAGCTTCAACAGATGGAGTATTTTACTGCTTAGGAACTGCTACCGTGAGTGGAGATTTAGTAGAATCTATCACAGACTCTAATACAAATCCAACAACTATAAGATGTGAAAACGTATCAACGAATGGTACTTATTTTGGTGGTTGCAGTTCTGTAGTAAAGAAAAATGATTATTATAAATGCTTTGATGGGACCGCTATTACGGCAATGTACTTTATACCATTAGGAAGCTAAGGAGGCTTTATGAAATTCTTAATTACTATTTTATTACTAATTTGTCCGACTTTGGTATTTGCCCAAAACTGCAACAATGTCAAAGTGGTTACTGGTTTTGGATACATAACTGATAGCAACGGACATATTATTTTACAGCCTCAATATAATCCTGGCTCTACGGTCTGCATTCCAGCGGGTGAAACTTATACCGAGGTTGCTAACTTTGCGGCTTTAAGCGCTTATCCTCTTTGGGTTGACCCTAATGTTATAGCACAGCAACAGCAAGAAACGTTGATACAGCAAGACATAAGAGCATTAGCGATAGCAGACCTTCAACAACAGGGAATATTGAATAATGAAGAAGTAACGTCGGAAAATTCTAATTTAACCACATTAAATACGGCTAAATCATCAATAAAGAATCAAACAGTTAATGCGACTTTGCCATGACTATTATTGACCAACTATATTTGATTTATTTAAACGATCATCTCTGGATTACAGATAAACTTCCGAAGTATGAAATTGACGCTTACCACAGGATTCTTATAAGCAGGGGGAACATTATCACCGAAGTTGAAGATGGAAAGTTATTAGGTTATGTCGAGGTTTTAAAAGTAACACCTGAGCAGTTTGGAAGGATGGTTCTAGACAGGCCATTTTCAGCGACGGAAGAAGATTCCCTGAAAGGTGATGTGGCGGTGGTTTTTAATGTATGGATTGAAAAAAAACACAGGAATTCTTGGGTAGTAAAAATCTTGGAAAGAAAGTTTTTTGAGTTCACAAAAGATTGCAAAGAATACGCTGGAATTGCTTTAAGGAAACTTAAAGAAGGAAGTACATTTAAACCTGTAAAAATATTTAAAAAAGAGCGGCTCGACCGCCTAACTAAGGCGGAATTATGGGCGGTCCAAAACTCAACACAATCACTGACCCGTTAGGCGCACAAAAAACGGCGGCGGCAAATTTAGGGTTACAGAACTATCAAACGGCCCTTCAGTCGGTTCCTTCGTTACAAAATTTTTACAATTCTAATTTTGGTCAATCTCCTACGACTACGTTAGGAAACATGGACCCGCTATTCCAACAGACCTACGGAGCTTTGGAAGGTGATGTGTCCGGTCAGGGAGGCCCGTTTACTTCCTTACAAAAAAATCTTTTAGGTGCTTTTGATACCCAAGCTAACCAAGCGCAGGCCGCACAAAACGCCCAATTACAACAAGAAGGGATTTACTCGTCAGGTTTGGGTATGGGTGCTAATAACAATTTACAAGCTCAATTAGCGACAAATAGAGGGGCTCTGTCAAGCGAAGTTGGAGTTGATGAATTAAACATGGCTCAACAGTTAAGCCAATCATTAATGGGACAGAATCAATTAATGGGATTTACAGACCCGATGCAGGCGTTGCAACAGATTTCTTCTTTATCGCAACCGCCTCAATTCCAGAATATTGACAATTCTTTTTATACTCCTCAAAGTAAATTTCAAACTACAGCGGATATTATTGGAATGGTTGCAAATGGGTTAGGGAGTAGTTCTAGCCAACAAGGGAGTAGTTCTAGCCAACAAGGGTATTATCAACAAACTCTTAATGGTATGCCTGGATTAATGGCTTCTTCTATGTGAGGTAATTTATGTCTCAATATTTAGGTAATATAGGTTCACCGTCGGGAGCGTCTTTAATAATAAATTCTATAAATAACGCTCTTGAAAAACAAAAACAACAAAAACTCGCCTTAGCCATGCAAGCCATTCAATCCGGTCAATACCAGCCTGCCCCGCAAGGCACTCCACAGCCCGGATTAATGACGAGGATAAAACAGAACCTTCTCGGCCCCCAAGTCGGCGGCCCGACAATGAACGTCATGGGTGCGAATTATCAGCAAGTGACACCAGAAATGCAGGCACAGCAGTCAGCCAATGCTCTCAAAATGCAAATGAAAGCCCTGTCTGATTCTGGTATGCTTGGCGCAAATGCAGGTTCAACAGCAACGACTGGACCTATACAGCATTCAACAGTAGGCGGAGATTTAGAGTCAGTTCCTTCACAGATGGTTACGAAGCCGACTATTAAATTTAATGGAATGAAACCTGAAGTTAGTATTTCACAGCAATTAAACCCTGATTATAAATCTTATGAAAAGCAAAAAGAATCTAAAATGGCCGTTAGTCAAATCATGAAATCAAGCTCTGGCGACCCTTCATACGAAACGGCGAAAGACTTAGCTTATGGGAAAATGACTATACCCTTCTTTGAAAGCATGATGAGGGGCATGTCTGGGGACGCAATGGCGAACAGACTGGCGTACTATACCAAAGCTAAACAAATTAACCCCCAATTTAATGAAGCGATGTTTGAAAATGGCATGTTCGGACCTAAGCAGGGGCTAATGGCGATTGGACACATGCAAGCGATTACGGGACAAGCCGCTAAAAACGTAGATGCTCAACTTAATATTGCAGAACAATTATCTAATAAAATTAACAGAACACAATATCCAATACTTAATAAAGTAGATTACCTTTGGAATACTGATTTAAAACAAACGCCGGGACTTTCTGGGGATATTAAGAATTTTATCTTTTCAGCTAAATTAGCTTCAATAGATGCAGCTCGTGTTGAAACAGGACAGACAACAGGTGCGGCAGTGACAGACTCTGCCCGTGAGCATTTTAAAGACCTCTTACAAGCAACTGATTCTCAAGACACGTTTAAGAAAATGGCTAATTTCACTCGTGTTTCAACTCAAAACCGCATGGTGAGCCTGGCAAAAGAACGGCAAGACATGTTAGACCAAATCAATGATATGCAGCAGAATTTAAAAGGTGAGCCAATTGCAGAAGAACAACAGTATAAAGGTGCTGATGATATCGATAAAATGTCAAATACCTCTTTTAATTCAGAAGCAGATGTTGAAAAGGCTTATAGCAAAGGCAAAGTAAAGTTAGGCGATGTAGTTACAGTTAACGGTCAAAAATTCACGGTTGCTCAATGAAACTTGTCCCTTTAGAACAAGAATACGATACTCTTGAAAATAATCCAAAGAGTATTAAATTAGTTCCTTTCCAGCAGGATAATCGTATTACTGCGACTGATTTCCAACAGCATCCTTTTAAGACTGCAGCACGAGCAGTTTTACAGCCTGCAATGGAATCATCTACTGGGAAATCAATGGAGCAAATGGCATCTGAGAGCACGCAAACGCCTCAATTCGATAAAACAGCAGCGACAAAGCCATTTGACGCTAATGTACCGGATGTTAAAGACAGGGCCATGCAACGTGTATTAACAGGTCAGGGTGCTGATATCATGTCAACACCTGCTAATTACCTTGCAGAACCACTCTTAAAAGGAGCGCTGAAAATTGGTAAAGGAGTAACGCAAGGAATAGGGAAGTTGACCGGATACGAAGCAGGACGCATGATTAACTCCCTTATCAAACCAGCTCAGAAGGCATTTAACTTTGGTAAAAATCCAGGCGTTCAGGTTGTAAGGGAGAAAATCACTGCAAATAATATGGAAGATTTAGGAACAAAGGTAAAAACAGCTCTCGAAGATGCTTCAAATAAACTAAAACAAAGAATTGGTCTTGCTAAATCACTCGGTGGCACTGCTGACTACTCAGACATGCTTAAACCAATTGATGAGGCGATTGCAAGAGCGAAGCGTCTACCTAAAACCTATGAGGAACTCATTACTCGTTTAGAAAATGCTAAATCGGACTTATTACAGAACCGAGATTTGAGTAAATTGCGACCAGAAGAAGCTGTGCAGTTAAAAAGAGATATAGGAGATGTAGCGAAGTGGACTAAAGAGGGGACAGATGACGAAACAGCGAATAAAGCGCTAAAACAAGCCTATCACTCTGTAAAGACCAAGCTTGAGACGACTATTCCAGGAATTAAAGCAGAAAACGAACGTTTAGCAAACTTAATTACCGCTGACGTGGCGATTTCCAAGCGTTCTAATATGCTTCAAAAGTCAGATTTGGCAAGCGGTCTCTTTGAAAAAGGAAGTTTACTTACTGCTTTGTATGGCGCTCTAACTGGAAACATGCACGAAGCAGTTGGTGGTTTAGGTGTATACGGAATTAAGAAACTCATGGATTCTCCGGCTGCAAAGACTCGTTCTGCTCAATGGCTTATGAATTTAAGTGAAAGTGACTTGAAAAAAGCAATTCAGGAAATGCCTTGGATTAAACAAATCGCTCAGGGTCCAAATAACTACAATTTAGCAAAAAGAATTCAGTTTAGTGAGCGTGGTTCGGCCGGTGTCGGTGGAAAAAAGAGATTTGGATACGAATAATGAAATACCTTATTTTAGACCAAGGCATCTTCGTAGAACAAGCTAACGGTCTTGCTGATAAAGGCAAGAACGAGGTTAAATACTATTCCAAATGGGAACGTTCAGAGCCGTGCTCAAGTGACTATGAGCCGGGACGTAACTTCGAGTACTTAGAAAAGGAAAAGAGCTTCTTTAAATGGGCAGACTGGGCAGACTGCATTGTGAACTTCGACGTTTACGATAATGACAAAATAGCTTTTTTGCGTGAAAAATATCCAAATAAATCTATCTTCGGTTCAGGTAAAGGAGAGTGGATAGAGAATTCCCGCTGGAAACTG
>Ga0181529_10004143_pt1 | contig 15913 bp, 12 predicted proteins | sample PEATcosm2014_Bin_36_FD_119763 | JGI IMG/M metagenome (GOLD analysis project Ga0181529, IMG submission 119763) | Peatland microbial communities from MTU Mesocosm Facility, Houghton, MI, USA - PEATcosm2014_Bin10_30_metaG | ecosystem: Environmental > Terrestrial > Soil > Wetlands > Peat | place...
GATGCGGCTTTGGGCGGCACCCTTCGGCTTCGCTCAGGGCAGGCTTCTAAAGCCGTGCCCTTTCAAAGATCATGTCCCTACGCTTTCCATTGCATGATGCGTTTGCCCTGCGCCGCCGCTGTGTCTACTTGGAGCTTCCGTCCGTCTGAATTAGAGTGGAGAGCACGCGGAGTTGGCGGGAGGAGTCTTGCGCGCAAAGATTTTAGCCGTAGCCTTGATGACCGCATGTGGGTGGCTGCAACTTGTTGCCCAGCAGCCCCACCCCTCAAACCCCCTGGAGGAGGTACTGAGGCCCAGCCACCACCTGCGCCCGGCTCCGCCCAACGCCCAGCACATTCCGGATGTGGTCTTCGACGCATCGTCTCTCGGTTCCCCGCTGGTGCTCGACAAGGGCTGGCGAGTCGGAATCTCGGGCAATCCGGCAGTTGCCAAACCCGATTTCGACGACTCCACATGGGCGGTGCGCGACGCCCGGGAGTCGTTTGCCGACGTTCCCGACGAGGATCATCCCGCGGGCACGCCCAATTGGAGCCCCAATGGCCCGCACCCCAAAGGGCACCAGCGGCCGTTTGCCTGGTTCCGGCTGCATATCAAGCTCGCGCCCAATCACGGCCCGGTTGCTCTGCTGGTCGAACTGCCGCCCGTGCACAATGCATCCAACAGCTCGGAAACCATTGGACTGGATGTCTTTGCCAATGGCATCCAGATTCATCCGGAAGGCCCGCATGGCGACGCGCCCGAGCGCTACCAGCAAATATCCCGCATCTACAACCTGAACCTGGCGCCCACCGAGACTTCCCTCACGCTGGTGATTCGAGCCCCTTATATTCCTCTGGGAGCCTATGGGGCCTATACCGGCTTCTTCGCTTTCCGCAAGTTGCGCCTGGGCAACCCTGAGGATTTGGAGCGCGCGCTGGAGTTGTGGTCCGCCCATAGCCTCTTCGAACGCCTGCCTCGGCTGGTGAATGCCATCCTGCTTACGGTGCTGGCGCTTTTCATGCTGGCCCTCTACTTCAATCAGCGGGGACACATCGAGTACCTGTGGCTGGCACTCTACGAGCTGCTTCAGGCGCCGCTGGGCTATGTCGAACTCGCAGGCAATTCCGCATGGCTTGAGCATTTCTGGTACCTGGCGCTGACCGCGCAAATTCTGGCGGTCTCGGCCTATCTCTATTTCGAATTCCTGATTGCTTTCCTGGCCATGCGCAAGCGCTGGTATATCCGTGCGTTGCGTTACAGCGCGCCGATCATGGCCGGAATCTGTCCCGCCCTGGCCATTCCCGGTCACAGCGAACTGGTCACGTTTCTGCTGGTTGGTATTGCGATTTTCGGTGCAATCTGGGTGACCTGCTGGATGATCTTTATCTTCACCACCCTGATCGCGGCTACCGCACGGCGCAATTTCGAGGCTGGACTTCTGCTCATCCCCCTGGTGCTGAGCCTGATTGGCTGGATCGAGCCCCTGTTCACGGCGGGCATGACCGATTTCGGGGGGCGCCCCTACCACTCGCCGCTCACCATTCAGGCCGGCCCCATCCCCATCCACTTTGCCTCGATCGCCGACTTCACCGGCATCTTCGTGATCGTGCTCATCATCTTTGTCCGCTTCCTGCGCATCCACCACGACCAGGAGCGCGCCTCCAGCGAGTTGGCCGCGGCGCGCAGCGTGCAGGAGCTGATGATTCCCCAGGAGAAGCTGGAAACGCCCGGCTTCGAGGTGGACGCCGTCTACAATCCCGCCACCGAGGTGGGCGGCGACTTCTATCACGTCCAGACAGCGGATGACGGTGGTCTGCTGGTGGTCATCGGCGACGTGGCCGGCAAGGGACTGAAGGCGGCCATGACCGTCTCCATGGTGATGGGAGCCCTGCGCCGCACGCCCGAATGCAGCCCGGCGAAGATTCTCGAATCCCTGAACCGCGTGTTGCTGGGCAGCGACAGCTTTACCACCTGCCAGGCCGCCTGGTTCGGCGCCGACGGCGAACTGGTGCTGGCCAACGCCGGCCATCTGCCACCCTACCTGAACAGCCAGGAGATCGCGGTACTGGGCGGCCTGCCGCTGGGCGTCCTGCCGGAGGTGCATTATGAGGAAGTGAGCCTCTACCTGCATCCCGGCGACCGGGTTCTGCTTCTGTCCGACGGAGTCGTAGAAGCACGCAAGCCATCCGGCGAGCTTTTCGGCTTCGACCGCGTGCACAACCTGAGCAACCTGTCCGCCTTCTACATTGCCGACGCCGCCAAGGAGTTTGGCCAGGAAGACGATATCACCGTCCTCACTGTCCGCCGGCTGGCTCGGGCGCTGGCAGCGTAGGAGGCTTTGCCGCGCCGGCAGTGGCCGAGGAATGCGGTTACGGTTTATGATTTCCTTTCCCCCAGAAAGGTGTCGATCGTGAGTTCAAATACGTCTCGCCGCGAGTTTTTGTCTGCCAGCCTGGCTGCTGGAATGGCGCTTCCCGTTGCGGGCGCCGGTTCGAAGATGGGGCTTTTTCCGCCGTCCGGTGAGCCAGACGCAAAGGGCCCCGGCTCCCCGGTCAAGCTCGACTACCGCACACTGGGCCGGACGGGGTTGAAGGTCACCACGGTGGGCTTCGGGTGCATGATCACGTCCGATCCCAGCGTGATCGAGCGTGCCGCCGACATCGGCATCAACTATTTCGATACGGCGCGCGGGTACCAGCAAGGCAACAACGAACGCATGGTGGCTGCGGCCCTGGGCGCCAAGCGCAAGCAGGTTGTGCTCTCGACAAAGTCGCACGCGCCCAATAAAGAAGAGTTGCAGAAACACCTCGATACGAGCTTGAAGGAACTCAATACCGATTACATCGACATCTGGTATCTGCACGGCAAGAGCAAGCCGGAAGAGGTTCTGGACGAGATGATCGAGGTGCAGCAGCTAGCCAAGAAGCAGGGCAAGATCCGCTTTGCCGGGATAAGCACACACGGCGGGCAGCAGCAACTGCTGCCGTGGATGGCGCAGAAAGGCGTCTTCGACGTGGTGCTTACTGGCTACAACTTCTCCATGGACGCCAGCATGGATGAGGCCATCGCCGCTGCGGCCAAGGCGGGCATTGGCGTGGTGGCGATGAAGGTGATGGCCGGCGGGTTGCGCAGACAGAAGCCCGACGATCCGCTCTTCAAGAAACTGACGCAGGAAGGCGCTCTGCTGGCCGCGCTGAAGTGGGTCATCAAGAAGCCGAACATCGCGACCACCATTCCCAGCATGACGGACATGGACCAACTGGACGAGAACCTGAAGGCCATGGCGAATCCCTTCTCTGCCAGCGACGAAAAGCTGCTAGCCACTCATAGGGACTGGCTCAAGCCGTTCTATTGCCGCATGTGCGGCAAGTGCGACGAGCAGTGCGCGAAGGGGCTGCCGGTGGCCGACGTGCTGCGCTTCCTCACCTATGCCGACGGGTACGGCCAGTTTGCGCTGGGACGAGAGCGCTTCAAGGAGCTGCCCGAGGAACATGCGCAGGTGCGCTGCGGCGATTGTGCAGAATGCACGGTGAAGTGCCCCTTTGGCGTCCAGGTGCAAAGCCGCATGGCGCGGGCGCAGGAACTGTTCGCATGAAGGCTGGGTGGCTGCTGCTTGGATTGGTTTGTGCGGTGGGCACGGCGCATGCACAAGCGTATCTGGACTGTCATTTTGCGCAGGGCTGGGAGCAATCGGGCGCAAAGCGCCAGTACAGTCCAGACAACCTCTACGACTACAAGGACGGCAGCGCCGAAGGCTACTTGAGCTTCGGATTCGCCGCCATGCAGGGCATCGATTGCAAGTTGGGCGGTGACATGCTGGCGGTGGACGTTTCGGAGATGAACGACGCCGACGCGGCCTACGGCATGTTCACCGCCAACCGCGATCCCCGGCTGCCCAATGCCAAGATCGGGATGGGCGGGCAGGTTCAGCCGCAGAGCGCCAGCTTTGCCAAGGGCAAGTATTACGTGGAACTGGTCCTGACCGGCGCGAGCCCCGAGACCGACCACAGCGCTCTGCTGGAGGCGTTCGCAGGCAAGATGGAAGCGCGCATCGAGGGCCGAACCACTCCCCCCGAGGCGCTGGATTGGTTCCCCAGGGAGAATCTCGCATCGGCACGGCTGATTCCTGAAAGCGTGCTTGGATTGCGGCTGCTAAAGCGCGGCTACGTGGCCAAGTACAAGCAGGGCCAGGCATTTATCGTGCTGGAAGCCTCGCCGGAGTCTGCCGCGGAGGTGCTGAAGAAACTGCGCGCGCGGTTTGATGGCGCAACCGACGCGAAGGCCGGAGAAGAGGGGTTCCAGGCCAAGGCGCAGTATCTCGATGGGATTTGTGTCTTTCGCAAGGGGCGTTATCTTGCCGGGTACGCGAACCTGCCGGGCGCACAGGAAGCCGCAGTCCTGGCCGCTCAACTGGCCTCGCGCATTCCATAGCCGCCAGAAAACGCCGGCGGCATGGGTCGTGCCCGCGCAGGATTTCCGTTTTTGAGTAACAATGAAGAAGTGACACCCATCATCCGGATTGCTTTTCTTGCGCTGGTTTTTGCGCCCTGCCTCGCCTTGGCCCAGTCGTTTAGCGTCAATGCTCCTTTCAGTGCGGATACCTACAAGCCACTGGCCGGTCCCGAGCGCTGGCAACGCTGGGTCGATGAGGACGGCGCATCTGGCGCCATTCATGTGCAGTCCTTTGCCACGGCAGCGTATTTGCAGGCCATCGCCGACCCGACCGCGTGGAACCGCAGCGCTGGCGGCTTTGTCCGCCGCCTGGGCTCGAGCTATGGCAGCAACCTGATTCAGAACTCAGTCCACGAGACCATGGCTGGAGTGGTCGGAACCGATCCGCGCTACTTTGCCTGCGCCTGCAAGGGCTTCTTCCACCGCAGCGGCCACGCGCTGGTAATGACCTTCCTCACCTACAATCGCGCCGGTCACAAAACGCTGGACGTTCCGCAACTCTCCGGTGTCTACGGCAGCTCGATGATTGAGGCCATGTGGTGGCCGCACCACTACACCGCGCTGGTGCAAGGGGTGCAGACCGGGCACATCGAGGTGGGGTTGACTGGCGCAATCCACCTGGCGCAGGAGTTTTCTCCGGAGTTCAAGCGGCTGCTGCATCTGCGCGCCAGGCAGACGATAACGCCGTAAATCCAGCTACGCTACAATGCTTTCATCCGTTTGAATGGAGGCACCATGCGCAGGATTCTTCTCGCCGCTTTCGCGTTGTTCTTTGCCGCTTCCCTGTCCGTGCCGCTCAAGGCACAGGGCGCGCCGCCGCAGGTCAGCGGCGACCAGCCCTACACCATCGAGTACTACTACAAGTGCCAGTGGGGCCATCAGGCGGAGTTTCTTGGGCTCTTCCTCAAGAACCACTATCCGCTGCTGCAGAAGATCCAGTCCACCGGGCGCATTCTCTCGCTGAAGATCGAGTCGCCGGCCTACCACACCACCGAGGACGGCCGCTGGGACTTCCGGGTGACCATCCGCTACAAGAACTCGACCGTAGCCACAACCGCCAACCCCGATGAAGAGGCCTTCAAGAAGGAACTGTGGCCAGACCAGGCGACCTACGAAAAGGAAGAGGTTCGGCGGTTCGAGATTCTGCTCGGGCACTGGGACTTGCCAGTCACGGATATTACCCCGAAAAAGAAGTGAAAAGGACAGTGGACAGTGAACAGTGGTCAAGGAGGGCCATTCAGCTGGTCACCGATCACCGATCACTGTTCACTAATCACTGTCCACTGTTCCCTCAGTCGTGCCGGTGACGCCATTGGCGCACCAGGTCTTCGGCTGCTTCGGGCCAGTCGGGAAACTCGAATTCGAAGCCGGCGTCGAGCAGGCGGCCGGGAACAACGCGGCGGCTCTTGAGCACCAGTTCGGACTCGGTGCGCAGAACGAATGCGCCGATCTCCAAGGCCGGCCACGGAATGGGAAAGCCGTTGGGCATCTCCCAGGCATCGCGCAGGGCGGCCATGAACTCGCGGTTGGGCAAGGGGTTGGGCGCGGCAAGATTGATGGGACCGGCGAGTTCCTCGCGGCCGATGAGGAACTCGACGGCACGGGCAAAGTCGGCCTCGTGGATCCAGGAGACGAACTGCCGGCCGCTTCCCTGCTTGCCCCCCAGGCTGAGCCGGACCAGATTCGAGAAGACGCCAAAGGCACTGCCAGGCACAGGGCTGAGGACGATGGCGCTACGCAGGGCAAGTTTGCGGGTGCGCGGCGTGTCGGTCTCGAAGAACGCGGTCTCCCCATCCTTGGCGACGCCGATGGAGAAATTCCAGGTCTCCGGGGCACGGCGCCATCTTGAGATCGCTTCATGGCCGCCCAACTCGCCGGTAGCTTCGTCCATCTCGCGGTCGAGCGCGTGGCGATAGATTGTCGCCGTGGAGGCGTTGAGCCAAACCTTGGGCGGGGCGGCGAGGGAGGCAATCACCCGATTGAGCAGGCACGTCGTGTGAATGCGCGAGTGGTAGATGGACCGGCGGTTGGGCTCATTGTAGCGGCAATTCACGCTGCGCCCGGCCAGGTTGATGCAGACGTCTGTGTCCTCAAGGTACTGGGTCCAGGGGCCGGGCTCCTCGCCGTCCCAGTGGACGGTCTGCCAGGGCGCTGTGTAGGGACCACGGGTCAGCACGGTGACATGGTGGCCGCGTTCCTGAAAGTGGCGCGCCAGCACCTGGCCGAGCTGTCCGCTGCCGCCGGGAATCACGATGCGCAGAGGACGTGCGTTCGCCACGGGGAGAATCTGCATGATTTCAGCGTACAGCGCCGGGGTGCTGACTGGCGTCGGCACCGGCGGTGTGGGCCGACGCCTCAGGCATCCAAGTTCAATTCGAGGATGCTGCGCGAGCAGGGGCTTTCAAGAGAAACGGAATCGCGGCGGAAATGGCCATGAAAGCGGCCAGAATCAATCATGCCTGGTGGTATCTTCCCGTCAATTGCCGCACATGGGCAATCGGAACTGGGCCAAGCGCGCTGCCGCATCCCCAAGCCGTCAGCATGAGCCCGTATCGACCCACATCGCGCGGTCCGAAGTAGCCGGCATGGAAGGCCAGCATGGTACCGAAGCCCCCTCCGCTTTGCTACCATGAGTTGAATTGAAAAGTGAGGTTTCCCCTTTGACAGATTTCCCCTCCGTCCCGTTGACCCTTGAAGGTTCCAGTCTGCTTCACCAGTTTTTCCGCTTCGATTGGAAGGCGTGGCGCGCCACCCCGCTTGCCGACCGCGAGCGTATCGCCGCCGACGGCCTTGCCGCACTTCAACGTCTGGAGCGCAAAGACTCCAGTGAAGCGCATCCCGCCGCCTCCATTCAGACCGCGCTTTTCTCACAGCTCGGCCACAAAGGCGACCTGATCCTGATACACTTCCGCGACTCCCTGGATGCCCTCAACCAGGTGGAACTCGATCTGGCGCAAACCGAACTGTACGGCTACCTCACGCCGGTCCATTCCTACGTATCGGTGGTCGAACTGGGCCTCTACGAGTCCACCCGCAAGACCTACGAGGCGGCGGCCGCCAAAGGGTTTGAAGCCAACTCGCCGGAGTGGCAGGCCGAGGTGTCTGCCAGCCTCCAACGCGCCTCTGCCGCCATGGCGCCACGGCTCTTCCCCACCGTTCCCGAAGCTAAATACCTCTGCTTCTACCCCATGGACCGCAAGCGCGGCGAACAAGTCAACTGGTATATGGTCCCCTTCGCCGAACGCCAGCGCATGATGCACGAGCACGGCCTCATCGGCCGCCGTTACGGCGATGTGGTCAAACAGATCATCTCCGGGTCGATTGGGATGGACGATTGGGAGTGGGGCGTGGACCTCTTCGCCGAGGACCCGGTGGTCTTCAAGAAGCTGATCTACGAGATGCGCTTCGACCAGGTCAGCGCCGTCTATGCACTCTTCGGCCAATTCTTCATCGGAGTGCGGCTGCCCATCGAGCGGCTGCAAGGCTGGCTCGACGGAAAGCTCTAACCGCAGAGCGCCGCCAGGGCCAAGCCCGGGCGGCGCCCATCATTTAACTCGCAGCGCTACAGCCCCGGATAGAAGCTCTGAATCCAGTTCTGCAGCAGCGCCGGGAAGCAGCCCAGCAGCACCACGGCGGCGGCGATGCCAACCAGCACGGCCAAGGTGACCGGATGCGCCTTGATGGGCGTCTCGTCCACTGCGGGCAGCACGTAAGCCCGTTTAAGCACTTGCAGATAGTAGTAAAGCGAGACCGCGCTGAAGGCCACCGCAAGAGCGACCAGGGCAAACGGAACCGGACCGGCGCCCACGCCTAGCACTGCGGCAAAGAGGTTGAACTTGGCCCAGAAGCCCACCAGAGGCGGAATCCCGGCCAGCGACAGAAACAGCACCAGCAGCACCGCGGCCAGCGCGGGATTGCGTTTGTGCAGCCCCAGGAAGGCATCTAGCTTGTCCGAGCCCGTGGCCCGCTGCACCACAGCCACCACGCCAAACGCGCCGATGGTGGTCAGGCCGTAGGTGAGGATGTAGTACAGCACGGCGTTGTTGGTGAGAAAAGACGGTCCAGTCGTACTCAGAAAGAACTGGAAGGGACTTCCCTCCCCTATGTAAGCGCGCTGCGTGGCCACACCTAGCAGGATGTACCCCGCATGGGCAATCGCCGAATACGCCAGCAACCGCCGCACGCTCACCTGGGCAAGCGCGGCCAAATTGCCGACGACCATGGAGGCCGCCGCAACCACCAGAAGAATCATGGCCAACGACTGCCAGGTCAGGTATTCGTTCCGCAGATAGGGTTCAACAACTTGCCTTGCTCCGCTTATCGGCCCGCCCGGCCTGAGCAGGTTTCCGCTCACCGTAAGCAGCAGCGCGAAACTGGCGACCTTGGAGACCGAGGCGATAAACGCAGCCGCCGGCGCCGGTGCGCCTTCGTAGGTATCCGGCGCCCACAGATGAAACGGAACCGCGGCAATCTTGAATCCCAATCCTGCAACGATCAGAATCCACGCGACATAGAGCAGCGGACTTGCCCCCGCCTCTGCAATGGAATATTGAATCCAATAAAGGTTCGTGCTGCCGCTCAACCCGTAAAGGTAGCTGAACCCGAACAGCAGAAACGCTGCCGACATGCCGCCAAACAGGTAATACTTCAGCGCCGCCTCGGCGCTCTTGCCTGAGCTTTTCGCAAACGCAGTCAGGATGTAAAGGCCCAGGCTCAGCAGTTCCAGCCCGACAAAGATGACCAGCAGGTCCCGCGCCGCCGCCACCAGCAAACCGCCGGCGGCCGCCATCAACACGACAGCAACATACTCGCCCACATGCCGCGTGAAATCGGAGTCAACCAGCAGCAGAAGCGTCAGTGCCGTCAGCACCAGGATTCCAACCTGCGCGATGGCCGTCGTCCCGCCGTTCGCCAGAACGAGAGACTCGTCTACATACAGACCGAACCCAGTCTGGACGCCGATGGCCCACAGCGCCGCGCCGCAGCCGGCCACGCCCAGCAGCGCCGCCACGGCCACGCGCGTTTTCAACGCCGCCCTGCGCAGGAAGCCCAGGTCCACCACCAGCACCACGAGCGCCGCCACTTCCAGCGCGGTCTCCGGCAGCGTCACGCGAAACAAATCTGCGTAGTTCATCTGCATCCCTTTAGGATTGCTTCGTTATGAATCTTCCGTGTACCGCACACCCGCCAGGAAGGGCCTGCATGGTGAGACTTTTGGGGATTTTGCACATCTTTGGCACAAAACGGTTGCTTGCGCATGAGCCTCTACCTGCCTGTCTTGGCCTCAAAGCGGGGATCTTCGACCGTGCCAACGGACTCAGGCGGCGGATGGCAGGGTGCGCCCTCGTTTGCCTGGTCTCTGGCCGGTTAACCAGCAGAATATCAGGTTCATGGCGGCTCGATCCCCGGGGCTGCGAGGGGGAGGCAGATCGGCAGCATGTCGACAGGTTCGCTACCGGAGGCATCTGCGGCAAAGCGGAACGCAATGCAGGTCCTCAGCACGAAGGCAGGCCATGCAAAAGGGGAAAAGAATATCACCGGCTTCATTGTTTCAGGCCGGGCAAAGTGGAGTTCAACGCTGGAAATCGCCGCTCTTTCCGCCCGATTTGGCTTCGAGCTGAAGGTTGCGAATGACAATCCCTTTGTCGAGCGCTTTGGTCATGTCATAGACGGTGAGGGCGGCGACGGAGGCGGCGGTGAGGGCCTCCATCTCCACGCCTGTGGGGCCGGCGGTGGCAACGGTTGCGGTGATGCGCACGCCCCCGGAGACAATTTCGGCCTGCACGTCCACATGCGTGAGCAAAAGCGGGTGGCACATGGGGATGAGATCAGCGGTGCGCTTGGCGGCCTGTATCCCGGCAAAGCGGGCAACCTCCAGCGGATCGCCCTTGGGGTTGGCGGGCAAAGCATCCAGAACCGCCGCCGAGAGTTCGACGAAAGCGGAGGCCGTGGCGGCGCGCCGGGTAGGCGGCTTGGCGCTTACATCCACCATTTCCGCCTGGCCGGATGGCCCGTAATGTGAGAGTTGCTGTTGCGGTGTCTCGGGCATGAAGTTCCTCAAGGGCAGAATACCGAGCAACAGGGGCAGGAGACCACTTCAATCTTCAAGCGGGAGCGGGTGAAATGGAGAGCGGCGATGGGTGATGGGCGAGATCATGGTGTAGCCATGGTAAGTCCATGCTCCTGAAAGATGGTTGTGAGCCATGCTGAGCCGTCAACGCAAGGACGTCTCGCAGCAATTCGCGGCGCGTGCCGGCAGCGATCGCTGGCTGCGGTTTGCAGGCGCAACAGGCTGCCTGGCTTACAGGCTCAATCTGGCGTTGGGGACGACCACGCCGGCGCGCATGAGGGTGCAGGTTCCTGACTGGTCGCAACGGTAGTGAAGATTGGCGCGATAGTCCTGCCAGGGAACGGCATTGCCTTCGGCCAAAGTGCTGCCGATGATAAATGTCTTTCCCTCGTGGGTCTCAATGGTTCCCAAGGAAGCGTCATAGTCGGCAACCGTGACGTCGCCTTCGATGACGAAGGAATAGCGCGGCACCGCATAGGCAATCCTCTCAACCGGGGGAGTCGCATGGGAAACGGTGGAGGCTCTGCGCAAAAGATACGGCCTGAACATGTACGAACTCCTGCGCCGCGCCGCGAGCCTCTTTCTGCCGGATATCGTCCGCACGGCGGGACTGGTGACGGCTGGGGCTGTGACAGCAACTGCTTTCACGGCGGAGGAAAGCATTTCGGTCCCCTGACTCTGGGCAGGGACTTCGATCTTCGGTGCCTGGCTTCCGCTGGGGGCCGGCTCACGCTTCGATTCGGCAGCGCTCGCTGTGACCTGTCCCAAATTCGGCGCGGACGCCTGCGTGTTTGCAAACCACGGAGAAGCTGCCAACGCGGTTCCAGCCACGATGCCCAAGGCCACGCCTATGGTGGCGCAGATCAGGGTTGACCCCATTTTGGTTCCCGCGGGCCCGCCGGTCTGCAGTGGCCTGAATCCGGTTCCGGGCTGAAGATTTGGATATTCCTGGTATGCAGTCGCCATCGGGTAGCACCCTTTCCACGTCTCTCGATTTCCCTGGAGCAGGGGTCAATGAAATTGAACCAAGTTGGCTTCCAACGGACAATCCACCAAAAGCGGCATAGTCCGTGCTGTGGGTCCCACATCGCGGTCAGGCACACTTTGCCTCGACACTTCCTTATCGGCACCGCGCGGGAGAGGAACATCCCTGCGCCATGAATTCAGTTACCTTGGTTTGCGAACCCGATCCTTCTCGAGGCGAAAAGATATAACATATTGTTCTTACATGTACTTAGACGGCCAATGTGCAAGTATTTTGTAGAGAAATGACGGGGCATTCGGCCGTGATGCAAGCAGTTCAACAGGAGCCTGCGCTTACGAGCTGTGGAAAACCGGGATCCTGGAGACGAAATCTCCAAGAAGCAACCTCATGGGCTCATCTGGCGCCGAGCGTTTTGCTCTTATCCTCACACTCCGGCAAGCAGCGCTTTCACCGCGGGTTCGATGGTGTCGAGCAGGATTTTTGGGTAGAGGCCGACAAACAAGCTGACCGAGGTGAGCACAACGACTCCGGTGACTTCAGGCCAGGTGATCGGCGCCAGCGCTTGGGCATGTTCATGCTCCAGCGTATGCGCGTTGGGCAGAACGTCGCTGAAGAACGCCCTTTGCAGCGCCCGCCACGTGTATGCCACACCGATAACAATGCCGATGCCCGCGAACAAAACCCACCACGGATTCACGTGCCACGCTCCTACCAGCACCTGAAGTTCGGCGACAAAGCCAGAAAAGCCCGGCAGCCCCATCGAGGCCATGCCAGCAATCACAAAAGCCCATGCAGCAAACGGCAGCCGTTTCGACAAGTGCATGGTTTCCAGCTCCGCCAAAAGCCGCGTGTGGGTGCGCTCGTAGACGATGCGGCCCACAATGGCGAAGAGGAGCCCGGCGATGATGCCGTGCGAGAACATCTGCAACACCGCGCCGGTGACGCCGATCTGGTTGAGCGTGACCAGTCCGAGCAGCACAAAGCCCATGTGGCTCACGCTGGAGTAGCCGATGACGAATTTGAAATCGGTCTGCGCCAGGGCCACCAGCGCTCCATACACAATGCCGATGACCGCCAGCACGGCGAAGACGTCGCGCCAGGAGCCAATCCCGGCGAAGGTGAATCCCCAGGGGTCCAGGCCGTGCGGGAAGAGCGCGATTCCCACGCGCAAGCAGCCGTAGGCGCCCAGCTTCATCACCACGCCCGCCAGCAGCATGGAAGCGGCGGTGGGCGCGGCCACGTGGCCCGTGGGCGCCCAAGTATGAAACGGCCACATGCCGGCCAGAATCGCAAAACCAGTGAAAACCAGCGGAAAGCACCACATCTGAAAGCTCACCGGCAAGTTCGCGTGCGCCAGTTCGATCAGGCCAGTGGAGTGGCTGCCCGCCGTGGCGTAGGCCGTCAGCAGGCCGATCAGCACCATCGCCGACCCGACGAAGGAATAAAGCGCTAGTTTCATCGCCGCATACTCGCGCCGCGTCGATCCCCAGATGGCGATCAGGAAGTACTTGGGGACAATCGCGATCTCATAGAAGACGAAGAGCAGAAAGAGATCGAAGCTGAGGAAGACGCCATAGACGCCGCCGATCAACGCCAGAAACAAGGCGAAAAACTGGTTGGTGCGCAGTTCGATGTTCCAACTGAATAGCACCCCGGCCACCGCCGCCAGTCCAGTGAGCAGCACCAGCACGCGGCTGATGCCGTCGGCCGCGAGGAGGTAATGCACGCCCATGGTGGGCACCCAGGGCAGATCGACAAGCACCTGGCGGCCCTGGCCCATGCCAGCCACAAATCCCTGCACCGCAACTGCCAGCCCGGCCACGGCCACGGCCAGCGCAAGCCAGCGCGCCAGCACGGACCGGCCCTTGGGAAGCAGAGCCTGGACCAATGCCCCGGCAAACGAGAGATAGATCGTGTATGCCAGTAGGGGCGCGGAGTTTGGATGAAATATCGAAAACATTAAAATCTCCAGTGCGCCAGCAGGTTCACGACGGTTGGATTCACGCTGTCCACAATCAGCGAAGGCAGAAGGCCAATGAGCAGCATCAGTCCGATCACCGGGGCCATCGCCATGCGCTCCCCGTGGTGCAAATCGGGAAAGTTCGCGCAATGAGCTGGCACCGGCCCGCTGAAAACCTTCTGAATCACGGTCAGGATCACGGCCGCGGTGACTAGCAGGCCGAGAAGCGAGACCGTGGCCGCCACCCAGGCCAGCGGGAAGACGCCGCGGAAGATCAGGAACTCGCCCACGAAGCCGTTGAGCCCCGGCAAGCCGAGCGACGAGAAGAGCGCAATGCCCATCAGCCCGGCCAGTACCGGAGCTGGCTTGCGGATGCCGCCAAAGTCGTCGATGCCGCGATGGCCGCCCGTCCGCTCCTGCAACATGGCCACAAACCAGAAGAGCGCCGCAGCCGTGAGGCCGTGGTTGAACATTTGCAGAATCACGCCGTTCAGCGCAGCCGCCTGGCTGGCCTCAGCCGCCGCGCCGACCGAAGGTACCGCCAGCGCAAAGATGCCCAGCAGACAGTAGCCCAGGTGATTCACCGATGAGTAAGCGAAGACGCGCTTCAAGTCCTTCTGCTGCACTGCCGCCCAGGCGCCCATCACCACCGTTGCCACGGCCAGAACCAGCAGCGGTGTGCGGATTTGCGCGATCTGGTGACCGAAGAGCGGAATCGCAATCCGCAGCAGGCCGTAGACGCCCATCTTCGACATGGCGCCTGTCAGCAGCATGGTCACAGGCGAGGGCGCTTCGGCGTAAGCCGCGGGCAGCCAAGTATGAAACGGAACCATGGGCACCTTGACCGCAAAGCCCGCGAGCACCCCTACGGCCAGCCAGAGCATAACGGGACCGAGATGCGCGGTCACCATCTGTTCGAGTTCGCCGGTCGAGGCCAGCAGGGTCAGATGGTTGAAGTCCATGCTGCCCGTCGCCAGGAAGATGGCCAAGAACGCCACCAGCAGCGCCACGCTGCCCGCCATGGTGTAGACGAAGAACTGCGTCGCCGCCGGGCCGCGCCGCGCGCCTCCCCACAGCTTGATGAGGAAGAACGCGGGGATCAGGCTCAGTTCCCAGAACAGAAACCAGTGGAAGAAATTCAGCGCGGTGAACGAGCCGAAGAGTCCTGCCTCCAGCACCAGCACCAGCGCAAAGTAGAGGCCCGGCGAGTGATGCACGCGATGCGCGGCGTCCACCGACATCAGCGTCACAATGGCCGAGAGCACCAGCATCAGCGCACCCAACCCATCCACGCCCAGATGATACTCGATGCGCAGGGACGGCGCCCACTGATGCTGCTCGACAAACGCCATGCCGCCATTCGCCGGCAGTCCGCTCCAAACCATGAGGGACAGGGCCAGGCAGACCAGCGTCGTTAGCAGCGCCACGTTGCGCGCGTGCTTGCCGGCCCAGAAGGCAACCACCGCCCCGGCGAGGGGCAGCACGGTCAACAGCGTTAGTACAGGAAGTCCGCTCATGCCCGGCTGCTCCAGATCAAAATTGCGGCCAGCGCCACGACGGCCAGCGCGAGGATTCTCAAATATGTCTGCACGCGGCCCGTCTGCACCCGCGCCAGCAGGCCTCCGCCCACGCCCAGCTCCTCGCAGCCCTTGTCGAAGCTGCCGTCAACGACATTCGTATCGAAGAAGCGGTTGAGCTCGGCCCAGCCGCGGAAAGCCCAAGCCACCAAAGCTACCAGTCCGCCCCACACGCGGCGATCCAGCCAATCCGCGACCTTGCCCCAGGCCCAGTAGAAGGCGATCACAGTAACGCCATAGAATTCATCCACATAGAAGCGGTTTTGCAGCAACTTCCAGAGCGGGGGAGCGGTCTTCTCCAGCGCGTCGGGCTCTTCCGCCTTTTGAATTTTGCCGCCGTAGAGCCAGCCACCCAGGCCGAGGCCCAGAAAAACCACCAGCGTCGAAGTGGCCATGAGAGCCATCAGGCCCGGTTCGGCAAACCCGTGCAGGTTGAAGGCCAGCTTCTCGCTGCCCAGAAACGCGTGGAACCACGGCCAGAGCGGCGTGCCCAGCGCACCCAACGCCATGGCGAAAAAGGCCAGAATCGCCAGCGGTGCGGTCATCACCCAGGGACTCTCGTGCGCTGGCTTCTTGCCCCGCCAGTGTCCAAAAAAGACATAGGTTACTTGCCGCGTCATGTAGAAGGCAGTCAGCAGCGCGCCAAAGACCAGCATGTAGAAGGGCGTGCGGGCCACCGTCCAATGTTGCGCCGCCTCCAAAATGCCGTCCTTGCTCCAGAAACCCGAGAAGAACAGCGGAAAGCCGCACAACGCCAACATGCCCACTGCATAGGTGATGAAGGTCAGGGGCATATCGGACTTGAGGCCGCCCATGCGGCGGATGTCCTGCTCCTCGTGGCAGCCGTGAATCACCGAGCCCGCGCCCATGAACAAGAGAGCTTTGAAGAA
>Ga0181529_10004146_pt1 | contig 15904 bp, 11 predicted proteins | sample PEATcosm2014_Bin_36_FD_119763 | JGI IMG/M metagenome (GOLD analysis project Ga0181529, IMG submission 119763) | Peatland microbial communities from MTU Mesocosm Facility, Houghton, MI, USA - PEATcosm2014_Bin10_30_metaG | ecosystem: Environmental > Terrestrial > Soil > Wetlands > Peat | place...
CGAAGTTGATGACGCAGGCCGCCAACGCGAGCGATGCGGCGCACAACGCGATGCGGTTGCGCCCCACCGTCAGGAAACAGAACAAGACCATGATGAGGCAGGCGAGGCCTACCATTTCGGGCAACAGCGAAGTCCAGGAGTACGTCCACTGGGTGAATGGCGATAAGAAGTACCACAGCGCTCCCACCGCCGACCAGAACGTGTTGCCCGAGATCAGCAGCAGCCACGTGAACACGCCCACTAGCAGGAAGAGAGCCTTGCACTGCCAGAACACGGCGTAGGCGCGAGCGGCGGGCAGGAAGAAGAACGCCCAGAATTGCGGACGAAAGAGCGTGGACACGTGCCGGATGGGCACATTGCCCAGCAGCGATATACCATGGCCGCCCAGGGCCGTCCGCTCGAATGCGAAGCGGTCCTTACGGAGCGCCTGGTTGAGAATGTCGGGAGTGTGATAGCCCCACTCGTCGGCGCGAATTCCGCGGGCCATCCCCAACAGCGGCTTCTGCGGCGGGCCGTATTGGAAATCGGAAGCGAACACTCCCGCCGAAGAGCCGTTGAGGTTGGCCAGGCTGCCGATCGCGAACGCCGCGACGCAGGCCACATAGAACCAGATCGCCGGAGCGTCGAAGCGGATGAAACCGGGCACGGAAAAACGCTGCGCGAACGGCTCGATCTGCGAATTGGCGCGCTGCACCAGAGTTCGCACGGAGCGCCACAGCCTATCGAGAGGCCGGCGAATCGCATACGCCAGTGAGGCGAGCGCGATCAGAATTCCATTGCCGAAGAGGATGACCGGGATCTTCGCGGCGGCTTTCGCGCGTGAGTAATCGAAGGGTTCGGACGGTTTGAGCACCAGCGCGGAACCATCGGACTCCGCGATCGCGAGCGGCCCCAGGGCGCCTCGTGCCCCATGAATCTCGGCACGGCGAAGCAGCGAAGCGCCCGCAAGCGGATCGAACCGAAGGCGAACCGCGAAGAGCGTGCCCTTCGGCAGATCGAGCGAGATGTTTTGGATCTCGCTGGGCCGCCCTTCCAGAGCGACGGCGGGTGAAGGATGGCCGTCGAATCCGCCGCCCATATCGTAGGCGGCCTGCAGCCGGCAGGGGGCGGGGGAGGAGATGTCGAGGTCCAGGGTGAACCTGGCGCGGCGCGTCAATTGAAACAGCGTGAAGGCCAGGGCGCAGCACAGCACGGCGAAGGCGAATACCGCGACGGGCCGGTATCGGGAGGACTGCCGGGAGCGCCCGCGGCCGCCCTCCATGACGATCTCAGGGCCGGGCAAGCACAGTCCCTTCCCAATCGACCCGTGTTCGGGCTAGTGGTCTTCTGGATCGTGGCTTCATCCACTTCCAGTGTACCCGCGTGTTATGTGGGGCAGGCTGTTAGCCTGCGGCCGATTGTCAATCGGCCTGCCGACCAGCGTATGAATGCCGGCCAGGCCGAGTACCACTCGGCCGCAGGTTGCCAACCTGCCCCACATAAGGACATCCGAATTGAACCTATTGGTAGCGCAGTGCTTTGTCGGGCTCGGTCAGAGCGGCGCGGCGCGCGGGGATCAACGTCGCCACCAGGGCGACCAATGTCAGTAGCAGCGCGACTCCTCCGAAGGTAATCGGGTCGGTGGCTTTGACGCCGAACAACAGGCTGACCAGAAAACGCGTCGTGGCCCACGCCAATCCCAGGCCCAATACCACGCCGGCGCCGGCCAGTTTCATGCCGTGCGCCAGCACCATGCGGAGCACCTGCGAGCCGCCGGCTCCCAGCGCCATGCGGATTCCGATCTCCTGGCGGCGCTGCTCCACGGAATACGCCATCAGGCCGTAGATCCCAATCGCCGCCAGCAACAGCGCCACGCCGGCGAAAATGCCCAGCAGCAGCATATTGAAATTCTGGCGCGCCACGGATTTCGCGATCACCCGCTCCATAGTCCTCTCGCGGTCGGGCTTGGTAGCCGGGTCCACCGAGCGGAACTGCTTCTCCACCGGAATCCGCATCTGCAGCGGGTCGCCGGCCGTGCGCACTTCCCAGCTCAGCGGCACCACCTGGTTGACCAGCGTGGTGATCCCTTGCGGTACCTGGCTCTGCGGGATGTACATCACCCCGACCTCGCCATTGTCCAGGCCGGTCTCGCGTACGCTGCCGACAATGCCCACGATCTGCCGGGGCGGATCCTCGAATTGCGGTCCCAGGCCCCTGCCGATAATGATGGTCTGGCCGATGGGATCTTCCTTCGGCCAATAATGGCGCGCCATGGCGTCGTTGATCGCCACCACCCGGCTGGAGCCCGCGGTATCGGTCTGGCGGAACGTCCGCCCGCGCAACAGGGGGATTCGAAACACCTGAAAATAATGTTCCGAGACCGAGCGCCATTGTTCGTCGCCGTTGTAGTCGCTACCCTTTCCCGGAGTCTTGCCGGCGATATTGAATGGCAGGTCGATGCCGTTCGATACCGGCAGCACGACGGACGATGCGGCCGCTTCCACGCCCGGCAGGCTCTCGATGCGGCGGCAGACGTTGACCACAAAATCGTCCACCTTGGCCGTGGTGGTGTAGTTGCCGCCGCCCATGGCGGTCTCCAGCGTGAGAACGTTGCGCGGGTCGAGACCCGGCTTCACCATGCTGAGACCCACGAATGTGCGGATGAGCAGAGCGGCGCCCACCAGCAGCACCAGCGCCAGCGCCACTTCCGATACAACCAGCACACTGCGCGCGCGGTTATGGCGCAGGCTGGTGCCGGAGCGGCCGCTCGATTCCTTCAGGCTGGACGCCAGGTCGGGGTTGGACGCGTGCAGCGCCGGGAAGAGCCCGAAGACAACGCCCGTCAGTAGCGCGATGCCCATGGTGAATGCGGCGATGCGCCAGTCGATGGGCGGGGGCACGGCTTGCAGGCCGTCGGGCGACATCAGGCGCGGAATGTTGCCGGGCGCCAGGCGCAGCAACATGCCGACGCCCCAGGCTCCCAGAGCGAATCCCAAAATGCCGCCCAGCGAAGCCAGCAGGACGCTTTCGGTGAGCAACTGCCGCAGCACCCGCCAGCGGCTGGCTCCGATGGCCGCGCGTACCGCCATCTCCCTTTGCCGCGAGGCCGCGCGGGCCAGCAGCAGGTTGGCCACGTTGGCGCAGGCGATGAGCAGCACGAAGGCCACCGCCCCCAGCAACACCATCAGGGACGTCCTGAAATTATGCACCGTGGATTCCTGCAGGGGCGTCACGGCCACGCTTTCGGTTTTGTCCATCCACTTCGGATTCTCGCGGCGGAAGCGTTCTCCCGCGAGTTTCATATCGCTTTGAGCCGCCGCCAGGCCGACGCCCGGTTTGAGGCGCGCCGCCGCCGACAGGTAGTGTCCCTGGTTGGTGCTGTTCGGATCCACCTGCAGAGCCACCCAAACTTCGGCCTCGGGGTCGGACTGGAAGCCCTTAGGCAGTACTCCGATCGCCACGTACGGCTGGCCATCGAGAACCACCGCGCGGCCCAGCACATTTCGCTCGCCGCCGAATTCCCGTTGCCACAGGCCGTAGCCGAGGACCACGGTCTTCGGACCGCCGGGAAGATCCTCGGCCTCGGTAAACGTGCGGCCCAACACCGGCTCCACGCCGAACACCTGGAAGTACTCGCGGGAAACGAGCAGGCCGCGAGTTTTCCGCGGAGGGTCGCCGGTGCCCAGGTTCATCCCCGAGCTGCCGAATCCATAAAGGGCCATGGATGAGAAAACGTGGTTGCCCGCCCGCCACGCCATGAACTTGGGGATGGAGTTGGAGTCTCCGTAGTTACCACCCGGATACGCGCGGTTGAGCCGCATGATGCGGTCGGGCTGCGTGTACGGCAGCGGCTTCAGCAGAACCGCGTCCACCACCGTAAAGATGGCGGTGGTGGCGCCGATCCCCAGAGCCAGCGTGATTACGGCGATGGCGCTGAACCAACGATTGTTGGCCAGCATGCGGAAGGCGTAGCGGATGTCGGACGCGAAAGCTCCCATGCCAACCTATTACGTTGGCGCCCCTCGAAGAGTTCGCAGAAACATGGTGGCGTATGCCCTCGCGGGCGTGTGCCATGGCCGCCCGGGCCGGGCCGCAGGATGCCATCCCAATGCTACTTACTTTTCCCACAACCGGACACCGCTATCGATTGAGTCTCGCACGCTGTTTTATGTGGGGCAGGTTGCCAAACTGCCCCACACACGCCACCTCTAGATGCCGGCCCCTTGCGACCCCAACTCGTCGGCGAATACGCGCAGGTTCCGCGCAATGACGTCCACTTTGTCGCCCAGGTTCAGGTTGAGCTCCCGGAACCGTTCGCGGCTGATTTCGGCGTCCAGCGAGTTCCCGGTGTCCTCGCGCCGCAGCTCGAGCCGCACCACCGGGCCGGCGGCTCCAATATAGCGAACCGTGGCCACCACGGCGTCGCTCTGCGAGCCCGTGTGGCGCGACAAATCGAGCTCGTAGGGGCGCGCGTAAGCGGCCGTGGAGGGCCGCGGCTTGCCCGGTTCCGCCCGCTCCCGGAAAAGATTGACGTCGCCGATGAACTGATAAACGAAGGCGTTGGCGGGGTTGTCGTAAACCTCCAGCGGCGTTCCCACCTGCTCGATCCGTCCCAGGTTCATGATCGCCACGCGGTCGGCCACTTCCAGAGCTTCTTCCTGGTCATGGGTCACAAAGACGCTGGCGATATGCAGTTCGTCGTGCAGCCGCCGCAGCCAGCGCCGCAGTTCCTTGCGAACCTTGGCGTCCAAGGCTCCGAATGGCTCGTCCAGCAGCAAGACACGCGGCTCCACGGCCAGCGCGCGCGCCAGGGCGACACGCTGCCGCTGGCCTCCCGACAACTGGTTCGGAAAGCGGCCGCCCAACCAGTCCAATTGAATCAGTTGGAGTAATTCGTTCACCCGGCCGCGAATCCGCTCCTCGGAAGGACGCGTGGCGCGGGGGCGCAGCCGCAGCCCAAAGGCGATATTCTCAAACACCGTCAAATGCCGGAACAGGGCGTAGTGTTGAAAGACAAAGCCCACCTGGCGCTGGCTCGCGGTGGCGTTGGTGGCATCTTCTTCATTGAGGCGAATGGTGCCGCTATCCGGCACTTCGAGCCCGGCGACGATGCGCAGAAGCGTGGTCTTACCCGAACCCGACGGTCCCAGCAGCGCCACCAGTTCGCCACTCTCGATCCGCAGGCTGACGTCCTTCAAAGCCTCGAAGTTCCCATAAGTCTTGCGTACGTGCGCCGCCTCGATGCTCATTCGCTCTCCCGCCTGGTTTTCCATTCCAGGAACTTTTTGAGGGCCAGGGTAATCACCGCAATCACGCTGAGTAAGGACGCAACCGCGAAGGCGCCGGCGTAATTGTACTCGTTATAGAGAATCTCCACGTGAAGCGGCAGCGTGTTGGTCTCTCCGCGAATGTGTCCGGAAACCACCGACACCGCTCCGAACTCCCCCAGCGCGCGCGCCGTACACAAGACCACTCCGTAGAGCAGGCCCCATTTGATATTCGGCAGAGTGATCTTGTAAAACATCTGCCAGGCGGTGGCGCCCAGAACCAGCGCCGCCTCTTCCTCCTCGCTCCCCTGCGATTCCATCAACGCAATCAGCTCCCGCGCCACAAAGGGAAAGGTCACGAATACGGTTGCCAGAACGATTCCGGGAACCGCGAAAACGATGCGGATATCATGCGCGGAAAGCCAGTTGCCGAACCATCCCTGCGCTCCGAAAACCAGCACGTAAATCAGTCCCGCGACCACCGGCGATACGGCGAAGGGAATGTCGATCAGCGAAATCAGAACGTTCCTGCCCTTGAATTGGAACCGGGTCACCGCCCATGCGGCGGCGACTCCGAAGACGAGATTCAGCGGAACGGCAATGCCGGCGGTCACCAGCGAGAGCTCGATGGCGGAAATCGTATCCGGCTCGCGAATTGCCGCCAAATAGACCGAAACGCCCTTTGCCAGCGCCTGGACGAACACCGCGGCGAGCGGCAGCACGATGAATAGCCCCATCGACCCGAGCGCCAATGCAATCAGGCACCAGCGCACCACCGCCGGATCTTGCGCGCCATCCGGTTGCCGGCGCGGCTCCGGCGCCTGAGCGAGCGGTGCTGAAGAAACCGCCATGGCGTTATTCCGTCTCCATGAATCGGCGGGTTCGCCGCTGCAGCGCGTTGACTCCCAGAAGAAGGAGGAACGAGGCGATCAGCAGGACCGCCGCAATCGCCGTCGCTCCGGCGTAATCGTACTGTTCCAGCTTGGCGACAATCAGCAGCGGAGCGATCTCCGTCTTCATCGGGAGGTTTCCCGAGATGAAGATCACGGAGCCATACTCGCCCAGGGCGCGTGCGAACGCCAGCGCGAAACCGGTGAACAGAGCCGGACGGACGATGGGAAGAATCACGAGGCGAAATATCTGCCAGCGAGTCGCGCCCAGGCTGGAGGCCGCTTCTTCCAGTTCCCGGTCGGCATCCGCCAGAACCGGCTGCACGCTACGCACCACGAAAGGCAGCCCGATAAACGTCAAGGCCACCACCACGCCCAGAGGAGTGAAGGCCACCTTGATGCCCAGTGGCGCCAGGTATCGCCCCACCCAGCCGTGTTCGGTATACAGGCTGGTCAGGGCGATGCCGGCAACCGCGGTGGGCAGAGCGAAGGGCAGATCGACCAGGGCATCCACCAGGGCTCTGCCGGGAAATCGATAGCGGACCAGCACCCACGCCACCAGGAAGCCCACCACCACGCTGATGAGGCCCGCCACCAGCGAGGCTCCGAAAGTCAAACGATAGGAGGCGACCACCTCCGGAGCCGAGATCACCTTCCATAAGTGAGTCCAACTCGAAGAGACCGATTTGAGGAAGACCGCGCTCAACGGGATGAGAACGATCAGACTCAGATACAGCACGGTGTAACTGAAAGCCGGCCAGAATCCCGGAAGCACGCTCGGACGTCTAAATTGAGTTAGTAGCCTCATACATGTTCGGAGCCGCGGCCGTAAGGGAGCGGTGGCGGGCGGTGGAGACGGTTACTTCCCCGCCAGGTAGATCCGGTCGAAGACGCCGCCATCCTCGAAATGGCGTTTCTGCGCCTTCTGCCATCCGCCGAAAAGTTCGTCGATGGTGAAGAATTGCAGGCGGGGGAAGCGGCTGGCGTATTTGGCAAGCGCCTGCGCCGACCGCGGCCGATAGTAGTTTTTGGCCCCGATCTCCTGCCCTTCCTCGGTGTACAGGAACTCGAGATAAGCCTTGGCGACCGCGGCGGTGCCGTGCCTGGCGGCCACTTTATCCACCACCGCGACGGGCGGCTCCGCCAGAATGCTGATGGCGGGCGTGACCACCTCGACCTTGTCCCTGCCCAGTTCATTGAGCGCCAGGGAGGCTTCATTTTCCCAGTCGAGCAGCACATCGCCGATGCCCCTCTGGACGAACGTGGTGGTGGAGCCGCGGGCGCCGGAGTCCAGGACCGGAACGTTCCGGTAGAGGCGCGCCACGAAATCCTCCGCCTTCTTGTCGTCGCCGTTGTTCCTCTTGAGAGCGTAGCCCCACGCCGCCAGATAGCTCCAGCGCGCCCCGCCGGAGGTTTTGGGATTCGGAGTGATTACCGAGACGCCGGGTCTCACCAGGTCCTCCCAATCCTTGATGTGCTTGGGATTTCCCTTGCGCACCAGGAATACGATGGTAGATGTGTACGGGGTGCTGTTGTTCGGCAGACGCGACTGCCAGTTAGCGGGGAGCAGGTGCGCCCGCTCCGCGATGGAATCGATATCGTACGCCAGCGCCAGCGTGACCACGTCCGCCTGCAGCCCGTCTATCACGGAACGCGCCTGCTTGCCCGAGCCGCCGTGCGATTGGCCGATTTGCAAGTCGGCCCCCGTCTTCGCCTTCCATTGTTTGGCGAAGGCGGCGTCGATCTCCTGGTAGAGCTCGCGCGTGGGATCGTAAGACACGTTGAGCAGTTTGACGGGCCCGGCTGCGAACAAGACGGACCCCAGCATCAGGGCCGGAAGCATGCGTAATGTGCGTTTCATGGTGAGTCTCGCCGTCCTAGCGCTAAATGAAGTTGACTTGAAACCGGAGTATGAGCGCTCTCTCCGAAGGCCTGTTCCCGCCGGCGGCGGCCGTGGCGCCCCCGCCGAAGTTAGTGTTCCCGTAGTCCAGAGACGTCCGGAAGAGACGATTCAGATACCAGTTCACCCCGCCCACCCATTCGTGGGCGTGCCGCGGCGCGGCCGTGACAGCCGCGAAGCCGTAATTGTAGATCCCTTGCTCCGTGCTAAAGTCTCCCACCCGCACGGCCAGCTCGACGGCTCCCCATCCCTGGTTGCGGGGATCGAAGGACTTCCTGGGCGTTGGGCTGGTGAACCCCTTGGCCTCGCCCGTGAGCAGGAATGTAGCCTGCACCTGCCAGGCGCGAAACGCGATGTCCCGGCGAACCGTTCCTTTCTGCAGTCCTTCCTCGGTAAGTCCGTACTCCGTCAGCAAACCGAACGGCCCCAGGTAGTAGTATGCCTGCGGCGCCAGGCGGGTGCGATGGCCGGCCTCGGCGACGCCCGATGCGAAGGTGAAGAAGGTGTTCTGGCCGAAAGACTTGTATGCGGGAAGCGCCTCGCCATCCACATTGCCGGTGGAGGCGCCGAGGCCCGCGCCAAGGCCGCGGAGCGGGTTGCGCTCGTCCGGCTGAAACGGCGTGAGGAAGATCCGGCCGGCATAGTCGCGGTGATTGCTGACGGCGGCATCGGAGAGGCCGTTGTCGGCAACTCCGTTAAATACCCCGACGGCATAGGCCACACGGCGCCGCACCACGTCGCCCGAGATCTGGTACCCGATATCGCGGCTGGGCGCCAGCAGGGTGGGCAACCCGCGCTCGACGAAGTTGGTGTCGTCGTCGGACTGCAAACGCTCCAGCCCCACGGGAGGCTTGAATTTGCCCACCCGCACTTTGGCCCTGTCGAAGTACTTCAATTCCACGTAGGCATCGTAGATGACCGTCTGCCCCTGCCCGAAGTCGGGCCGGAAGAAGTAATCGACGTACTTGTACACGGTGCCCGAAAACGTGGGACGGACGCGCCTCAACAGGGCGGTATCCACAAACGACTGGCTGCCTTGGCCGAGGAAGGTCCGATTGTCCACCTGAAGGTCCGCGCCGATCTTGAGGAGGAAGTTGCCATCGTTCGATTTGATGGTGAAACCGCCGGTATCGGCCGTGACCGATGCGGCGCTCTTGGCGCTTTCGGAGAGTTGTTCGTCTTTGAGTTCCTGTTTTCGCTCCGCCACCTTGAGCTTTTGGTCCAGTTCATCCACCTTCTGTTCCAGTTGCCGGATCTTCTGGTCCTGCACGTCGGAGCCGGTCTGCGCGGCGACGGCCCACGCCGCCGCCAAAAATAGAACACTGCCTAGCAACTTGTTCATGTTTCCGTCCTTAAGGTAGAAATTCAAAAATGGAGCTGCCGGGTTAACGAGAGGGACAACACGAGCAGGTGGCGTTTGGAAGCCGTACCGCGAAAGAAGTGGAGGATGGGTGCGCCGTAAATCGTACCATTGTCTATTGAGATTAGTATAATCGCGGCGCGGCGTCAACCCAAATGTCGAATCGGGCTTCAGGCGGCCGGCCGAATACGCAACTTTTGGGTTGCATCTTCTCCGGCCGCGACGTAATATGCAACCTGGAGGTTGCCTGTGCCTGTATCGCAATTGTCGCAAGTTCAACGCAGCGTTTCGATTCGCGCGCCGCGCTCGCGGGTGTGGAGCGCACTCAGTGAGATCGGCCAGTTCTGCAAGTGGTTCAGCGCCGAGCCGTTCGACCCGGGAGCCGTTTTCGCGCCGGGAGCCCGCGTACGGATGCTCTCGACGCACGAAGGTCCCTGCTACAAACAGGAGTTCTCGGTGGACATCGTGGATATGGTCCCCGAGCGGACGCTTTCCTGGCGCTGGCATCCGGGAGTTCAGGTTCCCGGCGAAGATCTGACGGACGAGCCGACGACCCTGGTGGAATTCCACCTGGAGGATGCCGCCGACGGCACCCTGGTCACGGTCGTCGAATCGGGCTTCGACCGGATCTTCGCCAACCGCCGCGCGCGCGTGTTCGAAGAGAACGATGGCGGCTGGAAGTTCCAGATGGCCTCTCTGGAGCGCTATCTCAGTGAGCCGCGGTAGCGCGGCGGTCACACGCCCGGCGGCGGTATTCGCGGCGCTGGGCGATCCGACGCGGCTGCGGCTGGCGGTACGCATGGCCGGCGGCGAGCCGCTCTCGATCACGCAACTCGCCGCCGGCGCCAGGATGACGCGCCAGGCCGTCACCAAACACCTGCACGTTTTGGGACACGCCGGCCTGGCGTGCGCGTCCCGCCGCGGACGCGAGCAACTCTGGTCGCTCGATCCGCGGCAACTGGAGCGGGCGCGGGCCTTCCTGGACAGGATCTCGACCCAGTGGGACGGCGCGCTTGCCAGCCTGAAGACCTTCGCCGAAGAGTAGTGTCGGCGGGCTTGAACTCGGTCGCCAGGTCCGACCGGGCACGGTCACGCGGCTTCCACTTCATCCGCCAAGGTGGAGGGCCGCGGGACGGGGTCACCGTCTTCCCGCATTCCGCGCAGATGCAGCGCCACGGCCTCCCGCACGCGGCGCTTGGTCAAGGGGAGCGTCCGGCCTGTAGCAATGCACCCGGGAAGGTGCGGGACGGGAGCGCCGTATCCGGTTCCAGTCTTGGCGTAGATTGCGGTCTACTTCATCTTCCTCATTCTCGCCCTGCCTGGCGATTCTCGACCCATGGCGCCCGCGGTCTGTCGATCTACAGGCGTCCCGAAGAGTCGGGACGCGGCACCGAGGGTGCGTGCGCCACGACTTCCGGCATTCCGGCCCTGAGATAGGAGGGTTGGAATTCTTTTCAAAGTTGCGGGATCCAAGTCGTCGTTGCGGTGTCCGGCCATCGAACATCGTCTCGCGGCCGAAGAGTAGTGCCCGCGCGCTATTCCAGTTCGCCCTTGAACAACGGCCGCCCGGCCAGCGAAACGCGAAATCCGTAGAAGGCGATCAGCGCGGCGAGCACCAGTGGCAGCAGGCCCATGGAGGCGTACCACAGGGAGAAATCCAGGGTGCGCGGCAGGCCCAGCAGAAAATCGCTCAATGCGCCGGCGACAATCGCCACCACCAGCCCATAGCGTAGCAGCAGGAACACGGTCAGGCCGGACGCCACCAGGTTGATCGTCAAATCCACCGCGGGATAGGCGGTGCCCGAGGAGGAGAGCAGTCCCAGTACCAGCGTGCAGACGATGGCGGCGGCCCATTCCTTGCGCAGGAGGACGCGCAGCACGAAAAGCAGGAACAGCGTCAGCAGAGGGCCGAAGAGCGAACCGGCCAAAGTGAACAGCGCCGCCGCGGCAGCCAGGCGAAGACTGCCGAGCGGATACAGCAGGGCCATCACCGGCTCACCTCCGGGGCCGTGCAGCCTCAGATCGAGCAGCGTGAGCGCCGCAAACACACAGGCGAAGGCCGCGCCGAAGAGCAAACCGCGCCCCACCAGCGGATCGCGCACGCCCTTCACGGTGTAGCGGGTCCAGGCGATCAAAACGTGCGGCCAGCGGCGCCGTACCCAGGGTTCCAGCGCGGCGTAAAACAGCCAGATGACGCTGGCGTTGATGGCGCCCTGGGCCATTACCCTCCAGAAGACCGACAGTTCGGCCATGGTGACCACGTGGTGCGCCGCCAGCGCGTTGCCTCCCGCCAGGCCGGCAAAGTAGAGCAGCGCCAGGCTCGCGGCGCCCTTCTTGTCGCTTCGCCCGGACCGCAGGTTCTTCCAGGCGAGCACGCCGGCGGCGGCCAGCGCCAGGTACACCACCGCCAGCACCGGAATCCGGTCGCCGGAGGAAGCGTCGGTCATCCTCTCCGGTTTGGTCCACGGACCGACGATCTGGAAATAGACCGGACGTCCGCGCCATACCGCCGCTTCCACGCGCAGTTTGGCCCCGGTGGGCGCGTCCGTACCGGTCCACGCCGCGCGGGCATCCCAGTTGGCCAGCGGGGTCCATTGCGGGTCGGCGGCCTGGAATTGACTCTGGTCCAGCCCGGCGGCGCGGAACAGCAGGCCCCAATCGAACGGCGAAGCCGGCGGCGCGGGAGGTTCCACCTGCGGTGGCGATACCTCCAGGCGCTGTAGTTTCCCCTGCGTATCGGTCAACAGGCGGGCCATTCCGGAAACATCGAGCGGCGGGTCGGTGTAGTGGAGAAACGTGTTTAAGCCGCCGTCCGCGGTCATGGGCCGGGGACTCTCGCGATACCAGAACTGGATCACCGGGGGTTGGCCGGCGGCCGGATTGCGCCAGCGCGCCGCCGCCAGATCGTGGTGCCGCTTCAGGTAGTCCTGATAGGCGTCGTCGTAACGCAGGCCCCACGCCGAGTCCGCGGGTCTGGCATCGTATCCGAAACCTTGCAGCAAATGGCGGGAGTCGCGCGCCAGGGCATCCGGCGAGACATCCAGGGGCACCTTTTCGGTGATGGAGTACGGCACCATCAGCACGCCGACGATGGCGATGCCCGCCAGCGCCGCCGCCAACCACGCCATGGCGAACGCCGGGCGCAAGCCTTCGGTTTCTCCCGCGGCGGCGATCAGTTCCGGCGATGGCGTTTCGCCGGCGATCAGGGCCGCGGCCAGCGGATCGCCGCCCGGCAGGCCCGCCGCCACAGCCAGTGCGGAAGCCGGCCGTCGGCGCGGATCGTACTGCAGGCACCGTTGAATCACGCGCTCCACGGCGGGATCGAGATCCTTCACCAGGGTGGTAATGGCCGGCGGCGAGACGCGCTCCTGCATCTGCATCAACTCGATCATCGACGCGGCTTCAAAGGCGCGCTTGCCGGTGAACAGTTCGTACAGCAGCAGCCCCAGCGAGTAGATGTCGCTCTTCGCGGTGACCTCGGTGCCCGCCAACTGCTCCGGCGACATGTAGGCCGGCGTGCCGCTGCGCACGTCGCCCTGCATTTGTTCGCTCAGGCCGGCCAGGCCGAAATCCATGACGATCACCTGCCCGCGGCCGTCGATCATGACGTTGCCGGGTTTGAGATCGCGGTGCAATACGCCTTTGTCGTGCGCCGCGGCCAGGCCCGCGCAAAGCCGACGGGCGGTTTCGAGCGCCTTATCGACCGGCAGGCGGCCGATGCGCCGCAGCAGGCTGGCCAGGTCTTCGCCATCGACGAACTCCATGGAAATGTAGTGCAGTCCCTCGGCGGCGCCGATATCGTAGACGCGGCAAACGTTGGGATGCGTCACCTGGCGGGCCATGCGGACTTCGTTGTAGAAGCGCGCCACCGCGCGTTCGTCGCGCCCCAGCGATTCCGGCAGAAATTTCAGGGCCACGGCCTGGCCTAGCGTGAGGTCGGTGGCGCGGTAGACCTCGCCCATTCCGCCGCGCCCCAGCAGCCCGGCGATGCGGTAACGGCCTGCGATCACGGTACCGGGAAGGAAGCGTCCTTCGTCCACCGAGGACGACGACATCGAGGAAGTCAGCCGCGGCGCCGCGCGCTCCGCCCCGGCGCCTTTCGCCGGCCCCGGCTCGATTACCATGGGGGTGGTTTCCTCCGAAGCCGCGTCCAACGGGGCCGCGCACCACGAACAGAACCGCGCGGCGGCGGCCAGTTCCCGGGAGCAACTAGGGCAGCGGGTCATGGGATCAGATCAATCTTACCGCGCCCGCGACGGTGAGGCCTCTGCACGGAACCGGGGCGGATCTGTGCGTCGCCGGAAGGTCACCGAGAAATCTGCCGCGCAAAAGGGGCAAATTGGTGTACACTGTAACTGACGTAAATAACGCTTGTCTCCTGTTTGCACCATTTCGGCTCTCCATGAGAGCGTCCCTCAGGGCGTTCAGCCCGTATCCGCTCACCTCCCAAAATTCAAACGAATCTGACACATGTATCCTGGACGAAACTTTCCTCCTCGCAGGCAGAATCGCAGAGAGAACGTAAACGAGTTCATCCGCGCGCGTGAAGTACGCGCCGTCTTTCCGGACGGCACCACAGAGGTGATGCCGACTTCGGCAGCCCTGCGAAAAGCGCAGGAATTAGGGCTCGATCTGGTGCTGGTGGCGCCCACCGCGGTCCCGCCAGTGGCCAAGGCCGTGGATTTCGGCCACTACCAGTACGACCAAAAAAAGAAGCAGCACGACGCCAAGAAGAAGCAGCACGTGGTCCAGGTGAAGGAACTGAAGTTCCGCCCCAACACCGACGATCACGACTACGACTTCAAGATGAATCACGCCATCCGGTTCCTGGGGGAAGGCAATCGCGTCAAAGCCGTCGTGCAATTCCGTGGCCGCGAAATCGCGCATGCCGACCTGGGCAAGAAACTGCTCATGCGCTTCGCCGCCGACTTGTCCACATACGGCAGCGTCGAGGCCCAACCGCGTCTGGAAGGCCGCAATGCGCACATCCTGATCAGCCCTCTGAAATCCCCGCCCAAGCCCGGCGAGAAACCTGCGGCCGGCGAGAAGCCTCCAGCGCCGGCTCCGGCCCGGCCACAGGGCGCGTAACCCGGGGGGACAGTTCCAGTACCGGTGGAACGGCGGTGATTCCCGGCGCATGCTAAGATTGCAAAAGCCGCCGGCTGTTTGCCGCCTTTATGTACAACGCGTTCTTTGGCTTCACGCAAAACCCGTTCAACATGAGCCCGGATCCGTCGTTCCTGTTCCGGAGCGCGCAGCATGAAGAGGCGCTGGCAAACCTGATCTACGGCGTGCAGAGCCGGAAGGGCTTTATCGTCCTGACTGGAGAGGTGGGCACCGGCAAGACTACCATGCTGGAGTGCCTGCGCGACTTCCTCAGCACACAGCAGATCGCGTTCGCCTCGTTTTTCAATTCCCGTTTGAGCGTAGAGCAGTTCTTTGAATTGCTGGCCTATGATTTCGACCTGCGGGTCAACCGCCTCTCGAAGACGGAAGTCCTGCTGGGGCTGAATCACATGTTGTTGGAGCGCGCGGGGGTAGGGCGTACCACGGTACTGATTGTAGACGAGGCCCACAACCTGGATTGGGACGTACTAGAGGAAATCCGGCTTCTGGGCAACCTCGAAAACCGGCGTGGCAAATTACTACAGATCGTCCTATCGGGCCAGCAGGAGCTGGACACCAAGCTGGAAAAGCCGGAATTCCGTCAACTGAAACAGCGCATCGCCCTTCGTTGCGCGCTACGGGGCTTCAATTCCCGGGAGACGGCCGCATACATCGACTCCCGAATGTCCCGCGCGGGCCTCAACGAGCAGCACATCATTTCTCCGGAACTGATTGAAGAGATTCACTTTCGTTCTCAGGGGATTCCCCGGCTCATCAACTCCATCTGCGATAACATGCTGCTGACGGCGTTCGCGCTCGAAAGCAAATCCGTCACCCCGGCCATGCTGGACGAGGTCACCGCCGATATGCGCCTCGAGTATCCCGAGTCGCGTCCATACCGCCCCGACTCCGAGTTTCCCGAACAAGCGCTTCGTCGTTCCTAGTCCCGTACGTACCTAAATAGCAGAGTTGTAGGGTACATCCCCGATACCATCAATCGCAAATACCCCCTAAAAGTACTAGTAGCGCCCCCCTTATCGTTACTGAAACAGGGCGACGTTCGGATACACTTCTGGAGAATCAAAACGTCCAGTGCCTGTGAGCTTTTCGAACGGTATTCTTCACCACCGGCAAAAGTTCAGGGCGATTGTTGGCAAAGGAGCCTTCAAATGCGGAAACTACTCAAGACCAAGCTCGTAATGGTCGCGATTCTGTCACTGTTCACATTCGCGCTAGCCAGCGCGGGTACACTCGTTCAGGGCACCCACTGTGCCGTCGCTTCCGGCCCGTATCTGCCGCCAGATCCGTGGGACGCGCTGACCGTCGCTTCCGGCCCGTATCTGCCGCCAGATCCGTGGGACGCGCTGACCGTCGCTTCCGGCCCGTATCTGCCGCCAGATCC
>Ga0181529_10004147_pt1 | contig 15902 bp, 8 predicted proteins | sample PEATcosm2014_Bin_36_FD_119763 | JGI IMG/M metagenome (GOLD analysis project Ga0181529, IMG submission 119763) | Peatland microbial communities from MTU Mesocosm Facility, Houghton, MI, USA - PEATcosm2014_Bin10_30_metaG | ecosystem: Environmental > Terrestrial > Soil > Wetlands > Peat | place...
CAGCCCGGCGAGACAATCGTGATGTACGCCAACGGTTTCGGATCCACGTCGACACCGGTGGTGAGCGGGTCCGAAACGCAGTCGGGAACGTTATCGCCCATGCCGGTGATCACCATCGGCGGCGTAGCTGCGACGGTAACCTTCGCCGGCCTGGTTGCTCCGGGCGAGTTTCAGTTCGACGTGGTAGTGCCGCCCTCGCTCGCCAATGGCGACCAGCCCACGATGGCGATGTACAACGGCTTGACGACGCAGGCGGGAACGCTCATCACGGTGCACCAGTAGTGGAGTTTCATTTCCGGCCAAGTCGGCAGACCGGAAGTTGGCCGTGTTCCGTGAGAGCAAGGGTATTACCGCTAAGTTATTTGATTTTGTTAAGGTGGAAGCGGGGAGGAGTTGCAGTAAGCCGGGTATTGAAAGAACGTAAGTTACTGAGCTCTCTGGCCCACTCTTCCCGGCCTTGCTTCCGGTCCCATCGGAGTTGGATCAATTTGGATCACTGCCAGCGCGTCGACCTGCACACCGGATTGCCACCTAAAAACCGTTCACGCGGCGTCGCCGACATGAACCACCGCCTCCTTGCCCATTGCACGAAGGGCAGCTTCGATCTTGCCCGCCTTGGTCTCGTGCTTCGGGTTGAGCATCCCGCGGACAGCCAACTCGGTCACTCCCAGGCGACGCGCAAGTTCGGAGTTGCTGATGCCGGCCCGCTCCATGGCAGTGAACAGAGCCAATTTTGGGGCAAGATACATGGCCACTGGAATACGCCGCTCACCTGGGCGCTGCTTTGAGGGCCTAGGGATGACATCGCGCCGGACAAGCCGGCCAGCCAGCGCCTCCTGCAAGCAGTCGGCTGCCTGTTCGATGGCGTCTGCGATATCGCGACCACTCGTGATCGCCTCGGGGAGGTCCCGAAAGCGCACCATTAAACTTCCGCCTTCGTCCGGGGTGAACTGGGCAGGGTATGCAAACTGATCCATAGGGCGTTCCTTAGCTCAGGCCGCAGTCCTTCGGTTCGAGTTCCAACTGGTCAATCATAGCGCGGAGAGTTCCCGAGGGAATTTCACGCCTCAAGTACTGAACGGTCGTCTTGCCGTTCGTTCCGACGTACAGGGTTCCATGGCTCCCTTTTCCGTGAGAAGGAACCCATCTGTAGATGAGCTTCCTCAATCTCGCGGCGCGCCGCGCTTTCCTCTTTCCTCAGGAATTCCGAACCCTTCACTTATCAAGTATCGTACACCCTTCGTACGAACCCACGTGCTGCATCCGAGATCAATCTTGATCCGCGCCGGACCGAGTCGCAATGATGTCGCCGGTCTAGAAAGAGAGCTGCTGCTTCCCTCGCAGTTCTTCAATAACTCGGCGGAGTTCAAGGACCGCATCCTCATCAGCAGGCTCGTGGGTGTTTACGAGTGGGTCCAGGTCGTAGCACTTTGTCCTGTATGCATCGATGGCCGGGTCAGGGTCTGAGCCCTCGACGAAATCGTTCCATTCCTGGGGGTAGCTCTCACGGTTGTCCAAGAACCTCTCAATCAGATCAGCGACCTCCGTTTTCGTTCGGCTCCGTCTCATGCGGCCAATGGTATCAGAACATCACTTCATGGCAGCGAATTCGGAGAGGCACACCGATCCGAGTCACCCGTGGGATCAATTTGGCCAAAGTCTCTTCAAAAAATCTTGCAAGTTATTGATTTTATTATGGTGGAGGCGGGGGGAGTTGAACCCCCGTCCGAGAAAGCCCGCAATGAAGAGCCTACGTGCGTAGACGGCTCAAAAGATTCGGAGGCTGCTTCAGAACCGACGAGAGCGGCAGCGCCCTAGCCCGATTGGATCTCGACCGTGGGCTCCGGACCGAAGCCATTGGCCTATCCCGCAAGATGACGCTCACTCACCGCCGCGCGGGCTCAGCGGCTGGAGCGGCCACTTAATTAATTAAGCAGCGTATGCAAACTGCGTGTTGGCAGTTATGTTGTCCGATCGTTTTACGGGAGCTCGGAACCCGGCACGCCTCCCCACCACGATTCAATCCCGTCGAATCCGTTGCGCCCCCATTTCCAAGAGCCAGTGGCAGGTACTACGCTTCCAGTGTAGCACCCGCCGGTTCCGCTATAGCCCTGTGCGGGGAATTCAATTCTCCGTGGGAACCTTGTCCACGTGATCGACAATCAGAAATTCGGCGGGGCCTTTTTTCGATTCCAGGCGCAGGCCGAGCTGCTCCTGGATGGCCTGAACCAGGGTGGGACCGGCATCGCTGTCGGAGGCCGTGGAGCGCGATTCCGCAACCCAGAACAGGCCGATGGCGTATTTGCCCTTGAGGCCGGTGGCGTCGGTCACCGGCGACGCGAGTTGGCCGGAGAGCTGGCCGGCCAACATTTCCATGGTCATATTGGGGTAGAACAGACGCGCCCGGCCGTTCATCATCGACATTCCGGGCTGGCCCGGCGGAAGAGCCGGAAAGCCGTCCTTATCCAGGGTGGGGCGCGCACGCGGCGGGGCCGGCCGGCTGATACCGGCATCGTCGTCCTTCGGCGGGGGCGGGGGCGGGTCCGCGCCCTCTTTGAACTTCGGACCGTTCCTGGCAACCACCAGTTCGTACTTCTGATAGTCCCTGGTCTCACGGTGGACTACCAGCTTGAACCGAACTGCCAGGAGATTCTGCAGCATCACCTTGAGATCGTCCACGGTCGCTCCGGGGGCGACCTTGGCGTCCAGGTTGAACATGGGGCGCATGCCGGCCATAGAATCCGTTGCGATGAGCTGATAGTACGAGATGCCATAAGCCCGGCAAACCAGGTTGGACAGGGACATATTCTCGCAAACGAACAAGCCCGGGTCCTGACTGCCGGGGCCTCCTCTGCAGAAGACCGAGACGCCTCTGCCGTCGGGCGGCGGCGCCTGCTTGAGCGATGCGACTTCAAACTCCAGTTTGTCCGCAGATTGGGCGAATCCGGCGCAGGCGAACAGGAGAAGTTCAGACAGGATGAGTCTTATCACGGCTTCCGGAGTCCTCCTAAGCAGGCATTGACGGCGGAGAGGAAGAAAGCGTGCAGGACATTCAGGGGGCCGCGTGGCAGGTACTACGCTCTTCGTGTAGCACGGTCCGTTTATAATCGAAGTATGCGTATGCGGACGATTTGCCTTCGCGCTGCCGGCTTCACCGCGCTTCTCTGCCTGGTATTGGCGTTGCACGCCGCGGAGATGACCAAACTGACCATCGTGGTGAAAACCCAAGGGGGCCGGCCGGTCGACCGCGCCGAAGTGATCGTGCGCTGGAAGGCGGATGCCAAACATCCGCGCATCAGCTTCGGCAAGAATGTGCGCCGGCAGTTCGAATTGCGGAGCGATCAGGAAGGCCAGACGGAGATCCCGGAGATCCCGCAGGGCAGCATCCAGATCCAGGTGTTTGCCAAGGGATACCAGACGTTCGGCAAGATCTACGAAATCTACGACGAAGAGAAGACCGTCGACGTCACGCTGAATCCGCCGCAGCAGCAGTATACGTCGCACTAAAGCAGTTAACAGTTAACAGTTTACAGTGTACAGTTCACAGTTTGCACGGCGCGCACCAGACACTGTGACCTGTACACTGTCTACTGTTAACGCTTTTACGCCAGGTCGAACTTCTCCTGGTGCAGTTGACTGTCGCTCTTCACGATAACGGTGCGGCCCAGAATCTCCTCCAGTTCCTGGAGGTAGGAATTCTGATTGCTCTTGAGCAGCTTGGCCACTTCCGTGCCCACGCGGAGCATGACGTCTTTGCCTTCCACGGCGCGGGCAATCTTGTTGGCTTCCTGCAGGATCTCGCCCACCACGGTCTGCGGGCTCTTCACGTAGCCGGCCCCTTCACAATAGGGGCAAGGCATACAGAGAGTGCGCTCCAGACTCTGCTTGACGCGTTTGCGGGTAATGGCTACCAGACCGAAATCGTTGAACTGGAGGATTTTGTAGGGCGCGCGGTCGGCGCGCATGGCTTCTTCGAGCGCCTGCATCACCTTCTGGCGATTCTTGCGCTCGTCCATATCGATGAAGTCCACAACAATGATGCCGCCCAGGTCGCGCAGGCGGATCTGCCGCACGATTTCGCGGATGGCGTCGGTGTTGGTCTTGACGATGGTGTCTTCCAGCCGGTTCGACTTGCCGACGTACTTGCCGGTGTTGATGTCGATGGCCACGAGGGCCTCGGTCTGGTTGATGACGATGTGGCCGCCCGACTTGAGCCATACCTTGGGCCGCAAGGCCTTCTCCAATTCGGAGGTGATGCTGAACTCGTCGAAGATGGGAGTCGGGCGGGTGTATAGCTTCACGCGGCTGACGAGCCCGGGCTGGAACCGCTGGACGAAGCGCAGCACACTTTCATAAATCTCTTCGTTGTCCACCCAGACGCTCTTGAAGGAGGCGGTGAGCTGGTCGCGGAGAATCCGTTCCACCACGTTCAGGTCGTGATGGATGAGCATGGGCGCGGGCTTGCGTTCGGCCTTCTGGCGCATGTCGAGCCAGAGGTTGTAGAGGAACATCATGTCGGCGCGCAGCTCTTCTTCGGTGCGGCCTTCGCCGGCGGTGCGTACGATGTAGCCGCCGGGGATTCCGGTGCGGTGCGTCTGCAGAATCCGCTTCAGCCGGAGGCGCTCTTCATCGGTGGGAATCTTGCGGGAGACGCCGATGTGGTCGACGGTCGGCATGTAGACCAGGAAGCGGCCGGGGAGGGCGATATGCGAAGTGATGCGCGCGCCCTTCTGGCCCAGAGGCTCCTTGGCAATTTGAACGATGATCTCCTGGCCTTCGCGGAGCAGGTCACTGATGGACGCCGTGGCCGGACGGCCTTCGGGAGCGGTGCGCGGCGCGGCGACGGTCCGCTGCTCGGGCGCGCGGGACGCCGCATCGGCGGTGCGGGGTTCGCGCGGCTCACGCGGTTCGCGCGGCTCGCGTGGATCATGCTGGGGACGACCGCCTTCGGGCATGGGGCCGCCGCGGCCGCCTTTGCGCCGCATGCGGCGGGACACTCGATGCTGCAGGTATCGCGGACCCTGTTCGCGCAGGGTCGCGGTCAAGCTGGTGGGAATGCGCGCGGGCTCGGGACCTTCGTCCTCGACGAGGACCGGTTCGCCGTCCACCACGGCGTCGGGGGAGGCGTCCGCCGGAGACTCCAGCGCGTCGACCAGGGATTCGGCCAGCTCCGCTTCCGTGGGGGGATGCTCCGCGGCTGCCAGCGCGCCTTCGGGTTCGTCGGCCTCTTCGGTTTCCTCAGTTTCCGTGTCGTCCGGTTCCGCGGCATCGGTGGAAATGACTTCCAGTTCCTCGGCGGCCTCGACGTCGGACATGTCCTCCGCCGGGGCGGCGGCGCTTTCCGGTTCGACGGCAGCGATTTCCGGTTCTACGACCGCGGGGACCTTGAATTCCTGGACCGAGAGGACCTCGACGGGTTCGAGTGCGGCCACTTCAACGTCGTCGTTGATGGGCGGGAGTTCGGGATCGACGGCGGGGGCGGCGACGGCTTCCACCGCGGAGGATTCCGCGATGTCGGGCGAGGCATCCTGCTGGGATGTCTCGGGTTCCGGCGCGTCGTCAACGCTATCGGCGAAGTCGGCGTCGCCGCCGCGATTGTGTTTGGCTAGCGATTCGCCGGGGAGGACGAAGAAATCCTGCGGCTCGCTCTCGGTTTCGGCGGCCGGCGCCGGGGCGTAGCGAGGCTCGGGAGCGCGCGGCGGGGCGGACTCGCCGCTCATGCGCGGACCCGGTTCGCCTTCGGGCCGCGGCGAGTAGTATTTGGAATCGGGCAGACCGCGTCCACTGCCCTTCTGCCCGCGGCGGCGACGCGAACGACGGCCTCCGCGACGGTCATCGCGACGGGGGTCCATGCCGGGTGCGCCGGCGGGAGCGCTTAAGGGGACGGGGGTTGAGGACGAGGGCTCCGCGGACAGCGGGGCCACGGCATCGGGGGCCAGGTCGGCACCGGCCTCCGGAGAAACGGGCGCGACGGTTTCCGCGGCTCCAGCCGCTCCGGGCTCGACGGCAACCGGCGCCTGGCCGGCAGGCCGGTCCAGTTTAAGAACCTTGTCCTCCACGCTGGTGACGATCTTGTCGTACTCTTCGTTGTCCTCGAAGAAATCCGAGACGTAGAGGAACGCGTCGCGGTCCAGTCCGATATCGACGAATGCCGATTGCATGCCGGGCAGGACGCGGGTCACTCTGCCTTTATGGATGCTGCCGGCCAGCGAATATTCGTTTTCGCGTTGGTGGAAGATCTCCACTACCTGATCGTCTTCAATGATCGCAACGCGCGTTTCATGCCTATTGGCTGAAACCACTAACTCTTTTGACATCCGAACGCCTCCCCGGGAATGAGGGAGAGACGGAATGGAAAAATGGCGCCCCTGCGTGGGCTTCGCATGCTCCTGGAGCTTCCCCCTCTTGGGGCCCGGAGGAACGCGACCATGCCTGCTGGAAGCTCACACTGGCCGGAGGCGGAGTCAACTCTCGTACACCATCCGGCCGGGAACCACTCAAATCACTCCACTACGGGGGGAGCGTTGCAACGCCAAACCATCCCCAGGATCTCTACCGGCTCCCGAAAATCTTCATCTCAAGCGGCCGCCCGGAATCCGGACCGCCGGTTAATTCACGAACCTTCTGAGGCGGACATTGCTGACCAGCCCCAACGCCACAAAATTCGACCAGATACTGGAACCACCGGCGCTCATGAAGGGGAGCGGGATACCGGTTACCGGCATCAACCCCACCACCATCCCTACATTGACCAGGATATGCGAGAGCAACAAAGCAGCCACTCCCATGCAGATATACATACCCGACCGTTCGGACGCCGTCTGCGCATTCTGGACGATGCGCATGATCATCACGAAATACAGCGACAACATGAATACTACGCCAACGAATCCCTGCTCTTCGCCAAAGGCCGCAAAAATAAAATCTTTGTAGGGAACCGGCAGAAACCGCAGTTTCGCCTGTGTCCCCTGGGTCACACCCTTACCCAGCATTCCTCCGGAGCCGATGGCGATCTTCGATTGAATCAACTGATAGCCTTTATCCTTCGGATCCAGTTCGGGATCGAGAAAACTGATCCATCGCTGCTTCTGGTAATCCTGAAGAACGAAAGTCCAGGTTACGGGAAGCACCAACACCGCCACCAGGGCTACCGCAGCGATATACTTCCAATTCAATCCCGCCAGAAACGCTCCCACAACGAGAACGGCCAGGTACGTGAGCGCCGTCCCCAAATCCGGCTGCTTCAACACGATTCCCGCTGGGATCAAAACCAGAACCAACAGGATCAGCATCTCCCGGATTTCCAACACATCCGACTTCAATTCCGTCAGGTAGCGGGCTACCAACAATATTATCACCGGCTTGACGAATTCCGATACCTGAAAGCGATTGCCTCCGGGCAGCGGAATCCAGCGGTTGGAACCGCCGACCGCCACGCCCACCAGGGCTGTACCCAACAGCGCTACCACGGACAGGATGTACATGAGAGGCACATGGTGCAGCCACGTGTGGTAATCGATGGAAAGCACTACCCACATCAGGAAGAGGCCGCCCAATACGAAGAGAATCTGTTTCCACCATGCGTTGTGGGTGTCGGTGCCCAACGTGGCGCTGTAAATCTGCACCACGCCGACCGCGCAAATGAGCAGAACGACGATCAGGAGCGTCCAATCGATGTCGCGGAAGGAAAGGTACTGCACGGCTAGCGCCTCACCCCCGCCGGGTGCGGCAATTCCCGAGGGAGTCCGATGGTGCTCAGCGAAGAAGTCTTGGTAGCCAGGCCCTGCTCCTGCTGCTTCAGGGCTTCCACGCGGAGTTTCTTGTCGAAGTAGGCTTTGAGCACATCACGCACCACGGGCGCTTCGTTGGCGCCGTGGACGCCATGCTCCACCATCGCCACCACCACAATTTCGGGGTTTTCACGCGGAGCGAAGCCGACGAACCAGGCGTTGTCGCGCATGTCCTTGGTACTGTCGCCCTCGTGAGCTTTCACATAGGCCATGGACGCCAGTTGGGCGGTTCCGGTCTTGCCGCAGACTTCCACGTTGGGCAGCCGCGCCAGCGTCCCGGTGCCGCCTTCGTTCACGACGCCGTACATGGCGTCGATGACGGTCTTGACGTTGTCGGGATCGAGATCGGCGCGCGTGGGCCGCTCGGTGGCGCCGAGCGACCGCAGCAGATGCGGTTGATGCCAGATGCCGCCGATGGAGATGCCGCCGATGGCGCGCGCCAGTTGCAGCGGCGTCACGGTCAATGCGCCTTGTCCCACACCCACGGAAGGCGTTTCGCCGGCGTACCATTTTTCGCGGCGCACGCGGATTTTCCATTCCGGCGAGGGAACCACGCCAGCGGCCTCGTGCGGCAGGTCGATACCTGTGACCTTCCCAAAACCCACCATGTCCGCATAATGCGCCAGATTGTCGATGCCCAACAGATCGCCGACCATGAAGAAGTACGAATCGCAGGACTGCACAATGGCGGAGTGCAGTTGCAGCGATCCGTGGCCCTGATGGCGCATACAGTGGTAGACCTGTCCGTGTAACGTGACGCTTCCCAGGCAATTGACAGTGAACGATTCCTTGATGGTGCCGGTTTCGAGGGCGGCCAGCGCCACCACCGGTTTGAAGGTGGAACCGGGCGCGAACTGCGCCTGAATGGCGCGGTTCAGCAGGGGATGATCGGGGCTGGTGGTGAGCGTTTTATAATCGCGGGTGAAGCGATTGGGATCGTAGGTAGGCCGGCTGGCCATGGCGAGGACTTCGCCATTGCGCGGATCGAGCGCCACCACGGCGCCGATTTTGTCTTCCAGGGCGAGCTCGGCCACCGCCTGCAGGTCCAGATCGATGGTGATCTGCAGATCCTTGCCCGCGACGGGTAGCTTCTCCCCCAACTTCTTCTGCACGCGGCCGCGATTGTTGACCACTACCTGGCGCTGGCCGTTGACGCCGATCAGGGTATCGTTATACTGCCGCTCGATGCCGGTCTGGCCCACCATATCGCCGGGCGAGCACTTGGAGAATTCCGGCAGGTCAAGTTCCTCTTCGGTGATTTGCGCGGTGTAGCCGATCACGTGCGCCATCATGCCGTCCTGCGGGTAGAGGCGGCGCTGCGCATCGATCAGTTCCAGTTCGGGAAAGAAGTCGTGGTGCGACGCCACGAATGCCAGGTCGGCGGGCGTCAACTCCTCCTTGAGCCGGATGGGCACATACTTCGGCTGTTTGAAGCGGCGGACCTGCTTCATGAGGTCGGCATAATCCAGGTCGAGACCCTCGGCTATGGGCTTGAGATGGTCTTCGTTGAGATTCTCGCGCGCCAGGTCGAGCGCGTAGGATTCATGGCTGTCGACAATGACGCGGTTATCGCGGTCGAGAATCCGTCCGCGCGGGGCCAGCAGCGGAACGCTCTTGATGCGGTTCTGCTCGGCGCGCGCCTGGTAGGATTGCGGGTCCTGCACCTGCAGCCGCCAGAAGCCGGAAATCAGGAACAGGAAGACGCCCACAGTGGTGTACTGAAACACCGCGATCTTGCCGGCCGCAAAACGAGTATCGTCGTGCAGAGGAGGCTTATCGGTGAGCCGCTGTTCGAAATTTGGGTCCGATGGAGGCAGGATCACAGCACTGGGTGGAACGTCTGTTCCCCTCTATTCTAGCGGAAAAACGGATCAGTCATAAGGGAAAACACCGACGCGCAATTCGAAGCTGCGCAGATCGAACCAATCGCCGCGATGACAGGCCCCCAGACCGACGGCGTAGTGCTGGGGCCGTCCGTTCCGCTGATAGGCAAAGCTCACGCTCAGAGCGGTCCAGTCATCCGATCGAATCGGCCGGTCCAGATCGGGAGAATGGCCGGCGGTCGAAACCGAGCAGCCGCGGGGACATCGGACCACGGCGCGGACGGTTACCGGAACACCATCGGGCAGCCCGTCGGGATACGCGGCGGAGTAGATGAGCCAGCGGGCATCGCTCGCGGCGCGCAGGCGGACGAAGGGCGTGGAGCCGTCGGTGAGCAACTCGCGGACGAACTGGCCATCGCCGCTACTGGCGAACCACGCGGGGCTGGGGATTGGGGAATCGGCACTGGGGCGCGACTCGACGGGCCGCCAGCGGTTGCCGTCCCATCGATATTCCGCGCCTGCGGCCCGGCCGGTGAGGACGCCATGGGTGAAATCGAGATCACCGCAGTTTTGCAAACGGATCACCTGGCCGGCGGCCGGCGAGAGCGGCTGGCGTCCGGCAGCGTCGAGGCGAACCAGACTGCCCGAAGGATCGGCGACGATGTCCCCGTTGCGCAGCAGGTAATTGGCCGCGACCGGCATCCCGGCGATGGCCATGGTTCCCGGGGGCGCGTACCAGGCCTCGAGTTTGGTACCTTCGGGCAAGGTAAGCGGCGGCAGGGTTCGCTCCAGAATGGCGCCCAGCCGGGTGTCGGCGGCGATGGTATATCCCCAGCGGACGAACTCGGCGGCGTGACGGATGCGCCAGGTGGCGGCTTCGGCCGATCCGGGCGTGGGCAGGGCGGCCAGATAACGCGGACGCGCCGCGGTAGACAGGGCATCGAGATCTTCCGGCGCCAACGCGCGAACGGCGGGGTGGACGGGATTGCCGGCCGCGAAGACGTGGCCCGCGAAATAGCCCCATTCGGGGTAGACCAGCACGGCCAGGGAATCGCCGCGGGCAGCCGCCAGCGCCGGCTTCAGATCGGACCACCAGGGGAGCCACTGCGCGCGGTTCCGTTCCACGATCAGCGGGCCGCCTGAGACCAGGATCGCCGCCGCCAGAACGGCGGCCCACGCGCGCCGCGCGGGAGGCATGTACCGCAGGAGAAGCAGCGCCACCAGAGACACCACGGCTGCGACGGCGGCCACGAAAGGGACGGCAAACACGCCGAGCGGCAGCTTGAGATAGAGGATGGCCAACCGGCTGGCGGCGTTCAGCACCACCAGGCAGAGTGCCAGGCGAGGGAACCGAGATAGCAGGGCCACCAGTAGCAGTTCGCTGACGGCCAGAACGCCGATAACATAGCGAATGGTGTTCAGGCCGAGGACGAATCCGATGTCTCCGGGCACCGTGCCGGCGCTGTAGACGGATCGGAAATACAAAAACCAGCCCGCGAGCAACAAGCAGGCTGTCCAGAACAGCCGGGGCTCCGGTCTCGGGCGGCGAAGGGCGATGGTCCGGCCGAGGATCGCGAGGCCGAGAAGCAGAGTGGCGGCCAGCGCCGGGGGAAATAGCAGGCCCGCCCCCGAGATGCCGCCGGCCGGCAGGAACAGGGCGCGCCATAGGCCGGGGTTGCGCAGATTGTACAGGATCGACGTGGCGGAGAGATCGGCCGTCCCGGGCAAGTGGAGGAACGCCAGGTTGATCTGAAACGGGTAGAACGGATTGCCGTAGAGCAGCAGATTGTGAAGGTAGTAATGGCCGCTGGTGAGCAGCAGGAGCAGGCCGGTCGAGAGGGCGGCTACGGCAAGCGGGCGGCGACTTTGCCGCGGACGGCGCCATTCCAGGAACAGCACCGCGGCGCCCGCCAATGCCACCACGAAGATCCCCGTATACTTCACCGCGGCGAACGCGGCTCCCAGCGCGAACCAGCCGGCATCGGCGCGCGTGAGCCGGCGCCGGGCGGCGCGTAGAACGGCCAGGGTCAGCAGGACAAATCCCGCGCCGTGCAGCACGTCGTTCTTCAACGTGGGAACGCCCGAGGACTCCCACCACAAGTGGCGCAGCAGCACGGCGCCGAAGACCGTCCACAGCAGCAGGACGCGGCGCAGGCCGAGTTCGCGTCCCGTCAGCCAGAGGGCGAGCGCGAGCACCACCACCGCCTTGAGCGCCAGCAGCGGAAAGAAACAGTCCAGACCGGTCAGCGTCCAGGCGGGCAGGAAGGACAGCTCCCAGAAGGCCACGTAGTTGGTGGCGAAGGAATAGGGAGTGGCGCGGTTGGCCATCCAGTCGATGAGGTAGTGCAGGTAGTTGATGGAATCGGCTTCCTGCACGGGGCGAAAGGAGAGAAAGATCAGCGGCGTCAGGAGCCCGGCACAGAGCGCGGCGGTACGATGGTGGCGAAATAGATCGGCGGTTTTCAGTTCGCGGACCGCGCGCGATATCGCTTCCCTTCCCGCGGTGGTTGCGGCCGCGGCCACGGCACACAGAGCGGCCGCTGTCCAGTAGGCCCCGGCGCTATTGGTCCCGGTAAAGGAGAAGAGCGCGGCGAAGGAAGATTCCAGCACGATCTCGATCGCCAGCACGGCGAGGATTTTCTCTTCCACGCGACGCGCTCCCCGCCAGCCGAGACGGCGCGCCAGCACCATCGACGCACCAAACAAAGCCGCCTCCCAACAGGCGAAGCGCAGGATGGCCAGGAAAGCCGCGGCTCCGGTCATAGTTCAGGAACCTGTCCCGGTTTGGGGACGCGGCATGGAGGGGACTTCTCGTTTGTGAAGCGGCAGGCTGGCGGCAGATTCACGGAGCGAGCCCGGCGTCGGCTCAACCCGTATTCTAGCGGAAAGACGGGGGACAAAAACACAAAAGCGACCAGCCGGCTCACGCCTTCGATCCGGCTTTTCCCCGATCTTCGTGATAGTCCATCTCGGTATTCACTTCCCAAAGGCCAGTCTTGTCCGTTTTGCCCTCAACGATGTCGTCGACCGCCATCATCGCAGTCAGCATGGAGTGGTCCTGATTGTTATAGCGATGCATGCCATTCCGCCCGATCAGGAACAGGTTGGCGTAGCGGTCCACGTGGGCACGAATCTCGGCGAAGCGATCATAGGTGCCGAAATAGGCGGGATAGGTCTTTTCCATCCGCAGGACGGTCGCATCCAGCACTTCGCGGGCGTCGACGATGCCGATCTTGCTCAGTTCCTCGCTGGCCAGCGAGATCATGCGTTCGTCGGACAGCTTCCAAATCTCATCGGACTGGTTGCAGAAGTATTCCAGGCCCAGCCAGACCGTCGCCGGATCGGCGACCAGGAACGGGCTCCAGTTGTTAAAGATCTGGAGCCTTCCCAGTTGCACATCGGGTTCCTGAATATAGATCCAGTTGTCGCCGATCAGTTTTTTTCCCTGCGGGGTGTCGTCGTGGATGCGCAGCGAGCGTACCAGCAGGCCGACCGTGATGAAGTCGCGGTACACCAGACCGTCCGACACTTGCATGACGTTGGGCGGAGGAGCCACGTCGAACGACCGCATCAACTCCTGCACCGGGGCGGTGGAGAAGAAGTAATCGCCCTCGAACGTCTCTCTTCGGCCGGTGGCAATTTCCGTGGCTTCCAGCGCGGTGACGCGCCAGCCGTCGGTGAGGAGGCGGTCGAACCGCCAGCCGGTCCGAATTTCGCCGCCTTTTTCTTTGATCCGGCGGGCCACTTCGTCCCACATCTGGCCCGGCCCGAACTTGGGGTATAGGAACTGCTCGATGAGCGACGTCTCGGTCTTCTTCTGGGCGATGTCGCCGCTCGATCCTTTCACCATTTTTCTCAGGGCGTGAACCAGTGTTCCCCAGACCGAGAGCCCTTTGATGCGCTGGGCGCCCCATTCGGCGCTGATCTGACTGCACGGAACACCCCAGACCTTCTCGGTGTAGGACTTGAAGAACGTGCCATACAGTTCCCGTCCGAAGCGGTTAATGAAGAACTGTTCGAGGGTCTGCTCGTGTTTGAGAGGCAGAAGCGCGCTCTTCACATAGCTCGTTCCGATCTTGAAGGTTCGCCATAGACCCAGTTTGAGCAGGGTATCTTTGCTCAGCGAAATCGGGTAATCGAAGAACCGCCGCAGGTAATAGATACGGGACTTGCGCGGCCGCAGCAGCATCACACGATCGGCGGCGGCCGGGTCGGGGGCGGATGCGGCAGGCGCCACCGTGCGCTCCATGCTGTGGTATCGGATGGCCGCCGGACCCATTTCGGAAGCCTGCAAGGGGAGCATTTGCAGCCACCACTCCATGACGCGGTCGGACCGCGAAAAGAATCGATGGCCGCCGATGTCGATGCGGTTGCCCTTATAGTTGACCGTGCGGGAAATGCCACCCATGCAGTCGCTCTTCTCGAGGACGACCGGTTGAATTCCGGCCCTGGTGAGGAGTTCGTGAGCCGCGGTCAATCCCGCTGGTCCCGCTCCGATAATGATTGCGCGTTCTGGCGCCATTCCTTTGTCTACCGTAAACTTTCACGACTCCGTCGACGCCGGCGGCCTGCGCTCGGTTCGGCAACCGCCCTGCGTTCCCGGCCGGGAATCCTGATTAGGTTCCCTTGCTGCAAGGGCTTGGTCCCATCCGGCCGAATTCGCAGCGGGGAGGGAGCGCCGTTCCGTTGGTACAGCCCGATGGCCGCGGGGCTTCCGGGCGACGGAATTCGTACGCAACGCCACTCCGCGGGGTGCGTACGGGTCATCGTCTCCACCAAATCACCGCGCCGGCCACCGATCCTCATCCCGAATTCCACCCGGCAGGCGCACGCCCCGGCCGGAAAGCCGGCCGCGCACGCCGTAAAACCAAGTACGGCTGCCACGCTCCGGCCGAGCAACCGCGTCTTGCTCCTCGGTTTCGAATCGGTAGCCGGGATGGTGGAGGACATGAGGCTTCGAGCGTAATCGTGAAGCGAATTCCGCGACCGACGGCTCAGCATACGGGCCGACCGTATAACTCATTAGACTACCTCATTCTACCCTCCAGCTTTCGGACGGGCCGCTTCGCGGGCAAGCATCGGAGGCCTGAATGCCGCCGGACTGCTGACCGCGCACGTACCGGTTTTGCGCCGTCGCCCATTTCGCAGACGATGAGAGCGAATCGTTTACAATGATGGTTGCCGCATGCCATGTACGTCAATTTTAGTTTTGGAGAGATCGTGTGATTCCCCAGCAGACCCCGACCTGGACCGGATTCTCCAATACGCAAGCGACGGAACCTGCCGCGCCAAAGCTGGTTGCCACCCAGTACGATCCTATCAACCGCTTGGCCCTGTATCTGGGATTGGTCTACATGTTCGTCCAGTTCAGCGTTCTGCCGCAAATGGTGGGGTACCTTCTGCATGTCAACCTGTTCCTGGCATACGTTTTTGGAGTCCCGGCGATTGCGGCCATGTTCTTGAACGGTGGCGTTAGGAAGTCCTTTCGCGCGCGAACGGCGTACTACTGGTTGGGTTTCGGATGCTGGATGCTGGTGGCGACCGTCTTCAGTTCGTGGCGAGGCGGTTCGGCGCTGGCAACCATCGACTACTGGAAGGTTTCCCTGATTACGTTATTCATCGCTGGGGGTATCCTCGTCCAGTGGAGCGACGTCACGAAGGTGATGAACGTGATCGCGGCCGCGGCGGTTTTTAACGTCCTTTGCGGCCGTTTTCTTCGAGTGGATTCAGGCGACCGGATGGGCATGGGGTTCGGAACCATCGGCAATCCAAACGACTATGCCGGGCACCTGTTGCTGGTGCTGCCGTTTTTGCTCTGGGTCCTGCTTAGTGGGAAAATCGTGTGGCGGCTCGTGGCGCTGGTGGGTTTGGGGGGGGGCGTGTTTCTGATTCTCTCCACTGCTTCGCGAGGCGCCCTGATAGCCGTGGTGGTTGACGCGTTCTTCTTTCTGATCTTCGGCACCTTACGTCAAAAGGCGGCCCTGGTGCTGCTCGGCCCCGTGGTTGTGGCGGTTCTTGTGGTCAGCGTGCCTAGCTCATCGTGGCGCCGCGTATCGGAGATCTGGAGTACCTCGACTGCGACCGCCGAGGGCGCGGAAGCGCGGGCCTCATCGGCGGCACGGGAATACCTTGCGGCCACCGCCATCCGGTATACGATGGAACATCCTATATTCGGCGTGGGACCCCAACAGTTCGCCACTTACGAAGGCGCACACGAACGTTACCTGGGAACTCATGGATATTACCATGAGACCCACGATTGCTTCCTGCAGGCTGCGTCGGAGTGCGG
>Ga0181529_10004148_pt1 | contig 15901 bp, 11 predicted proteins | sample PEATcosm2014_Bin_36_FD_119763 | JGI IMG/M metagenome (GOLD analysis project Ga0181529, IMG submission 119763) | Peatland microbial communities from MTU Mesocosm Facility, Houghton, MI, USA - PEATcosm2014_Bin10_30_metaG | ecosystem: Environmental > Terrestrial > Soil > Wetlands > Peat | place...
ATGCTCTTCTCGTTGCCGGGAATGATGCGGGAACTGAGGATGACGGTGTCGCCGGCGTCGATATGGGCGTGGCGATGGTTGTCAACAGCGGCGCGGCTGAGGGCGCTCATGGGCTCGCCCTGCGTGCCGCTGATAAGGACCATCAACTGCTCCGGCGGATAGTCGCGCATCTGGCCGGGATTGATGACCAGGCCCTGGGGAATGTCGATATAGCCCAGGTCCTGCGCAATCTCAGTGCTCTCCATGATGGAGCGGCCCACGATGGCCACCTTGCGGCTATGCTGGCGGGCAAGATCGAGGGCGATACGGATGCGGAAAATGGAGGAAGAGAAGCAGGAGAAGAAGAGCTTCTTCTTGGTCTGCGAGAAGATCTCGTCTAGCCGGGGGATTACAGCGCGTTCGCTGGGCGTATAGCCGGTGCGCTCTACGTTTGTCGAATCCTGCAGCAGCGCGAGCACGCCGCGCTTGCCATACTCGGCGAAGGTGTGCAGGTCGAAGGGCTGATCATCGAGGGGCGAGAGATCAATCTTGAAGTCGCCGGTGTGGATGATGACGCCGACCGGGGTGTCGATGGCCAGGGCCACGCAATCCACCAGCGAATGGGTTACGCGGATCGGCTCGATGGTGAAAGGGCCAAGGGCGAATTTCTCTTTGGGAACGATTTCGATAAGCGTGGTCTCGTCGAGCAGGTGATGCTCTTCGAGCTTGCCCTCGACGTAAGCCAGGGTGAATTCGGTGGCGTAGACGGGAACCTTGAGCTCGCTCAGAATCCAGGGCAGTCCGCCGATGTGGTCCTCGTGGCCATGGGTGAGGATGATGGCGCGGACATGCTCCTTGTTTTCAATGAGGTAGGTGATATCGGGAACGACGATATCCACGCCCAACAACTCCGACTCGGGGAACATCAACCCGGCATCGATCACGATAATGTCGTCTTCCCAGCGCAGGGCAAGGCAGTTCATGCCGAACTCGCCGAAACCGCCGAGGGGGATGATTTTCAGTTTTTTCGTTTGCATCTGTCATCTCTGATGCTAACACCCGAAGGGCTGCGAGTCAGCGACTCAGCAGGTTCCCGCGTCGGCGCGAAAGCGGAGTTGCGGCCGGTTTGGTGGGGCTACTCACCGGGGAAGCGGACGCCGAGTGCGGTGCGGGCAGCTTCCAGGAGGCGAGCCATGCCGAGCGACAGGGCGTGGGGGATGATTAGGCTTTCTCGGAGGCCTTCGCGGATTAGCTGGCAGAAGTGGGCGGTTTCATAGTTGAAGCCGCCGGCGGCGAAAGGCTCGTGGAGTTCCACCTGGCGGCCATCGATGTAGCAGATGGTGGCGCGGGCGGGGTTCCACCAGTTTGCGTGGATGGTGACATAACCATGCGGTGCGCAAAGCAAGGCATCGCCGCGGCTGAGCAGATCGAGGCCGGTGTGCAGTTGAGCCATGCCGCGTTCATGCTCGGTCTGGAAGAGGGCAAGAGCGTCGACGCCAGCGGCATTAACGCGGCCCATGGTTTGCACCTGCTTGAATTCGCCCAGCCAGTCCAGCGCCAGAAATGCCTCATAGGGGCCGATACCCATGATGCCGCCGCCGCCCAGCGAGGCCGAGTGGAGCGGGTGCGTCCTGGGCAGGGTTGCATCCGCGTGGCCGGCGCGCACAAAGCCGACCGGGCCGATGGGGTCGGTCTTGAGATGTTCGTGCAGGCGTTGGTAGAGCGGAAAGAAGGGCGGCTTCATGGCCTCCATGAACAGGCGGTCGTAGCGGCGAGCGGCGGCCAATATCTCGGCCAGTTGGCGCTCGTTGAGCGCCGCGGGCTTCTCGCAAAGCACGTGCTTGCCGGCGGCGAGAGCCTTCAGGCAGATTTCGGCGTGGCTGTCTGGATGAGTGGAGACGTAAATTGCGTCCAGGCCGGCGGCCAGGAATTGATCCAGTGAGGCCGGCGACTGAGGAACGCTGAACTTGAGCGCAAAGGACTGGGCGCGTTCAGGATTACGGCCCCAGACCGCTTCGAGTGAAGCGCCTTCGACGGCTTGCAGCCCTTGAGCAAAGCGGGCACCGGCGTGGCCGGGGCCAATTATGCCCCATCGAATCAACTGAAGTGGCTCTCTTGCTTCCGGAATTGCGATGGGCAACATCTTCTCTTGTTCCGCTTTGCCGGTTCTTATGGTTTCCCAGGTCTCAAAAAGCGTGATCTGCGGCATCCGGCATCCGGCGCTCCCACTCCTTGATATCGAAAGAATCCGCTTCCGTCGCTGCCGTCCTAATAAGTGCAAACAGGCCCTAGCGTAGCAAATCTTCGAGTGTGGTGCTGAGATCGGTTTTTTCGTCGCGATACTTGACGATGACGGGAGCGTAGAGCGAGAGGCCCCATTCCCTGACCCGCTCATGGCCACGGCCTTTGCCAACGGCGCGGGAGCCGGGGACGACGACCGCATTTTCGGGGATGATGAGCGGCAGGTCTCCGGTGGCGCGGAGGATGGCGCCGTTGACAAGGTCGAAGACGGGCGTGCCGCGGGTGAGGATGGTTCCGGCGGCCAGCACGGCTCCCTTGCGGACGATGGTTCCCTCGTAGACGCCGCAGTTGCCGCCGACGAGCACATCGTCCTCGATGATGACGGGGCCGGCGTTGACCGGCTCGAGGACGCCGCCGATCTGCGCCGCTGCGCTGAGATGGACACGTTTGCCGATCTGGGCGCAGGAACCGACGAGCGCGTGGGAGTCGACCATGGTTCCCTCGTCGACGAAGGCCCCGGCATTGATGTACATGGGCGGCATGCAGACTACGCCACGGGCCACATAAGCTCCGGCGCGCACCGAGGAGCCCCCTGGAACCACGCGGACTCCATCTGCGGCAGCGAAATGGCGGATCGGATACGTGTGTTTGTCGACAAAGGAAAAGCCGCAAGCAGCAGATGGTCCCGCGCCTGGAGACTCGGTGAGCGTGCCGAGGCGAAAGCCGAGCAGGATGCCCTGCTTGACCCAGGGATTAACCCGCCAGCCTGCCGGCGAGTCGGGGTCCGGCGAGGCGGCGCGCACGTCACCGCTTTCGAGGCACGAGCGCAGTTCAAGGAACGCCGTCATGGCGGAGGGGTCTTGCACAGCGGCGCTTCCGGCGGCAAAATGCCGCTCAATTTCCCGTTGGAGCAGGAGGGTCGTCATTTCATCTTGAGTCTATCAACCCCGGATGGAATGACGATGGCCGTTTAGGGGGAGGGCCTTGAAAGGTCTTGCATGCAACGTGCCCGCGCCGGTCAGGGTCAAGCCGCCACGCTGTCAGACCGTGGCTTGACCCTGGCGTGCTCGGTCAGCGGAACCGGTTGCAGCCGAAAGGAATTCTCACCTGCGGGGATCATTGCCAGGAGGATCGGTGTTCGATCGCCCTGGCTGCGCGGGTGTTTTGACTCAAGCCATGCGCACAGACGGGGATCATTAATTTCCGGCTGGTCCCGCCAAAAATCAGGGTCCAGGCCGCACTGAATCTGCAAATGATCCAATTGCAACTCGATGACAGCAATGCGCTTTGGAAAATAACGCCGCACGTTCGTAGCGCCAATATGCAGCCCCGTCACACCACGGGCATTGGAATGTGTTCTGACCACCATAGCTACCTGCTCTTCAACAGCGGATGAGGTCAGTCTAGGGAGCCGGTGTGGGGAAACCGCCTGGGGGTGAATGAAATCGGCGGTAGGGATTCCCCTTTTGACGCATTCCACGCGGAGTGTCCGATGTGGGACGTCAGTGCGTTCCTCTTTCTGGCCTTGGAAGAACCTATCCCAGTTGATGATTTGAAGTTGCGGGCTGGCCGTACATCTTTACAGATGCTTGCGGATTCGATGGGTTGCCAGTGGGACGATCAATTTACAGAGATTTCATTCGATGAACTTCAGAATCTCGCGTCCTGCGCAATGGAATGAAAATCTGCGCCGGATCGTTAGGCCAATCGAATGGCAAAAGAGAAACATTGCGAACGATCGGGAGGTTTTTCCGTGGACTACATCGGAAAGCGAATCGCGCCCGAAAGCGCACCGGCCACTTCCTCTTGCTGGCAGGCGGCGATGCGGTTGAAGAAGGGTAGGGCGAGGGTGCGCCGGGCGATGGATTCGGTGAGGGGAAGCCTGGCCGCGACGGTGCTGGGATGGGTGCGCCAGGCCGGTTGCAGGTGGATGGGAGCAAAGTAGCGCCCTGTGGCGATGCCGCGGAGTGCGAGAGCGGCCTGGACGTGGTTGCGGTCAACGTGTTCCGGTAAGCGGACTACATAAACGAACCAGCTTATGGTGCGATGGGGCAGCAAGAGAGGCGGAAGTTCGAGGCCGGGGATTGTTCCCAGAAGGGCGTTGTAGCGCTCGGCAGCGGCCTGACGCAAGGCAAGCATTTCGGCGATGCGGCTGAGTTGCACGCGGCCCAGCGCGCAGGCCAGCTCGGAGAGACGGTAGTTGTAGCCCGGTTCGGCGTGGTCGAGCCAGTCGCCCGTTGGTTCTCTTCCCTGATTGCGCAGGCTGCGCAGGCGGGTGGCGTGAGCCGGATCGTGAGCCAGCACGGCGCCGCCTTCGCCGGTGGTGAGCTGCTTGTTGGGATAAAAGCCGAGGACGGCGAGGTCGCCAAAGCTGCCTGCCCGACGCCCATCCAACTCCGCGCCGATGGCCTCGCAGGCGTCTTCAATGAGGACCAGATTGTGACGGCGGGCGATGGCCTGGAACGCGGAAATGTCAGCCGGAACGCCAAAGGTGTGGACAACGAGGATGGCGCGGGTGCGTGGCGTGACGGCTTGCTCGACGGCTTCGGGGTCCAGATTGAGGGTGACCGGATCGATCTCCGCGAAGACTGGCGTGGCACGGACCTGCAGGACGGCGTTGGCAACGGCGATGAAGGCGAAGGAGGGTACGATGACCTCGTCGCCCTCACCTATGCCGAGGGTGAGCAAGGCAAGGTGCAGACCGGCGGTGCCGGAACTGACGGCCACGGCGTGGGGAACGGTGTGGTACTCGGCCAGCGCCGCCTCAAAAGCCGTGAGTTCGGGGCCGAGGCTGAGGTTCGGCGTGCGCAGGACGGCTGTTACGGCATCGATCTCGGCGTTGGTGATGTCGGGGGAGGAAAGTGGAATCCGCGCGGTCATGGGCGCTCCGGGCGGGTGCTTCTTACACTGGCTTCCTCCGGCAGGGTCGCGGGCTGCTTGATGAGCAGGCCGTCGAGGGGGACGGTGGTGAGGACGCGGGCAATGGTCTGGGCGGCGGTTCCGTCGCCGTATGGGTTGACCATGCCGCGCAGAGATTTCCGGAGCTTTGGACTGAGGGCGCGCTGGATGGCGGCAAGAATGGCATTGGTTTCAGCCGGGCAGTCGATGACGTTGTGAGCATGCTCGCGGCCCTGCTGACGCATGCCGACGTTGACGGTCGGCAGGGCATAGGAGGCTGTTTCCATGATGCCGCTGGAGGAGTTGCCGACCATCGCGTCTACCTGGCCCAAAAGGCTCCAGTAGGTGACAGGGTCCAGGTTGACGAAGATATGGGTGTGTTGGCGGACTTCGGCGAGAGCGCGGGTCCGTTCAATGAGGGCATAGCTGCCGGCGTCGGCGTTGGGATAGACAAAGAGGAGCTGGCCCGGGATCTGGGCGAGCGCGGAAAACAGCGCATCGGCCTCCGCGGTTGTGTTCTTGAGGATGGTGACCGGGTGATAGGCCGCCAGGAGCGTGGGTGGGTTGAGGGTGAGGGCAAGGCGGGCTTCAAGCGCGGGGCGGTCGAGGAGGGTTGAGCGCTGCAGATGGTCGAGCGATGGGGCTCCGGCACGATGAACCCGCCAGGGCTCCTCGCCCATGGCGATGACCCGGCGGCGCGCGGTGGGCGTGGAGGTGAAGTGGATGTGGGCGATCTTGGTCAGGGCGTTGCGCACCTGTTCGTCGATGGCTCCCTGGCTGATTTCGCCGCCCTCGATGTGCGCGATGGGGATGCGCATTGCCAGGGCGACGGAGGCGGGCGCGAGCATCTCATAGCGATCGGCGATGAGCAGCAGCAGATCGGGCCGCCAGGCGGTGAAGGCGTCAGCCAGGCCGAGCATGCCGAGGCCGATGGTCTTGGCCATGCCGGTATCGGTGTCAGAGCTGAGCAGGCACTCAATGCGCGCCTGAATGGGAAAACCGTCGCGCTCGATTTCTTCAAGCGTGTTGCCGAACTCGGGCGAGAGATGGGCGCCGAGGGCGAAGATGGCCAGGTCGACCTCGGGGTGGGCGGCTAATTCACGCAGCGGCCAGTAGAGATGGCTGTAATCGGCGCGGGAGGTGGTGACCACGCCGATGCGGCGGCGGCTTTTCCCCGTTTCGTTCATTGAGAGGGTCATAAGGGCACCTGAGGGCCGTGCTGCCGGGCAAGGGCGAGCACAGCCGGGCTTGGAGTGTAATCCGGGACCAGCGCGCGCAATTGGGCGAGCGCGGCTTCAAGGTCGCAGGCGTGGAGCGCGGCGCGGAGGTTGGCGAGCAGGAAGCCGAGTTGCCCGGCGGCGAGTTGCCTGGAGCGGATGGAGACCATCGCGCCAATGGATGCGTCTGACGATGCGTGTGGGCTGACCGGTTGGGCGGGGTCGGCGGGAGACCACAATAGTTCGGTCTCCTTGTCGCCGGAGCGGGGCTTGGTGAATTCGATGGCGATTTCACGCCCGGGAGCAAGCTCGCGGGCCATGAAGCGCGCCAGGTCTGCAATAAAGAGCGGGTTGGGCAGGACGGGCGCCAGCAACGAGGATGGCTCAGGCAGCGCGGCGGCAATCAGCAAAAGGTTCACGGCTTCGCCAAGGGTGAGAAAGTAGCGCCGCGCGGCGGGATCGGTGACAGTGAGGGCCCCCCCCATAGCAATTTGTTGGGCAAACAGCTCGGCCACGCTATCGCGCGAGGCCAGCACGTTGCCCAGGCGCAGAACTGTGCCGCCCGAGTTGAGCACAATTTGCTCCGCGACCCGTTTGGTTGCGCCCATGACCGAGGCGGGCTCGACGGCCTTGTCGGTGGAGAGCAGGATCACCCGTGCGCCGTGGGCCGCAGCCACGCGGGTCAGGGTCTCCGTGGCGAAGATGTTGTTGGCGATAGCTGCGAGCGGATGCTCTTCCATGAGCGGGACGTGCTTGAAGGCTGCTGCGTGGAAGACGATGCGTGGCCCATGCGCTGCAAAGGTGTGTTCTAAAAGCTCCGCGTCGCCTGCGTTGCCCAGGATGGGGGTCGCCGGGCAAGCCGGGCTGGATGCCGTCCATTCGCGCGTGAGCTTGTAGAGTTGGCTCTCCGAGGCCTCCAACAGAAGCAGGGATGACGGAGTGAGAGTGGCAAGCCGCAGAGCCAGGGCACTGCCGATGGACCCGCCCGCGCCACTAATGAGGATGCGCTGACGATGCAAGGCGTCGAGAACTTCAAGCGGAGGCGACGGCAAACGAGGACGAGCGAGAAAACTGTGCCAGTTGAGATTTTTAAGGGACGGAATCACAGGGGAAGTATAAATTGGCGGAGGACTCAGCCGAGTACGGCATGAAAAGGCAATACTTTCCATCGATGCGGGTCGCGTGGACGGTCGCATACACTGAATGGGACCTTCAATTGGGCAGTTGGGCTTCTGGATCGAGTTGGTTCAGGCCGCGGTGGGGTAAAGACTTTGGGGAAAAAATTGATGAAGATTGCCGGGGCGTTGTCCCTTGTTCTGTTGGTGGCAGCCGCGAACGCGGAGGGAGCGCAGGCGCGCTTTAACGCCGAGGCGGTGCGGATGAACAATCGCGGCGTGGCGCAGATGGGCCAGCAGCTTACCGAGCGCGCGGCGGATTCCTTTGCCGAGGCCGTCAAGAAGGATCCGAAGATGGCGCAAGCCTCGATTAACGAGGGCATTGCGTTGATGGCTCTGCAAAAGCTGGATGCGGCCAAGACGGCGCTGCGCGCGGGCATCGCGCTGGAACCGGGCAGTGCGCAGGCGTGGTACAACCTTGGTCTTGCGCAACACGCTGACAATGAGCTGGAGCCGGCGCTGGCCAGCTTTCAGCAGGCAGTGAAGTTCGACCCCAGAGACGCTGATTCCTACTATTTCGAGGGCGTCTGCTACGCGGAGATGAAGGAGTTCGACAAGGGGATCGCGATCTTCGAGAAAGCTCTGGAGTTGGACCCGCTGCACGCGTCGGCGGAGTTCCAATTGGCGCGTGCCTTGCAGCGCTCCGGTCATCTTGACGACGCAAAAGTGCACTTCAAGCGCTTCCAGCACTTGAGCAGCACCAAGATCGGCGCGCCGATTGGACTGGCCTACGGCGAGCAGGGGCACTATTCGACGGTGACGCCGGTGGAGGAACCGGAGACGAGCCAGCGCGCCATGATTCCTGTGCGGCTGTTGGCGCAGCCGATCGGCTCACAGGTTTCAAATTCGCAACCTGCGGCACCCGGAGTTTCTCAAGCAAGTGCATTCACCACTACCGGTGGTGCCTGCATGATGGATGTGACCGGCGAGGGTCGGATGGACCTGGTGCTGATGCAGTCGGGAGCGCAGGCGATTCGCGTACTGCACAACAAGGGCGATGGAAGCTTTGACGAATGGAACGCCGAGGCGGCGGGGCTGAAGGCGCAAGGCCGGGCGGTTGCCTGCGCTGTGGGCGATTATGACGGCGATGGCTTGAACGACCTGGCCGTTGCGTTGGACGATGGAGTTCAGCTCTTCCGCAATTTGGGCAAGGGCAAGTTTCAGAACGTGACAATCGAGGCTGGTCTTGCGCCGCGCAATCGGCCCTCGGGCATCACGTTTGTGGATTACGACCACGACGGCGATCTGGACCTGCTGCTGACTGGCTCACCCCTCAAGCCGGGCGACGCACCGAACGTGCTGTGGCGCAACAATGGCAACAAGACCTTTACCGAATGGACGGAGCCCACGGGACTGGGCGGCAGCGGCAAGACTGCGGCGGCGATTCTTACCGACTTCAACAATGACCGTGCCGTGGATATTGCGGTGACCGGCGATGGACCGGCGCCGCTGATTTATGTGAATCCGCGTGAGGGCAGGTATCCGATGCAGCCGCTCTATGAGAGCGAGAAGCTGCCGCCCACTGTGGGCATTGCCGTCCTCGACTACAACAAGGACGGCTGGATGGACATCGCCGTGACACACGCGGGCGCGCCGGGGTTGACGCTGTGGCGGAATGTGGAGGGTCCGAACCACATTGGACGGCGCTTCGAGCGCGCGGAGTTGCCGCTGCATGGCGCCCTGCGTGGATGGGGTCTAACGCCAATGGATATCGACAACGATGGATGGATCGATCTTGCGGCGATTGTGGAAACCAGCGCGGGTCCGCGGGTGCGCGTGTTCCGCAACCGGGGCGATGGCAGTTTTGAGGATGTGAGCCATGCGCTGGGGTTGGACAGCGTTGTGTTGCATGAGCCGCGCGGGTTGATTGCCGCGGATGTGAACGGAGACGGTGCGGCGGATTTGATTGTGACGCAGTTGAACGCGCCGCCAGTGCTGCTGCGCAATGTGGGCGGTAACAAGAATCATTTTGTGCGATTGGATCTGACCGGCTTTGCCGACAACAAGACGGCCATTGGCGTGAAGGTGGAGGTGTTTGCCAACGGCCATTGGCAAAAGTGGGAACTGGCCGGAGCGTCGGGCTACCAGACGCAGGGGCCACCGCAGATTTTAGTGGGGCTGGGCGATGCGGAGGGCATCGACCTGCTGCGCATCCTTTGGCCCACGGGCGTTCTGCAGGATGAGATCGATCTGCCGCATGAGGCAGTGATTGCCATGAAGGAAGTTGACCGGCGAGGCAGTTCGTGCCCGGTGCTTTTTGCGTGGGATGGGCATAAGTACAAGTTAGTGACCGACGTGATTGGCGCGGGTGTGGTGGGCCATTGGTTCACGCCGGCTCGGCGCAATATTCCCAATCCCGGCGAGTGGGTCAAGATAGAGGGCGCACAGATTGAGCCGGTGAACGGAAAGCTGAGCCTGCGCTTCATTGAGCCCATGGAGGAGGTCAATTACATTGATCAGTTGCGGCTGATTGCGGTGGATCATCCTGAGAATGTCGAGGTGAATCCCGATGAGCGGTTCCTCGACGATCCGCCATTTGCTTCGGGCCGCGTGGTGGCCACGGAGGGCGCGCGGCTGCCTCTGGGCGCGTGGGATGGAAATGGGAGCGATGTACTGGACGCGCTGAGCCGGCGCGACCACAACTTTGCCAGCGGGTTCACGCCGCTGCCTTACGACGGCTTTGCCAATCTGCATACGCTCACGCTGGATCTGGGCGAGGTGAAGCAGAATGCTCCGCTGCGGCTGCTGATGACCGGCTATGTGAACTACTTCAGCGCGACTTCGCTCTATGCCGCGTGGCAGGCGGGCGTGAAGCCGGTTTCGCCGTACGCCGAGGCGCAGTTACCCGATGGCACATGGAAGCGGATCGCGGACGACGTTGGCTTTCCCGCGGGCCTGGAGCGAACCATTGTGGTGGACCTGACAGGCAAGGTACCCGCGGAGGCGCGGCGAATTCGGCTCGTGACCAATTTGCAGATCTATTGGGACCAGGTTCTGGTGGACCAGAGTGCGGATGCGCAGGCGCGTACCGAAGAGGTTCCGCTCGCCGCTGCCACGCTGCATTTCCGCGGATACCCGAAGCAGATGGAAGGCGCAAGCCCTGGGGACCTGGACTACGACTATAACCGCGTAAGTTTGACCGGACCGTTTCAGCATCAGCGCGGGAACTACACGCGCATGGGCGACGTGACCGCGCTGGTGAAGGGCGTCGACGACCGGTTCGCGATCTTCGGCAGCGGTGAAGAGATTGCTACGGAGTTCGATGCGACGAAGTTGCCCACGCTACCCGCGCACTGGCGGCGCGATTACTTCTTCTATGCCAACGGATTTGTGAAGGATATGGACTGGTGGGATGCATCCCCGTTTACGGTGGCGCAACTGCCGTTCCACGGGATGAGTACCTATCCATATCCGGCGAACGAGAAATTCCCAGACGATGCGGATGCGCTGGACTACCAGTTGAACTGGAACGATCGCTTTGATTCAGGTGAGCCGGTGCGGTCATATCGGTTCGACTATCAGACGAAGCCATCGTCTCCGCAAGAGGATCAGGCGCCAACACCAGAGGCTCAGCCATGAACGAGGTAGTGCTTGAACCGGCGGTGCGGCAACTGGAGATGCTGCGTGCCAGCGAGCTTTCCGTGGTGGAGTTGGCTGAGGCGCATATACGCCAGATCGAGCGGCTGAATCCCAAGCTCAACGCGTTTGCCGACTTCGACGCGGATCGTGTGCGCGAGCGGGCACGGAAGCACGATGCGTGGCGTGGTACCCGGTCTCGCAGGCCGTTGTTCGGATTGCCGGTGACGGTGAAGTCATCGATCGCCACAAGGGGCTTCAAGTGCGAGATTGGCAGTTTGTTGCACGAGGGCGACGTACCGCGCGAAGACGCAGTGGTTGTGGCGCGGCTGCGGGCAGCCGGAGCGCTGATTCTGGGCACGACCAACTGTCCGGAGTTCCTGATGGCGTATGAGACGGCGAATCGGCTGCATGGGCACACGCGGAATCCGTGGGACCTGGAGCGCACGCCGGGCGGGTCAAGTGGTGGCGAAGCCGCGGCGATTGCGGCGGGGCTTTCAGCGGGGGGCCTGGGCAGCGATAGTGGCGGGTCGGTTCGCGTTCCGGCGCACTTTACCGGGATTTGTTCCCTCAAGCCAACGCCGGGACGGATTCCTGGGCGCGGACACCTGCCTCCATGCGTGGGTCCGTTTTCAATTCTGGGCACCATAGGCCCCTTGGCGCGCAGCATGGCCGATGTGGCGCTGCTCTTCCGCACGCTGTGCGGCCAGGACCCGCTCGATCCGGTAAGCCCGCCGGTGGCGCTGCGCGAGCCCAGCCTGGATGAGCTGCGCATAAATACCATCGGCTTTTTTGAGGACGACGGGCTGGTTCCGGTTACGCCCGAGACGCGGGCGGCGGTGAACGCTGCCGCGGCTTCACTGCGGGACGCGGGGTTTCGCGTGGAGCCGTTCAGGCCGCGCACTCTTGAGTCGGTGCGGCAGATATGGTGGAAGTTTTTTGTGCAGTGCGGAGCCATGTTTTATGCGCCCGAGATCCGCGGCAAAGAGCATCAACTGAGTCCCATTTTCAGCGAGTTTCTTGGCATTGCCGCCAGTGCGCCGCCGCTCACGGCCGCCGGGTTGCTGGATGCGTGGGCGCAGTTGGACCTGCTGCGCGCAAAAACGCTCGCGGAGATGCGCGAGGTTCCGGTGCTGTTGTGCCCGGTGGCCAGCATTCCCGCATTCCGGCACGGCGAGCGGACGTGGACCGTGGAGGACCGGACAGTGGAGTATCTCGATGCCGTGCGGCACACGCAATGGTTCAATGCGCTGGCAATGCCGGCGGCGGTGGTGCCCGTGGGACGCTCCCCCGAGGGACTGCCGATTGGCGTGCAGATTGTCGCGCGGCCTTTTCAGGACGAAACGGCTCTGGGGATTGCGGCCGTTGTGGATGCGGCATTCGGCTATCGTCCACCGCCGATGGTGTACGCGGAATAGCCGTTTTCCCAGTCAAGTTCACCCGTCACAGACAAGTGTTTATTGTCGCGCTGGAAACAGGCTGGCGGGTGGGGTGAAAACCCTTCCGCGGGTCCGCCGCGCCTCCACCTTTGGGTGGAGGCGCGGCGCACCGAATCGCGGTACTCTGACGCTTCCCCGGATTGGAGCGCACAGGGTGCGCGAAACTTGGCAGGAACGATTTGCTGAAACCCCCGATGTTCTGAGGAGCGCTGAACGCCAACAGACTGTGGTGCCGGTGCTTGACCTTGAAATCGGCGGGGACGAATTCATCACCATGGCTGGGCCCTGCTCGGTTGAGACGGAGTTCCAGTTGATGGCCACCGCCCACCATGTCCGCCGCGCCGGCGCACGCATCCTTCGCGGAGGCGCGTTCAAGCCGCGCAGTTCTCCTTACGCATTTCAAGGGCTCGGCCTGGAAGGTCTGAAGATACTGGCCCGCGCACGGGAAGAGAGCGGCTTGGCCATCGTGACTGAAGTCATGTCGGAAGAAGACGTCCCGATGGTGGCCGAATACGCTGACATCTTGCAGATTGGAACGCGCAACATGGAGAACTACTCGCTGCTTGAAGCGGCGGCGCGCTCCGGGCGGCCGGTGCTGCTGAAGCGCGGCATGGTGGCCACTATTGCCGATCTCCTGCGCTCGGCGCAGTTGATTCTCGACAGCGGGAACCCCAATGTCATCCTTTGCGAGCGCGGCATCCGCACCTTTGAAACGGCGATGCGGAACACGTTCGATGTGGCGGCGATTGCACTGCTGAAGCAGATTTCACATCTGCCCGTCATCGCCGATCCGAGCCATGCATCGGGGCATCGCGACCTGGTTCCGGCGCTGGCTCGCATCGCTGTTGCCGGTGGCGCGGATGGGTTGCTGGTGGAGGTGCATCCCAATCCGGACAAGGCCTGGAGCGACGGCGAACAGTCGCTGGACTTTGACGGATTTGACGAGATGATGGATGGGATCGAGCCCTGGCTGGCGGTGCGGCGGCTGCAGTTGGAACGGCGCGAGGCGGCGGGCGCCCGGCTCATGGAGGCGGTGGGATGAGAGCCGCTGAAAAGGTGCTGGCGATTGCCGCATCGGCTGCACTGCTGATTCCCATTTGTGGATTCGGACCGGACGCGGCGAAGAACTCCATTCCGGATATTGGCGCGGATATCATCGTTACCGCCGCGCCCGCGTATCAGCCGCTGGCGGCACTGCGCGGCCAGGAGAGATTTCCCAGGGGCGCGCAATTGTTGTTGGTGCACGACGGCAAGGCGCAGCCGCTGGTGACGGGGTTTGCGGCCAGCGCGGACGCCAATGTTTCTTTCGATGCAAAGAGGGTGCTGTTCGCGGGCAAGCAGGCGGCGACCGATCCGTGGCAGATATGGGAATTGACGCTGGCAGACGGCTCTCTGCGTAAGTTGATCGCGGGCGCGAGCGATGCGATCCGCCCTCTTTATCTGCCGGCCGGGCGAGTGGTTTATGCACAACGGACCGCGCTCGGTTTTCAACTGGAGGCCGCGGGGAAAGATGGCCTGGCGGTGTCTGCGCCGGTGGATTCGGCGGCTGGTTCGGCGGTGCTTCCGCTCACTTACATGCCCGCCAGCGCCATCCCCGCGGATGTACTTGAGGATGGGCGCATTCTGTTTGAAGCCGGCTTCCCGCTGGGCTCGGGATCGACCCCGGAGCTGTTTCTGGTGTACTCAGACGGCTCTGGGGTTGAGTCTTACCGCTGCGATCATGGCGCTGCACGCTGGGGCGGAAAGCAGTTGGCCTCGGGCGATGTGGTGTTTACGCACGGAGCTTCGTTGGCGCGGTTTACGTCGCCTTTGGCAGCCGAGGCGCACATTGTTGCGCCGCGCGCCGAGTACGCAGGTGCGATTGCCGAGGCAGCCTCGGGCGCCTGGCTGGTGAGCGCGCGCGCAGGAGCCGGAACCCATTACGCTCTCAAGGTGTGGCAGCCGGGTGTGGCGGCGCTCGAAGGGATGCTGGCTGAGAGCGGCGAGGACCTTGTCGAGCCGGTTCTGTTAGCCCCGCGAACCAGGCCCAAGCGTCATCCCTCGGGGCTGCACCCCTGGGACTACGCCAACATGCTTGCCCTCGATGCGCGCCAGTCGCGCGCGGGCGATCTCAAAGTCACGCCTGCATCGGTGCGGCTGGAGACACTGGATGCCCAAGGCCACGTGGTCAATAACGGAACGGCGCCAGTCGAGGCAGATGGTTCATTCTTTGTAAAGACTCCGGCAGACAAGCCCATACGCTTTGCGCTGCTCGATGAAAAGGGCGCAGTCCTGCGCCAGGAGCACGGATGGTTCTGGATACGGCGCGGCGAGCAACGAATCTGTGTGGGCTGCCACACGGGACCGGAGCGCTCCTCGGAAAACCGGGTGCCGGCTGTGCTGCTGCGCACGACAACACCAACGGATTTGACCGGCGCGCGTGCTGCTGATTCCGAAAATCGTGCTACGCGCGGAGGGAACTGAAAATCATGATTCGTTTTCTTCTTTTATTTGGCGCCGTTTCAATGGCCGCGGCGCAAAGTGCTCCGCCAACGCAAACTGCCCCGCCCATTCAAGCTGCTTCACCGGTTACTGCTGCGCCTGACGCACAATCCGCGCCGGCGACTGAGCCCAAGCCTGCGGCCGCGCACGGTTCTGTGATTCGGTTTGAAGATGCGAGCGATAAAGCGGGCATCGACTTTACGCACAGCTTTGGGTCGAGCCAATTGGGTTCGCTGCTCGAAGGAACAGGCGCAGGCTGCATCTGGTTTGACTACAACAACTCCGGCCTGCCCTCACTCTACGTGGTGAATGGACGGCCGCTCGACGACTCCATGCATCCCTATCCGTTGAAGGTGAAGCCCAACCCTCCGCCGCACAACCATCTCTATCGCAACGACGGCAACGGGCATTTCACCGACGTTACGGAGAAGTCCGGATTGGATCCGAATATGTACTCTGTTGCTGTGACGGCCGCGGACTATGACAACGATGGCTTTGTCGATCTGCTGGTTACCGGATACGGCAAGACCATTCTCTATCACAACGACGGCAACGGGCATTTTACTGATGTGACTGAGAAGGCCGGCATCAAGGTCGATGGCTGGGCCATCAGTTCCACCTGGCTGGATTACGACAAGGACGGCTGCGTAGATTTGTTTGTGGGCCGCTATGTGAAGTTCGATCCCAAGTATCGCGCCTTCTACGCGGCGGACAACTATCCGGGACCGCTGGATTACGAGGGCGAGACCAACAGGCTCTATCACAACAACTGCGACGGGACCTTCACCGATGTGACCGACAAGTCCGGCATCGGCGCCTATGTAGGCCGCACCATGGGCGTGACGGCCGCGGACTACGACAACGACGGCTGGGACGACATCTACGTGGCCAACGA
>Ga0181529_10004149_pt1 | contig 15896 bp, 15 predicted proteins | sample PEATcosm2014_Bin_36_FD_119763 | JGI IMG/M metagenome (GOLD analysis project Ga0181529, IMG submission 119763) | Peatland microbial communities from MTU Mesocosm Facility, Houghton, MI, USA - PEATcosm2014_Bin10_30_metaG | ecosystem: Environmental > Terrestrial > Soil > Wetlands > Peat | place...
AGGGAGCGGCGGACGGCGGCGGGGCGCAGGATGAGATAGAGGATGCCGGCGATGAGACCGCAGAGGATGAGAGGGAATCCTGCCGCGTAGATGGAGAGGAGATGGCGGACGACGGAGTCTGCGGGGGTGGTGCGCTTGGCGGCGTTGGTGTTGGGCAGGAGATGTCCGAAGGCGTGGAGAGAGTAGAGCAACCAGAGCAGTACGGGGGTGGCAACGAGGAACAGGCCGGAGGCGAAGGCCGCGAGTTTGGAGGGTGAGGATGGATTGCCGGGAAGACGGCGCCACTGGGCGAAGAGCGGAAGAAGGAGGAGAGCGGAGAGGAAGATCATCTCCGGCCGCAGGAGCGGCATGATGCCAGCGAGCAGGCAGGCGGCGAGGAGGGATTTAATGGAGGGCTGCGTCTGCGTGGCGGCGAGAACGGCAAAGAAGGCGAGGCCAGAGGCGGCGAGCGGCTCCATTCCGGAGAAGATCCAGTAGCAGGTGTAGGGGTTGGCTACGACGAGGAGCAGGAGGGCGGCTGGGAAGAGGGCTGCGTCGGGGCTGAAGGGGAGAAGCGAGGCGGCGAGGCGGCGGGCGAAGGCATAGAGGCCGGCGAGCGAGAGGGCCGCGCCGAGGACGGTGAGGAGCTTGCCGGCGGCGAGCCAGTCGGGGATGAGGGCGTGGATTGCGGCAAGAAGAAAGACCCAGAGGGGCGCGGTGTCTCCGGCGACGACGCGGCCATTGAAGGCGAAGCCACGGCCGGCGGCGAGGCTGCGTGCGAACTCGAGATGGATGAATGCGTCGTCCTCCCAGTAGTGCCAGGAGTGGACGAACCAGTAGATGCACCAGAGGAGGGTGAGGGCGAGCAGGAGCGCGGAGGCGATGCGGGCTTGCACGGTCGAGCTGTTTTGAGAGGGCATCGGCTTGGGGACGATTATAACGGGGCGGGATGAGGCGGATGGGGAGGGAGAGATTATTCTGGAGCTATGCGGCCATTTTTGGAACTTGAAGAAGTTAATGTTGCGCGCGGCGGGAGGACGGTGCTGCACGGGATCAACCTGCGGGTCGAGGCGGGTGAGCAGATTGCGGTGCTGGGGCCGAATGGATGCGGCAAGTCGACGCTGATCAAGACGATGACGTGCGAGTGCTACCCGCTGGCGCAGGAGGGGACTCGGGTGAGTGTCTTTGGGCGCGAGCGATGGGACTTGACGGAGCTGAAACGGCGGCTTGGGGTGGTATCGGACGAGCTGCCGGGCAGGCCGACGCTGCGGACGACGGGACGGGATGCAGTGCTGACGGGGTTCTTTTCCAGCTCAACGCTGTGGCCAAATCTGGTGGTGACGGCGGAGATGCGAGCGCGGGCCGAGGAGGTGCTGGAGCTGGTGAGAGCGATGGGGATTGCGGAGAAGCTGGTGGGAGAGATGTCGGCGGGCGAGCGGAGGAGGGTGATGATTGGGCGGGCACTGGTGGGGTCGGGGGCGGAGATGTTGCTGCTGGATGAGCCGTCGAATGCGCTGGATATTGCGGCGCAGCAGAGCTTGCGCACGATGCTGCGGAGGCTGGCGCAACAGGGGACGGGGATTCTGCTGATTACGCACCAGATTGCGGACATTTTGCCGGAGATTGGGCGGGTGATCCTGATGAAGGCAGGAAGGATTGTGGCGGATGGGAAGAAGAAAAAATTGCTGACGGCGCGGGTGCTGAGCGAGCTGTTTGGGGTGGAGGTAAGGGTGATGCAGAAGGATGGGTTTTATCACGCGTGGTGAGGTGCAGCGAGTCAGCAAGTCAGCGAGTCAGCGGGGGATGTCGATGGGGCCGTTTTTGTCGTTGGAGGATTTGTTGGGGGGATGGGCCTTGAACCAGGCGTCCTGGTCGGCGGCGAGCTGGGTGGCGGACTCGCGGAGGTCGCGGAGGGACTCGAGGGCGAGCTTGCGGGCGATGGCGTAGGCGTCGTTTTCGGGGATGGCGTTGAGGGCGGCGGACCAGCGGTCGGTGGCGGTGAGGATCTTGGGCAGGGCGCGGCGGATGTCGACGTGGCGGGGGCCGTAGTCGTCGAGGTTGTCGGAGAGCTGGTCGGCGATGGAGGTGAACTGGGCGATGAGGTCGTGGGTGTCCTGCTCGCGGCCGGGACGGCGGGGATGAGCGTAGAGGTCGTGGAGTTCCTGGGTGCGGAGGTCGAGGAATTTGACGTAAAGAAGGACACAGTCGGCGGGGTAATAGCGGTACTCTCGGACCTGGTCAATCTCGGCCTGAGTAAGGGAGGAGTCGGGAGGCTGAGCGTGGAGCGGAGCGGCGAGGGCGATGAGTAAGGCGAAGGCGAGGAGGCGGGGCATGAGGCGGACCTCTGTTGATGGCTAGTTTATCGCGGGGGTTGTCTTAATGGACTGCGGGGGGTTGATGGCCGAGCGGGACTTTTTTCAAGAGCCAGGCGATGGCGAGGCAGACGAAGCCGAGGAGAGAAAGCCAGCGGAGGACATCGACGAAGGCCCAGAGCGCAGCCTGACGGTGCAGCTCTCCGTAGATGAGGGACTGGGCGGGGTGGAGGGTATTGGCGGGGCCGAAGGTGTTGGTGAGGGCGTGGCGCGCTCCGGTGAGGGAGTTCTGGAAGGGACGGCTGGTGAGGGGGACGGAGTTGAGGATCTCGTTCTGGTGGGCGGCGGTGTGGCGGGTGAGCATGGTCTGGGCGATGGAGATCCCAATGGAACCGCCGATGTTGCGCATGAGGTTGAAGATGCCGCTGGCATTGCCCATCTGCTCATTGCGCAGGGTGCTGACGGTGGCGATGCTGGTGGGGACGAAGACAAAGCTGATGCCAAATCCGGTGACGATGATGGGCACAAGCAGCGTGGTGGGAGAGATTCCCAGGTTGATGTTGCTGAGGGTGAGGGTGCTGATGCAAAAGATACTGAAGCCGAAGGTGAGCAGGTAACGGGGATCGACCTTGTTGGAGAGGTAGCCCATGGCGGGCAGGCCGCAGATGGTGCCAATGCCGCGCGGGGCAACGACCAGGCCGGCGGTGAATGCGGTGTAGCCGAGCAGTTCCTGGTAGAAGAGGGGAAGGACGACGATGGTGGAGTAAAGGGCGATGCCAAAGCTGAAGATGAGCAGGCAACCGACGGCGAAGTTGCGGTTTTTAAGGAGCTTGAGATCGACCATGGGCTCGTGCTTGCGCCAGGAGTGCCAGACGAAGAGAGAGAAGCTGGTGATGAGGAAGAAGAAGGCCCAGCGAATCCAGGTGGCGCCAAACCAGTCTGACTCCTGTCCCTTGTCGAGGATGATCTGAAGCAGGCCTGTCCATACAACGAGGGCGCCGAAGCCGAGGTTGTCGAATGCGGGGACGCGGGCGTGTTTGATGTAGGGCGGGTCGTGGACAAAGCGGTTGATCATGTAGAGGGCGAGCAGTCCGACGGGGATGTTGATGTAGAAGGCGTATCGCCAGGAGTAGGTGTCTGTGAGCCATCCGCCGAGGGTGGGGCCGAGGACGGGTGCGACGACGACGCCGAAGCCGAAGAGAGCCATCGCCGCTCCGCGCTTGCGTGGCGGGAAGGACTCCAGCAGAATGGCCTGAGAGAGCGGCTGGAGCGCGCCTCCGCCAGCTCCCTGGACGACGCGGGCGAAAAGAATGAAGGCGAGGGTGGGCGCAGCTCCGCAGGCAAAGCTGGCGAGGGTGAAGATGGCGACGCAGGAGAGCAGGAAACGCTTGCGACCGAACTTGAGGGAGCACCAGTTGCTGGCGGGGAGGACGATGGCGTTGGCAACCAGGTAGCTGGTGAGCACCCAGGTTGCCTCGTCGGTGGTGGCGGAGAGCGAACCGGCGATGTAGGGCAGGGCAACCGAGGCGATGGCAGTGTCCAGCACCTCCATGAAGGTGGCAAGCATAACGGCCGTGGCGATGAGCCAGGGATTGACGCCGGCGGTGACCTCGGCGGAGAGGTCGGGCGGTGCTGTGGCGGTGACGGCCATGCGCGGAGAGAGACTCCTTGGTTAAGGCGGTGCGATCTGGTTGAGTTGAATGATTCAGTTTGGTACTTTGGCCGATTTGATGCGTCACTCTAAGAATATAGAGAAGCGTGGTGGACGTGGGGATGCATTTTGACGCGAGGATAGGGCGGAGGAGGGGTGGTGCTTGGCTGGGGTGGGGCGGAAGCGGGCTACTGGTCTCCTACCCCTCGCTCGACCACCCCAGCGAGCTAAGCTGCTCGCCGGGGGAGGGCGGCTCTGTCGCGATGGATGGGGTGCCCGATTACTGGCGGGTGAGGATTCTGCCATAGCCCTGGAAATTGCATGTGGAGAAGACGAACTTCCCGGCGAGGGCGGTTACTCTGGGACCGAATGCGCGGGCTACTGCGGGATGATGGTGCCAGAGTAGGTGCCAGCAGGGCAGGTCACCGATGCCGAACTTGGAATGAGGAAGTTGAATGTGACCGGCGACGTGGTCTGGCTGGCGGAGACGATGACCGGGGACTGCGGCGCGGAGACAACCTGATTCAGTTGAAGGGTGTAACCGCTGACCTGGCCGGAGAGGGCAATAGCCGTCAAAAAACTGCAACTGGAACCGTTGAAAGCGAGGGAGCCAGTGGCGGGGATAAGGCCGGCCGCGCTGGTGGAGGTTGCGAGTGTCTGCGGGATGGTCTCCGCTACGATGAGTGTCACTGAGCCCGTGACCGTCGATGTCCCTGAGACCGGGCCGGTGACCGAACCAATCCATGAGCCGGTGAAGGGCTGGAGGTACTGGGCGGTGAGCGTTGAGGATGCAAGCGCACAGTTGGTTCCGCTGGTGCCGGCGGTGATCTGTGCCGTTCCTGTGGTGCTGTAGTTGTTGCTTGAGTACGCGGTGAGCGGAAGCTGAAGGGTGAGCGACGCGGTGTTGCCGGAGAGGCTGCCGGGAAAGGCACTGGAGTTGAGGCTCATAAGAGTGCCGGTGGAGTTGATGGTTCCGGTGACCGGGAAGCTCTGCCCGGTACAGGACGAATTGGCGTTGGTGTAGATGAACGATCCGCTGACGCTGGTTCCGGAGACGTAAAGATTGCCGGAGAAGCTGCTTGCGGCACTCCCTGAAACCGGAGCGACACTGAGGAAGTAATCCCCGCTGGTGGCGGCGATGCCGCCGACGGCCGGTGCAGACGAGCCGCAGGCGATGAGAGCGGCGAGAGGAAGCAGAAGCAGGGAGCGAAGCGCGGTGTTCATGAGTGGAATGTTACGCCGCGGAGAGTTGCGGGGGCAATGGGAATCGTCGCGGCGCGGGGGCGAGAGCTACTGGAGGGTGAGGGCCCCGGTGAATGTAACGATGTCAGATGCCGTCACGGCAAAGGCCAGATTGCTGACGGTGATCTTCGTGGCGGCTGGATTGGTTGAGGCCGTGAGCGAGACGACGGGGACGATGCCGGGGGTGGGATCGTAGAGGGTGATGCCTTCTCCGCTGATCATGCCGCTGAGGGTGTAGGTTCCGAAGCCGCTGCTGACCGGAAAGGTTAGCGTACCGGTGAGGGAGAATGAGCCGTCGGCGTTGGGAGTGGTGGACTGGGTGAGGGTGAGGGTGCCCGTGCCGCTCATGCCGGGTGAGGCGCTGTCGGTGAGGGTTCCGGTGTAAGTGCCGTTGAGGGGGGCGATCTGGACGCCGACCGCGGGCGAAAGCGAGATGAGGGCGAGGCATTCCACGCCCTGATAGTTGAGCGGGTAGATGCATCCGCCGACGATGCCGACGGGGATGACGGTGTTAGTGGAGAGCTGGGTGAAACCAATGTCGTAGGCGGCGGAATTGGTGGTTGCGGGAAGGAGGCCGACGCCGCCGGTGGAGGAGTTGTATGTTCCCAGGAAGTTGAGAACGGTTGCCGGGCCCGCGCCTGTGAGGCCGGCAGAGGTAAAGACTGCGCTGGATTGGGTGCCCTGAACCTGGACGGCTCCGGTGAAGTAGAGGCCAGTGGGCGGGGAGGTGATGGCAGTGCCGGATTGGATCTGCCAGTTGCTCCAGTTGCCGGCGAGGGGCGAAGAGGCGGGGGGAGTGTAGGGCAGGGTGCAGCCGAGGAGGCAGGCGAGAGGGAGCAAAAGGACGAGGCGCAACTGCGAATGGTTGCGCGGAGCGACGGGCCGAACGAATTTGGTGGTCATAAGGTCCTTCCAGTCTGCGGGGTTATTGCCGGGTGATGACTCCCTGGTAGGTGGTGGAGGAGGAGTTGACGGCGGAGCAGGGGCTGGGGGTGTAGACGATGTCGCCAGCCGTGATTTGCGATGCGTCGGGATTAGTGGCGGCGACGATGCTGACAGCAGGAGTTGAGCCGGTGACGGGCGCGGAGGCAAGCGTGATCCAGAAGCCGTTCAACGTGCCGGTGACCGGGATTGTGCTGGTGCAGCCGGTGCTGGTGAAGGTGAGCGAGCCGGTAAGGGGGGACTGGATGCCTGGATTGAGGGTGGGGGGCTGAGTGAGAGCCAGGCTGACAGAGGCGATCCCGATGGGCAAGGCAAGGTTAGAAGTGCTCTCCTGGACGGAGCCGGCGAAGGTGCCGGTGAGCGAGACAGAGGGGGTGGTGGCGATCTGCGTGCCGGTGATGGAGGAGGCTCCCAACATGGCCAGACAGAGGTCTCCGCCGCCGCCGGCGCTGCCCGTCGCGTAGGTGAGATCGGTGGAGACCTGAAGCTGGGCTCCGGCGAAGGGCGCGGCGAGGTTGAGCGTGCCGGAGGGCTCGAGCGTGCCGGTGAAGTTATGCACTTGGGGGCTGCATGGAATGCCGCCAGTGAAGATTCCGGAGACCTGGGAGCCCTGACTTTGGAATGCGCCGGTGAGAAAAACGGCGCCGGGGGGATATGAGCTGTTGTCAGTAAACACCCAGTATCCGGTGAGGGTGGTGGAGGTCGATGCGGGGGGAGTGTAGGGCAGGGTGCAGCCGAGTAGACAGGCGAGGGGAATGAAGAGCGCAATGGAAGCCCTGGTGCGCATGGATGGATGGTACGCCTGAGGGGTAACGGGTTCAAGGAGATTTGTTGCGGCTGCGGCGGGTAGTAATGGCCGTTGGTTGGGTTGCTGGCTGGCTGCTCCGGTCATTGTGTACCCCCCCTAGGGTAATAGCGTAAAGTATTCAAAACGTGTTGTTTAAGCACGCGCTAAGCGCGTGAGACGTATTAAAAGCGAAGACCCGGCGGGTTGGGCCGGGTCTGTTTGGTTTTGCTTACTGATTTAATTATACGGGATGAAGGGAAACTACTATGCCAAGTATTTTTGTTGGGGAAGTGGTTGATGGGGCAGAAGTTATGGGGATTCTTTGGCGTCGAGGGGCTTGACATGCGAATTTGCTGGGGATTTTGTGGGAGAAAGGGGTGGAGGGTTGAGGTGGGGCGGGGTTTGTCGGGGCCCTTCGACTCGGAGCTGCGCTCCTTGCTCAGGATGACGGCGGAAAACAAACAACGGCGAAGAACAGGCAACGGCAAGGGAAGAAGCAGATTCCTCCGCTGCGCTGCGGAATGACAAACAGAGAACAGGCAACGACAACAGCAAAGGCAAAGGCCAATACGGAGATTCTGGCTACGCCAGAATGACGATGCATGGAGGCTGCGCCAGAATAAGGATGCATGGAGGCCGCGCCAGAATGACGACGCGGGGAGGGGTATGACGACTCGTGGGGGCTGCGCCAGAATGACGATGCTTTGAGGCGGGGCGATGATTTCTGGCAGGGCTGCATCGTGGGCGATACGGCACGCATCATATAAGTTGACAATAAGTGACTCATATGTGAGACTGAGTGTGTTGATTGATGTTTTGCAGGCGCGAGCCGGCGATCTTTGAGGGGTTTCGTTGATGGGTAGAGTTTTGTGCATCGAACGGAATACGGAGATTCTGGCTGCGCCAGAATGACGGACAAGAACGAGCAACGACGAAGAACGAGCAACGACGGAGAACGAGCAACGACGGAGAACGAGCAACGACGGAGTTTCTTGGGAGAAAGGTTTGGGCGGTTGCGATTTGACGAGCTTTATCGGGGTCCTTCGCGCTCGAAAGACGCGCTCAGGATGACAGATTAGTTATGTGTGCGCTGTGTTCAGGATGACAGCGTAAAACAAACAACCGCAGATCCTTCGACTGCGTGATTCACGATGAAGCCGTGAGTCACTCCGCTCAGGATGACAATTTGTAGCGGAGTGGATTTTCAAGAGTTTAGAAGCACAATTTGTAATGGTGTGGATTTTCAAGGATTTAGCAGTTAATTTGCGGTACAGGAGCGGAAGGCTATGGGAAAGACGATTGGAATTGATCTGGGAACGACGAACAGCTGCGTTGCGGTGATGGAGGGCGGCGAGCCAAAGGTGATTCCCAACGAAGAGGGCGGACGGACTACGCCGTCGATTGTGGCGTTTACCAAGAGCGGCGAGCGGCTGGTGGGGGCCGTGGCCAAGCGGCAGGCGATCACCAACCCGGAGAACACGGTCTACTCGATCAAGCGGTTCATGGGGCGCCGGCTGAACGAGGTGGGCGACGAGCTGAAGATGGTGCCGTACAAGGTGGTGTCCAAGGGCGACAACATCGCGGTAGTGGCGCAGGGCAAGGAGTATACGGCGCCGGAGGTTTCGGCGATGATCCTGCAGAAGCTGAAGAAGGCTGCGGAGGACTATCTGGGCGGATCGGTGACGGATGCGGTGATTACGGTTCCCGCTTACTTCAACGACGCGCAGCGGCAGGCGACGAAAGACGCCGGAAAGATTGCCGGGCTGGACGTGAAGCGGATTGTGAATGAGCCGACCGCGGCGGCGCTGGCATACGGGCTGGACCGCAAGAAGGACGAGACGATTGCGGTGTACGACTTTGGCGGCGGAACATTCGATATTTCCATTCTGGAAGTCGGCGAGGGCGTGATCGAGGTGAAGTCGACCAACGGCGATACGCACCTGGGCGGCGACAATCTGGACCAGAGGATTGTGGACTGGCTGATTGGGGAGTTCAAGACGGACACCGGGCTGGACCTGCACGCCAAGGGCAACGAGATGGCGCTGCAACGGCTGCGGGACGCGGCGGAGAAGGCGAAGATCGAGCTGTCGACGGCGCAGGAGAGCGAGATCAACCTGCCGTTTATTACGGCGGACGCGAGCGGGCCGAAGCATCTTGTGCGGACGCTGAAGCGGCCACAGTTGGAGCAGATGGTGGATGATCTGCTACAGAAGTCGGTTGGGCCGTGCAAGCAGGCGCTGAAGGACGCGGGGATCGATGCGTCGAAGATCGACGAGGTGGTGCTGGTTGGCGGACAGACGAGGATGCCGGCTATTCAAGAGCTGGTGAAGAAGCTGTTCGGCAAGGAGCCGCACAAGGGCGTGAACCCGGACGAAGTCGTCGCCATTGGCGCGGCGGTGCAGGCTGGCGTTCTGGCAGGCGATGTGAAGGACCTGCTGCTGCTGGATGTGACTCCGCTGACGCTGTCGATTGAGACGATGGGCGGTGTGGCGACTTCGATGATTGCGCGCAACACGACGATCCCGACCAAGAAGACGGAGACGTTCAGCACGGCGGCGGACTCGCAGACCGAGGTCGAGGTCCATGTGATGCAGGGCGAACGGCCGATGGCGGCGCAGAACCGGACACTGGGCAAGTTCAAGCTGGGCGGGATTCCTCTGGCCCCGCGAGGCGTGCCGCAGATCGAGGTGACGTTCGACATTGACGCGAACGGAATACTGAACGTGACGGCGAAGGACAAGGCTACGGGCAAGGACGCGAAGATCGCGATTACCAGCTCTTCGGGGCTGAGCAAGGACGAGATCGAGCGGATGGCGAAGGACGCCGAGGCCCACGCATCGGAGGACAAGGAGGCTCGGGACAAGGTGGAGGCGCGCAACGGGCTCGACTCGCTGGTATACAACGTGGAGAAGATGATCAAGGACGGCGGCGAGAAGGTGACGGCTGCGGACAAGGTCGATGTGGAAGCGGCGCTGGCAGAGGCAAAAAAGACTCTGGAAGGCGATGCGAGCGCGGCGGACCTGAATGGCGCGAAGGAGAAGCTGACGGCGGCAAGCCACAAGCTGGCCGAGGTGCTGTACAAGGCGGCTGCGGCTGCCGGTCCGGCAGAGGGCGCGGCGGCTGCGGCGGAGGGCGCGCACGAAGGCCACGATCACGGCGAGACAAAGAAAGACGAAGGTGTTATCGACGCAGAGTACGTGGACGTGGATAAGTAAGACAGCCACGGACGCGATGATGGGATGTGGATCACTGTAGGCCGATTCGGCATCCAATCAAGAAGAGAAGCAGAGAAGGGCGCTCTGGTTGAGTCTGGCTAACTGGCCGGATCGGTTGGGGCGCTCTTCTGTTAAAGACAGTGGTAAGTGGTCAGTGGCAAGAAAAGGCGACGGTGGTGTTGCGGAGGTGGGTGCTATGACGGATTCGACGGTTTGGCGGTGCGAGCAGTGGGTTGGGGGAAGCATCAAGGAACAGAACCTGTTCCGCAGCGAGGAGGCTGCGCGGGAGTTTGCGCGGGCGCTGGCTGGGGTCTCTCCGGACCTGGTGCTGAAGATTGAACCGATGCCGATCCAGATGGTGTGGAACTGAGGGGGAGCATTGAAAAGCAGATTCCTCCGCTGCGCTACGGAATGACAAGCAAAGGGGCGCTACGGAATGACAAACAACGGGGCGCTGCGGAATGACAGGCAACAGGGCTGCGGAATGAGAAAAAGGTAAGCGCAGGGGGGATTCGGGATGGTTCCCCACAGGAATTTGCAGGATTGGGCTGTTGCGCGGGGCGAGGACGTGAGACATTGGAGGAGACAAAAGGACGCATCAAACGGTGGAGATGAAATTTCTGTACGACTGAAGCGCTGCTGGAAGGTCTGATCTTCTTGAAGGAGCGAGGGCGCAAACCGAAGTGGAGTTGTTGGACGCAAAGCTGAATAAGAGAACCTGGAACTCAATCGGATTTCCTGGAGGTAAGACGATGAATGAGACCATGTGGCGGTGTGACCAGGTTCGAGCCGGACAGTTGTACAACCGGGTGATGTTCGACACGCGCGAAGAAGCCGAGGAGTTTATGACGCGGATGCGGCAGATGGAGCCGGACCAGGCGATCTCGGTGGAAGAGATTGAGGCGCGGAAGGTGTGGAACTGAAGGGCTGGCAGGAACGGAAGCTGAGCTTGGAGTACTGATTCAAAAAAAAGGCGCGGCTTCGGCTGCGCCTTTTTTGAATGAGCAAGGAGAGGATGATGGCTATACCAAGAGACCCGAACCGCATGGCACCGCCGATACATCCCGGAGAGATTCTGCGCGAGGAGTTCATGGCGCCGATGGGTTTATCAGCGAATGCGCTGGCGATGGCGCTGCGCGTTCCGGCGACGCGCATCTCGCAGATTGTGAACGAGCGGCGCGGGATCACGGCGGACACAGCGTACCGGCTTGCGACCTACTTTGGCACTTCGGCGGAGCTGTGGATGAACTTGCAGACGACGTATGAGCTATCGACGCTGCAACGCACGACGCTTCCCTCCATACGGAGAGAGGTGCAACGCCAGGTGGCGTAGTTGTTGATGGAATTGTTGGGAGAGACCATCGGGAGAAAGCGGTTCGACGGAAGTATTGAAGGTTGAATTAAGGCCAGAAGGGTTTAGATGGCGACACAGACGAAGGACTACTACAGCACGCTGGGGGTGAAGCGGGGGGCGACGGCGGAGGAGATCCGCAAGGCGTTCCGCAAGCTGGCGCGCAAGTATCATCCGGACGTGAATCCGAACGACAAGCGGGCGGAGGAGAAGTTCAAGGAGATCTCGCAGGCCAACGATGTGTTGAGCGACGAGAAGAAGCGGAAGATATACGACCAGGTGGGATTCTATTCGGACAACATCGATCCGGCGACGGCGGAGGCGGCTGCGCGCGGCGGGTATGGCGGGGGATTTGCAGGCGGCGGATTTCCGGGCGGGGCGCGGGCAGGCGGACGGGGCGGGCAGGAGGTTCCGTTCGACTTTGGCGGGTTCGATTTTTCGGACTTTCAGGGCGGCGGCGGACACGCGCGTCCTGGAGCGCAGGAGCAGGCGGGCGGCGGGTTTGGCGGGAGCTTCAAGGACATCTTCGGCGGGATGTTCAGCGGAGGGCACAAGGCTCGCGGGCCGCGGCCGGGGAGCGACCTCGAATATCAGGTGAGCGTGGACTTCTGGTCTTCGGTGCGCGGCGGCGTGGCGCGGCTGGAGATTCAGAGGCAGGAGGTGTGCCCAACGTGCAAGGGCAAATCGACGACGGGCGGCGGCAGCGAGTGCCAGGAGTGCCACGGGACGGGCCAGGTGACGCAGATGGGCGGGCGGATGAAGTTCAACATCCAGTGCCCGCGGTGCGGCGGCACGGGCAAGCAGCAGCATGGCTGCCCGACGTGCGGAGGCGAGGGCGTGGTGACGCGGCACGAGCCGCTGGAGTTCCGCATCAAGGCGGGAACACGCGATGGGCAGAGGATCCGGCTGGCGGGCAAGGGGAATGCAGGGACGGACGGCGGCGCGGCGGGAGATTTATTTCTGATTGTGAAGGTGGGGACGCACCCGGTGTTTACGCGGGTGGCGGACGACATCCATGTGACGGTTCCGGTGACGATGACGGAGGCTGCGCTGGGGGCGAAGATCGATGTGCCGACAATTGATACGCACGAGGGTGGCGGGCGGACTCAGTTGAAGATTCCGCCGGGGACGCAGACCGGGCAGAAGCTAAGGCTGAGGGAGAAGGGTGTGCCCAGCGCGTCGCGCGAAGGGATGCGCGGAGATGAGATTGTGGAGGTGAAGATCGTGGTGCCGCATGTGCAGGACGAGCGGTCGAAGGAGATTCTGCGGGAGCTTGCGAAGCTGAACCCGGAGGACCCGCGGGTGGCGCTGCTGGGCGAGGTGTAAGGGATGACGACGAAGCGGAAGTCGAAGGGCGCATACATGATCTCGGCGGTGGCGGAGATGTTCAGAGAGGCGTAAAGCGTGACTTTTGTTTGGGACGAGCGAAAAGCTGCGGCGAATGTACGCAAGCACGGCGTCTCATTTATGGAAGCAAGAGACGTATTTCGCGATCCTCTTGAGGTGACAATCGTTGACCAAAGACATTCGATCGACGAGGCGAGATTCTTCAGCATGGGACGAGGGAAACGAGGAAAATTGCTGGCGGTTTCCTATACTGAGCAGGGTGATACGATTCGAATCATCAGCGCACGGAAGATAACATTGGCGGAAAGGAAGCAGTATGAGGAAGGCTGAGAAAAAGGACGATATTCCGGCGGAAATTGATTTTTCCGGAGGTGTACGCGGCAAGCATACGAACCGATTTGGCGCAGACACGACACTTGTGCTTCTGGAACCGGATGTTTGCAAGACGTTTCCGAATGCTAAGGCGGTGAATTCAGCGCTTCGTTTGCTGATGAAGGCAGGAGCCAAGGCGACGAAGGCCAGTACCACATCGTTGGAGAAGGCCAGCTAGGCACAGCTATGGCGACGAAGCGGAAGAAGCAGGGCGCGTACATGATCTCGGCGGTGGCGGAGATGTATGAGATCCATCCGCAGACGCTACGGCTGTATGAGCGCGAGGGGTTGCTGCTGCCCAGCCGGAGCGAGGGCAACACGCGGCTGTATACCGACGAGGACCTGGAGCGGCTGGAGTTCATCCTGAACCTGGCGCGCGATTTGGGGGTGAACATCGCGGGGATCGCGATTGTGCTGCAGATGCGGGAGCGGATGGAGGAGATGAACCGGCAGATGCAGGGCTTTGTGGACTACGTGCGGACGGAGATGCTGAGCCGGATCCAACAGCAGCAGCCCAGCGCGGGGCTGGTTCCAATGCCGCGGCCGGCGTTTGTGCCGCAGAGAGCGACGGGGAAGGTTGTGGCTATCCCAGGGAAGGCCGCGGCGCTGCCTGGGAAGGCTGCGGCGCTGAAGGGCGCGGTTGTGGGGGCGAAGAGCGTGGGGAAAGCGGCGAAGGGGAAGTAGGACGTTTGTGGTTTGCGAGCAGACCAAAAGGCCCAGTGCTAAAGCCCATTGAATTAATGGGCCCTATTCGTGGGGCTGAAGCCCCACGCTCCCTCCGAAAGGCAAGAATGACGACCTCAGCGGCTAAAGCCACATTGTAAATGCGGCATCTACGGCACGGGTAAACCCGTGCCCTTAAGCAAGACAAGATAAATACGGAGATTCTGGCCTTCGCCAGAATGACGGACTTGTCTGTGCTTGACGCACTACACTGGAAGCGCGGGTGAATCCGGCTGAAGGGTGTGATGAGTTTGCTGCTGAAGATATTTTTTTATTGTGCGCTGGCGGGGACGGTGACGTCGGCGATCTACTGCGGAATGGTGCTGGTGGGAGCGCTTCGCTTCGCGAAACGGAAGCGGCGGGAGGAGCGCCGTCCTGCGGATTATCTGCCACCTGTGAGCGTGCTGAAGCCGCTGCATGGCACCGAGCCGGACCTGGAAGAGAACCTGCGGCGGTTCTTCGATCTGGACTATCCGGAGTATGAGCTGCTGTTCTGCGCGCGCCATGCGGGCGATGCGGGGTTGCAGATGGCACGGCGTATTGCGGCCCAGCATCCGGAGGTGCGGGCGCGGTTTTTAACCTGCGGGGAGCCACAGTTTCCCAATGCGAAGATGTGGTCGATGGCGATGCTGGCGCAGGCGGCGAGCTATGAGGCGCTAGTGACGAGCGATGCGGATGCGCGGGTGTCGCCGGATTATCTGCGGCGTATGGTGCAGGAGTTGGCCGATCCGGCCCGCGAGCTGGCATCGTGCCTGTATGTGGGGCGGACGACGGGCGGGCTGGCGGCGCAACTGGACGCGGTGGGCAAGAGCGTGGAGATGAGCGGCGGAATTCTGGTGGCCGACATGATCGAGGGTGGGACGCGGTTCGCGCTGGGAGTAAGCATGGTGCTGCGGCGGGGCGCGTTCGAGAAGGCCGGAGGGTACGAGGACCTGGGGCAGTTCTACGCCGAGGACTTTGTGCTGGGGAAGCGGCTGGCGGAGGCTGGGTTCGGCGTGCGGATGGCGAACTATGTGGTGCGGCTGATGGTGATACCGCAGGGATGGCGCGCGTCGTTCCGCGACCAACTGCGATGGATGAAGAGTACGCGGCGGTCGCGGCCGGCGGGACACTTGGGTACGGGACTGACGTATGCGGTGCCGTTCGGACTGCTGGGGCTGGCGTGGGGTTTGCTGGCGGGGCATCCGGCGGTGGGACTGCTTTGGCTGCTGGGGACGTGCGTGAATCGGTGGGCGATGGCGGCGGTGGTGCTCGCGGCAATTGAAGACGAAGAGGCGGGTTGGCCGACGCTCATTTATCCGCTACGGGATTTGCTGGGGTTTGCGGTGTGGGTGGCGAGCTATATGGGGAGCACGATGGTGTATCACGGAGGATCGTACTCGCTGGGGCCGGACGGGCGGTTCGAGCCGGTGGTGCGGAAGTGAAGGAGTGAGGGTGAGAAGTGCGCTGCTGGAAGTGACATGGTGCGAGTCGCGTATAGTGGCGAGCAGTGAGGTCGCGCAAGAATCACGCTTGGCTAGTCTAGTTTTTCGGTCGATACTAAATCGATGATTCTTTCATTTCGACGAGGAAATTCTTGAACACCTACAATTTCACATCTCTTGACCCTCCGCACATTGCTGACACCTTGCCATCTGCCCGTTCTGTCAGCCCTGTCTGGCGGCGCTTTGTGGCATACGCGGTTGACGGTGCAATCCTCGGCATCCTCGGAGACACAGTCGGGAGGGTGTGTTTCGACAAGCTCGCGCAACTGGGTCTTTGGGGCCCTCTCGCAGGTTTCTGCGTAGCTTTGGTCTATTTTGCGTCGTTCGATAGCGAGATTGGAAACGGGCAGACCTTTGGGAAGCGGTGGCTAAAAGTGAGGGTAATCGATGCAAAGGGAAACACGATTCCCTTTGCGAAGTCTCTCGTTCGCTCCGTGATCTTTCTTGTCCCATCGTTTTTATTCGGGCTTCGACTGCCGGAGACTCGAACT
>Ga0181529_10004150_pt1 | contig 15896 bp, 14 predicted proteins | sample PEATcosm2014_Bin_36_FD_119763 | JGI IMG/M metagenome (GOLD analysis project Ga0181529, IMG submission 119763) | Peatland microbial communities from MTU Mesocosm Facility, Houghton, MI, USA - PEATcosm2014_Bin10_30_metaG | ecosystem: Environmental > Terrestrial > Soil > Wetlands > Peat | place...
ACGTCGGCGGCGCCCACGGTGGCGTTCGCGGCATTGGGCTTCTCATCCTTGCCGGGGTCGCCCGCGAACCAGCGGTAGCCGTAGATGGGAATGCCCAGCGAGAGTTTCTCCTTGGGCACCACGCGTAGCGCGTACTCCAGGTTTTCGAGGGTCCAGAGATAACCGGCTACCGGACCGGGGGGCGTGTAGCGGGTGTGCTCGTCGTAAGTCATCAGGCAGACCAGGTCCACGGCCTCGCCGATGGCTTTCAGGTCGTAGGCGCCGCGCCAGTTGGCGTAGATCCACTTGGAAAACGCGCCTTGTCCCGGCGCTCCAGGGGCGTTGGGCACGGTGGCGATGGAAAGCTGCAGGCTTTCTTTGTGCAGCGCGGCGGCGGCTTCGCGGACCAGGACGGAGAGGGCGTCGCGGTCGGTATCGAGGACATGTTCGAAATCGAACTGGATTCCGATGTAGCCGTACTTCTGGCACTCGGCCACCAGCGCGGCGATCAGGCGGGCGCGGGCGGCGTCGCTCAGAAGCAGTTGGTGGAACTCCTGCTGGTTGAATCCGGGGTTCACCACGATGGGCATCACGGCGACGTGATGTTGACGGGCGGCGGCCATCACCTCCTCATTCGGTGCGCCGCTGACGATGCCCCCGGCATCGGTGCGATACCAGGTGGGAACCAGGATGTCCACCTTGGCGGCGTGCGCCAGGAACGACTCCCTGCCGGCGGTGTCTCCACTCAGATAAAAGAGCGATTTCGGCCCTGCGGCGAGGGTCCAGGCGAGCATGAGCAAGAGCAGCGGTTTCCGCATATTCGTACGGTAGCAGGTAGATTGGCGGCACGGGGTTGTGGCCTACGCACTCGTTCGCAATGTCGCTTGGTTTTCCTGCAAGCGGACACGGGCGGTAATTGAGGCTCGTAGGTTGCTTATGTGGGGCAGGATGGCATCCTGCGGCCGATTGTCAATCGGCCTGCCGACCAGTATGAAAATGCCGACCAGGCCGAGTACCACTCGGCCGCAGGTTGCCAACCTGCCCCACATAACGCGGTGCATTTCCGATATCCGGAAAACTAAGTTGCATTGCGCACGAGTGCGTACGCCACGGGTATTACACTATGTGAGGGGGGATACCGACCGGTGAGCGCGCCAACCACCAGCCAGCGCTCCGCGTCCGCGGGGCGGTTTGAGGATCTGCAGCCCGAAGCCTTGATCGGGGCGTTTCGCCACATGCAAATGGCGCGGCGGCTGGACGACCGGGAGATCGCCCTCAAGCGCCAAAGCCGGATCTTTTTCCAGATCAGCGGTGCCGGACACGAAGCCGTGCAGGTGGCCGCCGGCATGATACTGCGCCCCGGCCACGACTGGTTCTACCCCTATTATCGCGACCGCGCGCTGTGCCTGGCGCTGGGCGTGACGCCGTACGAGATGCTGCAGCAGGCGCTGGGCGTGGCCGCCGACCCGGCGTCGGGCGGACGCCAGATGCCTTCGCACTGGAGCGACAAGCGGTACAACATCGTCAGCGGATCGTCGGCCACCGGCACGCAGTTTCCGCAGGCCGTCGGATGCGCGGAGGCGTCGCTATACCGCGACCCGCACAGCGATGAGGTGACGCTGGTTTCCTCCGGCGAGGGCGCCACCAGCGAGGGCGAATTCTGGGAAGCGCTGAACGTCGCCTGTCTGAAGCGGCTGCCGCTGCTGATCCTGGTCGAGGATAACGGCTACGCCATCTCCGTGCCGGTGGAGCAGCAGACGGCGGGCGGCAGCATATCCAAACTGGCGGCCGGCTTTCCCGGCCTGCATTGCGAGGAGTTCGACGGCACGGATTTCCGGGCGTCCTATCGCGCGGTGCTAACGGCCGTGGAGTACTGCCGGCTGCGCCAGGGGCCGGCGCTGCTGCACGCGCACGTGATCCGGCCCTATTCGCACTCGCTATCGGACGACGAGCGGCTGTACAAAACCGAGGCTGAACGCGCGGCCGAAGCCGGGCGCGACCCGGTCCTGACGTTTCCCCAGTGGCTGATCGACCAGGGCGTGCTCGACCGGCACACGCTGCAGAACATCGCCCACGAGATCGACGTCGAGATCCACGACGCCGCCCAGCGGGCTCTGCGCGACGAACCTCCCGCGGCCGATTCGGCGCTGCTGCATCTGTACTCGGAGAAGGTCGATCCGGCATCGGAGGAGTTTGCGTCGCAGCCGCATTTCGTGGGCGAGCCGATGACCATGGTGGACATGATCAACGCCGCGCTGCGCGAGGAGATGCGGCGAAATCCCGACATGCTGATTTTCGGCGAGGACGTGGCCGATTGCAGCCGCGAGCAGAACCTCGGCGAGTTGAAGGGCAAGGGCGGCGTGTTCAAGGTGACCGGCGGATTGCAGAGGGAGTTCGGGTCGCGGCGCAGCTTCAATACGCCGATTGCCGAAGCGGCGATTGTGGGCCGGGCCATCGGCATGGCCACGCGGGGGCTGAAGCCGGTGGCGGAGATCCAGTTTTTCGACTACATCTGGCCGGCGATGATGCAGATCCGCGATGAGCTGGCCACGCTCCGCTGGCGGTCGAACGGCGCGTTCTCATGCCCCGCGGTGATTCGCGTGCCCATCGGCGGATACTTGAACGGCGGCGCGATTTATCACAGCCAGTGCGGCGAGTCGATCTTCACGCACATCCCCGGGCTGCGGGTAGTGATGCCCTCGACGGCCCTCGACGCTTATGGTCTGTTGCGCACCGCGCTGCGCAGCGACGACCCGGTGCTGTTCCTGGAGCACAAGAAGCTGTATCGCGAGCCCTACAACCGCTCGCCGCATCCGGGACAGGATTTCTCGATTCCCTTCGGCCGCGCGCAGGTGGTGAAGCCGGGGCGGAATCTGACCGTGATCACCTACGGCGCGCTGGTGCAGAAGACGCTGGTGGCCGCCGCGGGCATCGAAAAGCGCCATCCCGGGGCGAGCATCGAGGTGATCGATCTACGCACCTTGGCGCCCTACGATTGGGAAACGATTCGGGCCTCGGTGGAGAAGACCAGCCGCGCGATCGTGGCGCACGAAGACTGCGTGTCGTGGGGATTCGGCGCGGAGATCGCGGCGCGCATCGCCGACGAGTTGTTCGCCAGCCTGGATGCCCCGGTGCGGCGCGTGGGCGCGCTGGACACGTGGGTCGGCTACCATCCGCAATTGGAAAACGCGACGCTTCCGCAGGTTGAGACGCTGGCCGCGGAGATGGAACGGCTGCTGGCGTATTAGGCGAGAAGTTGTGGGGCAGGTTGGTAACCTGCGGCGGGTTGGCAACCCGCCTGCCGACCAGCGTGCAAATGCCGCCCAGGCCGATTGACAATCGGCCGCAGGTTGCTAACCTGCCCCACAACTGCTTTAGCAGGCCTTGCCGAAATCCTTCTCGAAGGCTTGGGCGAGAGCGGCGCCCCAGTCGCCTCGGGTGGGCTTCATGCGGCCGGCGAAGAAGCGGAGCACGGGCGGCTCTTCGCAGAATTCCAGGCCGCCAATCATGCTGCGGTGTTTGTAGAGCCAGTCCAAACGGTCGGCGGCGTACTGGTAATGCGACATGGTGAAGACGCGGCGGGGTACGGCGAGGCGGACCAACTCCAGGTCCGAAGGAACGTCGCGGCCTTCTTCGTCGCGATCCATGGAGACCGAGCCGCGTTCCATGCCGCGGATGCCGGAGGTAATGAACACCGCGGCCGCCAGCGCACCGGCGGGGTATTCCGACTGCGGGATGTGGTCGATAAAGCGCATGGCATCGACATGGCAAGCCAGGCCACCGGCGGGCGTGACCACCGGGATGCCCTTCTCTTGCAGCAGGCCGACGAAATACTTGATGGCGTCCGCCGAGGCGCCGGCGACATCGACATCCGTCATTTCGCGAATGCCCACGGCCATCGCCTCAATCTCCTTCGACGACATGCCGCCGTAGGTGAAGAAGCCCTCGTAAACCGGGAGCCAGGGCCGGATGGCTTCATAAAGGTCCTTGCGATTGGTGGCGATCAGGCCGCCGCGAACGCTGCAACTCTTTCGGCCGGAGAGATAGCAGAGGTCCGCGATGCCCATCATTTCGCGAATGATCTCGGTGATGGACTTGTTCTCATAACCGGCCTCGCGCTGGCGAATGAAGTAGGCGTTTTCGGAAATCAGGCTGCCGTCCACTACCAGGAAAATGCCCAGCGGCTCGATCAGTTCCTTCACCTGGCGCAGGTTCTCCATGGAGAACGGCTGGCCGCCGATGAGATTGGTGGTGGCCTCCATGCGCACGAAAGAGACGTTGCTGGGGCCGGCCTGGGTGATGGCCTCGCGCAGCCGGTCGAGGTCCATGTTCCCCTTGAAGGGGCAGGTGCTCTCGGTCTTCAGGGCCTCGGGCCCGTAGAGTTCCAGCACCTTGCCGCCCATGAGGTTGAAATGCGCCTTGGTGGTGGTGAAGTGATAATTCATGGGCACGATGTGGCCCGGCTTGACGAAGGTCTTAGCCAGCAGATGCTCGGCGGCGCGGCCCTGGTGGGCAGGCAGGAGGTATTCGTAGCCGAAGATCTCACGCACGGAATCGAGCAGCCGGTAGAAGCTCTCGGACCCGGCATAGGCGTCGTCGGATTGCATCATCGCGGCTTGCTGATTGTCGGTCATGGCATTGGTGCCGCTGTCCGTCAGCATGTCGAGAAAGAGATCGCGGGATCGAAGGAGGAATGTGTTGTACCCCGCCTCTTCCATCGCTCTTAGCCGTTCGTGGGCGGGCGCCAGCCGCACCTTCTGCACAATGCGAACTTTGTGCATTTCGATCGGGATTTCGGTTCCGTTGGATAAACGTATACTCATAACCGTCCTGAAAAGGTAGTTTGTCTAGAATTGAGGCCTGAAAGTCCATTAATACCACGTGGCGCGGGTGAATACAGGGACGGAGCGAGGCCAAGGTACACGGCGCAAAAGTGGACGCCGGATGAATCTGAGCGCGTCTGTGGGCAGTGTGGACGCGTACGGCCAAGCCGGTGGAGGATCGCCGACGCCTCACCAGAAACCCCACCTTAACGTGGTGTATAGGGACACCGCAGGGCCGTGGCTCCACTGCGGCCTGGTGCTGAAATGGCGTGCGCCGCCGAAACCGCCTATTTGGCGCGCTTGGCCACGAAATCCTCGGTGGCCACGTCGGCGACTTTGCGCTGGAACTTGATCTCGTCCCCGGAAATCTTCCCTTTATACTCGATGCGCAGAGGCTGGCCCTGGAAGTCCAGGTTCTCGACGAAAGCGATCTCGTCGCCCTTCACAGTGCCCTCTGTGATTTCGGTTTCGCCGTACTGCGATTTGGCTTTTCCGGTGAGCTTGCCGGCATCCACTTTGAAGTCGTAGGTGTAATTCTGAACGCCGATCTGGGTGTCGATGGCGGCGGTCCACTTACCCGCGACATCGGCGGCGAAGGCAGGGGCAAGGAGCAGGAGCGCGACGGCGAGCGAAAGCATCAGCCTGTGCGAAGTCATTCGAATCCTCCGCCAGATACTGTAGCGCGTTGCGGTGCGGTCAGGCGAAGATCTCGTCGATGGGCAGGTCGCCGCCGCCAAACCGGGCCAGTGGGACGCTGCCGCCGGAAGAATACACCACGGACCCGCCATCGCGCGCGATCACCGTTACCGCCTTCTGGTCGGTATCGACGATCCAGCATTCCAGCGCGCCGTTGGCCAGGCAGAGCGCCACCAATTCCCGCAACTGGCGGGCGGTGTTGGACGGCGATTTGACCTCGATGACCAGCTCGGGCGCGCCGCGAAGGTTGTCGTCGGGATCGATGGCATTCCATCGTTCCCAGGAGATCGCGACCACGTCGGCAACACGAAGATCGAACTCGGCAACGAGACGGAAAGGCATCCTCGTCCCGACCTCGCCGAATGCCTTCAGCTTCGTCTCGATCAGTCGGCTCAGCCGCGTCCGTAGCTTCCAGTAACGTGCCTTCGGCCAGGGCAATGGCACCACCTCGCCACAATGCAGCTCATAGGCGAATTCGCTGCCAATCGGCAGTTGCCGGAATTGTTCCACCGTTATCAGATCCGGAATGGCAGCCATTGAGTCCTCGTCCTGGTTGTTATTCTAGCCCCAATCCTGCCCTGGTTCGGACCATCAGTAAGTTCGTGCCGTCCTGCAGCACCTCGCCCTTACCGTTGAGCACCTCGACGGCGAGCGTCAGAATGCCGCGGTCGCCGCGCCGTGTCAGGCGCTTGTCCGCCACCGTCAGATGTCCGTGGATCCGGTCGCCGGGAAACAGCGGTTTGCGGAAATTCCATTGCCACGACAGCGACGCCACCGCCTGGAAGCGCTGCGCCGCGCGATTCTTGAGCCCGTCCACCAGGATCAAGCCGAGCAGACCGTGAGCGACGCGGCCGGGAAATCCCAGCGACCGCGCGAACTCATCGTCCATATGCAAGGCGAAGAAGTCGCCCGACAGGCCCGCGAATTGCACCACATGGCTCTCGGTGACCACGATGCCCTCGGTATCGAAGGACAGCCCTACCGGTGCGTCTTCGTAGAACAACAGATCGCTCATCGCGAGTTTCTCCTCTCCGGTTATGCAAGACGCTACGATAATAAACCAACCGGATGATTTGTTACAGCAATTCGACGATGGAGTAGAAAAGAGATGACTACCAGCGTTTCCGCGCGCCCCATAGCGCTCGTGACCGGAGCGTCCCGCGGCATCGGTAGGGGCTGCGCCATTGGCTTGGCGGCCTCGGGTTTCAACATTCTGGCGAACGACCGCGAGGACGGCGGCCTGCTAATCGGCCTGGGCGAGGAGCTCGCCTCCATGGGCGCCGACAGCCTGCCTTTTGTCGCCGATGTCACGGACCTGGATAGCCACGGCGCCATGGTCCGCGCCGCAGTCGAACGATGGGGCCGGCTGGATTGCCTGGTGAACAACGCCGGGGTCGGCGTGCTGCATCGCGGCGACCTCCTGGAGGTGAGCCCCGAGAGCTTCGACCGCTCGATCGCGGTGAACACCCGGGCCGTCTTCTTCTTGAGCCAGGCCGTCGCGCGGCATCTCCTGGCGCAGGGCGAAATCTCCAAACAGCACCGCAGCATCGTCAACATCACGTCGAGCAACGCCGTCGCCGTCTCTATCAGCCGCGGCGAATACTGCGTCTCGAAATGCGCTTCCAGTATGACCACCAAGCTCTTCGGACTGCGCCTGGCGGAGGCCGGAATCGGGGTCTACGAGGTCCGCCCCGGCATCATCGAGACCGGCATGACTCTCCCGGTGAAGGCTCGCTACGACTCCCTGATCGCGGCCGGCGCGGTGCCGTTCGGGCGCTGGGGATATCCCGCGGACGTCGCGTCAACGGTCGCTACGATGGCCGAAGGACGAATGGCCTACACCGTGGGACAGGCCGTCACGATCGACGGCGGTCTCACCATACCTCAATTCTAGGAGCCCGATATGGATACCCAACAGCCCACGGAATCCGGGATTCTTTACACTCGAATCGAACAGAAAGACGCGGCGTGGGCGGAGATCGTACTGAACCGCCCGGAAAAGGGAAATGCCCTAACGCTGCCGATGCTCGAGCAGTTGGAGGAGATTGTCTCGGGCATTGAGCGGGACCGCACGCTGCGCGCCGTGGTCATCCGCGCGCGCGGCCGCTTCTTCTGCACCGGCGGAGATATCGAGGCCTGGGGAGCGCTTTCGCCGCACGAGATGGCGCGCGACTGGATCCTCCCCGGCATCCGAGTCTTCGAGCAGACCGCGTCGCTGCCGCAACCGGTGATTGCCGTCCTCTCCGGCCACGCTCTGGGCGGTGGACTGGAGTTGGCGCTGGCCGCGGACTTGCGAATCGCCGTCCGGTCGGCGAAGCTGGGTACGCCGGAAGTCACCCTGGGGATGATCTCCGGCTGGATGGGGGTTCGCCGGCTGGCCGAGACCATTGGCTTAGCGCGGGCACGCCACATGACCCTCTTGGGACTCCCCATCCCAGCCGCGCAGGCGCTCGATTGGGGACTGGTCACGGCCCTCGCCGAGGATGCCGACGACCTGGAACGGCAACTCGGCGTCTGGATCGAGAGACTCTGCGCCAACGGGCCCGCGGCCATGGCCCTGATCAAGGGCATTCTCGCGACCATGCACCAGGACCTGCGCCACCAGCACGCCAGCGCCGTCGCTCAGGCGGCGGGCACCGAGGACTGCAAGGAAGGCGTCCGCGCTTTTATCGAGAAGCGGAAGCCGGTCTATCGCAATCGCTAAAAGAGAATCGATATGCCCACCACACGATTCACAAATGCCGCCGAAGCCGCGGCCCTGATCGAGGACGGCGACACCATCGCCATCAGCGGCAATGGTGCCGGGATGATCTCCGCCGAAGCGGTCTTCGCCGCCATTGAAGAGCGCTTCCTGGAAACCGGCCATCCGCGCGACCTGACGCTGGTACACTCGCTCGGTCTGGGCGACCGCGGCGCACTGGGCGCCAATCGCTTCGCGCATGAAGGTATGCTCCGCAAGATCGTTGCCTCGCACTTCACGTGGTCGCCGAAAATGCAGCAGCTCATCCGCGAGGAGAAAGTGGAAGCCTACTGCTTCCCCGGCGGCGTCATCCAGCAACTGCTGCGCGAGATCGGCGCCGGCCGTCCCGGTTTGTTCACGCATTCCGGACTGGAGACGTTCGCCGATCCGCGGCAGGACGGCGGCCGTTGTAACCGCCGCAGCAAAGAAACGCTGGTGGAACTGCTGCACATCGACGGCCGGGAAGTGCTGCGCTACAAGCCGTTCCAAGTCGATGCCGCCATCATTCGCGCCACCTATGCCGACGCCCGCGGCAACCTCAGCCCCGAAGAGGAAGCCGTCGATCTGGACATCCATTCCATAGCGCTGGCCGCCCACAACAGCGGCGGCGTGGTGATCGCGCAGGTGCGCCAGGTGGTGGAATCGGGCTCGCTGCATCCGCGCAGCGTGCGCGTGCCCGGCATCATGGTTGACGCGGTAGTGGTGGAACCCGGGCAGCGGCAATTCTACGGCCTCGACTACGATCCGGCCGTCGGTGGTTCCCGGCGCGCTCCTCTGGGCGCACTGGCTGTCGAGATCCCCAAGAAACTCGAACGCCGCATCGTGGCCCGGCGGGCTGCCATGGAACTGCGCGCCGGCGCTTCCCTGAATTTCGGATTCGGCATGCCCGGCGGAATCTTCGGTGTGATCGCCGAGCGGGGCAACGCCGGCGAGCTATGGATGAGCCTGGAACAGGGAACCCACAACGGCCGGATGCTGGACGACAGCCTCTTTGGCGCGGCCCGCAATACCGACGCAATTATTCCTTCCATCGAACAGTTCGACTATTACAGCGGGGGCGGAATCGACATCACCTTCCTCGGCATGGGCGAGGCCGATTCCAATGGCAACGTCAACGTGTCGCATCTCGGCGGCAACCTGATCGGCCCCGGAGGCTTCATCGAGATCGCACAGAACGCCAAGAAGGTGGTCTTCTGCGGGAGTTTCGATGCGCAGGGCACCCGCCTGGAGTGGTCGGAAGGCCGCCTCATGGTGCGGCAACCGGGCAAGGTGCACAAGTTCGTCGAACATGTGGAGCGCATCACGTTTGCCGCCGCCTACGCGCGCAGGACCGGCCAGGAAGTCCTCTACATTACTGAGCGCGCGGTTTTCCGGCTGGCCGGCGAGGGCCTCGAGTTAATCGAGGTGGCGCCCGGCATCGAGATCGAACGCGACATTCTGCCTTACATGGATTTCCGCCCGCGTATCGGCTCGGTTTCGACGATGCCGGCCTCGGTCTTCGCGGAGTGACGGTGATCGCTTCAGGACGGGCTTACTCGCCGATTTCGATCTCGGGGCCGGACTGCTGGGCGGCCTCTTCGGCGCGCGCGGCCACGTTGCGGGCCAGTTCCAGGTACGCCGCGCCATCGGAGGTGGAGAGCGCCACGGGATGGCCGCTATCGCCGCCGATGCGGACCTTCGGATCGAGCGGCAATTCTCCCAGAAAATGTACGTCCATCTCGGTAGCGGTGCGCCGACCGCCGCCGGTACTGAAAACGTCGATTCGCTCATTGCAGTGCGGGCACATGAGATAGCTCATGTTCTCCACAATGCCGAGGATGGGCACGCGCACCTGGTGGAACATGTGGATGGCTTTGCGCGCGTCCTCCAGCGAGACGTCGGAAGGCGTAGTCACTACGATGGCGCCGGTGATGGGCGCGGTCTGAATCAGCGAAAGCTGCACGTCGCCGGTGCCCGGAGGCAGGTCGATCACCAGGTAGTCCAACTCGCCCCAATCGACGCCGCGCAGAAACTGCTGGATCACGCTGTGCAGCATGGGGCCGCGCCATACCAACGGCTTGTCGCCGGGGTTCAGGAAGCCCATCGACATCAGTTTCACGCCGTGCTGTTCCAGCGGCTGGATGCGCTCGCCGTAGGCCGCGGGAGTGCGGTTGATCCCCATCATCAAGGGCACGTTGGGGCCGTAGACGTCGGCATCCATGAGTCCGGTTTTATGGCCCAGCGCGGCCAGTCCGACAGCCAGATTGACGGCGACCGTGGTCTTACCGACGCCTCCTTTTCCGGAACCCACGGCGATCAGATTCTTGACACCGGGAATGGGCAGTTTTACGGTTTGGCCGGGCTGTGTGGGGGACATTGAATACTATCCTAGCAGGCGGCGGGGCGCCGCGATAGAAACCCTACCTTTACATTAGGGGTGGCCGAATGGTACGCTAAGTGTCTCATAATGCGTACAGTTGACTTGATCCAGCGCAAGCGCGGCGGAGCAGAACTCACGCCCGAGGAGATTGAGTTTCTGGTGAGCGGTTACACCAGCGGCGACATACCCGACTATCAAATGTCGGCGTTCTTGATGGCGGTTTACTTCTCGGGGATGTCGGACCGCGAAGTCAGCCGTCTTACTGAGTGCATGCTGCGTTCGGGCGACACGGTCGATCTATCGCGCATCCCCGGTGTGAAGGTGGACAAACATTCCACCGGCGGCGTCGGCGACAAGACCAGCTTCATCGTGGCGCCGTTGGCGGCGGCCGCGGGAGTGATCGTGCCCATGATGTCGGGCCGCGCCCTCGGTCATACCGGCGGCACGCTGGATAAACTGGAGTCCATCCCCGGCTTCCGCACCAACCTGACGGTCGAGGAGTTCGAGAAGCAGCTCTCCGAACTGGGGCTGGCCTTCATTGGACAGAGCGACCGCCTGGCGCCGGCCGACCGCAAACTGTATGCCCTGCGCGACGTCACCGGCACGGTGGAATCCATCCCGCTGATTTCCTCGTCGATCATGTCGAAGAAACTGGCGGAGGGAATCGACGCTTTGGTACTCGACGTCAAGGTGGGCAGCGGCGCATTCATGAAGAAGCAGGTGGACGCGCGGCGCCTGGCGCAGACCATGGTGGGCATCGGCCGGCGCATGGACAAGAAAGTGCAGGCGCTGATCACCGACATGAACCAGCCGCTGGGCTACGCGGTGGGCAACGCGCTCGAGATCATGGAAGCGTCGCAGACGCTGCAGAACGCCGGCCCCGCAGATCTCACCAAGCTGTCGCTCGAACTGGCCGCGCGCATGATCTTCCTGGGCAAGATAGTCCCCACGCTCGACGAGGCGCGCCGTCTGGCCGAGAAGCACCTGGTGGACGGGTCGGCCTACAAGAAACTCAAGCAGGTGGTAGCGGCGCAGGGCGGCAATCCGCAGGCGCTCGATAAGTTCGAACTACTGCCGAATGCCACCGGAATGCGCGAGATCACGTCGCCGCGCGGTGGATACGTCAGCGTGATCGACGCCGAAGATATCGGCGTGGCATCCAATATGATCGGCGCCGGCCGCGACAAGAAGGAAGATACTATCGATCCGGCGGTGGGAATTATCCTCGAAGTGAAAGTCGGCGAGAAGGTGGACGCCGGTTCCGTGCTGTGCCGCCTGTACTACACCAAGGAGGACCGCGTGGAAGAGGCCGCCGACATGGTGGAAGACGCCTTCCACATTTCCGCCCAGAAACCCGATGAGCGCGAGTTGATTCTGGAAGTGGTTGGGTAATGAGCCACTACGTCGGCGTGCTGGGTCTGCTGGCGATCATGGCGTTCGCGTGGTTGTGCTCCAATGCGAAGCGCGCCATCAAATTAAGAATCATCGCGTGGGGGCTGGGGCTGCAATTCGCCTTCGCGATCATCGTTCTCAAAACGCCGGCCAGTGAGATTCTGCGGGCCATCAGCAGCGGCGTGGCGGCGATGTTCGGATACGCCGAAGCCGGTAGCACTTTCGTCTTCGGAGACCTGGGCACCGCTAAGCCGCCCATGGGTTTCGTGTTCGCCTTCCAGGTGCTGCCCATCATCATCTTTATCGCCTCGTTCTTCGCCATCCTGTACTACCTGGGCATCATGCAGTGGGTGGTCAAGGGCATGGCGATCGCTATGCAGAAAATCATGGGCGTCAGCGGCGCGGAATCGCTCAACGTGGCGGCCAGCATTTTCATGGGCCAGACCGAAGCTCCGCTCACCATCAAACCGTTTCTCGCGGGCATGACCGAGTCCGAGCTCTTCACGGTGATGACCTGCGGCATGGCGCACGTTTCCGGCGCGGTGATGGCGGCATACGTCGGAGTGGGTCACGTGGAAATCCGCCACCTGCTGACGGCCGTGATCATGACCGCGCCGGCCACCATCATGCTGGCCAAGATTTTCATCCCCGAAACCGGAATACCGGCCACCGCGGGCAGGGTGGAAATCAATGTGGAGAAGACCGCGGTGAATGTAATCGACGCCGCCGCGCAGGGAGCCGGCGACGGTCTCCGCCTGGTGCTGAATATCGGCGCCATGCTGATCGCGTTTCTGGCGCTGATCGCCCTGGCGAACGGCATGATGGGCTGGGCGCACGTACACGCCCTGTGGTTCCCCGAGTCGTTGCAGAAAGTCTTCGGCTGGGTGTTCGCTCCCATCGCGTGGCTGCTGGGCGTGCCGTGGCAGGACTGCGGCACCATCGGTAGCCTGTTGGGCACGCGCCTGGTCACTAATGAAATGGTGGCGTTCCAGCAACTCGGGCCGCTGAAGCAGAGCCTGGCGCCGCAGAGTTTCACCATCGCCACGTTTGCGCTGTGCGGCTTCGCCAATTTGAGCTCCATCGCCATTCAGATCGGTGGAATCGGCGCGCTGGCGCCCAATCGGAAGAGCGATCTCGCGCGGCTGGGGCTGCGCGCGGTAGCGGCAGGCACCATGGCCAACTTCATGTCGGCATGCATCGCCGGGATGTTCTTGTGATCGCGGAAGCCAAACAGACAATCGAAAGCCGCTCGGCGCTTCGGCCGTCGATCGGCGTCGTCCTGGGCAGCGGCCTGGGCGCATTTGCGGACGAATTGACCGAGCGTACGGACATTCCGTACGGGGAGATTCCCGGCTGGCCAGGGTCCACCGCGGTGGGCCACGCCGGCAAGCTGATCCTCGGCAATCTGGGAGACGTCCCGCTGGCCGTGATGGCGGGCCGCGCGCATCTCTACGAAGGCAACTCTCCGGCCCAGGTGGTTTTCGGGGTGCGAGCGCTGCACGCGATCGGAGTGCGGTCGATGGTCTTCACCAATGCCGCCGGCGGCGTCAACCTGGAACTGGAACGCGGCGGCTTGGTGCTGATCTCGGACCATATCAACCTGCAGGGCGTGAATCCGCTGACAGGTCCCAATGACGATTCGCTAGGCCCGCGCTTCCCGGATATGTCGGAAGCTTACTCGCGGAAGTTTCGCGAGGTGGCGAAGCACGTGGCTACGGAGCTCTGCGTTCCGTTGCGCGAGGGCGTGTACGCCGCCATGCTGGGCCCCAGCTACGAGACTCCCGCGGAGATCCGCTACCTGCGCACCATCGGCGCGGATGTGGTGGGCATGTCCACCGTGCTCGAAGTGATCGCCGCCAACCACATGGGGATGCGCGCGCTGGGCATTTCGTGCGTCACCAATATGGCGGCGGGCGTGGTGCCGTTGAGCAAGATCAATCACGAGGAAGTACTGGAGACCGGCATCATGGTGCGCGAAACGCTGGTGCGCTACCTCAAGGGGCTGCTGCCGCGGTTGGCCGAAGTAGAATAAGGGAAGCCATGGACGATCCGCTCGTCAATGCCGCCCTTGCCGCCCGCGAAAACGCCTTCGCGCCGTTCTCGAAGTTCAAAGTGGGCGCGGCGGCGGAGGACTGCGACGGACGCATCCATACCGGCTGCAATGTGGAAAATGCCACCTACGGGCTGACCGTGTGCGCCGAGCGGGTGGCCGTTTTCAAGGCGATTTCCGAAGGCGTCCGCAAGTTCCGCCGCGTAGCCGTGGCCGCCGATAGCAATGTCCTGACCCCGCCCTGCGGCGCTTGCCGGCAGATTCTGTGGGAGTTCTGCGGCGATATCGAGATCGTTCTCGTAAACCTGCGGGGCAAGACCGAAACGTACCAGTTGAAAGACCTTTTCCCGAAGCCATTCGATGTTTCGTATTTGTAGTTTCTTCCTCTTATTCATCGCCACGCTAGGCGCCGCGCCGGCCGATTGGATCTGGAGCGCCCGCTGGGTGATCACCGAAAATCCGCAGCGTCGCGTCATTGAAAATGGCGCCGTGGCCGTGGTGGGCGACCACATTGTGGCCGTCGGCACGCGCTCCGAAATCGACGCGCGCTTCCAGGCCAAGCAGCGGCTGGACCGTCCCGACGCGATCCTGGCGCCGGGGTTGATCGACACCCACACGCACGCCGCCATGTCGCTGTTCCGCGGTATCGCCGACGATCTGCGGCTGCAGGACTGGCTGGAAAAGTACATCTTCCCGGCGGAAGCCAAGAACGTCTCGCCGGATTTCGTCCGCTGGGGCACGCGTCTGGGCTGCCTCGAAATGCTGTTGGGCGGCACCACCACGTTCACCGACATGTACTATTTCGAGGACGTGGTGGCCGAAGCCGCCAAGGAAGCCGGAATGCGGGGCGTGCTGGGCGAAACCATCATCGGCTTCCCCGTGGCCGACAACAAGACCCCCGCCGACGCGCTGGTTTTCACCGAGCGCTACCTCGCGCGCTTCCACAACGACCCGCTGGTGACGCCGGCCGTTGCTCCGCACGCCATCTACACCAATTCCGACGAGACCCTAAAGGCGTCGCGCGCGCTGGCCGACAAGTACAACGCGCCGCTGCTGATCCACCTTTCGGAGACAAAGAAAGAGAACGACGATACGCTGGCCGCGCGCCACATGACGCCCACCAAACTTCTCGACACGCTCGGCGTCCTCAACGGCCGCACCGTGGCGGCGCACTGCGTATGGGTGGACGAGGCCGACATGGCGATTCTGAAATCCCGCGGCGTGGGTGTGGCGCATTGCCCATCGAGCAATATGAAGCTGGCCAGCGGTGCCGCGCCGGTGGAGCGCATGCTGGCGCTGGGCATCGACGTGGGACTCGGGCCCGACGGCCCCGCGGGGAGCAACAACGACTTCAACATGTTCGAAGAGATGGACCTGGCGGCCAAACTGCAAAAGCTGACGACGATGAACCCGCAGGCGCTTCCCGCCACGGTCGCGCTGGAGATGGCGACCATCCGCGGCGCGCGCGTGCTCGGTCTCGACAAGCAGATTGGGTCGATTGAGACCGGCAAGCGCGCCGACATGATCCTGGTGCGGATCGACCGTCCCAACGCCGTGCCGCTCTACGACGCGATCTCGCAAATGGTCTACGCGCTGAAGGCCGACGACGTCCGCGACGTGATGGTGAACGGGAGACCCGTGGTGCGCGACGGTGCGATCCTGACGCTGAATCGGAAGTTGGTGTTGGATAAGGCGGAAGAGTACCGGGCGAAGATTAGCGCGTCGTTGAAGTAATGTGGGGCAGGCTGTCAGCCCAATGCCGCAGAGTTTTCCCACAACCGGACACCGGTGTTGATTGAGTTTCGCACGCGCTCTTTTGTGGGGCAGGTTGGCAACCTGCGGCCGAGTGGCACTCGG
>Ga0181529_10004151_pt1 | contig 15893 bp, 14 predicted proteins | sample PEATcosm2014_Bin_36_FD_119763 | JGI IMG/M metagenome (GOLD analysis project Ga0181529, IMG submission 119763) | Peatland microbial communities from MTU Mesocosm Facility, Houghton, MI, USA - PEATcosm2014_Bin10_30_metaG | ecosystem: Environmental > Terrestrial > Soil > Wetlands > Peat | place...
AACAAAGCGATCCAAAACACTCTCCCCCGCCGCGAACCGGTCGCAGCCGGGTAGAATCCATCTCGTTCAAAAACACAAAACCCGCCCCATTCCCCACACAAAATCTCAAATGCGATTCCCCTGTAGTCTCCCCCTCGCCACGCTTCCGCTTCCGCATGGCGTGTTAGGAACTCGCAATTTCGGCGGCTAATGCGCCAAACTGCATGGCCGCTTGCGTGCGGTTTGTCGCGTGCAGCTTTCTCATGATGTTGTGCAGATGCACTTTGACCGTGCCTTCGGATATTTGGAGATCCAAAGCTATCCTCTTGTTCGCGCTACCGGCGCTCATGCTTTTGAAGACATCGCGTTCACGCGCTGTGAGACTGCGATAGGGCGACAGCAATTCGTTTGGATGCGCGTCCGCTTGCGGGGCGACGTCCTTTGGCGAGAGGTCCACCACGGGGGCAGGAGTAACGAAGTCGTTTTTGACTCGATGATCCGCGAGTCCGGGCGCCAGAAAGGCTCCGCCCGCCAACATGAGCCTGATATTGGCGACGGCGATCTCCATGGTGTCGTCAGGCATCACGATTCCGACGACGCCTAGCGCTATGAGCGACGCGGCAACGTTCATGTTATGCGCGTGCAGATAGGCGCCGATCGGCGATCCGTCACTGAGTCGCCGTAACGTTTGTAGGGTCTCGCGCAACCGCCAAGGCTCGCATCCCGACAGGAGATTGGGTCCGATCAGCAGGAGATTAGCTGGTCCCGAAGCGACGTCGTTGGCTGATTTGGCGCCCTCGATCGACACGTAGGGCAGGAACGACGTAAGCGCGTAGGCCAAGCATTCGCGGAACAATGTTCGCGGCTCGATCAACACGACACGCGCAGTCCTGGCTTCCTCGTGCGGAGCGGCTTGCGCGGGGCGAAGCCGCCAACGCTCGCCAACCGAATTGCGATCGCGATTGTTCACGCGCTCACGTCCTTTGTGACCTCTCGGCCTCTTCCGTCGTTGCACGAATGCTCAAGACGCAGGCTCCCCGTAGACCACGGGCGCAATCCGTTGAAGCCGTCTGCGACCCTAAATTCCCGTTCGATGGCAGGCCACCCCCGGAATCTACTCATAACCCGCGCGCCCGCTGGGCTTGCTTTGCCCCGCCGGCGTCAGCCGCGCGTGTGGACGAAACCCCGGACTCTCATAACCCGCGAGGGACCGGCGAGGTGCAGATCAGCCAACTTCCTGATGGGGTGCGGTCGTTCCTTGATGGATCGAGAACCGGACGCGGGACCCGAACGCTCAGACAATCGTTCCGAACAACGCTCCCACGCCCGCGGTCACAGCCATCGCAAGGGCGCCCCATAACGTGGCGCGCATTGTCCCAGTCGCCACACTCGCCCCGCCGGTGCGCGCCGCCAGCGCCCCCAGAGCCGCCAAGCATATGAGAGACGTCGCCGAGACAAAGATGATGACGTTGGGCAGAGGAACGATGGCCGCCGCAATGAGGGGCACGGCCGCGCCCACGGAGAAGCTGACGGCCGATGCGATCGCCGCCTGGATCGGACGCGCTTTGAGGGTCTCGGTGATCCCGAGTTCGTCGCGAGCGTGAGCTTCGAGCGCGTTGTGGGCCATCAACTGGACGGCGACCTGTTTTGCCAGGGCTGGCTTCAGGCCGCGACCGACGTAGATCTTCGCCAACTCCTGGTGCTCGCCCTCGTCGTTGGTTTTGAGTTCGTTTCGCTCAAGCGCGAGATCGGCCTGCTCGGTGTCCGCCTGCGAATGAACCGAAACGTATTCGCCGGCGGCCATCGACATAGCCCCTGCAACCAAGCCGGCCATTCCCGCGATCAGTAGGCTGCCGCGACTCCCGTGCGCCGCGGCGACGCCCAACATGAGACTGGCGGTCGACAGGATGCCGTCGTCCGCCCCCAATACCGCCGCGCGGAGCCACCCGGCTTTTCCTGTGCGATGCCTCTCGAGATGCCGCCGCATATACAAAACCTCCTGGGTCGGGAGCAAACGCCTGGCGTGGCGGGTTTCCGAACTGGCGAGATCGCGCACGGCAAAAATGCCCCTGCCCCTAAAGCGCGCTGTTGGAACCGAGATTTGCGGCTTCGGGTCACCGATCGTGGTTTGAGCCGCCTCGGAGGCTAGCAATACGACAAGCCGGATTTGCAAGAGAGGATCGGAATCTGCTTACTTGGCTTGGTAGGCGGCCGTTTCATTGGGGCGCAGCGTGAGGCGGCTCCATAAGCCGACCCCACTCAGCCCATTGTCGTCAGAGCTTAGCGCGCCGATCGGCCTTCGGACCCCTCGTCGATTTGCAGGGTGAGCCGCTCGCCACGAAGGCGGTCGCCGCCGCGGGCAAAATCGAAACGGCGAAGCGACTGGCGGGATCACCAAGTCGCGAACATGAGCACCACCGCGACGCTCATCGCTCCGGTGCACAGCCACCCCATGGCCCACAGCGCCGGCGGCAGCACAAAGGCGCCCATCACGTCGCGCCGCATCGCCATGAGCATGATGATCGCCATCAGCGGCGCCGCCACCACGCCGTTGATGACCGCCGACCAGAACAGCGCCTTGATCGGGTCGAGACCGACGAAATTGATGAGAATGCCGATCAGGGTCGACACTGCGATCGTGCCGTAGAAAGCCTTGGCGTCGAGCGGCTTTCGGTCGAGGCCGGTCGTCCAGCCAAGCGCCTCGCCAAGGGCGTAGGCGCCAGAACCTGCGAGTACAGGCACCGCGAGCAGCCCGATGCCGATAATGCCGGCCGCGAAAAGGGCAAAGGTGAACACCCCCGCGATCGGCCGCAGCGCCTCGGCGGCTTGCGCGGATGTCTGGATGTTGGTGACGCCATGCGCGTTCAGGGTCGCCGCGGCGCTGACGATGATGAACAGGCTAATGACGTTCGAGTATCCCATCCCCACGTAGGTGTCGAAGCGCATCCGACTGATCTGCGCCGGCGCTTCTTCCGGCGTTGCGATCAAGGCGTGCGTCGAAGGATCCAGCCTCTCTTCCTGGGCTTCCTGCGAGGATTGCCAGAAGAAACAATAGGGCGTGATCGTCGTGCCAAGCACCGCGACCACGGTGACGACGTAGTCCTTCGTCAGCGAGAAGTTCGGCACAAAGGTGCGGTAGAGGACCATCCCCCATGGCACATGGACGACGAGCGCCACGGCGACATAGGCGAGCAGGACGAAGCTCGTCCATTTCAGAATGGAGACGTAGCGCTCATAGCTGATGAACACCTCGAGCAACGCGCTTCCGACCGCAAAGCCGACGACATACAGGCCCATCGGGCCGCCGACCAACAGTTTCAGCGCCGCCCCCATAGCGCCGAGATCGGCGCCGAGATTGATAATGTTTGCCCCAAGTAGCAGTCCGACAATCGCGCGCAGGAGCCAGGGCGAATAATGCGCGCGGATGTTGCCGGCGATGCCCTGTCCTGTCACTCGGCCGATGCGGGCGCTGATCTCCTGGATCGCCGCCATCAGCGGGAAACAGAACAACATCACCCAGCACATCGCATAGCCGAATTGCGCGCCAGCCTGCGAATACGTGGCGATGCCGCTCGGATCGTCGTCCGAGGCGCCAGTGATCAGTCCAGGGCCGAGCCGGCCAAGCAGCCCCTTCGGCGCAGGGCGGCGGCGCGTGCGATATCGAGCGATGCGCGCCGCCCGTATCGCGAGTGCCTTGGATTTCGGCTTTGCGTTCGTCATTTCGCTGCCGCCGCGTTCGGGCGCCTCAAACCGGGGGGCCAGGTGGCAAACTCATTCGACCGCCGTCTATTCACTGAGGTCTTGTGCGTATGTCCGAAGCGACGGCTGCCGATCACGGTTGACCAAGACAATGGCGGCGCGGCCGAAACCTACACCGGATCAGCGAGGCAGGAGAGCCCACGAGGGCGCCCCGCGCTGCCGCCTGCTTGTCCCAGACGATAAGATCCCGAGCGATCCTCACGCGAGGCAAAGAGACGGCAGGCTTCGGACGTTTTGGTCGCGTCGAACAGACGCTATTTCACCGCCGCTGCATGCAATTCGGCGACGTATTCCCAATTCACGAGGTTTTCGACAACGGCCTTGAGATAATCGGGGCGACGATTGCGATAGTCGATGTAGTAGGAGTGCTCCCACACATCTAACCCGAGAATCGGCCGGCCGCCATGAACGAGCGGGTTCTCGCCGTTAGCGGTCTTGGTCACGACGATTTTGCCTTCGACGACAGAGAGCCAAGCCCAGCCCGAACCGAATTGCGTCACGCCAGCTTGAACCAAATCCGCCTTGGCCTTTTCGACCGAGCCGAAAGAGCCGATAAGCGCCTTTTCGAGCGCGCCGGGAATGGCGCCGCCGCCCATCGGCTTCAGCCATTTCCAGAACTCTGCGTGATTGTAGTGCTGGGCGGCATTGTTGAAGAGGGCCACGTTCTTGCCGAACGATCCCTTCACGATTTCCTCGAGGGGTTTGCTCTCCCATTCGGTGCCCTTCAAAAGGGCGTTGCCGTTTGTGACATAAGCCAGATGATGCTTGTCATGATGGAACTCGAGAGTCTCTTTGGACATGTGAGGCGCCAAAGCGTCATGGGCGTAGGGCAATTCTGGCAGTGTGAAAGTCATTGTCATGGTTCCTTTTGGACGCGAGGAAAGCCAAGTCGGTTCCGATCGAGTCATTGCGCCCGACCATCTCCGCATCGTTAATCTTGAACCCACTAGCCGTAGCAGCCTGCAAGCTGTCGGCGGCAGCATCGGAAAGTACTCAGATGGTGAGTATTCGAAGAGCGCCGCAGCATCTGCGCCGCCGCGTTTGGCTGGATATCTCATCGCTAATCGCGCGCTGTCCGCCCTCAACGACGTTCACACGGACGGCAGCCGCGACGCTGAGGGTTACGTGACAGCCGAGCGGCACGCGCGGTTCAATGGCCTTCGCATTTCAAGCGTTGATGAATTCGCTTTCGCCTGACCGGTGAATCGGCGCCGCGTCGAATCACGTATCGCGATCAGAGGCGAAGGCGCTTGCGACTCTTGGTCGCCCGGCGCCAGGGATGACGAACGAAACGTCAAGCCATTCTCGCGCCGCCGCTTGAACCGCGTGCTTCACGGACGAACGGCTCTCCGGCGAGAGGCCACCCCTTCCTTGCTTTGAGCTGTCTTGAGACGAACCATCACGATCTTCTGAGGATCGCCGATGCGCTCGCTGTCGACGATGCCTGACGCCTCGACAAGGTCGCTCAAGCGCGCAAACCCATAGTTTCGAGGGTCGAATTCGGGTGATTGTTTCGCGATGTGAGAGCCGACGCGACCAAGGGTCGCCCATCCGCTTTCGTCCGAGACGTCAGCGATGGCGTTTCTCAGCATGGCGAGCAAAATCGCATCCCCGGCGTTCTTTTTCGCCTTCGCCTTGGCCTCTTCCTGCGCCGCAGGCGTGGCGGACACTTCGCCCGCGGGCGAATTCAACACGTCGAAATAGACGAACTTGTCGCAAGCGGTGACGAAAGGGCGAGGCGTCTTGCGCTCGCCAAAGCCGTAGACCGTTACGCCCTGCTCGCGGATGCGCGCCGCAAGACGGGCAAAATCACTATCGCTCGAGACGATGCAGAAACCGTCGAAGCGCGCGGTGTACAGTAGATCCATGGCGTCGATGATCATCGCGCCATCGGTGGCGTTCTTTCCAGTCGTGTAGGCGAACTGCTGGATCGGCTGGATCGAGTGCTCCAACAGACAGTCCTTCCAGCCGCCGAGGTTCGGTTTGGTCCAGTCGCCATAGATACGGCGGACGCCGGCCACGCCATATTTCGCCACCTCGGCCAGAAGCCCGGCGACGATCTTGGGAGAAGCATTGTCGCCGTCGATCAGGAGAGCGAGCGTCGCGCCCTTATCGAGGTGTTGCTCGGCTATCGCTTGCGCCGCCATGTCGTTGTTCTCCCATCATGTCCTCTATACCGAGAGGAATTTAACGCCCGCGCCTTTGCTTCCGAGGTTGATCGCGCCCTGTTGAGCGCCGAGGCGTTCGAGCCGACGTGAGTATAATCCGAGACTACCGCCGCCACTGCGCTTTCAACTAAACAATTGCAGCCAGCCCCGACGATCGCCGTTCCAGTCCGCGGGTGTCCGCCTCTTCTCGGCGACAACTTATGCAAAGCGCGACCGCTCGCGCAACGAGGTTTGAAATGCGCCACATTTCTCCACTCGCGACGTTCATACTCGCAGGGCTCGTTGCGACTTCGGCCGCCGAGGCCGCCGGGCGCGTGGGTGGCCTTCCAGTCCAGCAACCGCTCGAGAGCGACGAACGGCCGATTGCCGATCCGACTCCGCGCGAAATCGTCAACTTCACTGGGCCACAAAAGCCTGGAACTGTCATTATCAACACATCGGAACGACGTCTCTATTTTGTTCTGTCCGGCCAGAGGGCGATCAGATACGAGGTCGGCGTCGGTCGGCCAGGATTTGAGTGGGCCGGCGTCGAACATATCGCCAACAAGCGCGAATGGCCCGACTGGACGCCTCCGAGCCAGATGTTATTGCGCCGCCCCGATTTGCCACGCCACATGGCTGGCGGCATCGACAATCCACTCGGCGCCCGCGCGATGTATCTCTCCGGCACGCTCTATCGCATCCATGGCTCGAACGAAGCTGACACGATCGGTCAAGCGGTCTCATCCGGCTGTATCCGTATGACCAACGATGATGTCGTTGATCTCTATGACCGCGCCAAGATCGGCGCGACCGTAATCGTCATGCGCTGAGGACCGTGGGACCGGCGTTCTGGCGCCGTCTAAATGAAGCGGGTTCTGGGCGCTAGAGTGGTCGCATGAGTACATTCCGACTCTTGCCTACGTCAGCTTATGACGCCTCGATGCAGAACCGGACTTCTGCCCGCTCTCGATCAAACTCAGGAGAATTCGATGACAGACAAATCAGGCGACGGCGCCGCTGCGGATTTCGCCACTGATCTAGCGGCCCTGCGGGCCGATATCGCGAGACTGAGCGAGACGATCGCTGGGCTGGTGCGCAGTCGCGCCGATGCGGCCGGCGCCGCCGTAAAAGGCGCGACAGGCGATGCGCGGGATCAGCTGTCGCAAGCCGTGGGTCATGCGCAAGACAGCGCGTTCGGCGCTGCTGCGGACCTCGAGCGTCGGATCGAAAGAGACCCTTTGACGGCGGTGCTGATGGCGGCGGGCATCGGAATGGCGATCGGCATGATGTCCAAGTCGCGAGGAAAAGCCGAATGAGATTGCTGTCGGTCCTTGCCGCCGGCTCGCAGCAGCTTGTGCGACGCGTTCTCGTTCGCACCGCGCTGGCATTTGCGTGCGCTCTATCGGGAGCGATTGGCTTGGCGTTCGCAACCTATGCGCTGTTCGAGGCGTTGCGACTGCAATGCGGGGTCGTCAACGCGTTATTCGGACTTGGGGCCATCTATCTCATCGTCTCCGGCATTCTCTATCTCTGTTATCGCCGCGCCGGGTCGAGGCCTATCGCCAGTGCGCGCTCCGGGATGAGCCTAGGGCGGGCCCGCAACTCTGAAACTCTCAATGCTGCCGCGCGGCCAAGCGAGGCGGCGCAGGCGGTCGCCTTGGCGACGAGCGCTGAACTCGTCAAGCAGATGACGCCCCGCCAGTTAGTGATGCTTGCGGCGATTTCCGGCTTTGTTGCGGGCCGCAGGCTGTAGACGCCGTCACGGGCGAGGCAACGACCGAAGCGTTGTGTAGACCACTTCAATATTGCATCGACCGCGTGCGCGGAATCGCGATCGTCTCCCGGATGGCGGACGACGACCTTTCAACAACGGATTGGTGATTGTGGGGAATGGGTTGGTGGGTTGCGCCGCGCACCCAAATGGCTTTGGCGGGCGAGCTAGGAAGTTGAACCGCACAGCGCAATTGGCCTTTTGCAAGCGATGCGGCCTCGTTTTGTTGCTGGTTGGCGAAGGCGGACGATGCGCAAGATTGTCAGGCTCTGTCTCGACGCATATTGGCGGTTCAATGCCCAGGATGGTTGGGCGATCGCCAGCCATATTGCGCTGTCGGCGCTGACTTCGCTATTTCCGTTTCTCATCTTCGTCACCGCGATGGCCGGATTCGTCGGCTCGCAGAGTCTTGCCGACGAAGTGGCCAAGCTTGTCTTTTCCGCTTGGCCTCCCGTCGTCGCCCAACCGATCGCCAGCGAGGTGCACGATGTGCTGGCTGCGCCGCGGGGCGGACTGCTCACCATCGGCGCGGTCCTGGCGCTCTATTTCTCCTCCGGAGCTGTCGAGGCGGCGCGCGTCGGACTCAATCGCGCCTACTGTCTGGTCGAGAGCCGGCCCTGGTGGCTGCTGCGCCTTGAATCGACCGCTTATGTGGTCGTCGCCGCCATCGCGCTGCTCGCGCTTGCCTTTCTCGTCGTGTTGGGGTCGCTGCTGTGGGCGAGCGTGGTAAGCTTCGCACCGGAACTCGCGCCGCTGCAAATTGTTTTTACGTTTGCACGACTCGCAATCGCCTCGCTGCTGATGGCGATTTCGCTGTTCATTGCCCATCGCTGGTTGCCCAAGGGGCGCAGGCGAGTGATCGACATCGCGCCCGGCATCATACTGACCTTCATATGCTGCATCGCCTTCGGTGAGGCCCTTGGCGCCTATCTCAGCGAATTCGCGCGAAATTATGTATCGACCTATGCCGGCCTCGCCTCGGCGATGATCGCGCTCGTCTTCCTGTATTCGATGGCGGCAATTTTCGTGTATGGCGGAGAACTCAACGCGGCGATCATGCGCGCGCGAAAGAAGCCGCGATAGGGGAACCGCCGAGGCGACTCGCGCAGGCCGCCGTCCATCTGGCTGCTCCAAGACTCGCGAGCCACGGCAGGTGGGCCAACTGGCGAGTATTCCCAATTCTGTGAGTGCGGTCTTCGTTCAAGGCGGGATAAGTGACCGCAGATCTCCAAGCAGTCGCCAGAGGGCTCCGCTCTTGTCTCGCCTTCACCCTTCGAGAAAGTGCCCGAGCGCGGCAAACGGGCGAACCCGGTCGCATACGATCTTGGCGATGGCCAACATCGGCACCGAGAGGATCGCGCCTGGAATACCCCACATCCAGAACCAAAACACGAGTGAGAAAATGACGAGGACAGGATTGAGGGTGAACCGTCTCGCCAGAAGCAAAGGCGTTATCGTCTCCCCCTCTGCGATATGAACCGCCAGGTAAAGCGCTGCCGGGAGAAGCGCCTGCCAGAGGGTGTCTATCGACAGAAGGCCGGCGAAGAGAAAGACCACGACGCCCACCGCCGGACCGAGGATCGGCGCATAGTTCAGCAAAAAGGCGAGCGTTCCCCACAAAATTGGATCGCCAACTCCGGTGAGCCACATAACCAGGGCTGTGGCGACGCCGACTGCCGCATTCATGATCGAAATCGTGAGGAGATAGGCGGAGATATCGCTCTCGATCTGCTGCGAGATGTCGACGGCCTGCCGCTTGCTGCTGAAGTGCGGCAAAATCTCTACGAGCCTGCGCAGAAAGGTGTCGCCTGACACCAGAAGGAAGTACAGAAACAGCACAGTCGTCAACAGGCCGCTGGCGAAGCTCCGCGTGCCCGCGAATACGGTCGTTAGGAGAGCTGCGCCCTCCAACGGACTAGCTGCATCCGGTCGCACGCCGGTGGCGCCGATATTCTCTATTTGCTGCAGAAACTGCTGCGATGTGTTGATGGGCTCACGCAGGAAACTCATGCGTTCCTCAAGCCGAGGAATGCCTTCCGGAAGTTTGGCCGCCCAGTTGCGAGCAGGTCCCGAAACTGCCGTGCCCAGGCCAACGATCGTTCCGAACAAAGCAAGGATGAGCAGCAGCGCCGCCAGCGCTCTGGGAATACGCAGGCGCTCCAAGAACCGAAAAATCGGCTGTAGCAGGAGCTTGAGGGTGAAGGCGAAGACCATTGGCAGCACGATTTCGCTCGCGACATAGGCCGTCGCCAGTAGGGCGAGAGCGAACAATCCGCCAAGAAAAATGGTCTTCGGATCACTAGGCAGAGGCATATCCGCCAGCAGCTCGTCGGCCGGCGCGGTCCCAGTCTCGTGATCCGAATAAGTCATCTCGAGAACCTAAAGGCGGTTCGAGGCTGCGTTGTAACTGCCTAGAACCAGCGTCCTCGGCCATACCAGCCGCCGCCGCCGAGCAAGAGCAAGATGACGACGATGATCAGAAGCGTTGATGTGTCCATGCTGCCTCCTTGGCGGCCATCTCTTCGCCGCGTCTTCAGGTCCAGAAGGACGGCGCCTGGCCGTCCTCAATTCGGATTTCGGAGATCAGTCGCAAGCGTGACCTTGGTGATGGCGCCATGGATTTGGCCGACGCCCACGCACATCAAAGACCGCCCGAACTCCCTAAACGTCCAACGCTTACTTTGTCGGTCGATCGCAGCGCTAGACTCGGAAAATACTCAGCGCCGAGAGTCACAGCGACGCTGCATATGACACGCTTTGCAACCCGTTGCCGCCTGTCCGCGCGAGACAGGTCCGATCGGCGTAGCTGATCACCAACCCGATAGATCGTCAGGGGCAAGGATGCCGCAGCCCATCGTAGCCGAGATACGTCCCACTGACGGTATCGTATGATCTGAAGGTTCGTTGGCAGTACGCCGTGGAATCGCCGTCGTCGGCCACCTGCGGTTCGGCGTCGTCATATGATGGGCTTTGATCCGAATAGACGGGGTAAGATTCGGCGGGGTAGTCGCCTTGGTTCTGTTGCAAGGCTCCACCGATTATCACCCCGGTAGCCAAGGCTGCGGCGCCGACGCCAATCCCATACCCTCCTCGCCCATAGGTGTTGGAATAGCCCTGATGCTGATATCGAAATTGCGTCGGGCCGGCGCCAGCGGCGCGATAGCCGCTACAGGGATGGCCGATCCCACAACCGACCTGGGCCGACACCGGCGGGGATTGAACCATAAAGGTAAGGGCGCTCGCGACGGCGATGCCGCCCAATAGGTAGTTTCTCATTGTGATCCTCAATACGTTACGCAAGAACGTAGTGGGCGCGGCGAAGCTCGGGTAGAGTCGGAAAACACCCACGGCAGTAGCGTCCTCCTCAAAAAGGCCAAGCGACGGTTACACACTTAATCGACGCATACGTGGATGCGATCTTTGATCGCCGAAGGAGAGTGGGATGGTCGAAGATCAGTCCAGCCCTAGCGGTCCCGATCTGACGCAGGGAATCGCGCTCGCCGAACTCGCTGACGGCGGCAAGCTTGTCGGCCGTGTCGGCGAGGAGCAGGTGCTGCTGGTGCGCCGTGGAACAAAGGTGTTCGCGGTCGGCGCCAATTGCACGCACTACAATGGGCCGCTCGTTGACGGGCTTGGCGTCGATGAGACGGTGCGGTGTCCGTGGCACCACGCCTGCTTCGACCTGCAGACGGGAGAAGCCTTGCGCGCGCCGGCGTTGAGCCCGATTCCAACCTGGTCGGTCGAGCAGCGCGAGGGCAAGATTTTCGTCGGCCCTAAGCGCGCACAGCCGCAAGCGAAGCCTCGCGGTAAGACGGCAGGCGGGGCGCCGGACCGGATCGTGATCGTCGGCGGCGGCGGCGCAGGTTTTGCCGCGGCGGGAATGCTCCGGCGGGAGCGCTATGACGGCGAGATCGTGATGTTGAGCGCCGATGAAGCGCCACCCGTCGATCGGCCAAACCTCTCCAAAGACTATCTCGCCGGCAATGCGGCAGAAGACTGGGTACCGCTTCGCCCGAGCAGCTTCTATTCGGAGAATGCAATCGACCTTCGTCTGAATGCGACCGTCGCCGGCGTCGATCCGCGGTTGCGTGAGGTTGCGCTCGTCGACGGGAGCAGACTTCGCTACGAACGACTGCTGCTGGCGACGGGCGCCGAGCCGGTCCGCCTGTCCGTCCCCGGCGCCGATCAGCAGCAACTGTATTCGCTGCGCTCGCTGACTGACTGTCGCGTCATTATCGAACGCGCCAAGACGGCGCGCCGTGCGGTCGTGCTGGGCGCCAGCTTCATCGGGCTCGAGGTCGCCGCCGCGCTTCGCGCGCGCGGAATTGAAGTCCACGTGGTCGCGCCCGATGAGCGTCCGTTGGAGCGCGTCCTGGGGCCCCAATTGGGCGACTTCGTCCGCGCGCTCCACGAGGAACATGGCGTCGTCTTCCATCTCGGGGACACGGCCGATTCGACTGACGGCAGGCAGGTCACGCTCAAAGGCGGAGACGTTCTCGAGGCGGACCTTGTGGTCGCTGGCGTTGGCGTGCGTCCGCGGATTGAACTCGCGGAACGGGCTGGGTTGGCCACGGATCGCGGCGTTGTCGTTGACGCCTATCTCGAAACCAGCGCGCCTGGAGTTTTCGCCGCCGGCGATATCGCGCGTTGGCCGGATCCGCACAGTGGAGAGGCTATTCGCGTCGAGCATTGGGTGGTCGCCGAACGTCAGGGGCAGGTCGCGGCGCTCAACATGCTCGGCCGCCGCGAGAAGTTCGCCGCCGTTCCCTTCTTTTGGAGCCAGCACTACGACATTCCAATCAACTATGTCGGTCACGCGGAAAAGTGGGACGAGCTGGCGATTGAGGGCGACATTGTCGGCAGGGACTGCCTGGTTCGCTTCAAGCGCCAAGGTCGCACGCTCGCCATCGCCTCGATCTTTCGCGACGTCGAGAGCCTGCAAGCGGAAGTCGAAATGGAATTGCGTTCCGCGCAATAGCGAATTGCGGTCGATTGAAGGGGGTGAGGGCCGGTTCCGACTGGCGGCGGCCGGGCTGGCTCGTCGTTTCAACGGCCGCTTCAGAGGCGCCGCGCCCCAAGGCGGAACGGAAAAATTGGGCGCGAAGCGGCCGAAGACGAATGCCAATTCGTGGCCGGCAGCAGACTGGCGGTCTCGGGCAATCGAAATGTCGAATCAGACTTTAGCTCCAGCGTAGCATCGCGGCGGCCCTCGACCCTAATCGGACGGGCGCGCCACCAAACACGATTTCGCCGCGAGCGAAATGGCCGCTCACGGCGCCAAATAGGTAGGACCCGATCCTTTCGTGCGAGCGCGATTTGCAGCATTGGCAATTGCATCGAGCGCCGATCTCTTTGTCCCATCAGCAGACCGGCGCTTGCACACTGGCGGTCGCAACGGCCCCAAATCCAATGCGACCGCCCCTTTTCGCGTCTCGTCTGCGAGATCGGCCGGCGCCCGATAGGCGCGGGCGCGGTTCCGTCGGCTTTTTCCAGTTCTCAGACCGCAGGAGCCCCCGTATCACTTGTTGGATTTATCCTTGTCATCCTTTTTCTCTTGCTCCTGCTCGGCGGCCTTGGAGGAGGCAGCGTCCTGCCCTATTGGGGCTACGGCTACGGATACGGCCACGGCGGCATCGGCGTCATCCTGATCGTCGTCGCCGTCCTCGCGCTCATGGGTCGCCTTTAGCCTCAAGCGCTGGGATCACGCACGCCACTGTCGGGGCGCGCCACCTCCTTAGTTGCTGTTCTGGGCGAGCCATGAGGTTGAACTGCACGGCGCAATTGGCCTGTTGCGAGCGATGCGGCCATGTTTCTTGCCGGCTGGCAAAGGCAGACGACGCGCAAGATTGTCAGGCTTTTCTCGCAACGAAAGAAATGCTCGACTGATTTGGGCGCATCGCCACGCATTATGACATGAGGGAGTCCGACGAGCTCGCTTACCCTCAAGCTTGTCCGCGCACCTAACAAAGACGAGCGTCGCTGTGGTGAGTACGGCTATCACGCTCAGGGGAAGCGGCTTCATCAAGACGGCCCCGGCGGCGAGAGAGGCGACCAGCACGACATCGCACGACATCGCAGAAGGAGGTCAGCAGGAAGACGACACGCGGGCGAAATATGCCTGGATGTCGCCAGACATTGGCGATCGTCTCGCGCGACCTGGTCCATCATGCAACCTGAAACGTGAAGTGCACGTAGGAACGGCGCACATCGTTAGATCGACGACTGCTTGAGCAGGTGTGTGGAGCGGCCTGGGTCCCAAGGCTCCGCCAGTGCGCTATTTCGCTGATCCAGCTAACGCCAGCGGGGTCAACACTTCGCTCTGACGCGCAGACGCGCTTGGCGAAGAGTAGGCGCCGACTTGAGGTTGCGACGCGCCGGCTCGCTCCATGGCGACCAGGGCGGCGCGCAAATCTTTGGGCACTGAGCGCGCTTGCGACAAGGCGACGAAGTCCGAGGGCGTGATCGAACGAGTCTTAGCGCCCTGAAACACCAGGAAACCTTTAGGCGTCACCACCACATCGCCCCTTCGCAGCGTAGGGTCGTTCAGCACTGCCGCGGAATAGCCGCGAGTGGGCGAGCGATGACAGCGGCAGGTGTTGTCGAGCGTGGTTTGATAGTGATTGGCCACGGGTAGAGCGGTGTAGGGCGCGCCGCTCGTTGAAACTGCGTCCTCGATCCTGTCCGAGCCGACCGGCTCGGTGTAGCGCGCGGTGGGCGCGTCCGGACACTGGGCCGCGCAAGCGTCGTCGCCGCCCGCGCTTGTCACGCTCGGAAAAAAGAATCCGTCGCAGAGGCGCACGCAGACCGCGCGGCCGCTCGCCCTAGTGTCTTTTGGTTTAAGGTCTGTTGGAACATCGCCGGGCGTGGTGGCCACGACCTCGGGGGCCGGATCCGACGGCGCCCAGACTTTCCCTCCTCCGCCATGGGCCCACGCTAACCCGCCTGCGAGCAGCAGCGCTCCAGACAGCAGAATCGGGATAGCCGCGACAAAGACCGCGCTCGGACGCCGGCGCGCCGTGTTTCGAGTCTTGCCCCATCCACTGGAAAGGCGGGCGCGGAGTGGAGATCCATGCTCGCGAGGACCGGTCATAGACGCCGCGCTTCGCAAACGGCGATCTTCTCGACATTGCGCAGTGCATGGACGACCGCTAAAGCCTCTTCAGCAGCGACAATCCGCACGTCGGCTTGCTCAAGGACTTCGCCAATTTTCGCTGCAAGGCGCGCAAACTCGCTTTCTGGCGGCTCTGAAAGAGACGGGGACAGCGTCGGCGGAAGTCGCGTTTTATCGAGCTGACAGCGCATGAAAGCACCCGCATCCAATCGGGATGGAGGTCTAGCGCTGTCATCGGACGGAGATAGCGTCGGAATATACTCAGTGGAAGCGCGGGCCCGAGGCGGGCTCTCGAGCCTTACCGAGCGGATGCGGATGGACCGTGATCCAAATCGATCGCGGCGAGAGGGACGGGACATCCCATGCTCGCAGCCGATTCGTCGGACTCAACAAGCTCTTGGATCGGCTCTTAGCCTCTCACGTGTTGTCCCTTATCCGCCCAAGGCTGTCGCGACTGTGCAGAGAGACTCGCATGCAAGAGATCGCCGTCGACCTCATACGGCTGGCCGTCTCTCGCATGCCGCTTAGTTTCAATTCGCAACCTGAGTAGATTCCGAGTCTCACGGTGAACAAGCGTTCGGCGTAGGCAGATCATCTCAAGGCCCTGTCTCCAAGCGACGGGGGGCGGTTGTTCGCCAAAGGGGCGATGCCAGAGGTGGAGGGTTGTCATGAAGAAAACAACGTTAGCTGCCGGCGCCCTAATGATTGGCGTGGCGTCGTTCGCGCCGCATCTCGATGCGCAGGGCGTTCAACAGCCGGTCGAGATCGCCAAGGTCGACGTGCAGAGTGTAGAGGGGGGCTATCGGGCGTCCAAGGTCATCGGCGCCAAAGTCCTCAATGACGCGAACGAGACGATCGGGAAGATTGATGATCTCCTTGTGACACGCGACGGAAAGGAACCATACGCGGTCCTTTCGATCGGCGGCTTTATAGGCGTGGGCGGCAAACTGGTGGTCGTCCGTTACGACAGCCTCAAGTTCGTCGACCAAACGATTGTGCTGCCGGGCGGGTCCAAGGACGGGCTCAATATGCTGCCGGCGTTCGAATACGCCAAGTGACCGTCGGCGGTGGCGACTGCGGTCGCCTCCGCTTGGGTCAACGGGGTGAGGCGTAAGGTTTCGCC